>Ga0075423_10007358_pt1 | contig 10393 bp, 7 predicted proteins | sample SoiMethybrSBSTD2_FD_80114 | JGI IMG/M metagenome (GOLD analysis project Ga0075423, IMG submission 80114) | Bulk soil microbial communities from a Populus tree surrounding site in Tennessee, USA - Soil MetaG P. TD hybrid SBSTD2 | ecosystem: Environmental > Terrestrial > Soil > Tree plantation...
CGAGCACGTCGACCTTCAGCTTCAGCTGGCGCAGCAGCTCCTTCTGCTTGACGCCGAAGCGCTGCTCCTCGTCGACGATCAGCAGGCCCAGGTCCTTGGCGCGGACGTCGCGCGAGATCAGCCGGTGGGTGCCGATGAGGACGTCGACCCCGCCCGCCTCGTATCGCTTCAGCACCTCCTTCACCTCGCCCGGCCTGCGCAGGCGCGAGACCCAGTCGAGGTTGAAGGGCAGGTCGGCAAGGCGCTCGCGGAAGGTGCCGAAGTGCTGCTGGGCGAGGATCGTCGTCGGCGCCAGCATCATCACCTGCTTGCCGTCGGAGGCGGCCTTGACCGCCGCCCGCAGCGCCACCTCGGTCTTGCCGAAGCCGACGTCGCCGCAAACCAGCCGGTCCATCGGCTGCTCGGATTCCATGTCCCCCTTGACCGCCTCGATCGCCTCCAGCTGGTCGGCGGTCTCGCGGTAGGGGAAGGAGGCCTCCATCTCGATCTGCCACTCGCCGTCAGGCGGGAATGGGTGGCCTTTGCGGGTACGGCGCTCGGCGTAGAGGTTGAGCAGCTCGCCGGCAAGGGCGCCCGCGGCCCTGCGCGCCCGGGCCTTCATGTTCTGCCAGCGCTTGCCGCCCAGGGCCGAGAGCGTCGGCTCGGCGCCGGCGCCGGCGTAGCGGCTCAGCTTCGCCAGCTGATCGGTGGGAACGTAGACGCGATCCTCGCCTTTGTATTCGAGGTAGAGGTAGTCGCGGCGGACCCCTCCCACCTCGCGCGTCTCGAAGCCGGCGAAGCGGGCGACGCCGTGGTCCTCGTGGACGACGTGGTCGCCGACCCGCAGGTCGCTGAAGGCGAGGCGGCCGCGGCCGGCTCCCGGCGCCCGCTCCTCGGCGCGGCGACGGCGATGGACGAGGCGCCGGAAGGGGTAGACGGCAAGGCGCAGCTCGGGGCTGACGAAGCCCTCGCGCAGCCGCGCCTCGGCGAAGGAGAGGCCGGGCTCCGGGGAGAGGCGCCCGCCGTCCAGGAGCGTCGCGTCGAGGCGGTCGAGCCCATAGCGCGAGCGTTCGGCCTCGCCGCGATTGTCGAAGGCGACCACCGTGCGGTAGCCCGAGCGGACCAGCTTCTCCAGCTCGCCCTCGGCCTCCTTGACGCTGCGCGCGGGCGACTCGGCGCGCGAGGCGCGGAAGGCGGCCTCGTCGTCCTCGCCGGCGCCCTTGACGCTGAGGACGGCGCGCTCGGCGAGCGGCGCCGCGACGTCGACGTAGAGGTGACGCGCGTCATCGGCGTGCATCGCCGCGGTCGCGTCCTCCCAGTGGTCGCGCAGCGCCGGCTCGATCTCCTCGGCGGCGGCGAGGATCACGGCAGCCTCGGCGGGGACGAGGTCGAGCGGCGCGCCGAAGTGCTCCAGCGGCAGAGCCGCCGCCGCGCTCGGCGCCTCCCTGCCCTCTTCCTCCGCCTCCATCGCTGCCAGCTCGGCCAGCTCGCGGTGCTCGGCGTCGAGCTCTGCGGCGGGCGCCAGCTCGACCCGCTCGGCGTCGCCCAGCGAGCGCTGGGTGAAGGTCGAGAACCAGCGCATCGACTCGATCTCGTCGCCGAACAGCTCGATCCGCACGGCCCGCTCCTCGGTCGCCGGGAAGACGTCGAGGATGCCGCCGCGGACGGCGAACTGGCCACGCTCAGTGACCTGCTCGACACGCTCGTAGCCAGCGGCGGCGAGGTCGTGGGCGGCGGTCTCCAGATCGATCTCGCCGCCGCCCTCGAGCGCGAAGCCGGCCGGGCGCAGCGAGGCGTCGGGGACGGCCTCGGCGAGGGCGGTCGCGCCGGCGACGACGATCGCGTCGTCCTCCTCGCGCAGCGAGTCGAGCGCGTCGATGCGCAGGCCGACGAGGTGCGGCGGCGGGGTGACGTGGGAGGCGTAGCCGGTGCCGCGCGAGGGGTAGAAGCGGACGCGTCGCGGCGCCAGGTAGGCGCTCAGGTCGGCGGCGAGGTCGCGGGCCGAGCGATCGTCGGCGCTGACCAGCAGCGCCGGGCACCCGCCGAGCGCACGGTCGTCCTCGAGCAGGGTCGCCAGCAGCAGCGGGCGCAGCATCGACGAAGCACCGACCTCCACCGGCGCGCCCTGCCCGGCGGCGCGCACCGCGCCCGCGAGCGCGTGCAGGCGCTCACTTTCGGCGGCAAGCTCGATTATCGGGCGAAGTGACATGGCAGGCAGAGCACCCGGATCGGCCGATCCGGGTGGCGCAGCCGATTCTAGTTTGAGGGGCTACGCTGCCTCGAAATGCGACTGCGCCGCCCTTTTGCCGCCGCTTCCACCCTCGGGCTCCTCGCCCACAACGCCTTCGAGACCGGCGCCGGGGTGGGACTCGTCTTCGAGCCGCAGCTCGGGCGGCGTGGGGCGACGGCGCTGTGGAGCGCCCTGATCCCGCTGGGGCTCCTGGCTGCCGCGCGCGGCGGCCGCCGCGCCGAGCGCCTCTCCGCCTTCAACGCGGGCATCGGGCTGGCCGGCGTCGCCGTCCACTTCAAGGCCTGGCCCTGGTCGCTGCACGGCGGCCTGCCGATGCTCGACGAAGCCGAGGGCCTGCGCGAGGACCAGCTGCCCGCTTACAACGCCGTCCTCTGGGCGTGGGGGGTCGCCAGCCTGCTCAGCCTGCTGCGCGAGACCCGTCCCGGCTCCCGGGGCTTCGCGCTGGCCGGCCTCGCCAACTTCCCGGTCCTTCTCGCCTCGGCCGACCACCACTTCCGCTGGGCGCGCGAGCAGGCAAGGCGCGAACCGGAGCGCTGGAGCGCGGCGCTGCTGGATGACTGAGCCGGTGGGGGAGTGGCCGGGTGGCGCCCGCGGCGCGCTCTGCCTCAGCTTCGACAACCTCGGTGTCGACGAGGACTCGAGCACGGCCCAGGCGCTGCCAGGCCTGCTGAAGCGGCTTAGCGAGCATGACTTGACCGCGACCTTCTTCGTCGAGGGCCTCAACGCCGAGCTCTACCCGGACGCCCTGCGAGCGATCGCCGCGGATGGCCACGAGGTCGCCTACCACGCTTGGCGCCATGAGACGTGGAGCAAGCTGACGGCGGCAGAGCAGGCGGAGAACCTCGCCCGCGGCGTCTCCGCCTTCGACGGTCTCGGCATCAAGCTCGCCGGCCTGCGCCCACCCGGCGGACAGCTCGGCGTCGGAGGCATAGAGGTCCTGCGCGAGGCCGGCCTGCGTTACGCGTCGCCCGCGGGCAAAGGTGCGGGCGTCGAAGACGACATCGCCCTCCTCCCGTTTCAATGGCGCCATGTCGACGCCTGCTGCATGCTGCCACCCCTCGCTCCTGTGCGGGAGCAGATGGCCGGCTCGCCCGATCCGATCGACCCCGCCACCTTCGTCACCTACCTCGGGAGCGAGGTCGACCGTTTCGAGCAGGAGGGCGGCTTCCTGTCAATCGTCCTCCACCTGCCGCTCATCGACTGGCTTGGCGAGAGCAACCTGAGCACCGTGTTGGACAAGCTCGCCTCCGCTCGGGCTTGGGTCGCGCGCTGCGACGAAGTGGCCGCCCACGTTCTATCCCACCCCGAGCACTTCCAGGCCGGCCCCGCGCTGGACCCGACCAGCTGGGCCTAGTCCGGCTGGGGCAGGCCTGGGCCGGTCCGAGCCCACTCGACCTGGCCGACGCCCTCGACCTTCGAGCGGCCCTCTACGTCGTCCCACTCGTGCAGCATGCGCTTCAGGCGGGCGACCGCCTCGGGTGGGTGCGCGGCGACTGCCGTGGCCAGCTCGACCGCCGCACCCTCGGTGCTCGCCGCGGGGGCGACGCGGTTGACCAGGCCGAGGCGCAGCGCCTCGTCAGCGCCGACCGTGCGCGAGGTGAGCAGCAGGTACTTGGCGACGGCGAGGCCGCAGAGGGTGACGAGGCGGGCCGGGCCGACCGGGACGCCGAGGGCGGCGCCGGGGAAGCGCAGGCGCAGGTTGGCGCCGCCGACGCGCATGTCGCAGGCCACGGCGATCTCGGCGCCGCCGCCGACGACGTCGCCGTGGCAGGCGGCCACAGTCGGCTTGGGGAAGGCGACGATCGCGTCGTAGAGGTCGGCGAAGAGCTGCATGCGCCGCACCTTGCCCTCCTCGTCGAGCCGCTCCTTGACGTCGGAACCAGCGGAGAGCCCCATCTGATCGGAGGAGCTGAGCACGAGGACCCGCACTGCGTCGTCTTCGCGCGCCGCCGCCAGGCGTTCGAGCAGCTCCTCCAGCATCGGCGTGTCGATCGCGTTGCGCGCCTCGGCCCGCTTGAGCCGCAGCACGGCGACGCCGTTCTCGTCGACCGCGTAGCTGGTTCGCGTGGCGGTGCCGTCAGCCGTCATCGGCGGCGGACCCTAATTGGTCGACGAGGCGCTCGGCCTCGTCGGCGGCGTCGCCGACGAGCCTCTCGACCTGCTCGCGCGGCTCGCGGAAGCTGCCGAGGACGTAGGCGGAGACGACCTCGGGATCGGTCGAGTCGGGACGACCGACTCCGGCCCGCACGCGCCAGAACTCGCTGCCGCCGAGGCCCTGCTTGAGGCTCTTGAGGCCGTTGTGGCCGGCGAGGCCCCCGCCGAGGCGGCTCTGCACCTGGCCGAACGGCAGGTCGATCTCGTCGTGGAGGACGACGACGCGGTCCAGCGGCGCCTTCAGCGAGCCCCGCGCCGGACCCACCGAGTCGCCGGAGGCGTTCATGTAGGTCTGCGGCAGCAGGATCGCCACCCGCAGCCCGCCGGGCCGGGTACGGCCTTCGGCGATCAGGCCGCCGAACTTCTTCTTCGCCCGCGGCAGGTCCCAGCGACGCGAAAGCTCGGCGCCGATCTCAAAGCCGACGTTGTGGCGGCTGCCGGCGTGCTCCCCGCCCGGATTGCCGAGGCCGACGACAAGGATGCGGTCGCCCTGCTCCGTCTCCCCGCGACCGGAGCGGCGGCGAAAGATCGACATGGCGCGGGGCGCTTACTCCTCGCCGGAGTCGCCCGAGTCGCCGCCCTCGGCCTCCTCGCCGCCCTCCTCGGCGGCCGGGGCCTCGCCCTCCTCGCCGACCAGCTCGGCCTCCTCCTCGACGGCGGGCTCGGGCTCTTCCTCGACGCGCGGCGGCGAGAGGGTGGCGATCGTGATCTCGTCGGGCTCGTCGGCGACGAACTTGACCCCCGCGGGGGCGGATACGGCGGAGAGCTGCACGGTGTCGTTGATCTCCATCTCGGAGACGTCGACGAGCAGGCGCTCGGGAATCTCGGTCGGCAGCGCTTCGACGGTGATCTCGCGGGTGACGTGCTCGAGCACGCCGCCCTCTTTGACCCCGGGCGCGGTGTCGGCGCCCTCGAGCTCGATCGCCACCTCGGCCTGGATCTCCTCGTCGAGCTTCACTTCCTGCAGGTCGATGTGCTGGAGCCTGCCTCGCACCGGGTGCAGCTGCTGCTCCTTGACGACGACCGGCACGGCTTTCGAGCCCTCCAGCTCGAGGTCGAAGAGCGCCTGGCCGCCGGCGAGGACCGCGCGGATCTCGCGTTCGCCCGCCTGGAACGGGCGCGCCTCGGCGCCGCCGGCGTAGACGACGCCGGGGACCAGTTTCTCGCCGCGCAGGCGGCGTGCGCTGCGCGAGCCGAACTCCGTGCGCGGAGCGGCCTTCAGCTTTTCGCGGCTGCGAGCCATCGGTCGGGAGAGGATAGAGAAAACCTGTACAACCCTCCGTATGGCCGACGAGTCGAAGATCCCGAAGGGAAGGATCCGCCGCTCGGCGAAGCTGGGCTCGATCGTCGGGGTGCAGGGTGCCCGCTACGCCGGCACCAAGGCGGCCAACGTCGCCCGCTCCGAGGAGGAGAGCAAGGAGAGGATCGAACAGCGCCATCTGGAGACGGCGATGAAGATGGTCGGCGCGCTCGGCCAGATGAAGGGCGCGGCGATGAAGCTCGGCCAGTTCGCCTCCTTCATCGACACCGAATTCCTCCCCGAGGAGTACAGCGAGATCTACCAGGAGCAGCTGGCGAAGCTGCGCACCTCGGCGCCGCCGATGCCCTGGAAGCAGGTCGAGAAGGTGCTGCTGGAGGAGTACGACGAGGAACCCGTCTCCGAGCTCTTCGCCGAGTTCGAGCAGGAGGCCTTCGCCGCCGCCTCGATCGGCCAGGTGCACCGGGCGGAGCTGATCGACGGCCGCCGGGTCGCGGTCAAGATCCAGTACCCGGGGATCGCCGAGGCGCTCGACGCCGACCTGCGCAACGCGGGAACGATCGTGCGGCTGGCGCGCGCCCTCGCCCCCGGCCTCGACGCCAAGGCGATCGCCCACGAGATCCGCGAGCGGGTGATGGAGGAGCTCGACTACGAGTACGAGGCGCAGAACCAGCGCTCCTTCGCCCGCGCCTACCGCGACCACCCCTTCATCTACGTGCCCGAAGTCGTCACCCGCCTCTCGCGCCGGCGGGTGCTGGTCACCGAGCTGGTCGCTGGGCTCGACTTCGAGCAGATCAAGGAGCTGCCCCATGAGGAGCGCAGCCGCTTCGGCGAGATCGTCTTTCGCGGCAGCTTCGGCTCGATCTACCACCTGCAGCATTTCAACGCCGACCCCCATCCGGGCAACTACCTGCTGATGGAGGACGGCCGCGTCGCCTTCCTCGACTTCGGCATGACGAAGAAGCTCGACCGCGAGCAGATCCTGCTCGAGCAGCGCGCCTTCGACGCCGCCTCGCGCGACGACCCGGAGGCCTTCCGCGAGGCGCTGCACGACCTCGGCTTCATCAAGAACCCCTCCAAGCTCGACGCCGAGCGCCTGCTCGACCACATGCGCGCGGTCGGCGGCTGGTTCGTGATGGAGGACCGCGAGCTGGAGATCACGCCGAAGCGGGTGATGAAGATCATCGAGTCGACCAACGATCCGCGCTCGGAGTACTTCGACCTGATGCGGCGCGAGTCGATCCCGGCCGACGAGCTGATGGGGCGACGGATGGAAATCGGCGTCGTCGCCGTGCTCGGCCAGCTGCGGGCGAAGCGCAACTGGCACCGCATCGCCCGCGAGTGGATCTACGCCGATCCGCCCGCGACCGAGCTCGGCGAGCTGGGGTGGGAGTACTTCGAGGGAAGGGGCGTCTCGCAGATCCCGATCACCGAGCGGCCCCTGGAGGGAGATACGCGATGACTCCGGTAGAGACAGCGAGCACTCCGCACGCGAAATTGCGCTTGACAGAGCGGAAAGGACCGATTCGGCCGCCTCAATAGAATTTTTGCGATGACGAGTCGGGAGCGACGCGTACGGCGCCGGCACCACCGCCTGAGCTGGAAGAAGAGGGTGCTGGTCCCGCTCGGGATCCTCGCCATCGCGGCCGCGGTGGCTGGCACGGTCGCGGCCAGCTGGGCGGTCGACGTCTACAACTCGGCGCCGCCGCTCTCCAGCCTCAAGCCGGTGCAGAACGGCCGCTCCTCGGCGATCTACGCCGCCGACGGCAGCCTGATCGGCTTCATCCGCGCCAGCAGCGTGCGCCAGCCGGTCCCCTCGCGGGCGCTGCCGCAGAACCTCAAGTACGCGACGGTCGCGATCGAGGACCGCAACTTCTTCGAGCACGGGGCTATCGATCCGGAGGGCATCGCCCGCGCCGCCTGGAAGGACCTGCTGGCGGGCGGCAAGCCAGTCCAGGGCGCCTCGACGATCACCCAGCAGCTGGTCCGCAACCTCTACATCCGCGACCCCGAACAGACGATCAAGCGCAAGCTGATCGAAGCCCACCTCGCCTTCGACATGGAGGACGCCCATTCAAAGCGCTGGATCCTCACCGCCTACCTCAACACCGCCCCCTATGGCACGGTCGAAGGCGAGACCGCGGTCGGCGCCGAGGCCGCCGCGCAGACCTACTACGGCAAGCCGGCGCGCAAGCTCGACCTGACCGAGGCGGCGATGATCGCCGGCCTGCCGCAGGCGCCCTCCGAATACAACCCCTTCCTCGACCCGCAGGCGGCGCTGAAACGCCGCAACGAGGTGCTCGAAGCGATGGAGGACCAGGGCTACATCACGCCGAGCGAATACCGCAAGGCGATCCACAAGGGCCTCGACCTCAACCCGGGCCACAAGTACCAAGTGATCCGCGATCCCTTCCTCTTCGACCTCGTCCAGCAGGAGCTGATCGACAAATACGGCCTCAACACGGTTCGCTACGGCGGCCTCAAGGCCTACACGACGATCGACCCAGAGCTGCAGGAACGCGCGCAGGAAGCGGTCGATTCTTGCAGCGTCTGCTACCCGGAAGGCGGCCCGGCGGCCGGGCTCGCCTCGGTCGATCCCGCCAACGGGGAGATCGTCGCCCTCGCCTCGACCGAGGGCTACGCCAGCGAAAGCCAGTTCAACTACGCCTGGCAGGCGCATCGCCAGCCCGGCTCCTCGTTCAAGGCCTTCGTCCTCACCACCGCGATCAAGCAGGGGGTCGATCCGGAGAGCACCTACTACGACGGCACCTCGCCGAAGACCCTCGACCTGCCGTACGGCGGCACCTGGACCGTCAACAACGCCGAGCCCGGCGGCGGCACGATGTCGCTCGCCGCGGCGACCTGGGACTCGGTCAACGTCATATTCGCCCAGCTCGACCTCGACGTCGGGCCGGAGAACGTCACCCACACCGCGCACCAGATGGGGATCGAAGCGCCGCTCGAATCGGTGCCGGCGGAGGCGATCGGCGGCCTCGCGATCGGCGTCACGCCGCTCGAAATGGCCGACGCCTACGCGACCCTCGCCGACGGCGGCATCCACCACGAGCCGACCGCGCTGGCCCGGGTCGAGTTCCCCAGCGGCAAGGTCGACGAACCCGATCCCGACGCCGGCGACCGCGTTCTCACCGAGGGCGAGGCCTACGAAGTGACGAGGCTGCTGGAGGGCGTGATCACGCAGGGGACCGGCGCCGGCTACACCTACATGGGCTGCTCCGCCGAGGCGGGCAAGACCGGCACCTCGGAGGACCTCTCCGACGCCTGGTTCGTCGGCTACACGCCGCTCTACTCGACCGCGGTCTGGGTCGGGCATCCGCAGTCGCGCGAATCGACCGGCTTCGGCGGCCCGACCGCGGGGCCGATCTGGCGCTCCTTCATGGAATCGGCCGCGGCCGGGGACTGCCCCGAATTCGAACAGCCCTCGAGCCTGCCCGAGCTCTCCGGGCTCGACAGCGAACACACCACCGGCTCCGCCGGCGCCTACAGCGGCGAAGAAGAACTCGAAGAACCGGGGGAAAGCGAAAGCGAAGCGAAGAAGGGCAAGGGCGGCGGCAAGGCGGAAGAAGGCGAAGCCGAACCCGCCCCCGAGCCCGAACCGACTCCGGTCCCCGAACCCACGCCCGCCCCTCCGCCGGCGCCGACCCCGGCCCCGGCGCCGGGCGGCGGCGTGTCGGCCGGCGGGGTCGCCGCCGGCTGAGCCACAAAGTCCGCGGCGGCGGTCAATGTAGGGCGTGCCGATGTCCGTTCGCGCCCACCGGCATCCCGGCCGCCACACGCACTGGCGCGTCGCCCAGCGTCGTCACGCCCTGCTGCGAGCCGGGGGCGTCGCGGCGCTGCTGGCGGTCGTCGGCCCGGGCGTGCTGGCCGGCCTCTCCGACGACGACCCCGCCGGGATCGCCACCTACTCGATCCTCGGTGCGCGCTACGGCTACGAGCTGCTCTGGGTGCTCGCCGTCTCCACCGCCGCCCTCGTCGTCTTCCACGAGGTCGGGGTGCGGCTCGGCATCGTCACCGGCAAGGGCTTGCTCACCCTGGTCCGGGAGCGCTTCGGCGGCCGCGCCGCGGCGATCGTGCTCGCCGCGCTCCTCGTCGCCAACACGGGCACGATGTGCGCCGAGCTCGCCGGCGTCGCCGCCGGGATGGACCTGCTCGGCGGGATGAGCAAGTACCTCAGCGTGCCCCTTGCGGCGGCCGGAGTGTCGGCGCTGGTCCTGCGCGGCAGCTTCCGCTACGTCGAGCATTTCCTGCTGCTGCTCAGCTCGGTCTTCGTCTCCTACATAGTCGCCGGCGTGCTCGCCCACCCCGATTGGGGCGCCGCCGCCAAGGGCCTCATCGTTCCCAGCATCCCGTTAAACCGTGACGCCGTCCTGGTCGCAGTCGCCACGGTCGGCACGACGCTGGCCCCCTGGGGGCTGGCCTTCATCCAGTCCTACGCCGTAGATAAGCGCCTGCATGTGAAGGACCTGCGCTACGAGCGCGCCGACGTGATCGTCGGCGCGGTGCTGACCGGGGTGATCGGCTTCTTCGTCGTCATCGCCTGCGCGGCGACGCTGCACGTCAACGGCATCGACGTCAACTCCGCTGCCGATGCGGCCCGGGCGCTGGAACCGCTGGCCGGCGATGCCGCCGCGACCCTCTTCGGCCTCGGCTTCCTCGGCGCCGCCCTGCTGGCCGCGGCGATCGTGCTCGCCGCGCTCCTCGTCGCCAACACGGGCACGATGTGCGCCGAGCTC
>Ga0075423_10007359_pt1 | contig 10392 bp, 6 predicted proteins | sample SoiMethybrSBSTD2_FD_80114 | JGI IMG/M metagenome (GOLD analysis project Ga0075423, IMG submission 80114) | Bulk soil microbial communities from a Populus tree surrounding site in Tennessee, USA - Soil MetaG P. TD hybrid SBSTD2 | ecosystem: Environmental > Terrestrial > Soil > Tree plantation...
TGCGTCGGGATCAGCGCCTTTTCCGCGCTCGTGTAGTCGACTTCCAGCAGGATGAAGCCCGCTTCGAGGCGCGCGATGTCGAGCGCCAGCATCCCCGCCGGCGTGATGCCGTACGGCCTCCCGGCGCTCATGACAATATCCCAAAATTCGACGGCACGGTTGGCTGCGATCCAGAGCTCATATCCCAGATCGCCGGTGTAGCCCGTGCGGGAAAGAACGACCGGAACGCCTTCGAGATCGAACGAAGCGAAGCGGAAAAATTTCAAGCGATCCACCGCGCCGCCGAAAATCGATCTGACGATGTCGCGCGCGGTCGGCCCTTGGAGCGCGACCGCCGCGATCGCTTCGGAAACCTCATTGATATCGACGCTCATGCCGGCCGCGTTCATGCGAAACCAGCGGAGGCTCGGCTCCGCCAGATGGAAGCGAAAGCGGTTTTCCTCCCAGCGAAAAAACGTCCCGTCTTGAATGACCTTGCCTTCGGCGTCGCAGAGGCACGTATACATCGCCTGGCCGAGCGCGCATTTCGCCGCGTCTCTCGTTGCCACGCGGTTGACAAATTTGAGCGCGTCGCGTCCGCTCACGTCGTATTTATAAAGCGGCGAGATGTCGATCAGGGCTGCGGAATTCCTGAGCGCATGATATTCGTGGTCGTGCAGCACTTCGTACGAGCTGGCGGCGAGATAACCCGACCAGACACGCCAGTTATGGCTCACACACAAGACCGAGGTTCGTGGATGAAAAGGAGTTCCGATCGGCATGATCTAAAAAGATAGAGACAGAGATAGGGATAGACCCGGGCTATTTTTCTCTGTCTCTGTCTCCGTCTCTATCTCTGTCGGTTGACTTGTCGATCAAAATTACAAAAAATGGCTGCTTAAGCAAGGAACGTTGATGGCCCAAAAATACGACGTCATCGTCATCGGCGCAGGCCACAACGGCCTCACACACGCGGCCTACCTCGCAAAAGCGGGCAAGAAGGTCCTCGTCCTGGAGCGCCGCTACATCGTCGGGGGCGCAACGGTGACGGAAGAGATTTTTCCCGGATTCAAGTTTTCCGTCTGCTCGTATGTCGTGAGTCTCCTGAGGCCCGAGGTCATCCGCGAGCTCGACCTGGCCGCTCACGGCCTGGAGGTGATCCCGCTCGATAGCACCTTCACGCCGCTCCCCAACGGCGACTACCTCGCGCGCTGGGCCGATCACGACAAGACGCGTCGCGAGCTCCAGCGCCATTCGCCGACCGATGCCGACGCCTACGATCAGTTCGGCCGGCTCATGCACCGGATGGCGATGGCGGTAAAGCCGATCCTGGGCCTCGTGCCGCCCGACCCGACATCGATCAATCCGCGCGACTTCCCGACGTTTCTGAATTTATTTCGTCATTTCCGCAAAGTCGGCAGCGATCTCTACGATTTAACGAAGCTCATGACGATGAGCTCGGCCGATTATCTCGACGAATGGTTCGAGACCGAGGTCTTGAAAGCGACGATGTCGGCGAGCGGCATCATCGGCACGTTTTTAGGGCCGCGCTCTCCGGGAACGGCCTATGTTCTCCTGCACCATTATATGGGTGAGATCGACGCGGTATTTCGCTCGTGGGGCTGGGCGCGCGGCGGCATGGGCAGCGTCTCCGGCGCTCTCGCCAAGGCGGCGCTGCATCACGGCGCGGAGATTCGCACGAAAGCGCCGGTCGCCCATATCGTCGTTAAGAACGAGCGCGCCGCGGGCGTCGTGCTCGAAAACGGCGAGGAAATCGAAGCGGACGCCGTGACATCGGCGGTCGATCCGAAGCGGACTTTTTTGAAGCTCGTCGACCCCGTTCATCTCGAGCCGGAATTCGTTCTCCAGGTGAACCGCATCCGCATGCGCGGCTCATCGGGCAAGGTAAATCTCGCGCTCGACGCCCTGCCCGACTTTACCTGTCTGCCGGGCGACGGCCCGCATCTCCGCGGCGCGATCTCGATCAGCCCGTCGATCGATTACCTGGAGCGCGCTTACGACGACGCCAAGTACGGGAGCTTCTCGCGCCGGCCCTACCTCGACATCGTCATCCCGTCGACGATCGACCCCACGATGGCGCCGCCGGGAAAGCACGTCATGTCGATCTTCGTCCAGTACGCGCCCTATCGCTTGAAAGAAGGCAGCTGGCCGGAGCTGCGAGAAAAGTTCGGCGACACCGTGATCGACACGCTCGCCGAGTACGCGCCCAATATGAAAAATATCATCCTTCACCGCCAGGTGGTGACGCCCTGGGATCTGGAGCAGGAATACGGGCTTACCGAAGGCAATATCTTTCATGGCGAGCTGTCGCTCGATCAGCTCTTCTTCATGCGCCCCGTCCCCGGCTGGGCGCGCTACCGTACGCCGGTCGCGGGTCTTTATCTCTGCGCCGCGGGCACGCATCCCGGCGGCGGGGTGATGGGCGCCTCCGGCCGTCTCGCGGCGCTCGAGCTCCTGAAAGACTCCAAAAAACGCCGGTAAAATACTCCGGTATATCCCTGATTGTAATTTTCCCCTCGGCCGCCACAATCGAGTTGCGGCCATGTGCGGCATTGTCGGCATATTCGAGATTCGGGAGCCCTCGCCGGTGCTCCGCGAGCAGGCGCTCAAGATGGCGGGCCGGGTCCGCCATCGCGGCCCGGATTGGAGCGGCATCTACGCCGGCGCGAGCGCGCTCATCGCGCACGAGCGCCTCTCGATCGTGGACGTCGAGCACGGCGCCCAGCCGCTCGTCGACCGCGACACGGGCGCGGTGCTCGGCGTCAACGGCGAGATCTACAACCACGTAGCGCTCAGAAAACGACTCAAGCGCAGCCATTCCTGGCAGACGAAATCCGACTGCGAGGTTATCCTCTATCTCTACGATGAATACGGGCCAGATTTTCTGAATCTTCTGAACGGCATCTTCGCCTTCGTCCTTTACGACAAACAAAAGAACGACTATTTCATCGCGCGCGACCACATGGGCATCTGCCCGCTCTACATCGGCTGGAGCGCCAACGGCACCGCTTACGCGGCGAGCGAGATGAAAGCCTTGCAGGAGGTCTGCGAGCGCGTCGAGGAATTTCCCCCCGGACATTACTATGTCGGCAGCGAGAAGAAGTTCGTCCGGTGGTACCGGCCGGCATGGCAGGAATCGGTGCCGGAGCAAAAGGTGTCGCTAAAAAAGCTCCGCGACGCGCTCATGAAGGCGGTCAAGCGGCAGCTCATGTCCGACGTTCCCTACGGCGTGCTCATCTCCGGCGGGCTCGACTCGTCGCTCATCGCCGCGATCGCGGCCAAGTTCAGAAAAAAAAGAATCGAATCGGCCGGCCGGGAGGAAGCGTGGTGGCCGCGGCTCCACTCCTTCTCGGTCGGCCTTAAGGAATCGCCGGATTTAAAATACGCGCGCAAGGTCGCGCGCGCTATCGGCACCGTGCATCACGAGACGATCTTCACCGTCCAGGAGGGTCTCGACGCGCTCGAGAACGTGATTTATCACCTGGAGACCTTCGACGTGACGACGGTGCGCGCCGCGACGCCGATGTATCTCATGGCGCGAAAAATAAAATCGATGGGCATCAAGATGGTGCTCTCGGGCGAGGGGGCCGACGAGGTCTTCGGCGGCTACCTCTATTTCCACATGGCGCCGAGCGCCCAGGAATTCCATGAAGAGACGGTGCGGAAGCTCGCCGCGCTCAGCAAGTACGATTGCCTCCGCGCCAATAAGGCGACCGCGGCCTGGGGGCTCGAGACGCGGGTGCCGTTCCTCGATAAGGAATTTCTCGACTACGCAATGAGCTTCGATCCGCAGGACAAGATGTGCCCCGGCAGCACGATCGAAAAAGGAGTCTTGCGAAAAGCCTTCACGGGTTTTCTGCCGAAAGAGATCCTATGGCGGCAGAAAGAGCAGTTCTCCGACGGCGTCGGCTACAGCTGGATCGATCAGCTCAAAAAACACGTCGAGGCGGCGGTCACCGATGCGATGATGGAGCGCGCCGCCGAGACCTTCCCGGCGCAGACCCCGACGTCGAAGGAAAGTTATTATTACCGGCAGATCTTCGATAGACACTTCCCGAACCCGACGGCGGCATTGACCGTGCCCGTCGGACCGTCGATCGCCTGCTCGACGCCGACCGCCTTTCGCTGGAGCGCGGAGTTCGCGAAGATGAACGACCCTTCCGGCCGCGCCGTCAAGAGCGTCCACAAGAGCGCCGTCCAGAGCGTCTGACGGCTCAGAGATAATCTTTTTTCTTAAAATAGAAATAGAGCGCGGCCGGGATCGCGAACATGAGGCCGAGCGCGAAGGGATAGCCGTATTTCCATTTGAGCTCCGGCATGTTTTCGAAGTTCATGCCGTAGATGCCGGCGATGGCGGTTATGACGACGAAGATCGTGCCCCAGGCGGTAAGCCGCTTCATCGTCACGTTCAGTTGGTTGGAGATCGACGAGAGATGGACCTCGAGCGCGCCCGAGAGGATGTCGCGCAGGCTATCGAGCTCCTCGGCGATTCGAATCAGGTGATCGTACACGTCGCGGAAATAGATCGCGTACTCCGGGCGAATGAAGGGAAAGTCGTGCCGCGTGAGCTGGTTGAAAACCTCCCGTTGAGGCGCGACCGCCCGGCGGACGTGGACGAGCGAGCGCTTGAATGTGAGCAGGCGGTTCATATCCTGGAGCTCGGAGGCCTGGACCAGTTTATCTTCCAGCGCGTCGATCTCTTCCTCCATGGCGTCGACCAGCGGGAAGTAGCTGTCGACGATCTGGTCCACGATCGTGTAGAGCAGAAAATCCGCTCCCTTGCCGAGCGCGAGATCCAGCCGTTCTTTCAAAGTGGGGTCGTCGGTAAGGCCGGGTATGGGCTCGTAGCGGACCATGGCGAGCCAGTTACGCCCGAGCAGGAGGTCGACCTCGCACGGCTCGATCTCGACGTCGTCTCGCCGCATCAGCGAATGAATCGCGAGGTAGACGTAGCCTTCGAAGGCCTCGACCTTGGGCCGCTGGTTCTGGTGGACGACGTCCTCCATCGTGAGGTGATGGATGCCGAACTCCTTCTGGAAAAAATCGAGCTCCTGCTGGGTGGGCGACTCGAAGTCGAGCCACAACCAGACATCGGAGCGGCCTAACAGAGCGGGCATGGCATCGACCGGGATGTTTTCCGGACGCGCTCCGGACCGGGCGCATCTAACCGTGAGCATGGGGGCTTTAATAGCACAGGCGGGACGCGACTGAAAAGTCGCTTCGCGCGAAGCTTCGATTTTTCTTCCCGATCGGCGATCTCACGCGAAAAATGTCGTCAGTTTTTAATCTGGTCTCGGCTGATGATTCCTCGAATGCGCTTTTCCGCGTCGACGACGGGGATCGTCTGCAGATTATACCGCGCAAAAAGCTTTTTGAGCTCTTCCCGATCGAGGCCCTCCGGGGCCGTGATCACGTCGGCGCGCATGACTTCCCCGACTTTGTTATCGCCGGTGGTAATCAACAAATCTCTGAACGCGACCGTCCCCAGCAGCCGTTCTTCAGGGTCCGTCACGTACGCGTAATAAAAAGTTTGCGCGCGATCCCGCGCGTCTCGGCGCAGAAAGCTGATCGCCTCATCGACGGTCATATCGGGCCGCAGACGGACATAATGCGGATTGATCAGGCCGCGGGCTTGCTGCTCCGCGTAATTCATAAGCCCCCTGACCTCCCTCCGCGTCTTGTCGTCGAGCAGAGATAAAATTCCCTCGCGCTCCTGTTCGCCGCCTTCCTGGATGACGTCCAGCGCCTCCTCCGGGGCGAGCAGCCTCAGCCAAAATTTCCGCTCCCCGTACGGCAAAGCCAAAATCAGCTGCGCCTTGTCGCGCGCATTCAGGTGATGGAAGAAATCCTCCGCGTCTTCCTGCTGAAGGAGCTTGAAGCCCTCGACTCGCTCCCGCGCGGAAAGCACGGCCCAGGCCTCGTATAGTTCCGTCAGCGCGAAGCTTTTATCCGCGATGTTTCCGTCCTGGCTTTCGAGATACAAATCCCCCGTGTCGTCGTCGTAGGCGAACAGCTCGGCATGGCGCCCCCAGCTGATGGCGAGGTCGAGCTGCTGCTCGGCCCGGTCGCCGAAGTCGGCCTCCAGCTTCTCGAGAAAATAATCCCGCGCCACACGCCCGTCATCGTCCCGCCGCAGTGTTTCGTAGATCCAGGCCATGAGCGGCAGCCGCAGGACCCGCCCCGCGATGATGGCTTTACGCGCAAGAATCGTAGCATCGGCGTAGGCTCGCCCGAGCGGCGCGAGGAGCAGGTCGCCTTCGTGCACGGTGATGAAACCCAGCAGGTCTCCCGCCTCGACGATGGGCAAAAGATCGTCGAGCTCCAGCACCAGATCGCCGCCCATCCGGTAGAGGTCGACTCGTCCCCCCTCTCCCACAAGCTTCTCCAGCAGGCCGGCCAGCGCGCTCAACTGCGCGCGAGGCAGCGATCGGGTAGCTCCCGGTTGTCCGGGCTGTGTTCCAAACTCTTCTTTGGGCTTCGACTGCCCGGCAACGGCGGCGTAGACTTTGTCTACGACGTTCCCAAAGGCGGTATCCTTGCGCTGGCGCGGGTGGCGCAGCGTCACTGCAATCTCGGTAACGATGTGGCCGGGGTCTTTTCCCATGATGACGATGCGATCGGCCATGAGCACCGCTTCTTCGATATTGTGAGTCACCATCAAGATAGCTTTCGTGGGTATTTTCTTTTTCAGCCATAGCTCCATCAGCTCGCCGCGCAACGCTTCCGCGGAGAGCACGTCCAATGCGGAAAAAGGCTCGTCCAGGCACAAAAGCTCCGGCTCGACCGCCATCGCGCGCGCGAAGCCGACTTTTTGCCGCATGCCGCCGGAAAGCTCGCGCGGGTAGGCGGATTCGAACCCGTCCAAGCCGACGGTATCGATCAGCTTGAGCGCCCTTTCCGTCCGCGCCTCGGCCGGGACGCCGCGCGCCTTAAGGGCGATTTCCACATTTTTCTGAACCGTCAGCCAGGGATAGAGCGCGAAGGTCTGAAAGACGATCGTGGTGTATGGGTTGACTCCCTGGAGAGGTTTGCCGTGATAGGCGACCGTACCGGACGAGGCGGAATTCAAGCCCGCGATGATCCTGAGCAGCGTCGATTTGCCGCATCCGGACGGCCCAAGCAGACAGACAAATTCACCCGGCCTGATTTGGAGATTGATGTCTTTGACGGCGAGAAATTCTTTTTTCTCCAGCCGGTAGGCCTTACTGACGTTTTGAAGGTCTAACAAATCTTCGCCGCCGTTCACCGCCGTCGAGGTGGTCATAATTCTCTCCTGTCATTCCATGCGATATCGTTCTTCAGCCAATCGATACAGTCGGCGCCAGAACGTCCGGTTGACGAGAATGACCGCGCCGACCAAAGCGAGCGTCGCCGCGAGCAGCATCGCGTAGTCGCCTTTGCCGGTCGCCTGGGCGATCAGCGCGCCCGCGCCGGTCGTCGTATAGACTTTCCCGCCGAATTCCACGTACTCCGCGACGATGCTCGCGTTCCATGCGCCGCCGCTCGCCGTGATAGCCCCGGTGATGATGAAGGGAAAGAGCGCGGGCAGGATCAGCGTCTTCCACCTGTCCAGAGACGAGAGCCGCAGCAGGTCGGTCGTATAACGTAAATCCTGCGGGATCGCCGACGCGCCCGCGATCACATTGAATAATAAATACCACTGCGTTCCCATGAGCATCAGCAGCACCGCGGCGATATTCAAGCCGCCCGGCAGCTTTAACAGGGCCAGCAGAACGACGGGGAAAAGCGCCGTGGCCGGAATGGACGCCACCACTTGCACGATCGGTTGCAGCAAAGTCGCGAGGCGGCGGTTGGTCCCGATGAACACGCCGACGGGAATCGTCCAGAGTAACGTAATCGCGAGCGCCACGCTGACGCGGAGGAAAGTGGCGGCAATTCCCTTGGCCAGTTCTCCCCACGCAGAGGCGGGAATCGCCGCCAGCAAACCGGCCGCGCGATAAACACCGTATGACGCAGCCAGCAGGAACGCGCCCAGAATTGCGAGTGCGAGCGGCGATGTTCCGACATGGATCGGTTCCGGCGACGCGATGGCGCGCGCGCGGCGCTGGAAGGCGCGATCCACGCACTCGCTGAAGGGTCGCCAAATGCGCGCGCCGAATTGCTCCACGAGCCACGCGCGCGCAAGCAGATCGAGAAACCACGAGGTCGGCGGCTCGTCGCCCTCCACCATGTCCATTTTGAATCTGTCGGACCAGGCGATCAGCGGCCGCCAGACGAATTGATCGAGCAGGATGATCACCGCCACCAGAGTAAATATCCCCAAAACGACCGCCTTCAGGTTGCCCTCGTTGGCGGCGACCTGCAGGTATGCGCCCAGTCCCGGGAGACGAAAGTCGCGCGGGCCGACTTTAAAGATTTCCGCGGCCATGAGAAAAAACCAGCCGCCCGACCAGCTCATCATGCTGTTCCACAGCAGCCCGATCGCGGCGCAAGGGAGCTCGACGGCTTTGAAGCGGAGCCACGGATCGAAGCGGAACACAGCGGCGGCCTCGCGCAGCTCGCGGGGAATCGTGGTCAGGGACTGGTAGAAACTGAACGTCATGTTCCACGCCTGCGACGTGAAGATGAGCACGATGGCCGCGAACTCGGCCGCGAACTTCTGCGGCAGGACCGCGCTGAGGCTCAGCAGAACAATCGGCAGAAACGACAGAATCGGCACGCTTTGCAGCACGTCGAGAAGCGGCATCAGCACGGCCCGGGCGGTGCGGTTGCGCGCGGCGGCGTAGCCGTAGAAGAGGCTGAACAGGAGCGATAGAAAATAGGCCGCCGCCATGCGCCCGACGGAAAGCAGGGCGTACCACGGCAGCGCCGACGGGGCGAGAGAAATTTCCGGACCATAAATAACGGCAGGCGCGTGGAACGCCAGGCGCGTCCCGGCGTAAAGAGCCGTCGTGAGGCCCAGCAAAATAATTCCATCGCCCAGCGTGAATGGGGGAGTTTCGGGGAGAGCTGGACTGAAATTAAATCGCCGCATGATCGCCTTGGGCTAAACCGATCGTTTCCGACTTAACGACGAAGCAAGCCCGGCAGGCGTGCGGCGTCGGATTCTAAGCGGGACGAGAGTAGCTATGCAAGCGTGGGGGATCCGATGAATTCATATATCCGAAAAAATATTACGCTCGTGTTACACGAGGGTCAAGATAAGCCGATTCGCCGAAGCGAAGCGGGCGGTTAGCCGGCAGCGTGATGTTGCGCCTCGAGATACCGCTCGGTATCGATCGCGGCCATGCAGCCGGTGCCGGCGGCCGTGACCGCCTGGCGGTAGATGCGGTCTTGCACGTCGCCGCAGGCGAAGACGCCGGGAACGTTGGTAGCTGTCCCGTTTCTCGTTACGAGATAGCCGAACTCGTCCATGTCGAGCTGGCCCTTGAAGAGCTTCGTGTTGGGCTCGTGGCCGATGGCGATAAAGACGCCGTCGGTCTTGAAATCCCGCACCTCGCCGGTCTGCGCGTGTTTGAGCTTCACCCCGGTGACCCCGCCGTTTTTAGGCTCGCCCAAAATCTCGTCGACGATGGTATTCCACATAAAACCGATCTTGGGATTTTTCTCGGCGCGGTCCTGCATGATCTTCGACGCCCGAAGCTCGTGCCTGCGGTGCACGACGGTCACTTTGTTCGCAAACTTGGTTAAAAACAGCGACTCCTCCATCGCGGTATCGCCGCCGCCCACGACGACGACGTCTTTGTCCTTGAAGAAAAAGCCGTCGCACGTGGCGCAGGCGGAGACGCCGTAGCCCATGAGGTTTTTTTCCGACGGAATGCCGAGCAGCTTGGCCGTAGCGCCGGTGGCGACGATCAGCGCGTCGCAGCTGTACATGGTCTTTCCGGCGGTGAGCTCGAAGGGCTTTTTCTTCAAATCGACCGCCGTGACATCGCCGAAAATCATTTTCGTTCCGAAGCGTTCGGCCTGTTTTTTGAACTCCTCCATCAGCTCCGGTCCCATGATCCCCTTGGGAAAGCCGGGATAATTTTCCACATCCGTCGTGATCGTGAGTTGCCCGCCGGGCTGCGATCCCTCGATCACGACCGGCTCGAGGTTGGCGCGCGCGGCGTAGATCGCCGCCGTAAGCCCCGCCGCTCCGGACCCTAGAATAATCACGCGATGATGGCTTTTGTTATCCATGGATTTTATGTAGCATAGCTTCAATTTACCGGAAAGCAAAACAGGACCCATGGCCAAGCTCTCGCACATAGACGCCGAAGGAAAAGCGCGCATGGTCGACGTCACGACGAAGGACGTGACCGAGCGCGTCGCGACCGCCCGCGGCGCCGTCTCGATGCGCGCCGAGACCCTAGCGCTCATCGTGGAGAAAAAAGTCGAGAAGGGCGACGTTTTCACCGTCGCGCGCGTGGCCGGCATCATGGCGGCGAA
>Ga0075423_10007360_pt1 | contig 10392 bp, 6 predicted proteins | sample SoiMethybrSBSTD2_FD_80114 | JGI IMG/M metagenome (GOLD analysis project Ga0075423, IMG submission 80114) | Bulk soil microbial communities from a Populus tree surrounding site in Tennessee, USA - Soil MetaG P. TD hybrid SBSTD2 | ecosystem: Environmental > Terrestrial > Soil > Tree plantation...
TCACGTCGGTCGTGATTCTGTCGCTCGCCGAGGAAGGGAAGCTTTCGGTCGACGACCCCGTGAGCCGCTGGATCCCATCGTTCGCGCACACCAGCGTCGCGACCAAAGGGGATTCGCGTCTCGTCATCATGCCCGCGACGCGGGCCATCACGATCCGGGATCTGCTCACGCACACGGCGGGCATCTCCTATGGCACCGATCCGCTGACCGCGGCGCTCTATGCCGCGCAGGGGCTGGGGCCAAGAGCGGGGTGGGGCTGGTATAGCGCCGACAGGGACGAGCCGATCTGCGTCACCATGGAGCGCCTCGGCACGTTGCCGTTCACGGCGCAACCGGGGGCGCGGTGGGTGTATGGGTACGACACCGATATCCTCGGCTGCGTCGCCGAGCGGGCGTCCGGGATCAGGCTCGATCAGCTGATCCGCAAACGCATCACCGATCCCCTGGGCATGCGCGATACGTATTTCTTCGTTCCCGCGGCGGGGAAGAGCAGGCTGGCGACCGTGTATGCCAGCAATTCGACCAACCACGCCGAGCGCGCGCCCGATGGGCCACGCGGCCAGGGGAATTACGTTGACGGGCCGCGGAAGAGCTTCTCAGGCGGGGCGGGGTTGATATCGACCGCGAACGACTGTGCCCGGTTCCTCGAGATGCTGCGGAACGGCGGCGAGCTGGATGGAGTCCGCATCCTGTCTCCCCACACCGTCGACCTGATGACGCACAATCAGATCGGCTCCCTGTACGACTCGACCGGCGCCCGCGGCTTCGGGTTCGGCTTCGAAACCGTTGAACGCTACGGGGCGAGCGGGATGGCGTCGGTCGGCACGTTCAGCTGGGGCGGGGCCTATGGGAGCCGCTACTTCGTCGATCCAGTTGAGCACCTGGTCATCGTGTTCATGATCAACCAGATCCCCAATCATACGGATATCGCGGCCGAATTCCCGACGCTCGTCTATCAGGCGCTGGTCACACGGCATCAGTAGGCAGTTGTCATCCCGGGTTGCCGACCGTACACTTCGGGTGCGCAATGCAGGTTGCCGCCCGTCCGCGGAAAGGGATGATCCCACCTGCGCCTGACCGCTGAGCGAATCTCGACCTCTCTTCTGCCCGACCGAGCGGACACCGGGCGTTCCTGAAGGGAGGAGTGTATGCCGCGCGAGCTTCCTGCCCAGCCCAGCCTTGAATTCCTGAAAAAAGAAGCCAAGGCGTCGTTGCGCGAGCTGCGACTGACGAACCGCCGCGCGCGTCTCGCCGACGCTCAGCGCGCCCTGGCGAACGAGTATGGTTTTGCGACCTGGGCGGCGCTCAAGGCACACGTCGCGCGCGCCGGCCAGCCCGTGGACCCGGTCGCGGAGGTGGTGGCGGCCGTGCACGCCAACAATCCTCGGCGGGTCGCGGAGATCCTCCACCGCGAACCGCAGCTCAGAGCACGGATCAACGATCCCTTTCCCGGCGCCTCGTTCGGCGAGACGCCGCTCCTCGCCTGTCTGAGGTTCGAGAGCCGCGAGCTAATCGACGTTCTCCTCGAGGCTGGCGCGGACATCAACCAAAAGAGTCATTGGTGGGCCGGGGGCTTCGGGGTGCTGGACAACGCCGCGGACCCCGAGCGGCCCGCATGGCTCGCTCCCTTCCTCATCGAGCGTGGCGCAATCGTGGACATGCACGCCGCCACGCGACTGGGCAAACTCGACCGCATGAAGGAGCTGGTATCCGCCGATCCCGCGCAGGTCCATGTGCGCGGAGGGGATGGGCAGACGCCATTGCACGTGGCCCCCAATGTCGAGGTCGCGGCGTATCTGCTGGACCACGGCGCCGACATGGAGGCCCGCGACGTGGACCATGAATCGACGCCGGTCCAGTGGATGGTGCGCGACCGGCCGGCGGTGGCGCGCTATCTGGTCTCGCGCGGCGCCCAAACCGACCTCCTCCTCGCCGCGGCTCTCGGTGACCTGGCCCTCGTCGAGCGGCACCTGGACGCCGATCCCGCAACGATCCGCATGGCCGTCAACGACACCTGGTTTCCCAAGCGGGATCCCCGCGCCGGCGGGCACATCTACATCTGGACCCTGCGGCACGATCAGACGCCGCATACCGCCGCGCGCGAGTTCGGCCACGAGGAGGTGCTGCGCGTGCTCATGGATCGCAGTCCCGCCGAGCTGCAGCTCGCGATGGCCTGCGAGCTGGGGGACGAGGCCAGGGTCCGTTCGCTGCTCGCGGCGCATCCGGGTCTCGCGCAGCGCCTTTCGGTCGCTGACGGGCGGCGCCTGGCCGACGCCGCGCACAACGACAACCTCTCGGCGGTCCGATTGATGCTCGAGGCGGGGTGGCCCGTTGATGTGCGGGGCAGCGAACGGGCCACACCGTTGCACTGGGCGGCATTTCACGGCAACGCCGAGATGGTGCGCGAGCTCGTGAAGCATCATGCGCCCGTCGATGTGCGGGGCGACGTGCATGACGGCACGCCGCTCCACTGGGCGGCCTTCGGGTCTGTTCACGGCTGGCACCCCGAGCGGGGGGACTACGGCCGGGTCGTGGAGCTGCTGCTCGAGGCTGGAGCGAGCCCGCCGGCAATTCGCAGCGACTTCGAGCCGAGTGAAGCGGTGAGGGAGGTGCTGAAGCGGTACCGCGTCCAGCAATAGGCCTAAGGCCGCACGGTCGCACGACTGCCGATCAGGTTCGTCGTGATCTCGAAGTCCACGACGTCCCCAGGCGACAGTACGATCTCGTCGGACTGGACCCTGGGGCCTGCGCCGCTGGCCTGGGCGAGGAGCTGCACACGACCGCCGCTGCCGACCATGCTGAGGCGCAGCTCGAAGCGACGGGCGATCCCCGGGGCCACGACGCCCATGCGGTAGGAGGTCCCGGAGCCGATGGCGAAGATCTCCATGGCGCTTTGGGCGTTGTTGGTGACGTTCACGCTGACGGGGAGCGGTTCAGTCAGCGGTTGCCCGGTTGCCGCGCGCTGGCCATGCGCGCAGGCGGAGATGGTGACGATCAGCGCGCCAATCACCGACCGCGAGCCGCGTTGCATAACCCCCTCCCCAGGTCATTGGACGAACTGCTGCCCGAGGCGCAATATATGATCGCGGGCCGTTGCCGCACCCGGCACCACTCCCTTTGCACGTCTCACCATGGCCTCACCAGGAGCACACCGCATGTGTCCACGCCTCTGGGTCCGCCGCTCGACCCGTCCATTCTCGCTTGTGTTCGGTTGCACGGCGCTCATTGCCGGCACGGCCGCTGCCCAGGTCCGGGTCGCCTCTCCGGACGGCCGCAACCAGGTGACGTTCCAGATCCGGGACGGCAGGGCGTATTACGACCTGCAGCGCGACGGACGCGCGCTGATCCTCCCTTCGTTGCTCGGGTTCGAATTCCGGGGAGCGGCGCCGCTGCGCGACGGGCTGCGGATTACCGATACCACGCGGGACACCCACGACGAGACGTGGACCCAGCCGTGGGGCGAGGTGGCGCGGGTGCGCGATCATCACAACGAGCTGGCCGTCTCCCTCGAGGAAACCGGGTCGCCGAACCGGCGCTTCACCGTGCGGATCCGGGCGTTCGATGACGGCATCGGATTCCGCTACGAGCTACCCGAGCAGCCTGCACTCGGCGACTTCGAGATCTCCGATGAGCTCACGGAGTTCGCTCTGGCCGACAATGCGCGCGCCTGGTGGATCGCGTCCAACTGGCCGCGCAAGGATCGCTCCGAGGAGCTGTTCTCGTCCGGACCCGTGAGCACGCTCGACAGCGTGCAGACGCCGCTCACCATGGAGACGCGGGACGGCCGCACGTTCATGGTCATTCACGAGGCGAACCTCGTGGACTACGCGAGGATGTTCCTCGCGGGGCCGCGCATGGAAGGCCGCACCCTGCGCGCCGCGCTCGCCCCGATGGCGGACGGGATCAAGGTGCACGGGCGTACCCCATTCATGAGTCCGTGGCGGACGATCCAGGTGGCCGACCGCGTCACCGACCTCGCGCCTTCAGTGCTGGGTCTGAACCTCAACCCGCCGAACGTCCTGCCCAGCACGGCCTGGATCAAGCCGATGAAATACGTGGGCATCTGGTGGGGCATGCACATCAATACGATGACGTGGAGCTCGGGGCCGAAGCACGGGGCGACGACCGCCAACGCGAAGCGGTACATCGATTTCGCGGCGGCGAACGGGTTCGGCGGCGTGCTGGTCGAGGGGTGGAACGTGGGCTGGGACGGCGATTGGATCGCGAATCGGAATGCCTTCTCGTTCACCCAGGCCTATCCCGACTACGACCTCGCGGAAGTCGCCCGTTACGCGCGGCAAAAGGGCGTGCGGCTGATCGTGCACAACGAGACCTCGGGGGGCATCCAGAACTACGAGCGGCAGCTCGACAGCGCGTTTGCGCTGTACCACTCCCTCGGTGTCGATGCGATCAAGACCGGTTACGTGACCGACCTGACCAGCGAGGGGCACTCGCATTACTCGCAGTTCATGGTACGTCATTACCGCCATGTGATCGAGGAGGCCGCGAAGTACGGCATCGCGGTCGACGTCCACGAGCCGATGCACGACACCGGCGAGCGCCGGACGTATCCGAACATGCTGTCCCGCGAGGGGGCGCGGGGACAGGAGTACAACGCGTGGAGCGGCGATGGCGGCAATCCGCCCGAGCACGAAACGATTCTCTTCTTCACGCGCCTGCTGGACGGCCCGATGGATTTCACACCGGGGATCTTCGACCTGCTCGAGCGCTCGAGCGGGCACGCGCACCGGCCGGAGGAGCCGCGCGTGCGCACCACGCTGGCGAAACAGCTCGCGCTGTACGTGGTGCTCTACTCGCCGGTGCAGATGGCGGCCGACCTCCCCGGGAATTACGACGGGCAGCCCGCGTTCCAATTTATCCGCGACGTCGCCGTGGACTGGGATACGACCCGCGTCCTGGCCGGGCGGATCGGCGACTACGTGGTGGTCGCCCGGCGCGAGCGCGGTGGGCCCACCTGGTTCATCGGGGCCATCACCGACGAAGAACGCCGCACCCTGGACGTCCCGCTCTCATTCCTCTCGCCCGGCCGGCGCTACGTGGCCGAGATCTATGCCGACGGCCCGAACGCAAACTGGTTCGACAACCCGTTCCCGGTCACCATTACGCGTCAAGCCGTGACGTCGGCGACCCGGCTGCGGCTGGTCCTGGCGCCCGGCGGCGGCCAGGCGATTCGCATCCGTCCGGCGAGATGACTGCCCATGAGCTGAAGGATCTCCGCTCCCTCGCCAAGGCGATGGGGGTTCACACGGACTACACGGATGGGTTGTTCCGGGACGTCACGGTGGGCCCGGAAACGCTCGTGAAGGTCTGCGCCGCGTTGGGCGCCCCCGTGACGCGAATCGCGGATGCGGGCGTTGCGCTGCGGGAAGTGCGGACGAAGCAGAAGGCGAGACGCATTCCGCCTGTCCTCGTGGCCTGGGACGGAGTCCTTCCCCCGCTCCCGACTCGATCAGGAGGAGAAGTAAAGCTTCAGCTGGAAAACGGTGCGGCTGCGCCGCTGGGCCAGGGCCCGCTCCCCTTCGGTTACCATCGCCTCACAGTCGAAACCTCCGCCCGATTCGAGTCGTGCACGGTGATCTCCGCACCGCTCCACGCGTGGCGTCGCCCGGGAACACACCGAAGCTGGGGGGTCGGTACCCATCTGGCGGCGCTGCGGTCGGGGCGGAGCCGCTCGGTGGGCGACCTGCGGGACCTGGAGTCGGTGTGTCACTGGGTGCGCGAGCGGGGCGGCGATCTGGTCACGGTCCTCCCCTTGCTCCCGACGTTCAACTCGTCCCCGCCGGAGCCCAGCCCGTACTCCCCTGTCAGCCGTCTCTTCTGGTCCGAGCTGCTTCTCGACCTGGGTGATGCGCATCGACCGACGGCTGCCCCCAGGACTCTGGATGTGACCGCGGCGGAGGCCGAGGTCCGGTCCGCGCTGCAAGGCTGGGCCATTTCGGGAGACTCGCCCCCTGATGAGGAGCTGCTGCGCTACGCGCGGTTTCGCGGCGCGCAGGCACGACTGGGAAGGAACTGGCGTGATTGGCCGGCGCCGGCTCGTGCCGGGACTCTCTCGCCCGATCAGGTCGATCCCGAGGTAGAGAGCTTTCATCTCGTGGCCCAGACGCACGTGCGCCGGCAACTGCACGATCTCCGGCAGAAGTTGGAGCAGGGCGGGGTTCGTCTGGGGCTGGACCTGGCGGTGGGCGTCCATCCTGACGGGTACGACCCCTGGTCCCGCCAAACTTTGTTCGGCGACGGGATGTCCGTGGGTGCGCCTCCCGACGAGGGGTTTCCGAGCGGGCAGGACTGGGGATTCGCTCCGGTGCTGCCCGATGCATCACGCCGCGAGGGGCATCGGTATCTGGCGGGATCCATTGGACTCCAAACAGGGCTCGCGGGCGTGCTCCGGGTGGACCATATCATGGCCTGGACCAGGCTGTACTGGATTCCCCACGGATTCGGGCTGCACGAGGGCACCTATGTTTCGTATCCCGCCGAGGAGCTGTTCGCCATTCTCACATTGGAGTCGCACCGTCATGGGTGCGAGGTCGTGGGTGAGAACCTCGGAACCGTTCCGCCCGAGATCGACCAGGCGCTGCCGCGCCACCGGATCTGGGGGATGTACCTGGCGGAGTTCCAGGAGTGGACCGAGCCCGACACCGCTCCTCCTTCGGACGCCGACATGGCCCTGATCGGCACGCATGACACGCCGACGTTCGCGGGGTGGCTCGCGGGCAACGACATCGGTGAACGGGTGCAGTACAAGCTCCTGGCAGCGGAGGCGGCGCCGGCGGTTCGTGAACAGCGGTCCGCTGCCGTTCAGGCGTTCGCCGGTCGTCTCGAGACGCCGGTCTCGGATTCCAAGGCGCTGCTGGAGCGCCTGCTGCGATGGCTCGGTCACTCGGCGAGTCCGCTCGTGGTCCCGTGGCTCGAGGATCTGTGGCTCGAGGATCGCGGCGTGAACCTCCCCGGAACCCCGTCTTCGGTGCGGCCCAACTGGCAACGTCCCATGCGTCTTCTGCTCGATGAGATCTTCAGCGATCCCGAGATCGACGGACTGATTCGTCGTCTCCACCACGCTCGCAACCCCTGAGCCAGGCTTCTCATGTCGACTCCTCCACCCGCTGCCATTCGCTCCAAGCCCCGATTGACGTTCTGGCAAATCTGGAACATGAGCTTTGGATTCCTGGGCATCCAGATCGGCTTTGCGCTCCAGAATTCGAACGTGAGCCGGATTTTCGAGACCCTCGGGGCCAAGGTGGACGACATCCCGCTGCTGTGGATCGCCGCACCGGTCACGGGACTCGTCGTGCAGCCCATCATCGGCTATTTGAGCGACCGCACCTGGAACCGCCTCGGCCGGCGCCGTCCGTACTTCCTCACCGGCGCGATCCTGGCCTCGCTCGCCCTCGTCGTGATGCCGAATTCCCCGGCCCTGTGGGTCGCCGCCGGGATGCTGTGGATCATGGATGCGTCCATCAACATCTCGATGGAGCCGTTTCGCGCGTTCGTCGGCGACAACCTGCCGGCGGCGCAACGGACGACAGGATTCGCGATGCAGAGCTTCCTGATCGGCACGGGCGCGGTTGCGGCCTCCGCACTCCCCTGGCTCCTGACCAGGCTCGGGGTGCGCAACGAAGCAGGGGAGCACATGATCCCCGATTCCGTACGTCTCTCCTTCTACCTCGGCGCCGTCGTCTTTTTCGTCGCGGTGTTGTGGACGGTGCTCACGTCGAAGGAATACTCACCCGAGGAGATGGCGGCATTCACGGAGAACCAGGCGCGCGAAGAACATGCCGGGAAGCCGCGCACGCCGGAGCAGTACGGCGTGAACGGAGGCCGACAGATCCTGCTGGGTGGGATCTTGTTCGCCGCGGGCGCGATTCCTAGTGCCGTCCTCATGCGGGCCATGCACCAGGCTGCCGCTTCGGGGAATGACCTGCTCGGTCTGCTGATCCTCACGGGCGGAATCGCGGTAGTCGGGGTGCTGCTCATGGCCAGTGGCGTGCTGCAGCGATCCGGCCGGTACGAGAACGGTTTCGTCACCATCTTGAACGACTTGGTGGACATGCCGCGCACCATGCGGCAGCTGGCGTGGGCGCAGTTCTTCTCCTGGTTCGCGCTGTTCGCCATGTGGATCTACACGACCGCAGGGGTGACCAGTCACATCTATCACACTACCGACACCAGCTCGGCGTTGTTCAACGAGGGCGCCAACTGGGTCGGCGTGAGCTTCAGTGTCTATAACGGCGTCGCGGCGCTGGTCGCCTTCGCGATTCCGCCGCTCGCGCGCTGGTCCAGTCCAAAGGTCGCCCACATCATCTGCCTGATCTGCGGCGCGGTCGGGTTGTCTTCGATCTACTTCCTCTCCAGCCCGCAGTACCTGCTGGGCTCCATGGTGGGTGTCGGGATTGCCTGGGCGAGCATCCTCGCGATGCCGTACGCCATTCTGACGGGCTCGTTGCCGCCATCGAAGCTGGGCTACTACATGGGGGTTTTCAATTTCTTCATCGTCATTCCCCAGATCGTCGCGGCCGCGGTGCTGGGCTACATCGTCAAGCACTTCTTCGGCGGGCAGGCGATCTACGCCATGCTCATCGGCGGCACGTCGTTGCTCCTCGCGGCGGTCTTGATGCTCCGGGTGGAGGACCGGGACGGGTGAGGCGCACCGCGGCGGTCATGCTCCTGGGCGCGTGCGGCATTGCGGCGTGCCTGGCCAGGGCTTCCGACTCCGGTCCGGATGATCGGAGCGGCGAGTTCTGGAACAGCGCCACCGTGTACTTCCTCCTCACCGATCGCTTCCAGAACGGCGATTCGAGCAACGACCACGCTCTGGGCCGCGCGCACGACGGGGCAGTCCTGCGGAGCTATGAGGGCGGCGACCTGGCCGGGGTGCGCCGCAGGATCGACGAGGGATACTTCGACAGCCTCGGCGTGGACGCGATCTGGATGACCCCGTTCGTGGAGCAGATCCACGGCAGCGTCGATGAAGGGACCGGCAAGACGTACGGCTATCACGGCTACTGGACTCACGACTGGACGGCCGTGGATCCCGCGCTCGGAACCAGGGACGACCTCAAGGCCGTCGTCGACGCGGCGCACCGGCACGGCATCCGCGTCCTCATGGACGCCGTCATCAATCACACCGGTCCCGCGACAGCGGTGGATCCTCCCTGGCCGACCGACTGGGTCCGCGCGGGCCCGAACTGCACGTATCGAGACTATGCCACCACCGTCGACTGCAACCTGGTGGCCACGCTCCCCGACATCCGTACCAATCGGAACGAGCCGGTCGAGCTGCCTTCCTGGCTCACCGAGAAGTGGCGGCGGGAGGGACGCCTGGATCGGGAACGGGCCGAGCTGGATACCTTTTTCCGCCGCACCGGGTACCCCCGGGCGCCGCGCTACTATGTGATCAAGTGGCTCACAGATTGGGTTCGCGAGTTTGGTTTCGACGGCTATCGCATCGACACCGCCAAGCACTTCGAGGAATCGGTCAGCGCCGAGCTGAAACGCGAGGCCGACCGGGCGTTCGCCGATTGGAAGCGCGCCCATCCGGCCCAGGTCATGGACAGCCTTCCTTTCTATATGATGGGTGAGATGTACGGGTACGAGCCCGGCCAGGGGCGGAGCTACAACTTTGGCGACCGTCGCGTCGACTTCTTCGCCCATGGCTACGACGGTCTCATCAACTTCGCCTTCAAAGGCGACGCCGCCGGATCGCTGAACGATGTGTACTCGCGCTATTCTGGAGCACTCCACGGCGTGCTGCATGGCGTGGCCATCCTCAACTACTTGAGCTCGCACGATGACGGGTCACCGTATGACCGGGATCGCAAGGACCCCTTCGGAGCGGGGACGCGCCTGCTGCTCGCGCCGGGCGGCGCTCAGATCTTTTACGGGGACGAGTTGGCTCGCCCGCTCACCGTCCCCGGAGCACAGGGCGACGCGAACCTTCGATCGCTCATGAACTGGTCCGACCTGGAGCGCGGGGGCGGCGGCCGAACGGCTGAGATCCTGCGGCACTGGCGCACGCTGGGGCGATTTCGCCACGCCCATCCGGCCGTTGGGGCAGGGGTGCATCGCGAGCTGCAGGCAAGGCCGTACATCTTCAGCCGTTCGCTGGAAACGGATGGACGCGTCGATCGCGTCGTGGTGGCGATGGATCAGGGAGAAGGCGCCAAGACCATCCCTGTCTTCGGCGTGTTCCCGGACGGTACCGAGCTGGTGGATGCGTACACAGGAGTGAGGGGCACGGTGCGAAACGGCGGCGTTTCGCTCACGACCGCATTTGGGCTCGTGCTGTTGGCCGAGTGGCGGTGAACGCCCGGGCAACCTGCCCGGATGGCGGATACCACTCTTCCCTCCCAACTCCCATCCTTCCTTCGA
>Ga0075423_10007365_pt1 | contig 10389 bp, 9 predicted proteins | sample SoiMethybrSBSTD2_FD_80114 | JGI IMG/M metagenome (GOLD analysis project Ga0075423, IMG submission 80114) | Bulk soil microbial communities from a Populus tree surrounding site in Tennessee, USA - Soil MetaG P. TD hybrid SBSTD2 | ecosystem: Environmental > Terrestrial > Soil > Tree plantation...
ACCAGCTCCTTGCCGGCGCCGTTCTCGCCGTGGATGAGCACACGCCCGTTGGTCGGCGCGGCGACGGCGATCTGACCGCGCAGCTCCTCGATGAGCGCGCTCTTGCCCACGATCTGCTGGCCCCGGTCGAGCTGCTCGCGGAGGGCGCGGTTCTCGCGCTCGAGGCGCGAGTGCTCGAGGGCGCGGCTGACCGCGAGCAGGGTCTTCTCGAGCGACAGCGGCTTCTCGATGAAGTCGTAGGCGCCGAGCTTGGTGGCCTTCACCGCGGTCTCGATCGTGGCGTGGCCCGAGATCATCACCACCGTGGTCTCGGGCTGGCGCTGCTTGATCTCGGCAAGGGCCTCCAGCCCGTCCATGCCCGGCATCCAGATGTCGAGGAAGATCAGATCCGGCGTCTCGTCGGCGAGCGTGGTGAGGGCGTCGGGCGCCGAGCCGACGGAGGTGACGCGGTAGCCCTCGTCCTCCAGCACCGCGCGCAGCGTGGCCTGGATGGCGCGCTCGTCGTCGACGATCAGGATGTGCTCGCGCGGCACGCTAGACCTGCACCGGCGCCGCCGCGGGGGCGAGCCGGCCCGCGGGCAGCTCGATCACGAAACGGCTGCCCTGGGGGAGATTGTCCTCCACCCAGATGCTCCCGCCGTGGTCGGTGACGATCTGGTGCACGATGGCCAGGCCCAGCCCCATGCCGGTGGCCTTGGTGGAGAAGTAGGGAACGAAGAGCCGCTCCTTGTCCTCCGGGCTGATGCCGGGCCCGGTGTCCGAGACCATGATGCGGGCGCGCCGGGACTCGGCCAGCCAGACCGTCTCCACCAACACCTCACCCGTCACCCCCACCGCCTCCACCGCGTTCTCCACGAGGTTCAGCACCGCGCGCTTGATCTGGTTCGGGTCCACTTCGATCGGCGGCAGCTCCGTCGAGAACGCGGACTTGATGCCCAGCGCGGGGTGCGACTCGCGGTAGAGCACGCACACGCCGTCGAGCAGCCGCGCCAGGTCGGTCGAGCGCAGCGCCAGCGCGGGCATCCGCGCGAAGCGGGAGAACTCGTCCACGAGCTGCTTGAGGCCGTCCACTTCCTGGATGATCGTGCCGGTGGCTTCGTCCAGCAGCCGTTTTTCGTCGGCGCTGCGGTCACCCGCCAGTCGGCGGCGGAGGCGCTGGGCCGAGAGCTGGATGGGGGTGAGCGGGTTCTTGATCTCGTGCGCGATGCGCTGGGCGACCTCGCGCCAGGCGGCCAAGCGCTGGGCCTTCAAGAGCTCGGTGAGGTCGTCGAAGACCAGCACCATGCCCATGTCCGCGCCGTCCGGGCCCTTGAGGGCGGTGGCCGAGGCCAGGAGCGTGATGGCCTGGCCGTCGCGCCGGAGGTGCACCTCGCGCTCCACCGTGCCCTCGCCCAGACGCGCCATGCGCGCGACCAGGGCGGAGATCTCCGCATAGTCGGGCCGGCGCAGCGCCACGCTGGCGGAGAGGCCCTGGGCGCTGCTCGCGGGGATGCCCAGCATGCGCTCGGCCGCCCCGTTGATCGTCGTGATGCGCCCGGCGGGATCGAGCGAGACCACGCCGGTGGCCACCGCGCCCAGCACGGTCTCGGTGTAACTCCGGCGCATCTCCATCTCGCCGTGCTTGGCCTGGAGGTCGGCGTACGCGGTCTCGAGCTTCGCCTTGGACGAGGCGAGGTCGCCCGTCATCTGGTTGAACGAGTCCACCAGGATGCCGATCTCGTCGTCGGCGCGCGCCTGCACCTTGTAGGCGAGGTTGCCCGCCGCGACTTCTCGTGTTCCCTCCGCCAGCATCTGGATGGGCTCGGTGATGCCGCGCGCGAGGTAGAGGCCGAACCAGGTGGCGGAGAACACGATGATCAGCGTCATCAAGAGGAACAGCAGGATGTAGATGCCCTTGATGGGATTCTTCAGCAGCTTGAGCTGCTTGTATTCCTGGAAGGCCTGGCTGATGCCGCGCAGGCGGTTCTCGAGGCGCTGGGCCACGTGGATGGAGACCACGAGGCTGCCGATCACCTCGCGATCCAGGTCGCGCACGGGCACGACGGCCTGGATCATGTCGCCGTTCTCCAGCTCCTGCACGGTCGTCACTTCCTGGCCGCCCAGCCCCTGGGCGATCTTGCCCTGGGCGATGGCGCGCGTGCCCACCGAGCCCATGGCGGGGTCCTTCACGTGCAGGATCTCGTTGCTCTTCCGGTCGAAGAGAGTGATCGCGGAGAGGGCGAGTCGGTCGCGCTGCTCGCCGAGGAAGGCCTCGAGCGGCTCGCGCTGCGTCTCCGACATGAGCCCCTCCCGCTCCACCACGCGGGCCATGAAGCGTCCGTGGCGAAGCGCGGTGCTCTCGAGCGTCTGGTAGTAGGTCTGGGCGACCTCGAGGGCCTGGTCCAGGGGCTTCTCGACCTGCGGCTTGAACCACCCCTCGATCGAGGTGGTGATGAAGTTCGAGGCGATGATGAAGATGAGGATGCTCGGCACCAGCGCGAGGGACAGGAAAGCGAGGACCAGCTTCACCTTGAAGCGGGCGCCGATGCCCTTCTGCCGATGCTCGAAGCCGAGCTTGACGAGGTTGCGGAAGAGAAGGACGAGGAGCAGCAGGAAGACGATGACGTTGAGGTTCAGCAGCGCCAGCACGACGAGGTTCGACGCGACCGGCAGCTGGGGGGCCCGCAGCGCGAACTCGAAGGACGAGGCCAGGACCAGCACCACCAGCACCGCGCTGATGATGAGCAGGTTGCGCTTGCGCTTGCCCTGGTCTCGGGAGGTCTCGGCGAGCGGGCTCACTGGCTGCGGCTCGGCGTCAGGAGGTTGGACTGGATCCAGGGCGTCTCGGCGGCGTCGCCGGTCATACGGGCGACCCACGAGTTCTGGCCGTTGAGCGAGACGTCGGCGCGCACGCGCACGTAGTAGAGCTCGCGGCCGTCGAGCGAGGCTCCCGGCGCGAGCTTCGAGAGCCGGAGGTCGGAGAGCACGCGCTGGGCCTCGCGAAGGTTCTTCGTGAGGAAGGGCTCGCGCTGCTCGCCGGCGAGCGAGGCAACGCGGTACTCCTTGGTGAGCACGTTGTACGTGAGCTGCCGCTCCACCAAACGCGTCTGCACCATGCGCTCCACCCAGAAGCGGCTGTATTGCCAGAGCTCCACGTGGTAGCGGACGTGCGTCGGTACGCCGGAGTGGAGGCTCTCGTGCAGCGTGGCCGGGATCGCGCCCAGCAGCACGACCTGGACCGTGACGTCGAAGTCGTTGAAGAACACGGAGAGGTTGCCGATGCGGATCTCGGCCTCGGCGGGCGCCGAGCCGACGAGAACCAGGCCGGCCAGGGCGCAAACCGCAATGATGAGGCGCGAGGTCCGAGGGCGGGAAATCGGCGTCGCCACGACCGGACCATTATAGCGTTCGGCCGGGCAGGGGGGGCAGGAACCACCCCTGGGGGACGGCGGCGGCTAGAGCGCCGCGACGCCCGGAGCGGACGGGTAGGCAGCCTCGGCGACCAGGGCCTCGACCGGCGCCACGCGGTACCGCCGCCGCTCGGGAGCAGCGGCCTTCCGGATCGCCGCCACGAGTTGGTGGTTCATGGCGTGCCCGGCGTTCCGCGCGACCACGTGGCCCAGGATGGGCCGGCCGAGCAGGAAGAGGTCACCGACCAGGTCGAGGATCTTGTGGCGCACGAACTCGTCCGGGAACCGCAGGCTTTCGTTGAGGACCGTTCTCTTGCCCACCACGATGGTATTGTCCAGCGAGCCGCCGCGGGCCAGCCCGCGCTGCCGCATGGCGCCGACGTCTTTCAGGAATCCATAGGTGCGAGCCGGCGCCACGTCCTCGGCGAACGACTTCGGGGTGATCTCGACTGTCACCGCCTGGAGCCCGATCGCAGGGTGCTCGTGGTCGAGGGTATAGCTCACCCGAAACGTGTCGCAGGGGAACACGCGCAGCCAGCGTGAGCCGTCCTCGATAGAGATTGGCGTCCCGATGCGGATTGGGCGCCGGAGGGCAGGAAGGGGCACCTGGCCCGCGCGCTCGAGGAGGTCCATGAACTCCTTGGCGCTGCCGTCCAGTCCGGGCAGCTCGTCGGCGGACACGTCCACGAGGAGATTGTCGAGGCCCAGTCCGGCCGCGGCAGCCATGAGATGCTCGATCGTCCGGACCCGGACGCCAAAGGCGCCCACCGTGGTCGCGAAGTGACCGTCCACCACATGGTCCGCGTTGGCGGGAATCAGGGTGCCGTCGGGGGCCCGGAAGAGAATGCCGGTGTCGCTGCCGGCGGGGGCCACCGTCAGGCGGGCCATCTCGCCGGAATGGAGACCAAGACCCTCGATCGTGACCGAGCGTCGAACGGTCGTCTGATGGTCCATGGCCGGGTCACGGAAGAGCAAGCCCGGTGCCACACCGCGTTGTCGCGGTCTAACCTATTGGCGAAACGAACATAAGTGTCAAAGAGCCCTTAGCTGGCCTTTGCCGCGTTGTGGTATGGCTGACACGCGATGACACCGAGCTTGTCTCATTTCGGTGACAGCCAGCTGACGCTCAGACATCGACGATCAGCCGGGCCTCGTAGCCGCCGGGCACGGCCTCGACCGATACCTGATGGAGCGTGGCCGCCTTCACGACCGTGCCCAGCCGGTGCCGGCGCGGATCCACCTCCTCCCCCCGGAGGAAGGAGTGGAGCCGTAGAGGCTCGCCACCCGCCCGAGGAGAGGTCTCGAACACCTCGAGATCGACGGCCCGGGCCACGAAGCCCTCGACCTCATGGACGTAGAGGCACTCGTTGATCCAGCTAACCAGGAGGGACTCGATCGTCTCGGCATGGGCCCGGACCTCCCGGCGGTCCCGCACCTCCACCGAGCCGGGCTCGACGATCAGGGCGAAGACGCCGAGGGCGGTCTGCACGAAGGCCTCGGCGGCGGTGGGCCCCCGGCCGATGACCCCCACGTCCGCTTCGACGTCGAAGTAGTCGTAGCCTGGCGTCATGGCACGGCCCCATCGGCTCGACGCCCGAGATCGCCCCAGCGCGCCTGTAGCAGCGCGACCGCGACCGGGCCCGCCGTCTCGGTGCGTAGCAGCCGCGGCCCCAGGCCCGCGACGAGTGCGCCGGTCGCACGGAGGGCCTCGACCTCGTCGTCGGCGAGCCCCCCCTCCGGGCCGACCACCACCGCCGCACGCGCGGGGCGCACCGTCGGCAGCACCTCGGCGAGCGGCGCGGTCTCGAGCTCCCAGAGGCAGACGAGGACGCCCTCGCGGTCGCGCGCGTCACGCGCGGCCAGCCAGTCGGCGAGCGTGGCGGGCGCGGCCACGCCGGGCACGATCGCGCGGCCGCACTGCTTGGACGCCTCGCGGGCCACGCGCTCCCAGCGGGCCCGCCGCGCCGCCCAGCGCGCGTGACTCTCCTCGCGCGCGATCGAGCGGGTGGTCATGAGCGGGACGACCGCGCCCACCCCCAGCTCCGTGCTCATGCGAATGATGGTCTCGAGCTTGTCCCCCTTGGGAATGCCCTGGGCCAGGGTGAGCCCGAGCGGCGACTCGTCCGCGGGCGCGCCGGCCTCGAGGATCTCGCCCTCTGCGCGCGTGCCCAGCGCGGTGAGGCGCACCGTCCATTCGTGGCCGAGCCCATCCATCGCCCGGACGAGGTCGCCCACGCTGAGGCGCAGCACGCGGCGAACATGGCGCGTCTCGCCGGCGTCCAGCACGATGCGCGCGCCGCGCACCGCGTCGGGGCGCACGTGGACGCGCGTCCCCGGAGCGCCGGCTCCACCGGCGGGGGTCATTCGTCTCGCTCGGTGACCAATCCACCCACGCGGCGGTTTGGCCTCTTCGCGCCTGTGGCGCTCATCGGGTGACGTGGTCTCTGACCAGCAGCGAGGCGGCCCAGCCGTCGCGCTCGAGCGACTCGCGGGGGGTGAAGCCGCGAGGGACGAGCGCGCGCGTCACCTGATCGTCCTCGCCGACCAGCATGCCGCCCAGCACGAGGGCGCCGAAGGGCGCGACGCGCCGACGGTATTCCCGCACGAGGGCGAGGTGGGTATGGGTCAGGATGTTGGCCAGCACGAGATCGTAGGCCGCGGCGCGGGGTAAGGACTCGGGCCCGCCCGCGCTCACGTCGATGCGGTCGTCCACGCCGTTGGCCGCGGCGTTCTGCCGGGCGGCGGTGATCGCATCCGGATCCAGGTCGATGGCGGTGACGCGCGGCGCGCCCAGCGCCACCGCCGCCACCGCGAGAATGCCCGTGCCCGTCCCGATGTCGAGCACCCGGCCGGCCGGCTTGGCGGCCAGCCAGCGATCGACCAGGGCGAGACAGCTCTCGGTGCTGCCGTGATGCCCCGTGCCGAACGCGCGGCCGGGCTCGATGACGATCCGCAGGCGTCCCGCGGGCGTGGGCGCCGTCTCCCACGGCGGCGCCACGAAGAGCCGCTCGCCGACCGACAGCGGCGGGAACGACTGCTGCCAGGCGCTGGCCCACTGCTCGTCGTGGATGGGATGGATCTCGGCGTCCCCGCCGATGTCGAACTGCATGGCGCGCAGTCCGGCGCGATAGGTCTCGACGGCGCGGAGCAGGGCGGTGGAGGACGCGCTCGCCGCGTAGAACGCCCGCAGCCGCGGCGGCGTGGGAGGCGTCTGCTCCTCGACCACGCCGAGGGCGCCCTGCTCCCACAGGAAGTTCGTCAGGCCCTCGGTCGTCTCCGCGGTGGTGGGAACGGTGAGCTCCCAGAACTCCATCAGGAGCCGAAGAGCTGCTTCATCCGCTCGACGAAGGACGTGTGCAGCGGACCCCCGTGCTGGTTGGAGTCGCGATGGAACTCCTCGAGCAGCTCCCGCTGGCGCGCCGTGAGCTTGGTGGGGACTTCGAGCACGACCTGATAGACGGCGTCGCCGTGGCCACGTCCCCGGAGGTGCGGCAGGCCCTTGCCGCGCAGGCGGAGCTGCGCGCCGGGCTGGGTGCCCGCCGGCACCGTCAGCGTGGCCTTGCCGCCCAGCACCGGCACCTCCACGGAGTCGCCCAGCGCGGCCTGCGGGAAGGACAGCGGCAGCTCGCAGAGAAGATCGGCGCCCTGGCGCACGAAGATCTCGTGCGGCTTCACCGTGAGCACGACGTAGAGATCGCCGGGCGGGCCGCCGAACACGCCGCCCTCGCCCTCGCCGGCGAGCCGCAGCTGATTGCCGTCCTCGACGCCGGGCGGGATCGTGACCTTGAGGAGCTTTTCCCGGCGCACGCGCCCCTGGCCGCGGCAGTCCTTGCACGGGGCGCGGTTGATCTGCCCCTCGCCGCCGCACTGGGGGCACGGTCGCGCCACCGTGAGGAAGCCCTGGGAGAAGCGCACCTGGCCGGTGCCGCGGCAGGCGCCGCAGCCCTCGGGCTTGGTACCGGGTTGCTGGCCCGACCCATGACACGTCTCGCAGGTCTCGTTGCGCGGGATCTGGAGCTTGGTTTCCAGCCCCTGCGCCGCCTCCTCGAGGGTCAGCTCGAGATCGTAGCGGAGGTGCTCGCCGCGCCGCGCGCGCGTGCGGCGGCCACGCTCGCCGCCGCCGAAGAAGCCCTCGAAGAGATCCTCGAAGATGGTCCCAAAGCCCTGATCCGCTGGTCCACCCCCGGACGCCGGCGCGGTGCCGAAGCGATCGTAATGCGCGCGCTTGTCGGGGTCGGAGAGGATCCCGTAGGCCTCGGTGACCTCCTTGAAGCGCTCCTCGGCGGCCTTGTCTCCGGGGTTCTTGTCGGGGTGGTAGAGCCGCGCGAGCTTGCGGTAGGCGGTCTTGAGAATGGTGTCGTCGGCGTCGCGCGGCACGCCGAGCACCGTGTAGAAGTTCTTCGCCGCGGCCACGCTAGGGTTCGCCCGCGCCGCCGTCAGCGTCCTTCATGGCGACGGTGACCTGGGCGGGACGGAGCACACGGCCGTTGATGAGATAGCCGCGCGCGGTCTCGTCGACGACCGTCATGTCGGGCTGGCCGACCGCGGGCACTCGGGCCACCGCCTCGTGGCGCTCGGGGTCGAAGGGTGCGCCCACCGCGGAGAATGGCGTCACCCCCGCGCGCTCGAGCACGCGGAGCAGCTCGCGCTGGATCAGCTCCACGCCGGCGGTGACGGCGGCGGCGGCGGGATCCTGGCGGGCCGCCTGCAGCGCGCGATCGAAGTTGTCCAGCACGGGGAGGAGATCGCGGACCAGGGACTCCGCGGCCGAGCGCACGTACTCCTCCCGATCGCGTACCGCACGCTTGCGGTAGTTGTCGAACTCGGCAACGGTGCGGATGTAGCGGTCCCGCGTGGCCTCGGCCTCGCGGGTTTTCGCCTCCACCGCCTCGCGCAGCCGCTCGACCTCGCGCTCCAGGTCGAGCCCGGTGGCGCCGTTCCAGTCTTCGGACGCTTCGCGTTGATCGGACATCGCGGAGAAATTATAGCAGACGGCGCGAGGGCGCCCGGGGCCCCTCAGGAGGGCAGGTAGAGGTCCGAGCGGACGCGCGAGAGCGAGGACGAGACCAGCCGCGCCGTCTCGTCCACGATCGAGATCACGTCGGAGTAGAGCATGCGCCGGGGCCCGACCACGCCGAGCACGCCCAGGACCTGGTCACGATAGGTATAGGTCGAGGCGACCAGGCTCACCTCGCGCAGCTCCTCCATGGGGTTCTCGTTCCCGATCAGCACGCGCACGCCGCGCTCCTGCGCCATCTGCGAGAGGAGGTCGATGAGCCGCGCCTTCTCCTCGAAAGCATGGAGCAGTCTCCGCATGATCGTCACGTCGCCGAGGTCGGGGTGGTCGAGCATGTTGAGGGCCCCGCTCACGTAGAGCGTGCGCGCGCGCAGCAGGGCCACCACCTGATCCAGCAGCGGGCGGCTGCGCGTCCAGAGCGGATCCAGGGGATCCAGCGGCGCGCCGATCTCGTCGACGATGGCCTGGAAGGTGCGGCCGCGGAAGCGACGCGTGAGCGCCCGGCCGATCTCGCGGAGCTCGTCGGGCCCCAGCCGGCCGTCGACCGACAGCGCCTGCGTGGTGACCCAGCCGGTGTCGGTCACGACCACCGCGAGGGCGCGCCCCTCGGCGAGCGGCATCAGCTCGATGCGGTCCAGCGCCGTCTGCTTGAGCGGCGGCGCGAGCAGGATGCCCGTCATGTTGGTGCCCTGCGAGAGCGCGGCCGGCGTCTCCGCCATCAGCCGCTCGACCGCGCTCGTGGGGGGCGCGGGGGCCGAGTCCCGGGACGGGGCGGGCGCGGCCTTCTCACCCCAGGGCATGCCGCGAAGATGGTCCACGTAGAAGCGATACGCCTTGTCGGTCGGCACGCGCCCCGCGGACGTGTGAGGCTGGGACAGATACCCCATGTCCTCGAGATCGGCCATCGCGTTGCGAATGGTGGCCGGAGAGAGCCCACGCATGTGGCGTCGCGAGATCGAGCGCGAGCCTACGGGCTCGGCGTTCTCGACGTACTCCGCGATGACCGCCAGCAAGACCTGGCGTCGCCGCTCGTCGAGGTGATCGGGGCCCTTCATGCCGTCATCGTACAACTACAGCAGGTCGACAAACAGGGCGTCGGAGAGGAAGAACCCGTCCTCGGTGAGCCGCGTCCGGCCGCCGCGCGTCTCGAGGAGGCCGCGGGCCCGCCAGTCGTCCAGCCGCTCGGGCAGGCGCCCGCGCTCCAGCGCGAGCCGCTCCGCGAGCCAGGCCTCGGGCACGCCGTCGCTGGTGCGGAGCCCGAGGAAGAGGCGCTCGGCCAGCTGCTGGCGCGCGGTCAGCGTCTCGTGCGTGGCCACCGGGAGCCGGCCCGCTTCCACGGTGGCGCAATAGCGCTCGAGCGCCTTGGCGTTGCCGTAGCGCACGTCGCCGAGGAAGCCGCAGGCCCCGGGGCCGAGGCCGAGGTACTCTTCCGCGCGCCAGTAGACCTGGTTGTGAGCGGAGCGATGACCGGGCCTCGCGTAGTTCGACACTTCGTAGTGCTCGTACCCGGCCTCGGCGGCAAGGTGGGTCAGCACGCGGTACTGCGAGGCCACCGCGTCCTCGGCGGGAAGGCCCCGCACCCCGGCGGCGGTCCAGAGGCTGCCTTCGTCGAGGGAGAGCGCGTAGGCGGAGAGATGGTCGGGCTCCCACGCGAGCGCTTCGCGCACGGTGCGCTCCCAGCCGGCCTCGTCCTCGTTCGGGAGGCCGTAGATGAGGTCCAGGCTCACGTGGGGGAAGCCGGCGCCGCGGGCGGCGTCGAAGGCCCGGCGCGCGTCCGCGGCGGAGTGGAGGCGGTCCAGCGCGGGGAGCACGCGGTCGTCGAGGCTCTGCACGCCCAGGCTGATGCGGGTGACGCCGGCCGCGCGATAGCCGGCGAAGCGCGCGAGGCTCACGCTCTCGGGATTGCACTCCACCGTGATCTCGGCCCCGGGCTCGATGCCGAATCGGGCGCGGAGGGCGTCGAGCACGCCGGCCAGTTCGTCG
>Ga0075423_10007366_pt1 | contig 10388 bp, 8 predicted proteins | sample SoiMethybrSBSTD2_FD_80114 | JGI IMG/M metagenome (GOLD analysis project Ga0075423, IMG submission 80114) | Bulk soil microbial communities from a Populus tree surrounding site in Tennessee, USA - Soil MetaG P. TD hybrid SBSTD2 | ecosystem: Environmental > Terrestrial > Soil > Tree plantation...
ACGAGAACGTGCTCTGCTTCACCAACAACATCCCGCAGCGCGATGGCGGCACGCATCTCGCGGCATTCCGTGCGGCGCTGACCCGGACGCTCAACAATTATGCCGAGCGCTCGGGGCTGATGAAGCGCGAAAAGCTCTCGCTGACAGGCGAGGACATGCGTGAAGGCCTGACGTCGATCGTCTCGGTCAAGCTGCCCGACCCCAAGTTCAGCTCCCAGACCAAGGACAAGCTCGTCAGCAGCGAGGTCCGCCAGCCGCTTGAAAGCCTGATGGCCGACAAGCTTGCCGAGTGGCTTGAGGAGAATCCCGGCCATGCGCGGGCGATCGTCCAGAAGGTCATCGACGCCGCAGCCGCGCGCGAGGCGGCGCGCAAGGCGCGTGAGGCGAGCCGCAAATCGGCGATGGGCATCGCCTCCTTGCCGGGCAAGCTCCACGACTGCCAGGAACGCGACCCCGCCAAGTCGGAGCTGTTCCTCGTCGAGGGCGACAGCGCCGGCGGCTCGGCCAAGCAGGGCCGCGACAGCAAATACCAGGCGATCCTGCCCCTGAAGGGCAAGATCCTGAACGTCGAGCGCGCGCGGTTCGACCGGATGCTCTCGTCCAAGGAAATCGGGACGATGATCCAGGCGCTCGGCACCGGCATCGGCCGCGAGGAGTTCAACCTCGAGAAGCTGCGCTACCACAAGATCGTCCTGATGACCGACGCCGACGTCGACGGCGCGCACATCCGGACCTTGCTCCTGACCTTCTTCTACCGGCAGATGCCGGACCTCATCGAAAAGGGGCACCTCTTCATCGCCCAGCCGCCGCTCTACAAGGTCAGCCGCGGCCGGTCGGAGGTCTATCTCAAAGACGACGGCGCCCTCGACGATTATCTCGAGGAGGCCGGAATCGAGGGGCTGGTGCTGGACGCGCCCGACGGTCAGCGCTCGGGCAACGACTTGAAGGCGCTGGTGGATCACGCCCGCCGAATGCGGATCCTGATGCGTTACGCGCCCCGCAATTATGACTCAGCGCTCATCGAAGCATTGGCGATCAACGGCGCGCTGAAACCGAACCTGGACAAGGACGGCCGGACCAAGGCCGTCGTTCGAGTCGCCGAATGGCTCGGCGCCGGCGACACCGAAGCCGACTGGTCGGGAGAGGTCGCGGCCGAGGGCGGCTATCTGCTGAGGCGGATCTGGCGCGGGGTCACCGACGCGTACCTCATCGAACCGGGCTTCCTCGTCTCGGCCGAGGCGCGCAAGCTCCACTCGCTCGCAGGCGAGCAGGCCGCGGTCTATGCAAAGCCGTTGACGCTGCGAGCGCTCAAGAAGACCTCGGCTGCCGAGGAGCCGAAGCCGGAGCTCGAAAGTGCTGAAGGAGACGAGCCGGCCGAGGCAGTTGAAGCCGAGACCAAAGGCAAACCCGTCCCGATCACCCGTCCCTCGGAACTGCTCGACGCCGTTCTCGCGGCGGGACGCAAGGGGCTGTCGATCCAGCGCTACAAGGGCCTCGGCGAAATGAACGCCGAGCAATTGTGGGAAACGACGCTCGACCCGGCGAACCGCTCCCTGCTTCGAGTCGAGGTGGCGCAGGCGGACGTCGCCGATGAGATTTTCACGCGGTTGATGGGCGATGTCGTCGAGCCGCGCCGCGAGTTCATCCAGGAAAACGCGCTCAGCGTCGCCAATCTGGACGTCTAGGAACCTTTCGCAAGGAACGGCTATTGGCGGGCATGTGACTTCCGCGTCCACGATCACCGTCGCCAGCTACAACATGCACCGGGCGGTCGGGCTCGACGGCCGCCGCGACCCTCATCGCGTGCTGAAGGTGCTGCAAGAGATCGACGCCGACGTCGTCGCCCTGCAGGAGGCCGACAAGCGGATCGGCGGCCGCGGCTCGACCGTCCCGCATGAGCTGATCGACAGCCATGGCATGTATGAGCCTGTGCACTTCGGGGTCCGGCACAAACGGCCGCTCGAGAAAGCCCGCAAGCACGCCGAGCGGCTGCTCAAGGTCAACACTCGAAACATCGGCTGGCACGGCAACGCAATCCTCGTGAAGCGGCACATCGGCGTTCTCGATTGCGCGGTGCTGGACCTCCCGACCTTTGAGCCCAGGGGGGCGGTCATGGCCGAACTCCTGATCGGCGACCGGCCGCTTCGCGTGGTCGGCATGCATCTCGACCTCTCGGGCCTCTGGAGGCGGCGGCAGATGCGCGCGATCCTCGACGCGATCGCCGACCGCCCGCAGCTCATGCCGACCGTGCTGATGGGCGACACCAACGAGTGGCGAACCTTTGCCGGGTGCCTCAAGGACCTGGAACCCGAGTTCCATATCGTCCCGACCGGTCCGAGCTTTCACGCCCGCCGGCCGGTGGCCGCGCTCGACCGGATCATCGTGCACAGGGATTTGAATATCGAAGCGGCCGGCGTTCACATGAGCCACAACGCTCGGCGAGCGTCGGACCATCTCCCAATCTGGGCGAGATTGTCGGCCTAGCCGGCGATCTTCCTCAACCGGCGCCGCTGGATCGACGAGCCGATCCCCATCGCCTCGCGATATTTGACGACGGTTCGGCGGGCGAGGTCGAAACCCTTGCCCTTGAGCAGCCCGGCGATTGCGTCGTCGCTGAGGATCTCGGTTTCGGCATCGATCAGCTCCCTGATCGCCGACTTGACCGCCTCGGCCGCGGCTCCGTCGCCCTCGGCGGACGCCACGCCCGAGCCGAAGAAATATTTGAGCTCGTAGAGGCCGCGGTCGCACAGCATATATTTGTTTGAGGTCACGCGGCTGACGGTCGATTCATGCATCTCGATCGCCTCGGCGACCTCGCGCAGGGTCATCGGCTTCATCGCGGAGACGCCCCGCTCGAAGAAGCCCTGCTGCCGTTTGACGATCTCGCTGACGACCTTGACGATGGTCCGGGCGCGCTGGTCGAGCGCCTTCACGAGCCAATTCGCGCTTGCGAGGCACTCGCTGAGCCAGGCACGCGATGTCTTGTCCTGGGGGCCGGATTTCAGTTCCTGATAATAGCGCCGGTTGACGAGCAATCGCGGCAAGGTCGCCTGGTTGAGCTCGACCGCGAATCCCCCGCGGAGCTGGCGAACGAACACGTCCGGAGTAACGTCTTCCGCAGCCGACGCCGAGAACTGGCACCCTGGCTTGGGATCATAGGAACGAAGCTCGCGGATCATGTCCGCAAGGTCCTCATCGTCGACCGCGCAGATGCGCTTGAGGTCTCCCAGGCGGCCTTTCGACAGCAGCTCCAGATTGTCGATCAGGCGCGCCATCGCAGGGTCGTAACGATCGGCGGCCCTGGCCTGGATCGCCAGGCATTCGGCCAGGCTGCGAGCGCCCACGCCTGCCGGCTCAAGGCCCTGGACGATAGTGATCGCGGCTTCGACGACCGCGACCGGCGCATCGGTCATCCGCGCAATTTCCTCGGCCGGGACGGTCAAATAGCCGGTCTCGTCCAATGCCTCCGCGATGATTCGAGCGAGGTCACCTTCAGGCCCGGAATAGCCGTGCAGCTGGTCCTGCAAATGTTCGGACAATGAGGCGGGCGAATATTCCAGCCGGTCGAAGTCGAACGCCTCTTCGGCGCCTCCGGATGTGACGACGTCGGTGAAACTGTCCGTTTCGAGCGCTTCGCTCGTCCAGTCGACATCGAGCGGACGGTCGTCGGCAGCGGCGCCGGTGATGAGGTCGTCGGCCCCCGGATCGTCCGGAGCTTCGTCGGGCGAATCCTCGTCGGACATGAAGTCGCCGGCGGGCTGTTCCTCGGGCTCGTCGGAGCGCGCCTCGAGCAGCGGATTCTTCGAGATTTCCTCCGCGATATAGGCCTCGAGCTCGAGATTGCTGAGCTGCAGGAGCTTGATCGCCTGCGTCAGCTGGGGGGTCAGCACCAGCTGCTGCGACTGGCGTATGCTCAGAGACGGCCCGAGTCCCACGGGTCCGATATCCGCTAAAGCGCGAAGCTCTCGCCGAGGTAGAGGCGCCGGACCTCCTGGTCGGCGACCAACGCTTCGGGAGTACCCTGGAACAGGACCTGGCCGTCGTAGATGATGCAGGCCCGGTCGACGATATCGAGCGTTTCACGGACGTTATGATCGGTAATCAAAACGCCGATGTCGCGCTTCTTCAATTCACGCACGAGTTCGCGAATGTCGGCGATCGAGATCGGATCGATCCCGGCGAACGGCTCGTCGAGCAGCATGATCGACGGCTCGGCCGCGAGCGCTCGGGCGATCTCGCAGCGACGGCGCTCGCCACCCGACAACGCCATGGCCGGCGAACCGCGGAGGCCCGCAATCCCGAATTCACGAAGCAATTGCTCCAACCGTTCGTGGCGCGCGTGGCCGTCGGGCTCGGAAACCTCGAGCACCGCCATGATGTTCTGCTCGACCGTCAGTCCGCGAAATATCGAAGTCTCCTGCGGCAAATAACCGAGCCCGAGGATCGCGCGGCGGTACATCGGCAGGTCGGTGATGTCTTGGCCGTCGAGAAAGATGCGTCCGCTGTCGGGCTTCACCAGCCCCATCACCGAATAAAAGCAGGTCGTCTTTCCGGCACCGTTCGGACCAAGCAGGCCGACCACTTCGCCGCGATGGACACCGAGCGACACGTCGTGAAGCACGGCGCGGCGATCGTAGGCCTTGGCGATCGAGTGGACCTCGAGCCCGCCCGTCGCCGGGGCCGGTTCGGTCGCCGGCCTCACCAGGGTCGCGGCTTCGTTCACCGGCCGCCTACTGCTGTGTCTTCTGCGGCACCGTGAAGTGACCGGTGACGCGGCCGCCGCTCTGGTTCACGCCCGCTGGCCCGCCGTCGATCACGGCCCGACCGGAATCGAGGTCGATGACGAGCCGCGAGCCGTTGACCTGATTGTTGCCCCGGTTGAGCTGGACCGAGCCGATCAGCGTGATCAGCTTCTTATCAAGATCGTAGATACCGAAATCGCCCTTCGCCGTTTCGGACGGGCTGTGAACAGTCACTCCGCCGGCCGCATCGAGCCTCCGGATCTGGACCCCTCCGCTGGTCTGGGAGCCGCCCGAATAAGCGACCGTAAGCCGTTCCGTATCGAGCGTCAGTTCGGCTTGGGTGACGTGGACGTTGCCGACGAAAATCGCACGGTCGGAACGGTCCTGGACTTCGATGCGATTGGCGCTGACGTCGACCGGGGCATTGCTGTTGTGCCCTTTCAGCGCCGAGACCGTATCCTGCTTCTGCTGGGCGGGTGCCGCAGCCGCGACGATGCCCGCGCCGAGAATTGCCGAAGCAAGGATTATGCCGAAGGACCGCATCACCTTCATCTGACGGCGCCTTGCACGATTTTCAAGCGGACGCCGCCCTCGAGCATCACTTTCCTTTCGCCCAGGTCGGCGCGCAGCTGGCCGGCCTGGAACCGGCCCAGCCGCATTTGCCCCGAAACCGGGCCCGAGCTCGCGAGCTGCCGCTGCTTCATATCGATCATCACATCCCGCGTTTCCAACCGGTATCCGTCGGGTCCCAGGACACGAACCGGGCCACTGACCGCCATCTGCTGCGTGTCGAGGTCATAGCGGCCCTGGTTGGCGGCCATCATCAGCGGGCCGTTAGCCTGGAAGAGCCGGGCGAACATGCCCTCGATGTCGACGATCGGCACATCCGAGCTGCGCTGGATCGCACGGTTGGCGGTGATTTCGAATTTCTGGCCCTTGTTGTCGGCGCCGACGTAGCGAGCCGACTCAACGCGCATCCTTTCGGGCGCGCTTTCGACCTTCTTCTTGTCGAGGATGAAGCTGACGTCGCCGTGCTTCTGCAGAGGCGCGAAGGCGAGGACGGCGATCAGCACGCCGACGGCGCTCGGGAGTACGATCTTCGACCAGCGAACGATTGCGTCATGTGCGCTGCCCGGCACCGCCCAGCGTTGCTTGTCGGCGCGTTCCCTGGCGGCGGCCTCAGACAATTTCAGCCGTCATGCGCAAAAATATCCTGTTCGGCCCAGCCGGCGATGTCGAGCAGCGCGCGGGCGGGAAGGAAGTCGAAGCAGGCCTGGGCAAGAGCGATGCGGTCTTCGCGCGCGAGCCGCTCGTCGAGCCTTTCCTTGAGCGCATGGAGATAGCGCACGTCGCTAGCCGCATATTCGCGCTGCGCATCGCTGATCTCGTCGGCGCCCCAGTCGCTGGTTTGCTGCGCCTTGGACAAATCGACGTTGAGCAGCTCCTTGACGAGGTCCTTGAGACCGTGCCGGTCGGTGTAGGTGCGAACGAGCCGCGATGCGGTGCGCGTGCAATAGAGCGGCGCCGCAATGATCCCGACATAGGCCTGCAGGATCCCCACGTCGAAGCGGGCGAAGTGATAGAGCTTGAGGCGGCCCGGGTCGCCGAGCAGCGCCTTCAGATTCGGGGCGGAATAATCGCTGCCGCGCCTGAAGCGGACGAGATGTTCGTCTCCCTTCCCATCGGACAGCTGGACCAGGCAGAGCCGGTCGCGGCCCGGAACGAGGCCCATGGCTTCGGTATCTACCGCGATCGGACCGTCCGCGAAGCTTACGCCGGCGGGCAGGTCCTCTTCGTGAAAATGGATCGCCATTCACGGTCCTTATATCTTTTATCCTGAACCGTTTTAGTCCTGCTCCGGCGGTACGCGCCAGCCCGCGGCGATGGAATCACTAGAGCAGCCCAGATTTTTCCTGTAAGCAGCCGCCCGGTGCGCGTGTGGGAAGCGCACGGACCGGTTGCGCCTTAGGGCCCGGCGCACACCTGGTCTTATTTCGATTTGGGGCACAGAAGAGTTTGGACGGGCATGGGTTTCGACAGAGGGCGTAAAGGCGACCGCGGAGGGCGCGGCCGCGACAAGCGCGAAGGTTTCGGCGAAGAGAATTTCGGCGGCAGTGAATTCGGCGGCGGTGGTTTCCAGGAGCGCGGTGGCTATGGCGGCCGCGGTGGATTCGGTGACCGCGGCGGCGGCGGCGGTGGCTTCGGCGACCGTGGCGGCTTTGGCGGCGGCGGAGGTGGAGGCTTTCGCGGCGGTGGCGGAGGCGGCGGTTTCCGCGGCGGCGGAGGCGGCGGCGGCGGTGGAATGCCCCCGCAGGTCGTCGGCGAAGGCAAGGGCATCGTCAAATTCTTCAATCCGCAGAAGGGCTTCGGTTTCATCGTCCGTGACGATGGCGGCGAGGACGTGTTCGTCCATATTTCGGCGGTCGAACAGGCCGGCCTGACGGACCTCGCGGACGGTCAGCCGCTCGAGTTCACGCTCGTCGACCGCGGTGGGCGAATTTCGGCGACCAACCTTCGAATCGAAGGCGAGCCGATGGCGGTCGAGCGCGCCGAGCGCGCCCCGCAGCGGCAGCTGACGGGCGAGAAGGCCAGCGGGACGGTCAAGTTCTTCAACGCGATGAAGGGCTTCGGCTTCATCCAGCGCGATGACGGGCAACCCGACGCGTTCGTTCACATTTCCGCCGTCGAGCGCGCCGGAATTCCGACGCTCAACGAGGGCGACCGGCTGGAGTTCGAGATCGAGGTCGACCGTCGCGGCAAGTTCGCGGCAGTGAACCTTACGGCGATCACCTAGCCCCGCTTCCAAGGGGGCGATGGAGCCGGCGGGACTCGTGCCCGCCGGCTCTTTTCATTGCGCGCTGGCGTAAAATGCCGCCATGTCGGCCTTGAGCTGCCTCGCCGAGGCCGGGTCGATGTACATCATGTGACCCGCTTCATAGTAAGTGTAGCGGATGTTCGCCTGGAGCTGCGGCTCAAGCGCCAGATGGCTGAACTCCAGGTCTGCGCCGTGGAACGGCGTTGCAAGATCATAATAACCGTTGACCGAAAGGATCTTCATCCGCGGGTTCTGACGCATCGCATTGGCAAGATCGGCGCTCGTGTCCGCAATCTGCTGATCGCCGTCCGGGCCTTTGTGCGTGAAGTTCCATCCGTCCGGCCCGCCGTAGATCGCGGCGTAATTGTTGGGACGATAATAGAGCTCGGTCTTGTAGCCGAGGTCGCGCAGCAAATAATCGTTGAGCGCGCCAACGAAGGCGCCGGTGATGGCGCTCGCCTGGGGATCATAACTCGTGCCCGCTCCCGCGCTGTCCGCCTCGGTTCCGACGTAGCGCGAATCGATCCGGCCGATGATCTCATGGCGGTCGCGAAGCAGCTCGCGGCGGAACCGGTCGTCGCCGACGCGCAGGTTCGAGCGCATGATGTAATCGGTAGAAATGCCAAGGAAGTGCGCCATCTGCTGCGCGACCGACCGCTTCTCATCGTCGCCGAGCGCGTTGCCCTTCTGAAGGGCCGAAGCGTAAGGGCCGCTCGCAAATGCGCTGGCCTCAGCCAGGAACTGCCTGAGTTCCGGCTTCGGATCGATCTTCCCGTGATACCAGGCGTTTGCCGCCAGGGTCGGGAAGAAATTCACGAACGACTGGTCGCCCTGGAAGTCGGCGAAGTTGAAAACCGTAGAGACGAATGCGATCCCGTTGAGCTGGACGCCCTGGTCGAGAAGTTTCTGCGAAAGACCGGCGGCGCGCGTGGTTCCATAGCTTTCGCCGATGATGAACTTCGGACTGTTCCAGCGGCCGTATTTGGTGAGATAGCGTTGGATCGTCCGGGCGAAGGCGTCGAGGTCCTTATCGACCCCGAAAAAGTCCTTCGGCTCGGCCTTGCCGAGTGGGCGTGAGAGGCCCGTCGTCGGAGCGTCGATGAAGACGAGATCGGTAATGTCGAGCAACGTGTCCGGGTTCGGGCCGTAACGGAACGGCGGGCCGGCGACTGTCTCCGGGCTTGAAGCGTCGACCTTCACCGGGGCGAAAGAGCCCATGTGAAGCCACATCGTCGATGAACCGGGTCCGCCGTTGAACAGGAAGGTGACCGGCCTCGGCCGCCCGGCGGAAGGAATCGTGTAAGCGACGTAGAACATGCTCGCCGTCGGCTCCCCGTCGGCATTGCGGATCGTGAGGTGACCCGGCGTGACGTTGTACGCCAGCGTCCGTCCGTGGAAGGGGATCGACCGTTTCACGGGCCCAGCGTCTTCTTCGACCTTGGCCTTGACCTGGTCGGGGTTGGGTTTCTCGGCCTCGGCCTTGGCCTCCTTCGAGGGCGTGTCGCCCGCGGGCGCGTTCTGCGCGGCCGCAGGGGCGCCGGTGAGCGCCAATGCGAGCGCGAAGAGGGACGTGCGGTTCATTGGGCACCTTTCATCGGAATGGGTTTGCCCTCGACCATGACATAATCGACGCGTTGAACAGCCGTCGGATCGACCAACGGGTCTCCCTCAACTGCAATCAGGTCGGCCGACTTGCCGGGATCGAGCGTTCCGGTCTCATTCGACAGGTCCATGAGGTCGGGGCCGCCCTTGGTCGCCGCGATCAAGGCATCGCGCGGGGTCATTCCGCCCTTCGAGACCATCAGTTCGAGCTCTTTGTTCGCGGCGGTGTGCGGAGCGACCGCGCTATCCGTCCCCAGCGCGATCTTCACCCCGGTCCGGTAGGCAAGGTTGAGGCCGCGCCCCCAGACGGCGAACGTCTGCTTGGCCTTGGCTTCGGATTCCGGCGCGATCTTGCCGGTTCCGATCAGCCCCTGGACCCCGCTGAACGCCATCAGCGTCGCCGAAAAATAGGTGCCGCGGGCCTTCATCGCGCGCGCTCCGGCCTCGTCGAGGAACGTTCCATGCTCGATCGAATCGACGCCGGCATTGGTCGCGGCGAGGATTCCTCGCGCGCCGTGCGCATGCGCCGCGACCTTGAGGTGCATTGAATGCGCCATGTCGACGATGCCCTTCATCTCGGCATCGGTGAAATGCTGTTCGAGGCCCATTGCGCCTGGATCGAGCACTCCGCCCGTCGCCATGATCTTGATCACATCGACGCCGGCAGCGGCGAGCTGGCGCACGACCTTCTGGCATTCATCGATACCGGTGCAGACCGACGGACTGAGGTGCGCTTCGTTGACCGCCCCGGCGAGCTCGGGCGGCAGGCCCGTGGCGGCATCGGCATGGCCGCCGACGATCGACAAAGCTTCGCCAGAAACCTTGATGCGCGGGCCTGGAAAGCGCCCCTCGGCGACGGCATCGCGGACCGCGATCACGGCGCTGGTCGGGCCGCCCAGGTCGCGGACAGTGGTGAACCCGCCGCGAGCCATTTCGAGCGCGTGGGTGAGCCCCAGCGTGGTCGCATAGGGGTCGGAATATTTGATGGTGTAATTGGCATACCACGGCGTTCCGGAGGTCTGCGTCAGATGGACGTGAACGTCGGTCATTCCAGGCATCACCGTCCGGCTCCGTTCATCGACGACGATCGCTCCTGCCGGAGTTGTGAAACCGTTCTCGATGCGGGCGACGCGACCGTTTTCGACAATGACCGTGGAATTCGCGCGCGCGGGCTGCGCGGCATCGACAATCAGCTTTCCGGCCTGGATGGCGTAAGTCTCGGCGTCAGC
>Ga0075423_10007369_pt1 | contig 10386 bp, 7 predicted proteins | sample SoiMethybrSBSTD2_FD_80114 | JGI IMG/M metagenome (GOLD analysis project Ga0075423, IMG submission 80114) | Bulk soil microbial communities from a Populus tree surrounding site in Tennessee, USA - Soil MetaG P. TD hybrid SBSTD2 | ecosystem: Environmental > Terrestrial > Soil > Tree plantation...
CGACTCGATGACGGCCCTGGCGATCTCAGGTTCGTCGAGTTCGTCGGTACGACAACCAACGAGGTGCGTGAGCTGCCGGCGAGCCGACGGAAGGTCTCCTCGGCCCAGGTGTGCGTCCACGGTTCCGGCCTCGTCGAACAACGACCGGCTACCGAGCGCGGCCCAGGTCCCCGCCGCCGTAGCAGCGAACAGGGTCCGCGCAGATCCTCGCCCCAGCAGGAGTCCGAGACCCACCGCGCCGCCGACCAACACCGCCGCATACGCACCGCCAGCGGCGCGGTCGTCACGCCACATGGCCCGTTCCAGCCGGGTCGCCGCGCGGCCGAACAGAGCGACCGGGTGTCCTCGACGAGGGTCGCCGACGCACTGGTCGACAATCACGCCGGCCAGCAGTCCTGCAGCCGAAACTGTGACTCGACAGCCGGGACCGGAAGACACGCGCCGAGGGTAGCCGCCGCACAAAGATCCGGTGGTTCTCGCCAGCGGTTAGACCGGCTTCTCCAGCGTGCTGCTAACCTGACCGCGCATGACGGCGTAAGGAAGCCGGTGAGACTCCGGGACGGTTGCGCCACTGTGAGCCCGAGGCGGATTTCGGGTGAGTCAGATACTTCGCCGTCATGACGCCCATCCATTGGTAGGGACGCACAATCCCTGAAGGAGGCTCAATGACAAGCATTCCGGCTCCGTCTTCGGCGCCCGGAGTCAAGGTTTCGCCCGAGGCGCTGTCCAAGGCCCGCGTGATCACCCTGCTCAGCCTGACGGTGCTCCTCGCACTGGTCGTCTACTACTTCGTAGGTGTGGACGAGGGCATGACCTCGGTCTTCGGTAAGACGATGGTGATCCACGAGTGGGTGCACGACGCGCGGCACTTCCTCGGCTTTCCCTGCCATTGATCAGGGGCACAGATGGAGATCCGCGTCATCGGGCGCGGAGCCCTCGCTGGTTTCATCGCCGGCGTGCTGGGCTTCGTCTTTGCCCGCATCTTGGCTGAGCCTTTCATCAACAAGGCCATCGACTACGAGTCTGGCCGTCACGACATTCTCACCGCGCTGAACCAGGCCGCCGGGCGACCGGTCACGCCAGATGGTCCGGAGGTCTTCAGTCGGACGATCCAGTCCACGATCGGCATGTTCAGTGGCATCGTGGCGTTCTCGACTGCGATGGGCGCGCTCGTAGCGGTGGCCTATCTGGTGTTGCACGGACGCTTCACAGTCCGCCCGCAGACACTGGCCTGGCAGATAGCCGCCTTCGGGTTCTTGGGCGTCTACCTGCTGCCGTTCGTGAAGTACCCGGCCAACCCGCCCGCGATCGGGCACGCATTCACGATCACCACTCGCGGACATCTGTACCTGGCGACGGTCGCTGTGTCGCTGGTGCTGCTGGGCCTGGCGGTGTTCCTTACCCGCAAGCTCCTGCCCCGCTTCGGCCTATACAAGTCGATCCTGCTGTCTGCGCTGGCGTTCTTCGTCGTCTACGGCGTGATCATCGGTGTGCTGCCGTCGCTGGGACACCTCGCTGCCAACAAGGCACACGCCGGTCAGTTCGGCTACAACTACGCTGCGACCGAAACGCCGCAGCCGATCACCAACATCCTGGCCACACCGCTGACCGTCGACGGAAAGACATTCCAACCGGGCCAGATCGTCTACCCCGGGTTCGACGCGGATGTGCTCTGGAAATTCCGGTGGTACTCGATCATCAACCAGCTGCTCATCTGGACCACGATCGCGATGATCTTCGGTGCGCTCGTCGACCGCTTCGTCGTCGGCCGCCAGAACAAGGACACGACACAGAGTTCCGACGACCCGGTCGCAGTCGCATAGCCGGCCAGCCGTATCAGCGAGCTCGCCGGACGATCTCCGACAAGCTCGGTGCGTTGGGCGGCTTCTTCACAGCGCGGACGCACAGCGGTGGCGAGTCTCCCGAGGGAAAGTGGCGCTCGCTCCGCGAGCTGGCAGAAGACCCCGGTCCCCTCGACGCGCGGGTCGAGTACGTGCATGCGACCCTTCGCGCCGCCCGGTCGGATGTGCCCAAACGCGTCGCCGCCTCGGTGGTCCAGCTCGGCGTCGTCGCCCGCATCATGGCTCCTGCCTTGGCCATCGAGGCCTCGGGGTGGGGAGCGGCTTCCCTAACGGGGACTGACCTTTGGTGGCAGGACGATCTCGGCGGCGTCTATCCGCTCTCGCTCATGATGACGTCGGTCAAGTCCGATCTGCTCGACGGCGCGGTCAGTGAACTCACGGATCTGATCTGCTCCAGATATGGCGTCCCGTCACGAGCCCTCTGGGGCAACATCGCTTCCGCCGCGAACAGCGCTGCGCACCAGCTCGCCACGGCTCGTCCAGACCTCACCGAGCCGGCCCGCGCCGTCGCCGACGCCGTGCTGGGCGATCGCCGAGTGGATGGCGGCAATCTGCACAGCGGCCCCGGCTTCCGGCGCCGTAGCTGCTGTCTCATCTTCCAGGCCACGGGAACTCGAGTGGCCGTTTGCGGCGACTGCGTCCTCGGTAGGAAAGCTCGCAGGTATTCGGCCGGAGAATCATCAGAGCTCGTGGAGATTCAGCAGTAGCGGGCCGTCACTGGTCGATTTCGCCGATGACTTCGACATCGCCATTGGACATCACCGCGGCGTGAAACGAGCCATGCGCGGACTGAAACCGCAGGGTGCCCTCGTCGACGACACCGTCGAAGCTGCTCGGGCCGCTGCTGCCCATCGCCGGCCACTGGACGGTCCAGCTGGCCTGCAGGTCGCCCCGGCCGTCGAAGCCGGACGATGTCCGCGCAGAGCACGTCACGGTTGAACGAGACGCTGCAGACCTCGTTGTCGTGCCCGACGGTCCGTCCGGCCTGCATGATCCGGTCCTGCCCGATTATCCGGTCGCCGGGGACCAAGGGTTTGGTGGGTAAACCGACGATCGGTCCCGTCGTACCGAAGAATTGGATGGCCGTCAGCTGGCTCTCGAAACTGAACCGACTGGGCGCGTGCGCCTCGGCCTGCGCGGCGGCGACTCCGCCCGGGATGGTTAGGGCCGCCGCGGCCAGTGAGACGAGAGGACGGTAGCGTCGCCCGGATCGGTCGCGAGGGGCGTCAAACGAACCGTACGCGGCCGCGCTCACCGCTGACTGTCGCTTCCTACGCACTCATGCGGCTGGAGTTAACGTCGGAGCGCCTCAGTAGTGCGCAGCTGTCCCACCGATGCGCGCGAAGCTGCAGGCCCTTGGGGCAATCATCCGGCCCGGTCAAGAGACAAGATCATCAGCCGGGGGCCCGAACGGCATAATGGCGATATCACTGGCACGTACCTCGAGAACGGGTGAGGCTGATGGGCGCATACCGCTCCGAGTTCCAGCGCAGCATCGAGTCACGAGACGAGTTCTGGCTCGACGCGGCGCGAGCGATCGACTGGACGGCGATGCCAACCCGGGCGCTCGAGGACAGCAACCCGCCGCTGTACCGGTGGTTTCCCGACGGCGAGCTGAACACCGCATTCAACGCGCTGGATCGGCACGCGGACGGCGGCCGCGGTGATCAGCCGGCCTTGATCTGGGACTCGGCGGTGACGGGCGCCAAGCGGACATACAGCTACCGGGAGTTGCGCGATGAGGTGGCGCGTTTCGCCGGCGGCCTGGCCGCCCTGGGCGTAAGGAAGAGCGACCGCGCCATCATCTACATGCCGATGGTGCCGGAAGCTGTCATCGCCATGCTGGCCTGCGCGCGGCTCGGTGCCGTGCACTCCGTCGTCTTCGGCGGCTTCGCCCCGCGCGAGCTTGCCGCCCGCATCGATGACGCCCGGCCCACGTTGATCATCGCGGCGTCCTGCGGCATCGAGCCGACCCGGATCGTCGAGTATCAACCGATCGTCGACCAGGCGCTGACCATGACGACACATCAGCCCGAACGGATCGTCATGTTGCAGCGCGACGCCAAACTGGCCGCGCTCGGTCCTCGCTACCTGGAGTGGACCGAGCTGATGGCCGACGCGAAGCCCGTCGACCCTGTGCCGGTCAAGGCGACCGACCCGCTCTACATCCTTTACACGTCCGGCACTACTGGCCGACCGAAGGGCGTGGTACGCGACGCCGGCGGCCATGCGGTCGCGCTCACGTACTCGATGAATGCGGTCTACGACATCCATCCCGGTGAAGTGTGGTGGACGGCGTCGGACGTCGGCTGGGTCGTTGGGCACTCCTACATCTGCTACGCGCCGCTCCTCATCGGCGCGACCAGTGTCATGTACGAGGGCAAGCCCGTCGGCACACCGGACGCCGGTGCGTTCTGGCGAGTCCTCGCCGAGACGAGGGCGAAAGCGCTGTTCACCGCGCCCACCGCGTTGCGGGCGATCAAACGGATCGACCCCGACGGCAAGGAAATCGCCAAGTACGACCTCTCGGCGTTCCGCACGTTGTTCATGGCCGGCGAGCGGCTGGACCCGGACACGCTCGGCTGGGCGAGGGACAAGCTCGGCGTCCCGGTGATCGACCACTGGTGGCAGACCGAGACCGGATGGCCGATCGCCGCGAACCCGCGTGGGCTGGAGCCGATGTCGGTCAAGCCCGGTTCGGCCACGGTACCGGTGCCCGGTTGGGACGTGCGCATTCTCGATCCGGAGGGCGCCGAGGTGCCGCGTGGGCAACAGGGCGCAATCGCCATCAGGTTGCCGCTACCGCCCGGCTCGCTCCCGACACTTTGGCACGACGACCAGCGCTACGTCGAGGAGTACTTGTCGCGGTACGACGGGTACTACCTCACCGGCGACGGTGGCTATCGCGACGAGGACGGCTACCTGTACGTCATGGGCCGCACCGACGACGTCATCAACGTAGCCGGCCATCGGCTGTCGACGGGCGAGATAGAGGCGGTACTGGCCGCGCATCCGGCCGTCGCGGAGTGCGCAGTCATCGGCGTTCCGGACGCGCTCAAAGGCCAGCTTGCGCGCGGGCTCGTCGTTCTGAAAGCCGGGGCCGACATCGACGAGGACACGCTCCGCCGCGAGCTTGTCGATGCGGTTCGCCGCGAGATCGGTCCGGTAGCGGCGTTCCGCGATGTGGACGTCGTCGCCGGCCTGCCCAAGACGCGCTCCGGCAAGATCCTGCGCAAGACCCTGCGTGGCATCGCCGAAGGGCGAGACGAGCCGGTGCCGTCGACGATCGAAGATCCGGGCGTGCTCGACCAGCTTCGGCCGATCTTGCGCGCTTATTAACCGAGGTCGCGTCGGCCTGAACGCCTGTTCTTACACGGGCGATTCGGTCTTGTCGCCGGCCCACTGGGTGTGGAAGGCACCGTCTCGGTCGACCCGGCGATAGGTATGTGCGCCGAAGTCGTCGCGCAGGCCTTGGATAAGCGCGGCCGGCAACCGGTCCCGTCGGAGCCCGTCGAAGTACGCCAACGAAGACGAGAACGCCGGCGTGGGAAGACCAGCCCGAGCGGCATCGGCCACGACGCGGCGCCAGCTCGCCACGCCGTCGGAGACAGCACCGGCGAAGTACGGCGCGACGAGCAGCGACGGAAGGATCGGATCCTTGTCGTACGCCTCACGGATCCGATCGAGGAACCGCGCCCGAATGATGCAGCCGCCCCGCCAGATGGTGGCCATCGCACCCCGGTCGATGTTCCAGTCGTATTCGTCACTGCCAGCGGCAATGTGGTCGAACCCCTGCGCGTAGGCGACGACCTTCGAGGCGTACAACGCCCTGCGCACGTCCTCGACGAAGGTCTCGCGGTCGTCTACGACCCAGGGCGCCACGACGACGTCCGCGAACGTAGCTCGCGCCGGCCCGCGCTGGTCCGCGTGGCCGGACAGCGAGCGGGCAAAGGTCGCCTCGGCAATCCCCGTGATCGGAACCCCGAGGTCTAGTGCGCTCTGCACCGTCCAGCGACCGGTACCTTTCTGCTCCGCCTGGTCCAGCACGATGTCGATGAACGGCCGGCCGGTGGCCGCGTCGACGTGACCGAGCACATCGGCGGTGATCTCGATGAGGAAGGACTCCAGCTCACCCTCGTTCCAGGTGCGGAAAATGTCGGCAATCTCCGCTGGGCTTGCCGACAGGCCGGTACGGAGCAAGTCGTAGGCCTCGGCGATCAGCTGCATGTCCGCGTATTCGATGCCGTTGTGCACCATCTTGACGAAATGGCCGGCCCCGTCCGGACCGACGTGAACGCAACACGGGGTTCCGTCCACCTGCGCCGCGATCGACTCGAACATCGGGCCGAGCTTCTGATAGGACTCCACCGAGCCGCCCGGCATGATGCTCGGGCCGAGCAGCGCGCCCTCCTCGCCACCTGACACCCCGGTGCCAACGAAGTGCAGGCCCTGGCCACGCAGCGCCGCCTCGCGGCGGCGAGTGTCCACGAAGTGCGCATTCCCGCAGTCGATCAGGATGTCGCCCGACTCCATCAGCGGGGACAACTCGTCGATCACAGCGTCCGTCGGCCCGCCGGCCTGCACCATGATGATCACCGCACGGGGTCGCTCTAGCGACGCGACGAAATCCGGCAATGATTCACTCGGCACGAAGTGACCTTCGTCACCATGGTCCGCGACCAAACTGCGGGTCCGGGCCGGCGTCCGGTTGTGCAACGCCACTGCGAATCCGTGACGCGCCAGGTTACGAGCCAGATTTCGGCCCATCACCGCGAGCCCCGTCACGCCGATCTGGGCTTGTGCGCCCTTTGTGCCGTTCTGACTGGTCATTTCGCCAACCTCACGCTCGCCGAATACTGCTCGGGTCCGGAGATTATCGCGCCCAGTCGACCTGGTGTGCGCACGCCGAGGAGCCCATATCGACCCGACGGCTGAACACGCGCTGAGCCGAGGCGGGATACCACGGGAATGCAGGAGACAGAGATGAGATTATGGCCAACGTGGCAGTCCGCTCCAACGCGTCGTTGGTGAGCGCGGCCCCGTCGGGGCCGCGTTTTCGCGGATTGTTCCCGAACCAGCTGTTGCGCTACCGCCGTCCTGTTCTATGGCAAGAACTGGTGCTGATCGGCATTGGCTACTACCTGTACCGCGAGGCGCGCAACCTGGTTCCGAACCAGCCGAGCATCGCGTACCGGCATGGCGACAGCGTGCAGTGGCTGCAGGAGCACCTGCATCTGAACTTCGAACTGTCAGTCAATCGGTTCGTGAGCGGCATCTCCTGGCTGGCCCAAACGATGAACTACTACTACGCGACGCTGCACTTCGTCGTGACCGTCGGGGTCCTCACGTGGTTGTTCGTGGCCCGTAAGCGGGTGTATCGGGGCTTGCGAACCGCGTTGTTCGCGCTAACCCTGGTCGCGCTCGCCGGTTTCTTCCTCTATCCCCTGGCTCCGCCGCGACTACTGCCGGCGTACGGCTACATCGACACCCTGGCGACGTATCACACTTGGGGTTCGTTCGCCGACCCGAACATCGCGGAGCACACCAACCAGTTCGCCGCCATGCCCAGCCTGCACATCGGATGGGCGGTGTGGAGCGCCATCGCGGTGATCTACACGACTCGCAAGTGGTGGGCGCGCACGCTGGCAGTGCTTTACCCGGTAGCCACCCTGCTGGTCATCGTGGGCACCGCGAACCACTTCGTGATCGACGCCGTCGCCGGGGTTGCTGTCGTCGGCGTCGGCTTTGGAATTCAGTACCTGATGTCGGGCCGACCCGCTCACGTTCCCGCGCCGTCACCCGCGGTCGAGACCGACCGCGACGAAGAACTCGTCGAGCCGTAGAAGACGCGTTCAACGACTCGCCGAGCCCGGCGAGCCACCCGGCGGTAGTCGTCGACGAGCTGTCCCGGATCGAATCCGACCGGGTATCCGAGCGCGCGGCCGACGCCAACCAAGGCGACACCTTGCGAAGGCAGCTGGTCGTCGGCCCGGTCACGGACGAGCATCACCGCATTGCGGGCATGGCTTGCCAGCTGCCACGCCTCGGCGAGTGCGTCAGCGTCCTGCGCGTTTAGCAATCCAGCATCACGGGCCGCCCGAAGCCCGTCGAGAGTCCGCGGCGTACGCAGCTGCGGGATGTCCCTCCCGTGCGCCAGCTGCAGCAACTGCACCGTCCACTCGATGTCCACTAAGCCGCCCCGGCCAAGCTTCAAATGCGTCGATGAATCCGCGCCGCGCGGCAGCCGCTCGGTGTCGATTCGGCTCTTCAGCCGACGAATCTCGGCGCGAGCCTCGGCGCTGACCCCGGTGACCGGGTAGCGCACCGGATCGATCAACGCGGTGAACCGGTCCCCCAGTCCGACATCGCCCACAGCGAACCGGGCGCGCAACAGCGCCTGCGCCTCCCAGGCCGACGACCAGCGCGCGTAGTAGCCGGCGTATGAGGCGAGCGACCGGACGAGCGGGCCGCTGCGCCCCTCGGGCCGCAGGTTCGCGTCCACGCCAAGCGGCGGGTCGCCGCTCGGTACCGACAGCAGGTTGCGCATCCGCTCTGCGATGTCGTGTGCTATTCGCGCTGCGGCTTCATCGGGCAGGTCTGGATCCCGCGACTCGTAGACGAACATGACGTCGGCGTCGGATCCGTAGCCAACCTCGTAGCCGCCTAGACGGCCCATCGCGATGACGGCGAAGTCGATCGGCAGCTCGTTGACGTCGAGGTCCCGAGCTACCGATCGACGGGCCACGTGCAGCGCTGCGTCCAATGTCGCCTCGGTGGTCCGGCTGATGGCCAGGCCCGTTTCGGCTATGGTCAGGCGCCCCAGCAGATCCGCGAACGCGGTACGCAAGAGCTCTTGGCGGCGCAGGCCGCGGACCACCAGTACGGCATCGGTGTCGCTGTCCTGCCGGTTCGCGGCGTCAACCATCACTGCGCGCAGCTCCGCCTCACCGCGAGGTGAGAGACCAGCGTCCTCAGCGAGCATTTGCAACGCCTCGGGCGCCCGTTCGAGCATCTCGGAGACGTACCGGCTGGTACCGAGCAGGTACGCCAACCGCGAGGCGACTTGGCCCTCGTCGCGCAGCAGCCGCAGGAACCACGGCGTAGAGCCGAGCTCCTCGGACACCCGACGGTAGGCGAGCAGGCCGGCGTCGGGATTCGGGGCATCGGCGAAATCGCTCAGCATCACCGGAAGCAGGGTCCGCTGCAGAATTGCGCGCCGGCTCAGGCCGGCCGTCAATGCCTCTATGTGCCGAAGCGCTTGGTCTGGATCCATGAAGCCGAGGGCCGCAAGCCGCCGGCGCGCCTCGACCGGCGTCAGGCGCAGCGCCTCGGTCGGAACGCGAGCGACCGCCTCCAATAGCGGCCGGTAGAACAACTTCTCGTGCAGTCGGCGGACCTCGCGCCCGTGCAGCGCCCATTCGGCCTGGAAGACCTCTCGCGCGTCTCCGCGCCCGTCCGGCCGGTAACCCATCGCTCGAGCGAGGCGCTGCAACTCGGCCGGCTGCTCGGGCACGATGTGGGTCCGGCGCAGCCTGCGCAACTGGACGCGGTGCTCGGTGGCTCGGAGGAAGGCGTAGGCGTCGGCGAGACTCACCGCGTCGTCGCGGCCGACGTAACCCCCGTCGCGCAGTCGGGCGAGCGCCAGAAGCGTCCCGCTCTCACGCAGTGTCTCGTCACCCCGGCCGTGGACCAGTTGCAACAGCTGCACCGCGAACTCGACGTCCCGCAAGCCCCCGGGCCCAAGCTTGAGCTCCCGATCCGCGATGGCCGGCGGCACATGGGCGAGCACCCGGCGACGCATAGCCCGAACATCGGCGACGAAGTCCGGGCGTTCGGCCGCGGACCAGACCATCGGGGCGAGAGTGCGGACATAGCGCTCGCCGAGTTCCGGATCACCCGCCACTGGGCGCATCTTCAGCAGCGCCTGGAACTCCCAGGTGCTAGCCCAGCGGGCGTAGTAGGCGGCGTGGCTGGCCAGGGTGCGCACGAGCGGACCGTCCTTGCCTTCGGGTCGAAGGTTGGCATCGACCTCCCAGGCAACGGCGCGGCAGATGCGCATCGTCGCTGACGCCAGGCGGGTGGCGACGCCCAGCGCGGCTTCGGTGCCGGCCTCCGTCGTCGCCGCATCCGCTGGCTCGGCCACAAAGATCACATCGACGTCGGACACGTAATTCAGCTCGCGTCCCCCCGCCTTGCCCATCGCGATGATGGCCAGGCGGCAGGGCGCCGCATCCGGTGTCAGGTCGTACGCTGCGACCGCGAGAGCGGTCTGCAAGGTGTAGCCGGCGAGATCGGCCAGCGCCTCGGTGACCGCCGGCAGGCTCAGGTTGCCGGCCATGTCGCGACCCGCAATATCGGCCAGCTCCCGGCGGTAGGCGATCCGGAGCTGCGCGACGGCCTCGGCGCCACCCAATCGGGCCCGGCCCCCACCGGTTCCGGTGACCGGATCCGTCACGTCAGCGCCTACCGCGTCCGCCAGCCGGCGCGCGACCCCGTCCGCGTCGTAGTCAGCGCTCAACATGAC
>Ga0075423_10007371_pt1 | contig 10384 bp, 10 predicted proteins | sample SoiMethybrSBSTD2_FD_80114 | JGI IMG/M metagenome (GOLD analysis project Ga0075423, IMG submission 80114) | Bulk soil microbial communities from a Populus tree surrounding site in Tennessee, USA - Soil MetaG P. TD hybrid SBSTD2 | ecosystem: Environmental > Terrestrial > Soil > Tree plantation...
GCAGATCTTCAGTGTGCTGTCTGTACTGAAGGAATCGACGATGACGATGTCGTCCGTGAAATCTTTGATGGATTCTAGGCAGCGGCGGATATTGGCTTCTTCGTTGTAGGTAAGGAGAATAATAGAAAACGGACTACCCATGCGTTTCCTTATGGTGCAGGTGGGCTACAATCCCAATACAGGTTCCCAAGAAACGATTGCGGGTCCATGGCAATCTGGCATAGAAAAATTTCGTAGAGGCAGAAAGGCCGGAAGATTTAAAAAGAGGCAGCACTTTGTGGGGCCAGAAAATAAACTGGTTCGGTGATCGAGGAGTCGCGAGGTATCGATACAAAATGACTGGATTGAACGGGTTTGGATCCCAACTTACAAATACGCCTCCGGGTTTCAGGACACGCCCGATTTCTTCCAATGCGTCTCTGAGATCGGGAAGTTGACTGAGCACTCCGCTTGCAAAGACCACATCGAATAAGCCGCTTCTAAACGGAAATTGGAAGCAACTCCCGGTCACCGCCTTCAGACGCGAGTTTCGGTTTTCAAGAAAGGCCGGTCGCATTCGCTCTCGAAACAGTTCACAAGCTACGATCTGTTTCGGTTCGAAGAGATCCGCAATGAGTCGAGTATACGTGAGCTCTCCTGCCCCGACGTCCAAGACCAGCTTGCCACAAAAAATCTTGTCCGGGTCCAACCAACACCGGAGGTATCGCTCCAAATGCAGGTATGGTTTAGCACCCTCCGGCCAATGTTGACTGTAGTATCGTTTTTCTCCTTCGTAGGAGAACTCTTTCGTAGTTGACGCTGCAGAATCATGCATCGGCACCAACCTCCTCAATGAGGCTTACCAGACGACGGACATGGTCGGTCCAATTGAACTGAGATTCTGCTCGGCGCCGACCAGCCTCGCCAAGCCGTTTTCGAAGAATGGTATCTTCGCCAAGATGGAGAATGGCCTCTGCGAGTGACCTTTCATTGAATGGATCGAAGTAGATCGCCGCTTCTCCGCAAATTTCGCGGCAGACTGGGATGTCAGAGGCAAGAATTGGCAGGCCACTCGCCATTGCTTCAACAAGCGGGTGTCCAAATGACTCGGCAATCGAAGGGAACACAAACACATCACTCGCCGAGTATAGCATTGGGATCTCAGTATAAGGCACAGGCCCGGCAATCTTAACAAAAGGGGTGACCATAGGATGGCGAGCAAGAAGCTGATCTTCTTCTCGCGTTACGAGTTCGTCAGTAGGATATTGCCAAGGATCAGCCGTTGTCAGGAGAGTAAATTCCTTGAAGCCTCCTTCGGAAAGGAGGCGAATTGCCTTAAGAAGGACGGTCAGATTCTTATAGTCGGAATACTCTGAGACATGTAACAACCGCAAATGGCCTCCGCCTTTGGCTTTGTTTTCTCCCGCACAGTTTTGTTGAGAGTCGGAGAAGTAGTGAAGCGGAACTCCAAATGGATTAACGACGGTCTTTCTGCCCGCGAAGTCGATGAAGCGCTTCATTTCGTCAAGCATGCTTTGTGATGCCGTAACAACGACCTCGGAAAACCCTATGGAAGCCAATACCATTCGGCGCCGCGCCGAAAGATTTAGCCTAGATTTCCAACTTTTACGAATCGAACAAGCTTTCCGGTAGATAGAAGAAAAAAATAATGAGTTTCTGACTAGCAATATTTGAGGGCATGGGGGAAACGTCATCCCAAAATCGGAGGAAGAGACGAGAACATCGATCTTCCGCTTCTTGAGAATGGCTCGCAAGGCGACCTGGTCCCATAGGAACCTTTTCCAAAACGGCGACGAACCGATTTCCGTCGCTACAATGCAGATATTATCAGCCCACTGTGCGTTGCAAATGTTAGCTAGAGTTTTCGGCACGAAGAAAATATATTTGTTGCCGTTGTGCTCGATTGAAAGCTGCTCGATCAGATTCTCGATGTATGTCCTCGCCCCCCCGGACTTCGAGGAGACGCCATTGATCAAGATGTTCATCGGGCAGTCAATGAATAACGTCTAACAGCACTTCACAGATGGTTTGAATATCGGCCCGCTTCAGGCCATGGCCACTGGGCAGGTTCATTCCTTGCGATGCCAGTTTTTCACTAACTGGGCAGTCCTCTCCATGCTTGCCGACAGTTCTACACCTGTTTTTGTATGGAGGGAGATGGTGTAGAGGATAAAAGAATGGTCTGGAATCTATTCCTTTATGCCGAAGCATTATCATCGTCTTATCTCGATCTATGTGTTCACCCAAAATGATACTGGTGAGCCAAAATGCGTTCTTCGCCCAATCGCGCTCAGGGTTAAGATGAAGTGCTTTTGAGCTTTTCAAGAACTCACTGTAATGACCGAAAATCTCCCGTTTGCGATCCAGGAACGAATCAATTCTTTCTAGTTGGGCGACACCTAAGGCTGCCTGCAAATTCGTCATCCGGTAGTTGTATCCGATCTCAGAATGCCAATAACGTCGGTCGGGAGTCATTGCGTGATCACGTAGAAATCGAGCCCGCTCGACAATGCTGTCATTGTCGGTGACTAGCATTCCGCCTTCACCGGTTGTGATTAGCTTATTTCCGTAGAAAGAAAACACTCCGATAGTGCCAAGCCCCCCCACCTTGCTGCCTTTGTATAGGGCTCCGTGAGCCTCTGCTGCATCTTCAATCACTGGAATGCCATGCGATTCCGCAATTGCCCGGATGGAGTCCATGTCTGCCGGATGGCCATACAGATGGACTACGACAATGGCTTTTGTTTTCGAGGAGAGTGCTCGCTGTACGGCGATGGGATCCATGCACCATGTTTCCTCTTCGCAATCCACGAAGACCGGACAAGCGCCTGTATATGTGACTGCGTTTGCGGTGGCCACAAAAGTAAGAGACGGCACAATAACCTCGTCCCCAGGTCCGACCCTTAAGTTTGCCAAGGCCAGGTGCAGAGCACAGGTCCCATTACTCGTTGCAACACCGAAGCGCGTCCCACAGTAAGTGGCGAAATCCTCCTCGAATTTCCGGATATAGGGCCCCATTGATGACACCCAGCCAGACCTCACTGCATCCAATACGTACTTTTCCTCGTTCCCTGAGATATCGGGCTCTGAGACAGGATAAAATTTCTGGTATGGCATTAATGCCTAGTATGAAGGGCGCTGACAGATGTCGCCGAATTCTTTTAGGATCTTTAGTATTCGGCCGCTAAAACGCGCATAACTGAATTCCTGTTCAACACGCGTTCTTGCAGCCGATCCCATTCTCGCTCGACTTTCGTCGTTCAAAAGCAGTTCCCGGATTGTTTCACTCATCAGTTCCGTCGAACGAGGTGAGACAATACGGCCGTTGACGCCTTCTATGACAGCTTCCTGAGATCCATCTTCATTGCCAACTAAAATTGGCTTGCCACAAGCAGCAGCTTCCAGGGGTGTTAAAGGGATACCTTCTCCCCTTCCATATCCTCGGTCACTGACATGGACAAATAGATCGCAGAGGTTATAGACGTCGACGAGCGTATTTTCCGGCACACTTCCTAAAAAAAAGATTTGTTTATTGAGACCCATTTCCTTGACACGTCTCTCTAATCGTTGACGATCATTTCCATCTCCGCCCAAAAGAGCAATAAAGTTGTTATGACTCTTCAGCTGATCGATGCAATCAATTAGACGATCGTATCCCTTATGTTCCGCTCCCTTTACTATCCTGCCCAGAGCTAGCACATACCTATACTCCGTGCTGGACGGAATTCCGTAGGATGCCAGGAGGTCGTTGCGACGAGCGGCCGGCTGGAATCGCTTGGTGTCGACACAGTCCCAGACGACACGTATCCGATCCCTCGGAACCTTGTACCGCTCATCGACAAAGCTCCCAGAGAAGTGACAATCTGCTACCACCATCGAAGATCGAGGCAAGGTCAGGGCATGTACCCATTGTCGGTCACTCCACAGTTCAAGGCCGTAGACGTTCACCACTACCTGAATGTTGGGCATGAACGCTCGAAGAGAAAGTGCGAATGGAAGAAGATGAAGGTGATTGCACCAGATGATGTCAGGTTTCCAGGACAAGCAATGCCCAAGCACCCTCTTGCAGAAACGAGTTTTGTTCAGCAAAGCGCCATTGGTTCCATGGTAATGGACAGCCAACGGTTCCTCAAAATCGTTGGGCCCAGGACCCAAAAGAGAGAAGACTCTGACTTCCTCGCCGAGAATTTCCTGAAACGTACGAATTTGGTACCGACCGTACCGAGAAATTCCACCCTTATCGAAAATGCCAGTTGCAAGGAAAGCAAGTCTCAAGCGGTGGTTACCTCAGATTCTTGGTCCTTACGCCATCCAATTACCTTGGCCGGAACTCCCGCGACGATTGCGTGAGAAGGAACATCTTGTCTGACGACAGCCCCCGCACCAATAATGGCCCCATCACCAATATGTACTCCAGGCAATACGACCGAATTTGCTCCAATCCAGACGTCATTTCCTATCGTGACTTTCTTGTAAAACACCGGTTGTTCCAAGATTCTTTGGGTATGATTATGCTTATATTGATTTGACTGCGAGTAAATTTTGACCCCCGAAGCTATAGCGCAGAAGGCCCCGATTTCTAGACCGCCCTGTCCATAGAGAACACAAAACTGGTCAATGCGAGTACCATCCCCGATTAAGATTGAACCCATTGCCCCTTCAGCGTTGAGATAAGCAAAGCCGTAGAGCGACACGTCTGTTCCCAGAACAATCCTCCTCTGGCCAACTAACACGACATGTCTTCCGATATAGATACGTCTTCCGCATGACAGCCTTCGGTAGGTCAAGCCTCGCAGGTAGGATTCGACACCACCACTAGATAACCCTGCGTATGGAGCAAAGAATGAAAAGCTACGGCTATACATTTCTCTGTAGAAGTCGCAATTGAACGAGACGAATCCTAAGAAAGTCTTAAGCGCGGCACTTCTCATGACCATTTCCCATGTGGAGACTTGTTTTTCCCAAAAGCGGCCTACTGTTAAACAGCAGCCAGACCGCACCGAGAACAACTAGACGCTGCATTAAATAGGTGTAGGCCGGAAGCACCCAAGTTCCTACCTCAACAACCCAAATGAATAACCAAATATAGATACCCACACTGAATGGGTCCTTCCTTCTCGCCAAAAAGAAACCGGAGTAGAGGAGACGCTGTAGCATAGCGAGGGTTAGCATCACCAGAATTACTCCAAGCAGTCCAGCGTTGAAGTACCCTTCAGCTATTGGGTACGGGCAGGTTGAACTGATGCCTTCGCGGGCATTCGGCACAATGTCGTAATCAAAAACTGGCGCCACATTAGAAAGAGGTTTATCAGGCCAGATGGCTCGTGGAATCAAGGCCAGAGGCGCTGTAAGCAAATCCTTTCCATACATGAACTCAAAGGGACGCGGCACCTTTTCAAGTACTAGTGCCAAACTCTCAAAACCGTGGAACCTGTTTAGAAATACGACGGAACCAAAAACCCAAACTGAGGAGTCTCCTGCCAATCCCGCAGTGTAATGACTTTCGCGGGCGTACATGCCACCAACTGCATCCAGAGCAATCGATGCTCCGTCTTCTAATGAAATCTCTAGGATCCTTCCTCCCATCTTTTCTTCGTAGAAGTCGCGGTAGGCCTGTACAAATGGGAAGACAAAGAACACGACGGCCAATGAGACCGGCACGAGAACTTCTATGCGCAACCTGCCCTTCATTAGATAAGAGGCCATGAGTGGAAACAGCATCAGACGCACAAGCGGGATCTTAGAGCCTTGGACAGTCAACGCAAATACTAATTCCATTGCAGAAATGGCAAGCAAGAGAATCCATGGGACAACTTTTCGTTTGTCCCTTTTTAACCAGTAGATCCAAGTCAAAATATACCCAATCTCGCACATTTCACCGATGTAATTGAGCGTGGTATAGGTTGTAATATCGTACCCTTCACCCCATATCCACGTTCTAAAATTTCCAGTCTTGATTTGATAAATCCGTGAGCTCCAGCCGATAAGATAAATAAGGACAATCTTGGCAGGCCAGTCATTTAGTTGCCGATCAGGCGACGCTAACTCTATTTTGGTCAATGGTGATATAGGAAGACAGTAATAGAAAAAGACATATGCCGTAACACCTATCAGAGAGTAAATTAGTACGCTAAGAACAATGTCGGGACTGTACGGTGGAGGATACATACTGACTACATAGTCAGGAAACACGAGAAGAATAAGGGTGCGCACTGGATAGATTAACAACAGAAACAACGAAGTATAGTAGATGGGAGCGAAGACGTTTGGCTGTATCCTCCAAAGCAACCATGGAAACAGACACATCGCGAAAAGCGAAGCAAGCAAGATGGCTTGGAGAGAGTCTTCGACCAAAACCAAACAGCAAAGGGATAGGATTAAATAACCGAAGGTAGCGACCATACCTCGAGAAAGAAAGTTTTCCATTATCAAACGGTGGCTATGCTTTCGAGACTCTAGTGTTAAGACTGTTCCTTGCTTCTTGCACGTAAAGAAATGGATATTTTCTGTGCATTCCATAGAAGTACACGCTAAAGCTCAGCACCCATGCGACTGATGCAGCCAGCGCGAGGCCCTGGAAGGAAAGAGTCTTCTGAAGGACAGGGGCCACTGCCAGATAAGCAATGAATAGGGTACTAGAGGAAGCCACCATCATTTTCCCTTCATTCACTGCTAGAGCGTTTCGACCTAGAACCACGCTAAACAGATAGCCCACAAAAACCCCGATATAGAGGTACATGGCAGTCGTTGTGAGTCCTACCGCTGCTTCGTCGAACTCTCCTCTGGCAAAAGCCAACCGTACTAGCCACTCTCCCCCAACAGCCAGGCTAAGAGTACCGGCAATCGCAAAAATTGTTGTAAGTAACATTGCGCGGCGATTGAAAGCGGCTGCCGCACCTTTCTCTCCGCTTTCTAACCAAAGACTGAGATGTGGGAGTAGTGTGGTTGCCGTGACAAAGGTTAACCCACCAGCTAGGAAGTTTATGATTCGCTGACCATAATTTAGTGCCGAAATCGCGCCGGGATGCAAAGAGGAAGCGAGATATCGTTCCACAAGCCACATCCCGTGCGTGAAACATGCGGCGGTAAATGCAGGGGCGCTGAGCGCGACAAGATATTTCCATTCGACCCACTGGACTCGGCCGTTTGTGATCAATTGTTTTGAGATGCTCGTTCCTAAGAGAAACAAGCAACTACCAGTTGCACTTAGGTCGAAACCTAACGCGAGGCTCTCCGAAGAAATCTGTTCACTGATGAGCACTGGCAGGGGCACAAGCCCTACAAACAGAATGGAAGCCAGAGATGTAATATAGAAATGACCTTCTGCTTGGAGCAGACCTGTTAGGAGACAAAGAAGAACGATGAAAGGAAGTGAGGGCGCAGTGATCCTTAGACAAGCAACAGCTTTCTGATGTACCTCGCTACTTAGACCGGGAGTAAACAGTTCTATGAGTTCGTCCGCGGCTCCAAAAATAAAGATCGCCATCAAGACAGAAATCATAGATGCCGCGACAGCGACACCTCCAATCTTCTCGCAAGCCTCTGACTTACCCGCTCGGGCTTTTACTTGATTGAAGTAGACAATTGCGGCTGCGCCTAGTCCGGTGCTGACTATCATGTATATAGTCGTCGGAATCGTAGTTCCGACTAGATACGCGTCAAGGTTCGCCCCTGTACCGAAATATGCTGCTACAATCGCCTGTGAGAGAAACGATATGAGTGTCTGAAACAGCCACATCGCGGTAAGCCCGAGATGGATGGATTGGGTCATAATAATTGAGCTCTGCGCACGCAATTCTTGTTCTGGTCTAAAAGAGACCTAAGGAAGGATCTCCATTCAAACCTCAATCGAATTGGAACTGATCCCCTCAGAGAATCGCATGTTTCGAGTTTGGCCTTGAGTTCAATGACTTCATATCGCGACATGGCACCGCCGCGTTTTAATAGATCTGGTCTGCTGCTGTATCAATCGAACTCACACATCACTGTTAACCAGAAGAAAGCGTGCCACCTCTTCAGCAATTAACCGATAGCCGGCAGGCGCAGGGTGTGTATCGCGACCAGCGTAATAGAGTGGACGCGAAGTCTGCTTGGCAACTTCTACCAGCCGGGGAGTGAGATTGAGGAACGGAATCCGGTTCTCCAAACATACCTGTCGAAGCTTCTCGGCTATGGCATTCGTTTTCCACCGCACAGCCTCCGTCCATGGCCCAGGTGACGAATAGACCGCTTCACGCTGCGGGACGAAAACTACGAAAAGGCGTGCTCCTGAGGCTTGAGCTGTCTGCCGCAACCAGAGAACCTCGCCTGCTAACAGTGGCAAACCATAAGATCGATAACGCTCAACTAGGTTCCCTTGTGGAAGCGACATCGCGCCCAATGCTGACGATCGCCGGTGTGCCACAATGGTTCCGTTGACGGCATCTCTAATTAGGTTTAGGAGTTGAGAATGCTGTGATAGGTACGCGTAACCAGGCAGTACGCTCGTAACATTGCGACTGGTTTGCGCCTCGCTGTCTTCAGCGGCAAGTTCTTGGAGCGGACGGGGACGCACCTCGCCATTAGAATCTAGGACAAATAAGCCACGGTCAAGGTCGTCATCTACATCATTGGAAATCGCTGTGAGTACTACGATGTGAGGATGGAATTGTTTCACCAACAAATCGAACCGCCTGGCCTGCTCACCAGTTCCCGTTCCGCCGACCCCAGCGTTTATGACTTGGACGCGTGCGGTTTCTCGAAGCGTGTGCTCCAACTGGGCCGGGTAGGTTTCAGCATCATTTGCCCCGATTCCAAACGTGAAGCTGTCACCTAGCACCGCGATGCGAGTCACTTCCGCCGGCGGCTCAAATCCATATTCAGTTTCGGATCGAAGCCTCTGAGAGTTAATCGTGACAGTGGTGTCGAACACTCCGGGGACGGCGTACCGCCCGTGAATGTTTGGACGCTGGCTAATGATCCCGTCGACCGTGGCCCCCAGTGGAATGCTGAGTTGCTGGGGTGCGAATGTACGGACCAACCACTCGCCCAGAAAAAGAGCCAGAGTTATGGAAAGGACGACCAACGTGGCATTGATTAGTGTGCCAGGGACTGTTCGTAGATAGCGGATCACGTCTTCACATCTTCGCTGCTAAATGCTGGTCATTCTCAGTCATCTTGCATGGGCGGCCACCTTGCGATAGAGATCAAGAGTGTCGCAGGCGGCCTTCTTCCATGAAAAAAGCTGACTTCTGCGGAGGCCTTTTTCCATCAGATCTTGTCTGAGGGCTGTATCGGCCAGCACTCGTTCGATGGCCGCAGCCAGATCCATTACATTGTTTGGCTCCACAAGAATCGCCGCGTCCCCGGCCACCTCTGGCATGGCGGAGACGTTTGAAGTAATGACCGGGACGCCGCACGCCATAGCCTCCAGCACGGGCAGGCCAAAACCCTCGTAGAGCGAGGGGTAAACAAAGACTTCGGCTAGGCGGTAGAAGTCAGCCAGATCCTCACCTGGCACGTACCCCGGGAAGACCACATCATCCTCTACCCCCCATTCCCGAAGTCTGGCGCAGATCGATTTATAGTGATCTCCGAAGCCACCGGTGAGTACAAGCGCATGGCTTTTATGCAGCGACTTTAGCATTGCGAAGGCACGTACCAGGCTAGAGGGATTCTTGCGAAGATCGATTCCGCCAACGAAGAGGATCACTTTTTTCGTGATGCCGTATTTCGTACGCAGTCTCGCCAAGCGTGATTCATCACGATGAGGCGTAAACCGTTCGTCCTTGCCATGGTGAATGACGCAGACCTTTTCAGTTGGGACGCCGAGCAGTTGCGTGAGGTCGCTTTTTGCACTCTCGGAAATTGCGATGACTCGATCCGCCGCCTTCACGCTCCAAGGCATTAGCATGCGATAGTAGCAACTACTGAAGAAATCGTGAGTCTCCGGATAGAGGTAGGCCGTCAGATCATGCACTGTGGTGATTTGCGGGCAGACTTTCCAAAGGGGCACTACGTATCCTGGGCCGTGGTACACATCAACCCCAAGGTGTCTCAACTCCAGGGGGAGGCCTGATTGCTCCCAGAGTACTCGCATGGGCCGGCGCTGACTCCGATGGATGAGATGGAAGTTTGGCCCTAATCCTTGGAAGTGGGACGCTCCTGCCTCGGAAACGTAAACCGTGTAGCGATTCTCAGCATCGATCCGTGAGAGTTCGCGCACCAAGTTCTGGATGTAAATTCCACCTCCGAAAAGTTCTCGGTGCACGAACAGTGCGTTTAGTGCAATGTGCATTGTGAAAACTGAAGACTCTCGGGTGCGAGGGGGACCAAGGGAATCTATTGAACTGCGTCGTCCAAACCAGGCGACTTGTTCATCTCAGGGCTTTGGGTAGCCGAGAAA
>Ga0075423_10007372_pt1 | contig 10383 bp, 8 predicted proteins | sample SoiMethybrSBSTD2_FD_80114 | JGI IMG/M metagenome (GOLD analysis project Ga0075423, IMG submission 80114) | Bulk soil microbial communities from a Populus tree surrounding site in Tennessee, USA - Soil MetaG P. TD hybrid SBSTD2 | ecosystem: Environmental > Terrestrial > Soil > Tree plantation...
AACACGCGATCACTCCCGCTCTGGAGCGGGATGTGCAAGTGGGGGGCGACCACGGCCAGGCCCGTCACCGTCTCGATCAGCGGGGGCGTGAAGTACGCCGGCAGCACCGAGGAGAGGCGCAGCCAGCGCAGGCCAGGCACCTCCGCCAGGAGATGGATCAGCGCGGCGAGACTGGTGCGCGGGACCAGGTCCCAGCCGTAGTGGCCGAGATCCACGCCGGTGAGGGTGATCTCGCCGTGTCCCGCCTCGACGAGGAGGCGCACCTGGTCGAGCACGACCTTCGGATCCTGGCTGCGGCTGCCCCCCCGCGCCGCCGGCACGATACAAAAGGCGCAGCGGTGCTGGCACCCGTCCTGCACCTTGACGAAGGCTCGCGAGCGCCCGGTGACGCGCGCGAACGGGGCGAATGGGACGCCCCGGGCCTCGGCGATCGGCGCCACGCGCACTGAGGGGGCCGCGGGCAGGGCGGCGGTGGCCAGGCGCTGCTCGATCAGCTCAGGCAGGCGGTACTTCTCCTGATTGCCCAGGACCAGGTCCACGCCGCCGAGCGCCGCCACCGTCTCGGGATCGGTCTGCGCCCAGCACCCCGTCACGACGAGCAGTGCGTCGGGATGCTCTCGGCGGATTCGCCGGATCAACTGTCGATCGGAAAAGTCGGCGCGGCCCGTCACCGTGCAGGTGTTGACCACGAAGACCCCCGCGGGCTCGCCGACGGGGGCGACCCGAAACCCGCGCTCTTCCATGAGCGCCGCCATCTCCTGCGACTCGACCTGATTCAGTCGGCAGCCCAGCGTGGGGAACGCGACGGCCGGCCGCGGGCTCAGCACGTCACGCGCTCCTTGAGCTGGCCGCAGGCCGCCCCGATGTCCTCACCCTTGCTCCAGCGCACGGTCGCGGTGATCCCGTGCTCCAGCACAATGGCCTGGAAGCCCAGGATGCGGGCCAGCGGCGGCCTGGTGAAGTCCGCGCCATCCCATTCGTTGAACGGGATCAGGTTCACCTTGGCCCGCATGCCCTTGAGAAGCTTCACGAGGCGGCGGGCATCCTCGGGCGAATCGTTGACGCCGTCGAGGAGCACGTACTCGAAGGTCATGCGCTGGCGGGTGGGGAGCGGAAAGCGCTTGCAGGCGGCGAGGAGCGCCTCGAGCTTCACGCCCTTGTTGACGGGCATGAGCCGGTCGCGCACCTCGTTGCTGGTGGCGTGAAGCGAGATGGCCAGGTTCACCCGGAACCCGTCCTTCGCCAGCCGCTCGATGCCCGCCACCAGGCCCACCGTCGAGACGGTGATGCGTCGGGGCGAAAAGCCGAGCCCGCGAGCGTCCGTCAGAAGGCGAAGCGACTTCGCCGTCGCCGCGTAGTTGGCGAGCGGCTCGCCCATGCCCATGTACACGATATGGGTGATGCGCGCGCCGGGGGCCAGGCGGGCCCTCGCGGCCAGAACCTGTCCCACGATCTCGCCGGCCGTGAGGTCGCGGCCGAGCCCCATGGTCCCGGTGAAGCAGAAGGTGCAGCCGAAGCCGCAGCCCACCTGGGTGGACAGGCAAAGGGTGAGGCGGTCCTCGTCCGGCATCAGCACCGACTGGATGCGGGCGCCGTCCGCCAGGCGAAGCACGAGCTTCTCGCTCCCGTCTTGCGAGGGCGTGGCCCGCTCCAGGGCCGGCGCGGCGATCACGGCGCGCTCGGCGAGGGTCTCCCGCAGCTCGCGCGGCAGGTCGGACATGCGCGCCAGCTCCGTCACGCCCTTGGCGTAGATCCAGCTCGCGAGCTGTCGCCCCCTGTAGCGCGGCGCGCCGAGGGATTCTACGAGGCCCTCGAGCTCGTCGGGAAGGAGATCGAGGAGATTTGTCCGCGACATACGCGGGCTAGGATAGCACAGCGCTTTGGGCACTCCGGTTGCGCGTCTATCCACCGATCCTGTGACTCGTCAGTGGATAACCCGGTGGGTTGTAATTCCCCACCAACGAATTCTCGCGCACTAAGAGCATTTCGCCTGCGTGACGAGCAGATGACGGACGCGTGACGCGCTAGCCGACGAGGACGAGGTAGAGATCGAGAAGATTGGTGTTGCTGGGCCCGGTGACGATGAGGTCGCCGAGCGCGGCCAGCGCGGGATTGGCGTCGTTGTCCGCCAGCCGCGCGGCCAGATTCAAGCCGAGCGCGCGAGCCCGCGTTGCGCTCTCGCCGTCGGCGAGCGCGCCGGCCGCCATGGTGGGCCCGTCGCTGCCGTCGGTGCCCGCGGCCAGCACCACCACGTCGCGGAGGCCCGCCGTCTCGATTGCGGCGGCCAGCACCAACTCCTGACAGCGACCGCCGCTCCCCTGCCCCTTCACGGTCACCGTCGTCTCGCCGCCCGCGACCAGGCAGCAGGGGGGGTGCAACGGCCCCGTCCCCGCGCGGATGTCCCGCGCCATGCTCGCGAAGCGCGCGCCCACCTCGCGGGCCTCGCCCTCGAGCGTCCGCGTGAGCAGATGAGGTGTGAAGCCGAGCGCCCGCGCCCGGTCGACGGCGGCGGCCACGACGAGGCGATTGTTCCCGATGACGGTGTTGGTCACGCGCGCGAAGAGGGGGTCACCGGGCTTGGGGGTCTCGGGGATGGCGCCGCGGCGGCCATCCTCTAGGCGCTGCCGGATGCTCGGCGCGACCTGGTCGGCGATGCCGAACCGCTCCAGGATGCCGAGGGCGTCGGCATAGGTAGATTCGTCGGGCGCGGTGGGCCCGGAGGCGATGACGTCCAGAGGATCGCCGATGACGTCGGACAGAAGCAGCGCGTGCACCGTCGCCCCGCCGGCGGCCCGGGCGAGCTGGCCGCCCTTGAGTATCGAGCAGTGCTTCCGCACCGCGTTGAGCTGATTGATGGTGGCGCCCGCCCGGAGAAGGAGCCGGGTGAGCGCCTGCTTCTCCTCCAGCGTGATGGGGGGCGCCGGCGCGGGGGTCAGCGCCGAGCCGCCGCCCGAGATCAGGACCAGCAGCAGGTCGTCGGGGCGCGCGGTTCGGGCGAGGTCGTGGATGGCGCGGGCGGCCGCCGCCCCGCGCGCGTCGGGCATAGGGTGCCCGGACTCGAGCAGCCGCACCCGGCGCGTCGGGGCGAGATGGCCGTCCTTGACGGCAACGACGCCGTCGGCGATCCGGTCGCCCAGCACCTCCTCGGCCGCTGCGGCCATGGCGCCCGAGGCCTTCCCGGCGCCGACCACCAGCACTCGGCCGTGGGGTGGCACGACGCGCCCGCTGGGTGGAAGGGTGAGACCTGCGAGGGCACGCTGGACGAGCGGGCGCACATCCCCGGCCCGGAGCGCGGCATCGAAGACCGCGCGGGCCGACTCCCGAAGCGTCACCGGGCGAGCTTCTGGAGCCGGCGGCCCGCCTCGATGAGCATGTCGTCGGTCTTGGGAAAGCAGAAGCGGATCTTGGTGCGCCCGAGGTCGCCGTGCGCGTAGAAAGACGAGCCCGGCACCGTGGCCACGCCCACTTCCTTGATGAGGTGCATGGCGAAGGCGGTGTCGTCCGCGCAGTCGTACTGCTTCATGAAGTGGCCGGCGTCCGTGAGGATGTAGTACGCCCCCCGCGGCTTCCAGGCCACGAAGCCCGCCGCCTCGACCTTCGAGAACAGGAGATCGCGCCGCGCCTGATAGGCCTCGCGGAGCCTCGTGTAGTAGACGTCGGGGAACTCGAGCGCGGTGACCGCGGCTTCCTGCAGTGGGTGTGGGGCACCCACCGTGATGAAGTCGTGGGCCCGGCGAATCCCCACCGAGAGCTCGGGATTGGCGATGGCGTAGCCGATGCGCCACCCCGTCACCGAGTAGGACTTGGAGATGCCGGAGATGGTCACGGTCCGATCCGCCATGCCCGGCAGGGTGGCGATGGGCGTGTGCCCCGCCCCGTCGTAGATGATGTGCTCGTAGATCTCGTCGGTGATCGCCAGGAGATCGTGCTTGAGGCAGAGATCGGCGATCTGCTGGAGCTCGGCGCGGGAGAACACCTTGCCGGAGGGGTTATTCGGGCTGTTGAAGACGATGGCGCGCGTGCGCGGCGTCACCGCGCGGGCCAGCCGGTCGGGGTCGAAGCCGAAGTCAGGCGGCTCGAGGGGCACCCAATTCGGGACTGCGCCCGCGATGATGCATCCGGGGCCGTAGTTCTCGTAGAACGGCTCGAAGATGATGACCTCGTCCCCCGGATTGAGGACGGCGAGCAGGGTGGCGAGCATGGTCTCGGTCGAGCCGCAGCAGACGGTGACGTGCCGGTCCGGCTCGATGTCCATCCCGTAGAAGCGCCGGTACTTCGCGGCGATGGCCTGACGCAGCCTCGGGGTGCCCCACGTGATGGCATACTGATGGAAGTCGCCGTCGAGCGCGCGATGCGCCGCCTCGACCAGCTCCCGCGGGGGCGGAAAGTTCGGCATGCCCTGCGCGAGGTTGATGCCGTTGTACTGATTGTTCACCCGCGTCATCTCGCGGATGACCGACTCGGTGAAGCCCTGGACTCGCTGTGAGATCCCGATCATCGCCCCTCCGCCTTCAGGACAGCACCACGTCGCGCTCGATGGGGTCCACCGTGACCCCCTGCTGCTTGAGCCAGGCCACTCCCTGGTGCAGCCGATCTTCCGAGCCCTCCAGCTCCAGGACCACCCAGCCGTGGTCGCGCTGGACATCGGCCCGACGTATGTTGGCCACGAGGTCGAAGTCCTTCACGAGATGGTAGACGACGGGCTTGCGCACGAGATCGGGGGGAAAGGTCAGCCGGACGCGCATGCGCCCCTGGGGCCAGCGCATGACGGCTACCGGCCGCCGGCGATCGCGGGCACGATGGAGACGGAGTCGCCTGTCTTGAGCGTCGTCTTGGCGCCCTCGAGGAAGCGGATGTCCTCCTCGTTGACGTAGATGTTGATGAACCGCCGCAGGTCGCCGCCCTCGTCCACGAGGCGGTCGCGGAGGCCGGGGAACTGGCGCTCCAGGTCCTGGATGATGTCCCCGACGGTGTCCCCGCTCCCCTGGACCTCGGCGGCTCCCTTGGTCAGGCTGCGGAGCGGGGTGGGAATGCGAACGAGCACGCTCATGCGATGTCTCCCTTCGATTTGAGATCCGCCAGTGCCTGGTCGAAGACCGAGAGCTGGGGCCGTATGGTCACGCTGACGGACAGGCGGTCGTGCAGCACGTCCGGAGTCTTGAGCCCGCTGCCGGTGATGCAGATCACGGTAGGCTCGTCGCGCGGGATACGGCCGGCCTCGATGAGCCGCCGGGTCGCCGCCACCGTCACCCCGCCCGCCGTCTCGGCGAAGATCCCCTCGGTGCGCGCGAGCAGCTGCATGCACTCCACGATCTCGTCCTCGGTCGCGTGCTCGCCGTAGCCGCCGGAGTCCTTGGCGGCACGGTAGGCGTAGTAGCCATCGGCGGGATTGCCGATGGCGAGCGACTTCGCGATGGTGTTGGGCTTCACCGGCACCAGCACGTCGGTGTCGTTCTTGATCATGGTGACGATGGGCCCGCAGCCGAGCGCCTGCGCCGCGTACATCTTCGTGCGGCCGGCGGGAATCAGGCCGAGGTCCTGCATCTCGTGGAAGGCGCGGGCGATCTTGGTGAGGAGCGCGCCGCCCGCGCACGGCACCACCACGTGGGCGGGGGCGCGCCAGCCGAGCTGCTCGGCGATCTCGTAGCCGACGGTCTTGGAGCCCTCGCCGTAGTACGGACGGAGGTTGATGTTGACGAAGGCCCAGCGGTACTTGTCGGCCACCTCCGAGCAGAGGCGGTTGACCTCATCATAGGTCCCCTGCACCGCCACCAGCACGGGGTCGTAGACGAGCGTCGCGGTGATCTTGCCCTGCTCGAGATCGGTGGGAATGAACACGTAGGCCTTGAGATGCGCCTCCGCGGCGTGGGCCGCCACCGAGTTGGCGAGATTGCCGGTCGAAGCGCAGGCCACGGTGTCGAAGCCGAACTCCTTCGCTTTGGCCACCGCCACCGAGACGACGCGGTCCTTGAAGGACCAGGTCGGATGGCAGACCGAGTCGTTCTTGATGTAGAGCTGCTCGAGGCCGAGCTCCTCGCCCAGGTTTCGGGCGCGGACCAGCGGGGTGAAGCCGGCCGCCTGGCCGACCGGCGGCTCGCCGTCCGCGGTCAGCTCGACGGGCAGGAGATCGGCATAGCGCCAGATGCTCCGGGGGCCGGCCTCGATGCGGGCGCGGCTCACGCGCGCGCGCATGGCGCCGTGGTCGTAGTCGACTTCGAGGGGGCCGAAGCAGAACTCGCAGACGTGAATGGGAGAGGACGGGTACGAGCGCCCGCACTCTCGACAGGTCAATCCCTTCACTCGATCCATGGCCTCTCCATCGGTAGGGGATTTGAGCCCCGAAAGTACCTGCACGATCCCGGCATGGCCGCTGCCGCGATCACCGATCCCAGCGACACGATTTCGACTACTTAACACTCGCGAGAAACGAATGTCAACGAGAGAAGCCCAGTATAATCGGCGCCGAGCGTGCGCCTTGGGAGTGTGGTCGCGGCAGTCCCGCTCGCCGTGTACGCCGTTGCGTGGGGCTGGACGGCGCTCGGCCGCGGTGTCCCGGCGGTGGACGATCACCCCGGCCAGCTCTACCGTCTGATCCACGTCATCACGCTCGGCCCGGCGCCGTGGCACTGGAACCCGGGCTGGTGGGCCGGATACCCGGAGCTCCAGTACTATCCCCCGCTCTTCTTCTACCTGGGGTATGCGCTCCACTGGCTGGCGCTCGGCCTCACCAGCCCCGGCACCCTGTACCTGATCCTGGTATGGCTGGTGTTCCTGCTCCCGGGCGCAGGGACCTACGCGCTGCTCACGCGCGTGCTCGGCTCGGGGTGGGCGGCGCTCCCCGCCGCGTTCCTCACGCTCGTCATCTCCGCGGGCTCGCGCAGCGGCGCCGAGGAAGGGCTGCGCTGGGGCCTCGTGGCCGCGCGGCTGGGCTGGGCGCTGCTTCCGCTCCTCGCCCTCGCTCTCCTGCCGTGGCTCGAGGGCCGGGCGCGGCCTCGCGCCGTGCCCGCGCTGCTCCTCGCCGCGGTAATTCTCGCGCATCCCGCGCACGGCGCGATGGCGGTGCTGCTGGTGGCGCTGGCCGGCGCTCTCGCCCCGGCGCCGCGACGCCGCGCGCTCGTGTCCACGGCGGTTGTGATTGCGCTCGGCCTGGGCGTGGCCGCGTTCTGGCTGCTGCCGCTCGTCGCGCACCTCGTCGTGGGGTCGCCCATGGCGCTCCCACTCGCGTGGGCCGATGCCTCCCTCGCCGGGCTGGCCGCCGCGTTCGCGAGCCGTCCCCTGCTGCTCCTGCTGCTGGCGCTGAACCTGGGCGGGGGTCTCGCGGTGACGATGGGACTCCGGCCGCCCCGGTCCTTCCTCTGGCTCCAGGCGGTGGCGGTCGCGATCGTCGTCGCGACCCTGCTCGACGCGCTCCTCGCCGAGCCGGCGGGCCTCCACTGGCTCCCCGCCGATCGGCTGGTGGACAGTGTGATCCTCGCGCTGCTGCTCGGCGCCAGTGTGTCGGTGACGGCGGTGCTGCGGGTCGGCATCGCGCGTTACGGCTGGCATCCCCCCTGGGCCGCCGCGGGCATCGCCATCACGCTGGGTCTGGCGGCCGGTGTCTTCCTCTCGGCCCCGACCGCCATGTCGCGCGAGCCGACGGTGTCGCTCTGGCCGCGGATCAAGGACTGGCCGACCATGGAGAGCGTCATCAACGGCTATCGCTTCGACCCGCTCTGGGACGCGCTCCGCCGCGCGCCCATCGGCCGCGTGCTCTTCCTGCGCTCGTCGGTGCCGCTGGAATTCGGCCGGGACTGGTGGCGCGAGCATTCCCACATGCCCGCCCTCACCCCGACGATCGCGGGCCGTTGGATCATCGGCGGCACCTTCACGCATCCCTCGCCCGTGGCGGGCTATTTCTACTCCGGGCTTCGCGACGGCCCGGCGGCGCTGCGGGCGCCCATCCGCCAGCTCGCCGAGCAGCGGGACTCGGTGTCGCTGTTCGGCCGCGAGCTGGAGCGCCTGGAGCCCGCCGAGTTCACCCGGCTCGCCGGCCAGCTCCGGGTGTCCACGGTGGTGGCGCTGGACGAGGACGTCCCGCGTCTGCGTTTCCTCACCAGCCCGGAATGGGGCGCCCCGACACGGCTAGGCGCATTCCTGCTCTTCACGTCGAGGACGCCACGCTCCCTCGCCCGAGCCCTTGGCCGGGGCCGCTACGTCGTCTCCCTGTCGAATCCCGAGGCGGGTTGGGTCTCGACGGGACTGGCCTGGTCACCGCTGTGGCGGGCGCGGATTCCCGGCGGCCCGATCGCGACTCGGCCGGGCGAGCTGGGACTGCTCGAGGTGGAGGCGCCGGCGAGCCCCGGGCTGGAGGTCACCCTGCACCACCGGCCCGGCGTCGCCGAGTCGGCCGGCGCGCTCGTGAGCCTGGCCGCGGCCGGCGTGCTCCTGCTCGGCCGCGGCTGGCTCGATCGGCGGCTCGCCTAGACCAGCGGGTCGTAGTTGAAGTATTGCCCCGACGTGTCGAGCGGCGCCAGGTGGTGGCGTAGCGTCCCCGGGAACATCTCGGCGAGGCGCTCGGGCGTCCACCCCAGATCGTTGTGCACGCGCATGACCGGCCGCATGTGGCCGAAGATCATCACTTCCTTGCCCCGCACGCCGATGACCTGCCCCGAGACTTCCTTGGCCGCCTCGGAGGCGAGGAACACCGCCACCGGCGCGATGTGCTCCGGCCCCATCTTCTTGATCTTCTCCACGCGCGCCTTCTGCGCCTCGGTCTCGGTGGGGATGGTGCCGATCATGCGCGTCCAGGCGAAGGGGGAGATGCAGTTGGCGGTCACGTTGTAGCGCGCCATGTCCAGCGCCACCACCTTGGTGAAACCCACGATTCCGAGCTTGGCCGCCGCGTAGTTCGCCTGCCCGATGTTCCCGACCAGCCCCGAGGTCGAGGTCATGTTGATGATGCGGCCCCACTTCTTCTCGCGCATGTGAGGGACGGCGGCGCGCGTGACCGCGAAGCAGCCCTTCAAGTGGGTGTTGATCACGCCGTCCCACTCCTCCTCCGTCATGTTGAAGATCATGCGGTCGCGCAGGATCCCGGCGTTGTTCACCACGATGTCGATGGCGCCGAAATTGTCCAGCGCGGCCTGGACGATTCGCTTGCCGCCGTCCATGGTGGCGACCGAGTCATAGGAGGCGGTGGCCCGGCCGCCGAGGTTCTTGATCTCGCTGACCACCTCGTCAGCCGGCGCCTGGCCCCCGCCCGCGCCGTCGGCGGCGCCGCCGAGATCGTTCACGACCACCGCCGCGCCGTGGCGCGCCATGAGCAGCGCGATCTCGCGCCCGATCCCTCGCCCCGCCCCCGTGACCACCGCGACCTTGTCCGTGAGCATCATGAGGCCGATCTCCTTTTGGGTCAGATGACGCCGGCGTCGGCCAGCGCGTCGATCTCGGTGGCGGCGAGTCCGGCCTCCGCGAGGATCTCGCGGGTGTGCTCGCCGAGGGCAGGCGCCCCCGTCCGGATGCGGCCCGGCGTCTCCGAGAGCTTCACCGGGGTGGCGATGGTCTTGAAGCGCCCCGCGCGGGGATGGTCCTGCTCCACGAGCATGCCCGAGGCCTGCACCTGGGGGTCGCGCGCGAAATCCGCGTAGTCGTTGACGGGCGCGCAGAGCACGTCGGCGCGCTCCAGGATCTCGATCCACTCGGCCGCGCTGCGCGTCGTGAAGACCTTTTCCAGGATGGCGTCGAGCCCGCCGCGGTGCGCGATGCGGTCGGCGCGCCCCGCGAAGCGCGGGTCCTCCGCCAGCTCCGGGCGGCCGATCGCGTCGCAGAAGGGCCGCCAGAGCCGGTCCACCCACACTGCGACGAACACCCAACCGTCTGCCGTGCGATACGCGCGGTACGGGACGATCTCGGGGTGCCCGCTGCCCCAGCGGCCGGGCGACTCTCCCGTCTCGTGAAAGACGGCCAGGCGCGCGGTGTGAGCCAGGAGCATCGCGTCGAGCAGCGAGGCGTCGACACGCTGTCCTCGCCCGGTGCGGCCTCGCACGAGCAGCGCGGTGAGGATGCCCTGGATGGCGAGCATGGCGCCCATGGTATCGGCCACGGGGGCGCCGCCCAGCACGGGCCCGCCCTCGCGCTCTCCGGTGATCGCCATGAAGCCCCCGAGGGCCTGGGCGAGCGCGTCCAGCCCGGGCTTCTCGCGCCAGGGGCCACTCGGGCCGAAGGCCGAGATCGAGCAGTAGATGAGGCGGGGGTTCACGGAGGCGAGCGATGTGGCGTCGATGCCCAGGCGCTCGGCCACCCCGCCGCGGAACGCCTCGATGACCACGTCGGCGTCGCCGGCCAGGCGGCGGAACAGGACCCGGCCTGCCTCCTGGCGAAGGTCCACCGAGAGGCCGCGCTTGT
>Ga0075423_10007374_pt1 | contig 10383 bp, 9 predicted proteins | sample SoiMethybrSBSTD2_FD_80114 | JGI IMG/M metagenome (GOLD analysis project Ga0075423, IMG submission 80114) | Bulk soil microbial communities from a Populus tree surrounding site in Tennessee, USA - Soil MetaG P. TD hybrid SBSTD2 | ecosystem: Environmental > Terrestrial > Soil > Tree plantation...
CGTCACGTCGAAAGGCGGCAAAGCGTACGTGTACCTGTACACGCGCGTCGGCGATGATTCCGTGAGCCGGCGCATGGGCGCGTACCACAGCTCGGAGATCACGTTCGTGTTCGGCCGGCCGGCGCCACTGCAGCCGGTTGCAGGACACACGGCGTACGACTCCACGCTCGCCGACGCAATGAGCGACTACTGGGTCGCGTTTGCCACGTCGGCGGACCCTAACGCGGCGCCCGCGGCAGGAAAGTGGCCAAACTGGCCGGCGTACGATCCGACGACCGACGCGTACATGGAGCTTGGCCCCCAGATCGTGGCGAAACGGGAGCTCCGCCGCGCCGTATACGACTCGCTGGACGCGGTTGGGCGCGCGCGTGGGGAAATACGGCCGTAGGACGGTCACTCCACCGACTGACGGATCGATCAGGCGCGCGAGCGCGACGAGCCAAGTCAGGGTGTCAGCGCCTGGGTAACTGTGCGATCTTGCATGCGCCAGCACGGGGGAGGCAGTAATGGCGCGTGCCGAGCGCATCCTGATCGTCGGCGGCGGAATCGGTGGCCTATCGGCGGCCGCCGCGCTTCACACGTGTGGTTTCACGCCGGAGTTGATCGAGCGCAACGACGAGTGGCGCGCGGTGGGCGCCGGCATTGCCATGCAGCCTAACGGGCTTCGCCTGCTCCGCACGCTGGGGATCGGCACGGCGGTCGAACGGGCCGGCACCGTGATCCGCTACTGGGACTTCTGCGACGAGCAGGGGGAGCTGCTCTCCGAGACCGACCTGACCGAGATCTGGCGTGATGTCGGTCCGTTCATAGGAATCGCGCGACGCGAGCTGCAGCGTGCGCTCCTCGCCGGTGCCGCGGCGGTGCCGTCGCGCCTCGGCATTTCCATCAAGTCGCTGACGCAGAACGGCAACGGCGTCGCGGTGCAGCTGAGCGATGGCTCTACCGGGACGTACGACCTGGTCATTGGCGCGGACGGCGTCGGGTCGGCCGTGCGCGAGCTGGCCTTCGAGGCGTCACCGCCGGTCTACGGTGGGCAGATGGTCTGGCGGAGTCTCGCGCCGGTGCACCCCAGGGGACTGAGCCATCTTCAATTCCTGCTGGGCGACGGGTGCTTCTTCGGCTTGTGCCCGGTGGGTTCCGAGCAGACGTACGGCTTCGGCAATGTTGCCGGCCCGCGGCTTCGCGATCCGGTGGAAGGCCGCCTCGCTCGCCTGCACGAGCGCTTCGCACATTTCGGCGACGTCGTGCAGGAGTACCTCGCCGCGCTCGACTCGGACGCGGTGATTCACTCCTCGCCCATCGAGTGGCTCCAGCAGGAGCGCTGGTGTAACGGTCGCGTGGTGCTGATCGGCGACGCGGCGCACGCGAGCTCGCCCATGATGGGGCAGGGCGGGTCGCTGGCGGTCGAGGACGCCGTCGTGCTGGCGGAGTCGCTTCGGACGGCCGACAGCGTCGACCGCGCGCTCGAGGACTATGTCGTTAGGCGCTCCCCGCGCATCCGCTGGGTCCGCGAGCAGAGCCGGATCGCGGGCGAGAGCCTTCGCATGCCCGTCTCCGCGCGCAACGCCGTGCTGCGCGCGCGCGGAGACGAGATGATGCGGCAGCGGTTCGCGCCGCTCACCGAGCCAGCCTGACGGCATTGTCGTGCCGGCAGGATATGTCATCCCGAGCCGTCAGGCCGGTTGTCATCCCGAGCCGTCAGGCCGGTTGTCATCCCGAGCCGTCAGGCGAGGGATCCTCAGGGTCCCGATAGAGGGTCCTAGCGCACGGAGACAGGTACGTCCGTCGCCTGTCCTGGAATCGGACCCTGCTTCGGCGCCCCGAACCGGAGCGTCAGGTTGCCACGCACCGTCGGCGTGAGCTCCACGTCGTAGATCTCGCCGGCAGCGAACGTCAACGTTGCCGGTCGCTCCGTCGCCTGCGATGCCGGCAGGTCCGCGCCGTCCTTCGCCACGACTCGCCACCGCACCGGCTGTTCGTCCTGGAGGATCGACAGCGTTGCGGGATAGTCGGTGCGGATGTTGATCAGCCGGAAGCGGTATGTCACGCCCGACCGTAACTCCATGGGCTTTGGCTCCGACTGGCCGTTGAGGAGTGCGCGCGGAAATGGCCCGACGATCACGTTTTGCGTCGGCCCATCGTCGCTCACCAGCAGCACGCGGTCGGTGTCGCTGTCGTAACGCTTGCCGTGGTCCAGCACGACGATTGATCCATACAGCCCGGATGCGATCTGCCCGAATTCGTCGAAATGCGAGTGGTACATGAACGTGCCGGCGCGCGGCGGGGTAAACCGCACCGTCAGTGAATCGTTAGGCGCGATGGCCGGCAGGATCGAGGACCCCGAGCCGCTCCACCCCGGCACACCATCAGGGTAGCTCTCGAGCTCGATGCCATGCCAGTGGACGGCCGTCGGCACCGGCGACTGGTTCACGAGCGTGATCGCGACCGGCTGGTCCTTTTCCAGCACGAGCGTGGGCCCCGGGACTGTCAGCGTGTTCGAATCGCGCTCGGCCGGCGTCCCGCCCAGGACGTAGGCATATCCGGGGAGACCGCCGTAGACGTTAGGCCTGGAGCGCACGATCAGGCGCATCGGTCGATACGCACGAGTCGGCCGTGTCGCGAGCCGGCCACGTGGCGCCACGCGAATCCCGAGCACCAGCCCTGCCATGTTGTGCTGCATGTGACCACCGGTTGCGTGGTGCGCGTACGCGCTCGTCGGCATGTCCTCAGCGCCGGAATCTTCCTCGTCGGCCATGGCCACAGGCGCGGTAGGCACGCCCTTCTCGGTGCCGATCGACACCAGCGGCGACATGTGACTCACGAAGTGGCAGTGGAACACCCAGTTTCCGGGTCTTGAGGGCGACCACGCGAGCGCCATCGTCCCGCCCGGACGGACTACCTCGGTGACTGCGCGCCGCTGCTCGTCGGGCGCGTACGTCGTGTCCGTTGCCCCGTTACCGACGGCGTCCACTCGGAAGTAGAAGCCATGCAGATGCAGCGGATGATCGAGCCCGGTGACGTTGATCCAGCGCCAGCGGAGCGAGTCGCCCTGCGTGACGTCGAGGCGCTCCGTGTAGGGCCACGAGCGGCCGTTGATCACGAGCGTGGCCCGGTCGAGCCCAGTCGGGCTCGACGGGTTGACGATCGCCCACCACGAGATCACGAACACGCGATCGTTAGGCACCGCGCCGGCGCCGGCGGAGTCCACGACGATCGCGCCATTCAGCTGGCTGTCATCGCCGAGCCGGCCGAACACGGACCCCTTGCTCGTCTTTCCAGCGTAGTAGTACGTACCGGGCTCCGTGGCCCGGAAGCGCATCTCCCGCACCGCGCCCGGCTCGACCACGACCGTGTCCGCTGCCAGACCGCGCTTGTCCCCGAGCCCGAACAGCGTGAGTGGCTTATTGAGTGAGTTGCGGACGAACGCATGTACTTCGGTTCCCGACTTCACCCGGATGAGCGGACCCGGGTTCTGTAATGGCTTGCCCTCCTCGGCGAACGCGGCGACCGGCACACCATACCCCCGCGGTGATTCCGGATACCAGGTCCCGTTTCGTGCCTCGAGCCGAACGGTCAGCGTACCGCCTTCCAACCTGCCAGCTGGCTGCCTGTTGTCACTCGTCTCGATGCGCGCCGGAGTCGGCGCCGCCGAGTTATCGCTTGCGTTGAGTGTTAGGGTCTCGGCGCCTGGGGCGCCGGCGATGGAGAGAACGATGGCGAGTTGCGCGGCGCCGACAGCGTGGGCGCGCGATGAAAGCTTGCGACTCATACCAGTCCACGGCGATTAGGGGTTTTTCATGCTGAGAGCCTACGCCGGATGATCGCAAGGCCGAACTCGTACGGGATTCGGACGGTTGGCTGGACTTGAGTGGTGTGATGGATTGGCCGCGGAATGACCCGAGAGAGGGAATAGGACCTGACCAAAGTCAGGGACTGGTCGGGCGCGAGCCCAATATCGTCCAAGCAACGCGGCGAGCCGCCCCGCTCAACTTTGGGGATGCGTAATCGTCAACGCTCGCGCGCGCGCAGCGACATTTATGGTAGTGCGGCGCTCTCGCTCGTCCTTCTTACGACCGGGGCGGCGGCGACGGTGCCGGGGCCTTTCGACTACGACACCGTCGAGATCGCACCGAACGTCTACGGTTTCTTCGAGAAGCGGCTCAACCCGATCGTCAGCAGCAACATCATCGCGGTGATCGGCCAGGATGCGGTGCTCGTGTTCGACACCGGCCACCACCCAACGATCACGCGACAGATCGTGGGTGACATCAAGCGGCTCACCACGAAGCCCGTCCGCTACGTCGTCGTATCGCATTGGCACGACGACCACTTCGCGGGCAACGCGGAGCTCGCGAAGGCGTATCCCGGTGTCCAGATCATCGCGCACGAGTTCACCGCGCAGATGCTCGAGAGCCGCAAGGAGAGCTTCCGCGGCGAAGCGTGCAGGAAGGACATCGAGGACTCGTCGAAGCCGCTGCGCGAGATGCTCGCGAGTGGCAAACGTGCCGACGGCACGACGATCTCCGATTCCACGCGCCACCGACTTCAGAACTTCGCCGAGGCGCTCGATGCCCAGATGCCGGAGTGCGATGCGATGGAGTATCGCGGCGTCGACCGGCAAATCGGCCAGTCGCTGACGGTCGATCTCGGCGGCAGGAGAGTCGAGCTCAGCTTCCTCGGGCGTGGAAACACGGCGGGGGATCTGGTCGCTTACCTCCCGGACGTGAAGACGCTGCTCACCGGCGACCTCGTTGTCTTCCCGTTCCCCGTCGCGACGCAGCCGTACATCACGGAGTGGGCGGCAGTGATGCGCCGGATCGAGGGGATGGACCTAACGCGGATCGTGCCCGGTCACGGCCCGGTGATGAACGACAAGACGTACGTTCGAGCCGTGGCCGACGTGCTCGAGTCGATCTCGAGCCAGGCGAAGGCCGCCTACAAGCCGGGCATGACCGCCGATCAGTTGCGCGAGAAGATAGACCTCTCGGCGTTCACCGACCGGTTTGCCCACGGCGATGCCTTCCTGAAGGCGAACTTCGACGCGCAGATGAAAGGCTCGGCGATCGACCGGATGTGGCAGGAGTTGTCCGGACAGTGGAAGCCGGAGGGCTAATTCACTTCGGTCGGCTACGTACTGCTTCCCGAGGTGGCTGTAAAGCGTTCCTGGTAAATAGCTTAGAGAGTGGTGATGCGCATCGTTGTCCCGGAGATGGCAAATGCGCATATTTCCTTTGCCATTTGCCACCAGCCGACATGACGCCCGCGGCCGCCGTAGCCCAGGCCCTCGGAGGACAGAGGGTCCTCAAAGCCGACATCCAGTCCGAGCTCGACCTCGCGTCCGTGGCCATGGATGGTCTCCCGGCAGAGGCCGCGGCTAAGGTCGTCGCCAGCGGGCTACTCTCGGCGGATGAGCTCTACCAGCTCGTCATTCCTCGCCGCACTCTCGATCGCCGGCGCGAAGAGAAACAGCCCCTCACGGTGATCGAGGCCGACCGCCTGCTGCGGGTCGTGCGCGCTGTCGTCTGTGCCGTCGAAGCCCTCGGCGATACCGAGAAAGCCGGTACGTGGCTCCGGACGCCGAATACGGCGCTGCGCGGTGAGACGCCCATGGAGCTCCTCGAGACGGACATCGGCGCACGCATGGTCGAGCGCATATTGGGTCGTATCGAGCACGGAGTGATCAGCTAGGTCGCCGGGTGGTCATCTGGCGGCTCGCGCGCGAGGCCCATCAGGCGCTCGACGGTGAAGGGGCGCGACTCAACGGCGGAAGGTGGAACTCGGAGGGTGTGGCGGTCGTCTACGCCTCGGAATCGCTGTCGCTCGCCGTGCTCGAGTACCTCGTCCACGTCGAGCCGTTGCTCATTCCGGCGGATCTCGTGGCCATGGAGATCGAGCTGCCCGACGACCCGCCGTTAGGCGCCATTGTGGACCCCGCACTGTTCCCGGCCGGGGACTGGCGAACCTACCCGGCGCCCGAGTGGCAGGCGGAGCTCGGCGACCTCTGGCTCGAGGACGCGACGTTCCTCTGGCTCGCGGTCCCTTCCGCAATCGTACCCGAAGAGCATAACGTCCTCCTGAATCCGCAACACCCGCGCATGGCCGACGTACGGACAGTCGGCACCCGTCCGTTTCGATTCGATCGACGTTTGGTATAGACGCTTTGGAGAGTGGAATGAGCGAGTCTTTGTACGACCGCGTGCTCGCGGCCATTGGGCAGTCCTACGCCCTGGAAGACGAGATCGGCCGGGGCGGCATGTCGGTCGTCTTCCGAGCGCGCGACCTTCGCCTGAACCGGCCCGTGGCGATCAAGGTGCTGCCGCCCGAGCTCGCGCACGACGCGGCGATCCGCGCCCGCTTCACGCGCGAGGCACAGACATCGGCCCAGCTCTCCCACCCGCACATCGTGCCCATCTACGACGTGGGCGAGCGTGACGGGGTCGCGTACTTCGTGATGGCGCTGGTGACCGGCGGGAGCCTCGCCACACACCTCGTGCGCGAGCCGAGGCAGCCGCTCGATGAGGTGCGCCGAATCTTGGCCGAGGTGGCGGATGCCCTGGCCTATGCACACCTGCGCGGTGTTATCCACCGCGACATCAAGCCGGACAACATCCTGCTCGACCGGCTGACGGGTCGCGTGATGGTCACCGATTTCGGGATCGCCTGGGCGATGGAAGCTGGCGCGCGGCTGACCGCCACCGGCATCGCCGTGGGCACACCGACCTACATGTCGCCGGAGCAGGCGATTGGTGAGCGCGAACTGGATGGCCGCAGCGACATCTACTCGACCGGCGTACTCGGGTACCAGATGTTGACGGGCCGAGTGCCGTTCGAAGCGGGGAACTCCATGGCGCTCCTGCTCAAGCACGTGACGGAGCGGCCGAAACCGATCGCGGAGCTTCGACCGGACACCCCGCGCGGATTGAGGGAGACGGTCGAGCGGGCGATGATGAAAGCCGCGGAGGACCGATGGCCGACCGCCGCAGCGCTGCGTGAGGCGCTCCTGTCGTCGGAGTCGTTAGGCCCGGTGTGGCGGGCGGAGCAGCGCGAGCCGGTGAAGTACGTGTCGCCGAGGCCCGATGGGTCGCGCAAGGTGGCTGCGGTGCGCGCGCCGTCGAGGCCCACTCCGAGGCCGGTGCTCCCGGAGCCGCCGCACCTCGCGGCGCTCACGCCTGAGCAGCGCAAGGACCTGCGGTTGTGGCATGGACGCGTAACGTACGCCGAACGCCTCAAGGCCATTCGCGGCTACACGTTCCTAACGCTCGCCGCCACGTTCGGCGGCATCGCGGCGTTCATCGTCGGCGTCAACGAGGCACCGCCGCTCGTCATCGCGCCGATCGTGCCGATGTATATGTCGCGGAAGCTCTGGCTTCGGCGTCAATCACTTCGCGAGGCAGGGTTCCGGCTGCGCCAGCTGCTGCCGGCTCCGCACTTCACGATCGGCCGGAAGAAGCCGGTGCTCGAGGAGCAGCTCGCGAAGCTGGCACCACCCGAGGTGCTGGAGACCCCCGAAGGCGCAGCGATCCGGAAGGCGGTCGAGGACCGCGCCGCTATTCTTCAGATCTTCGAGAAGCTCTCCAAGTCGGATCGCGCGAGCCTGCCCGACCTCACGGCGACCGTCAAGCTGCTCGTCGAGCGCGTGGCCCATCTGGCCCAGACGCTCCACCGGCTCGATCAGGGTATCGACCCGGCGTTAGGCCACGAGCTCGATGCGCGCATTGTGCGGACGGAGCACGAGACGCCGTCGCCGGAGGCGGAGCGGCAGCTCTCGCTCCTCCGCCGTCAGAGGGCAACGCTCGACGAGCTCGTCCAGCGACGGAGCATGCTCGCCCGGCAGCTCGAGAGTGCCGGGCTGGCGTTAGGCAGCCTGCACCTCGACCTGATCAAGGTCCGGTCGTCGGGGCTGCAGTCCGCGCTGTCGGACGTGTCGTCGGCCACCCAGGAAGCGCGAGCGCTGTCGAACGACATCGACGCGGTGCTCGAGGCGGCCGCGGAGATGAAGAACCTATAAGTCACCCCGAGCGTAGCTCAGTTGTCATCCTGAGCGAAGCGAAGGATCTTCATCGTCCCGGTAGAGCCCTTTATCAGCGACTTGAGGATCCTTCGGCTGACGCCTCAGGATGACCCAGCCCCGCTACGGCAGGCGCTTCCCCGTGCCGATCAGCATGTCGTTCGTCAAGCGAACCTCGAAGCCCTTCGCGCGATCGCCGGCGGCATCGAACTGGATCTGCAGGTAGTCCATGACCTCGGCCATTTCCCCGTTCTGGATCCGGCCGATCTTGAACCAGTCGCCCTTCCCTGGGAGGAGGATGTAGTCCTTGTACCCGGGCTCGGTCCTGTACATCGGCGGGTCCATGACGGCGCGCAGCTCACCGGCATCGTGCGTAACGGTGAAGATCACGTCCGTCGCCGGCTTTTCCTGTTCCTCCTCGACAGTCGTCGAGTCCTTGGGCGGATCAGGCATGGGGACGAAATGAAGCTGATACCGGCCGACGATCCGGCGCGCGACGTCGGCGGTGACAGTCGTTGCGTACGACGGCGCAACCTTGATGCGCAGCGGCACGTACACGGTGTCCCATTGAAACGCGAGCGTCATGCCGGTGCTGGTCATGGCCGGAATGGACCAGGTGAGCGCTTCCAGGAACGGTTTCTTTTCCCGTGGAACATTCAAGCGCACCTGACCCGCTCGGGCTTTCGGCGGCTGCGTGTGAAAGCGCGATGTGTCGGTGTCGAGAAGCATCTGCCACTGGGCGCGGTCGATGACGAACCACACCGAATACGCGCCCTTGGGTACTTGTTGCCCCTCGATGGTCACGTCCTTCGACAGCTCGAGCCGCGTCGCGAGGTTTGCCCCGGGCGTCCACGTGCTGCCCCACTTCACCTGCGTCCCGAACAATCCTGAGCGTCCGCGCGCGCGCGGGCGTGAGTACGTGATGGTGACCCTCGTTCCGTCGACGGTCTGGGAGACGGAGGCAGGCTCGCTGGCGAGGAGCTGACCTTGAGCGTCGCCGCGAGCGGCGAACAGGCACAGCGCGACTGGCGCTACCATGAGACTCGACGCGAAGATTTGCATTGGTGCTCCGCGGCAGAGGGAAGGGTGAACCGGTCTACAATTTACGGGAGCCGGCGGTGACGTCCACATACTTGCGACGCCAGCTGTGGCGGCGGTTTGCCCCGATCGCGGTTGGAACCGTGCTCGCGTGCAACGGCTCGGGGTCTCTGCGCGTCGACACACCCAGCACTTCGCCCGGTGACCCCACTCCGCGCCAGCTCGTGTGGGCCGATGAGTTCGACGGGGTGGCGGGCTCACGCGTCGACAGCACGAAGTGGCGCTACGATCTCGGCGACGGTTGTCAGTCGGGGAACTGCGGCTGGGGCAACCAGGAGAAGGAGTATTACACGGCGGCCTCGGAGAATGTCTCGCTCAACGGACAGGGTCAGCTGCAGATCGTCGCGCGCAAGGCGTCGCCGGGCCTAACGTGTTACTACGGAGCCTGCCGGTATACGTCGGCGAAGATCACGACGCGGGGGAATGTCGACGTCGCGCACGGGCGCGTGGAGGCTCGCATCAAGCTCGCGGCGGGGCAGGGGTTGTGGCCGGCGTTCTGGATGCTGGGCACCAACATCGCTCAGGTGGGTTGGCCACGATGTGGAGAGCTCGACATCATGGAGAACCACGGCAGCGACGTGACCTCGACGAGCTCGGCGCTGCACGGGCCGGGCTACTCGGGCAACACTCCGTTCGTGCACAAGCACCAGCTCGCAGCCGGCAGCTTCGCCACCGACTTCCACACCTTCGCCGTGGAGTGGAACTCGAGTAGCGTCGTGTACTTTGTGGACGGTATACAGCACTACGTCATCCAGCGTGACGAGGTGCAGCGCCGCGGCGACTGGGTCTTCGACCAGCCGTTCTACATTATCCTGAATCTCGCCGTTGGTGGGACGTTCGACGGCGATCCGCAGTCTGACGCGATCCTTCCCGCGACCATGCTGGTGGATTACGTACGAGTGTACAAGTAGCAGCGGTGTTGTCATCCTGAGCGAAGCGAAGGATCGCGATATTCCCGGTAGAGGGCTCTCTTTCGGGACGACTGCGATCCCTCGCCTGGCGGCTCGGGATGACAAGGACCCCAGCGATGCATGTCACGGCCATCCGCCTGGCGCAATTGGTGCCAAGCGTGGCCGAGCTGCCCGGCGATCTCGTCGATCGCGTCATTTCCCACGAAGCCTAGCCACCGTCCCGTCCACGCCGTTCGGAAGCTGCTCGTTCGCGAGCTGATCCTCATCGCGGACCGCCTGCTTCAGGCGAAGCAGCTCTGCCTTCAGCGTGGCGGTGATCTTCTCCTGGCCCGGTTGCCCGTAGATGTTGTTCATCTCGAGCGGGTC
>Ga0075423_10007375_pt1 | contig 10382 bp, 7 predicted proteins | sample SoiMethybrSBSTD2_FD_80114 | JGI IMG/M metagenome (GOLD analysis project Ga0075423, IMG submission 80114) | Bulk soil microbial communities from a Populus tree surrounding site in Tennessee, USA - Soil MetaG P. TD hybrid SBSTD2 | ecosystem: Environmental > Terrestrial > Soil > Tree plantation...
GCGCGGCGAGCTGATGGCGGCTGCGTCCGATGGGATGATGACCGCGATCATGGGGCTGGACGCTGGTACGCTCGAGCAGATCTGCCGCGAGGTCGCTCCTGACGGCGCGGTGGTGATCGCGAACTATAATTCGCCGGGCCAGCTCGTGATTAGCGGAACCCAGGCCGCTGTGGAGCAGGTCGCGCGATTGGCGAAGGAGCGCGGTGCCAAGCGGGTCCAGCCGCTGAAGGTGAGCGCAGCGTTTCACTCGCCGCTGATGCGCGAGGCGGCGGCGGGTCTCGTCTCGGCGATCATCGAGGCTGGGATCGCGGATGCCCGTATTCCGGTGGTGGGGAATGTGACTGCCGAGCCGCTTGTGCATGCCGAGGCGATCCGGCACGAATTGGCCGTTCAAGTGACCGCGCCGGTACGCTGGATTACGTCGGTGCAGTATATGCTTGCTCAAGGTGTTGACACGTTCGTCGAGATCGGCCCCGGCAGCGTGCTGACGCGCTTGATCAAGCGGATCGCGCCAGAAGCGCAGCTGATCAATGTGTGCGATGCCGAGAGTGTGCGCGCGTTCAGCGCCGGCAGGCCATATGGCCAATGCCAGGAGCGCGGCGGGAACCGGTAGGGGTCCGTAGCAGCCTCGCGTAACCCGACTCGACGCAAACATATGGATTTCAGCGGACAGGTTGCGATCGTCACCGGCGGCTCGCGCGGCATCGGGCGGGCGGTCGTGCGCATGCTGGCCGAGCGTGGGGCAGCCGTCGCCGTCGGCTACTACGAACACGCCGCTGCCGCTGCCGCGAGCGTCGCCGATTGCGCCGAATTGCCCGGATCGGCGGTCGCGCAGCAGGTCGATGTGCGGTCGCGTGCGTCGGTCGAGGCGCTGGTCGATAGCGCGCTGAGTCGCTGGGGTCAGATCGACATCCTGATCAACTGCGCCGGCAGCGCTGGCTATGCCTCAATCGCCGAGCTGACGCTCGCTCAGTGGCACGCGAACCTCTCCACGAACCTCGATGGCGTCTACCATACCTGCAAGGCTGTGCTGCGCCCGATGATGCGACGGCGCTATGGCCGGATCGTCAATGTCGCTGCGCTGCATGGTCTGGGCGACAGCCCCGGCCAGGCCGATTACTCGGCGGCGACGGGTGGCGTGCTGGGCATCACGCGGGCGCTGGCGCGCGAGGCGGCACCCTGGAGCATCAATGTGAACGCGGTTGCGCCGGGGCTGATCGAGACTGAGATGCTGGAGGTCATTCCAGCCGAGATGCGCGCGTGGGGCGAGCGGATCATCGCGCTACGACGCGCGGGCCGGCCCGAGGAGGCGGCGGCGGCGGTGGTCTTCTTGGCCTCGCCGCTGGCGTCGTATATCACTGGGCAAACGCTGATGGTGGATGGCGGCTGGCGTATGGCGTGATGATGCCCCAAGATCCATCGCCCGAATTGCTTCACCTGTCGCCGATCTACTTCGCAGTATCCTGGGTGTCGCCCGACGATCAGCTTGTCAGCTGCGCTAGCTTTTACACTCAGGCTTCGCTCCCGCTGTGGCTACCAGTATTACAGCTTCCACAGTTTGAGCTTTGCTTTGAAGAACCTCATTTTGGTTTACACAGCATCCAGCCACTTCATCAAGGGCTTGGCGCCTGTTTGTCGGGCTTCCCTGGCAATCATTGCGGCCTTTGATGCCATTTCCCCCGACTTGCGGTCGTCCCCGGCGTTTTTACCTGGGGCACGCCGTTTACCTACTTCGAGGTCGTCATCCGGCTGTCTAGGTGCAGTGCTCAGTGCGATAGTATCCTGGGGCTTCGCGGGTATCATAGCACTGTAGGGCGGCTTGTGTCAAGGGTTTAATCGCGTGTTGACGATAAAATGTCAATATTTCCTTTATTTTTCCCCTACGCCGCCAGGCCCTGCGCTGCTCTGCCTATTCTACTGCGAATGCGCCGCCGTCGCTGGTTGGCGGCTCAGACCTCGGGAGAAGCAATGGTGTAAACGTTTTTACGACTGAGCGCCGTCTTGCCTGATTGGTATGGCATGTTTGCTATGACCATGTCCAGCTACTAGGGCCGATACTCTCTACCAGGCAGTAGGCGATCAGCAGCCTGTGTAACAAGCCCCTGCTTGCTTCACGTCGCTCTTCTCCTTGCCAGCGCGCCGGCCGCCGTCATGAGGCCAGCTGCCGTTGCCGCGAGCAGACCACGGTGTGTGTTCGCCCAGAGCTGTAGGCTCCAGCTGCGCGCGCGGTTGTCAAAGACACCATGTGCGCCATGGTCTTCAGCATCATCCACCGGTGCCCACAGATTATATGGGCAACCAGGGTCGGCTGGCTCGTTGGTTTGCTGCGCCGTATAACCATTTTTGGCCAGATAATGATCCAGCAAGCCAGGCGCGATCTTATCGCCGACGATCGCCTTGACGGTTGGCCAACCGACGTAGACCTCGCGGCGGTCGTGGTCAGCGGCGTAGACAATCGCTTGCGCAGCGACCTCGGGCTGAAAGATCGGCGGCACTGGCTGTGCCTTACGGGGCAACCTGCTCTTGACCCAGCCGAACTGCGGCGTGTTGAGTGCTGGCAGATCCACCATCTTCACACGGACCTTGCTTCTGTCGTGTAGTAGCTCGCTGCGCAGCGAGTCGGTGAAGCCCTGGATGGCATGCTTGGCGCCGCAGTAGGCCGCCTGGAGCGGGATGCCGCGGTAAGCGAGCGCTGAGCCGACCTGGACGATCACGCCGTGGTTGCGCGGCAGCATCCGCTTGAGCGCCGCCATAGTCCCGTAGACGGCACCGAGGTAGGTCACCTCGGTCACGCGCTTGAATTCTTCCGGTGCCATCTCCTTGACCGGTGAGAAGACTGACACCATCGCGTTGTTGATCCAGATGTCGATCGGACCGAACGTATCCTCGATTGCTTGTGCGGCCGCCTCGACCTGGCTGGGGTCAGCGACGTCGGCCGGCAGCGCGAGCGCGCGACCACCCGCCGCCTCCACGTCCCGGCACACGCCCGCTAACCCGGCGTGTCCGCGCGCGAGCAGGCCAATAGACGCTCCGCGCCTGGCAAATGCGATGGCCGTCGCGCGGCCGACGCCTGCTGACGCTCCCGTGATCAGGACTACTTCGGGTGGGACTGATCTCATGATACATCACTCCTCTCTGCTCGCGCCCTGTTCCACTCACCTGCCCGGCAACAGGCTCGTGAGCACATCCTTCAAACGTTCGCCGAAGCTCGCGGTTAACGACCAGGGACTTGGCTGGCGGACGACATACAGTGTGCCCTGTGTGTCAAGAATCTGGTAATCGCTCGCGCCGTTGTCTGTACGATAAAACCGGATGCTGGTTGTCGCAGTGCCGACACGAAGGTTGTGCAGCGTCAACTCCGGCAGCCAGGGCGGCAGGTGCGGGTCGAGCAACAAGAGCTTCAGCGGCGCGTAGGGGTACAGCCCCAGCAGCGCCTGTACGAGACTAAAGACCGCCGAGGACGACCACGCCTGCGGCCAGTTGGCCTGCGGATAGAGCGCCGGAAACGGGTGATCGGCGTCGCGCGGGTGCCCGCTGAACAACTCAGGCAACCGGCAGTACGGGAACAAGGCGGCGGCCTCGAACTGTGCCCGACAGATCCGTTCGGCGTAGTGATGCAAGCCGTAGCGCATGAAGCCCAACGCGAAGGTCCCCTGCTCGACCGGCCAGACCGAGCCGCGGTGGTAGCTGTAGGGGTTATAGGCCGGGTGGTTCGCTGAGAGCGTCCGCACGCCCCAACCCGAGAACAGGTCCGTGGCGAAGAGCCGGTCGGCGGTGCGCTGCGCCACGGCATCATCGACGATCGCCGTGGCGATACAATGGCCGGGGTTCGAGGTGATCGAGCGGATTGGGCGCTTCTGGGCATCCAGACCCAGCGCAAAGAAGCCAGGGTCGTCCATCCAGAACGCGTCGTTGAAGCGTTGCTTCAGCTCACGCGCCTCACGGTACAGGTGCCTGGCCCGGTCGTGATCGCCGAACCACCACAGCACCTCGGCGAGCTGGAGCTTGGCCGCGTAGACGAACCCCTGCTCTTCGCAGGTGGCGATCGGTGCCTCCACTTGCGAGCCATCTTCATACACAATCGCATCGCCCGAATCTTTCCATGCCTGGTTCTTGACACCCTGTTCAGAGCGCGTCTGGTACTCATAGAAGCCGTCGCCATCCCGGTCACCGTAACTATCCAGCCACTGCAAGGCGCGCAGGGCTGGCCCAAGCACCTCGCCGACCAGCTCCTTGTCGCCAGTCCAATGCCATAGCTCCGAGACGACCACCGAGTAGAAGGCGGAGGTCGTAATCGAGCCATAGTAGCGGCTGCGTGGGTTGAAGTTCAGCAGCTCCAGTGGCCCGGTGTGCGCCTCGTGCAGCATCCGCCCCGGCTGCTCGTCGCGCCAGTCGTTGATCGTGGTGCCCTGCCAACGGGCCAGTTCGGGGAGCGTGCCGCGCATCATGTCGGGACTGGCCAGGGCGGCCTGCCACGCGGCGGTCAACGTGTCGCGTCCGAACAACGCCGTATAGATCGGCAGTCCAGCGGCCATGGTCCAGGCGCGCTCACCCTGATCGAGGTCGTCGAGCCGCAGCACGGCCAGATCCTGCTTGGCCTGTTCGAGCGCACCGGCGACGACGGGTGCCAGGGTCTCGCTCCCCGGCGTGGTGAAGCTAGTCGCTTCGCGCAAGAAGATCGCGCGGCGCCGATCCCGCTGGTTGTGCGTGCCTGTGAATGATCGGCAGCTGTAGCTTGGCTGCATGACCACGCCATCAATGTAGGGAATAATGTTGATGCAGGCATGCCAGCTGCCAGCGGGGTCAAGCGCGACCTGGAACGCGATGCGACCGTCGTGGTACGATGGTGCTGAGGAGGCATGCTCAATGCGCAGCGTAACGGCACGATGAATTGATGCTGTTCCCTGATTCCCTTGCTGGTCGTAGCTGTGCTCGGCGCGGTAGTCGAAGGTCAGCTCCCAGGCACCTGTTCCGGCCTGGTGCCAGGACGAGGTCAGTTCGCCGTGCTGTTGCCGCTCGCCGCGCGTCTCGCTCTGATCGGCAAAGTCAGCGGCGACCTCCAGTTCGAGGCGGAAGGCTGTCGGCTGCTGGGTGAAGTTAGTGAGATCGACATCCTCGTGGACGCCGCCGCCGATGTAGCGTGACAGCCGTAGTTCGAGCGTGTGCTCGGATGCTGGTGGCACCTGGCCGCTGCCCTGGTCTTTCTGGCCGGTATTGATGCCGGGCGGCAGCATGATGGAGTAACCGAGCCAGGAATGCTGCTCCACGTTCGAGCATGCGTTGGGCTGCGGTGGCTGACCGTCGATCAGGTAGCGGTAGCGCGAGAGCAGCCGTGTCTGGTAGACAAACAGGCCGCGTTCGGCACCGTCGGTGATAAAGCCATCCGGCTCGGTCGCGAGGACGGTGCGGCCCTGACTGAGATAGCGAGTGTCGTTACGTGGATGCAGGCGAATGAGCTGGCCACGTTGTTGCCCGGTCATGGCGTCCTCTCAGGTCTATGGATCCGGTAAAAACATTCATGGACTCCGCCCGCGACGCCGATCAGGGAGGAGAAGAGTGCGGGCACCGCCCGCAGCAGGCGCAGAGTCTGCCGGGCCATCCAGGGATGGCTGGCCAGCGTAAGGACGACCTGCGTCAGCAGCCGTTCATCGCGGAGCAGCGCTCGCCGCTTCCGATCATAGGCCCACAGCCAGGTATCGCTCGGACACCTGCGCTGCGTGATGGCGTGTGCAAGCAGCTCTGCACTCAGCAGAGCTTGCGCCATGCCGCCCCCGGTGATCGGATCGAGGCAGCCGGCCGCATCCCCCAGCAGCACGGCGCCAGGGGCCACGCCCGCGCGCGCCCTGCTACTCAGCGGCGACATACCGCGCAGCGGGGTGCGACATTCGGCACCCGCCAGGCGTTTGCGCAGAACCGGCTGCTCGGTCAGCCAGCGTCGCACAGATGCCTCGGCCCCATCCACGACACGATCGTGCTCCGCCAGCCCGGCGACAAGGATCTCACCCTGCGGCAGGGGCGTGACATACAGCTCGTAGCCCTGCCCCAGAAAGATCTCGACCCAGGGTGGCTGGACCTGGCCAGGCGCGAGACGGAAGTGCGTCCGCACGCCGACGCGCCAGCGGCGCGGCGACATGCCATCGAGCGCAAGCAAGCGGCGCAGCTGCGAATGAGCGCCATCAGCGGCGACGACCAACCGAGCGCGGCGCTTCTGCCCTGCGACGACGAGGCCGGCGACCCGCCCTCGCTCCCAGAGCGGCGCTTCGACCCGCATACCCGTCTGGGCGCTCACTCCGCTGGTCGTGGCGGCAGCGGCAAACAGCACCTGGTCGAGGTGGCGGCGCCGCTGCCCCCGCCCGGTCGCCGGCACCCCCGCGACGGTGGGGAAGCGCCCCTCGGCGATCAGCCCATCGGCGTAGTAGCGCACGCCATAGAAGGGCGCGCCACCCACGGCATCGGCGAGCCCCAGGCGCTCCAGCACCCCCACGCCGCCCGGCATCAGTCCCTCGCCGCAGGCTTTCTCGCGCGGGAAGTGCCCGCGCTCAAACAGCTCGACCGTCAGCCCGGCGCGCCCGAGCATGATCGCCAGTGCCGATCCGGCGATCCCGCCGCCGGCAATCAGAACATCGGTCATCGCTGCATGATCCTTGGTACAAAGCGTGGCTTCGGCCCCATTAGCGCACTCATATCCACCTCAGGAGCAACAGCTCGGCGCTGAAGCCGGGGCCGAAGCCGGCCATCAGGCCATAGGTGCCGGAGGCCGGGCAGCGTTTCGTCAGCCATTCACGCAGCACAAACAGGATCGCAGCGCTGGATAGGTTGCCATAGTCCTGAAGCACATCCCAGGAGGGTCGGATCGCATCATGACTGAGATCGAACTCCTGCTCCAGATAGGAGAGAATCTTCTTGCCTCCTGGGTGGAGAATGCACGCAGCGAGCTGATTGAGAGTCAGGCCGTTCCTCCCCAGGAACTGTCCGACCAGCCGCTTGATTCGACTGCGTACCAGGTCAGGCACATTCTTCGAGAGGACAATGTGCAGCCCGTTATCCTTCAGATCAAAGCCCATGGCATCGAGCGAGTCGGGGAAGAGATAACTCTCGGTGTCAAGAATCTGTGCGCCCGGCACTGCGCGTCCCGTCACAAGCGCGGCGGCGGCGCCGTCGCCGAAGAGGGCACAGGAAATCAGGTTGGCCTGAGAGGGATCGTCGTGCTGGAAGGTCAGGCTGGGTAGCTCGACTGCGACGACGAGCACGCATGATTGAGGGAACGCGCGAACGAATTCGCGCGCCCGCGCGAGGGCGACAGCTCCGGCGGCGCAGCCCAGTTCGGTAATGGGTAGGCGGCGGACATTCGCGCGGAAGCCTAGATCGTTAATGAGATAGGCGTCGAGCGATGGAATCATGTAGCCGGTACAGGAGACGGTAATCAGCAAGTCAATCTCGTTCGGTCGCAACGCGGCCTGTGCCAGGCAGTCCACGGCCACTCGGCGGCCCAGTGCGATCGCGTGCTCCTGGTACTCGCGCGCCGTCTGCGTCAGCGAGCGCTCTCGGATCAGCTCATCCATCGGGAAAACGCCGTAGCGCCGCGCGACCTGGGCATGGTCGAACAGCGCCATGACCGGCGCAAGCCGGCGTGGCTCGAACTGAAAGACTTGCTGTACCGCCCGCTTGACCTCCGCGCAGGTCATCAGATAGGGCGGAACTGCTGTAGCGATAGTGGTGATCGTCTCCATGCGTGTCAGCCCCCAATCGAACCGAGCAGGAACGCCAGTAGCTCGGCCGTGGCGGTGCTTATCACCAGCGCGATGGCCCAGAATCCCAGGCTGTTCCAGCGGGTTGGGTCGGCCCAAGCGCCGCGCCACACACGCCAGCCCTGCCAGGCAGCCAGCGGCGCAATCGCTGCGGCACCGGCAGCCACGTACCAGGGCAGCCCCAGCGCCACCAGCAAGGGTAATACGGCGTAAGCTGCCACTAGTACGATGACGAGCAGACGAGCAGCCGCATTCCCGCCGAGCCGGACCACCAGCGTGCGCTTGCCGGCCGTCGCGTCGCCGGCCGCGTCGGGAAACTCGATCGTCAGCAGCATGGCGAACTGCATGCAGCACAGCGGCAGCACGCCTAGCAGTGGTAGCCCGACTCGGCCCGTCTGCAAATAGAAGCCCACCAGCGGGGTCATGCCAGGGACCAGTAGGGCGGTCGTCAACTCACCCAGACCGCGCGAGTGCAGGCGCAGCGGCGGCGCGCTGTAGCCCCAGGCCAGTAGCAGTGCCACGGCGATCAACAGGAACGTCTGCACGCCTGGCTGCACCGCGATCGCCAGCACCACAGCCACTCCCAGGGCGAAGATCCCCAGGCCGATCGCGATCCGCAACGCTAGGTGCGGTGCCAGCCAGCCCTCGGGCAGCACCCGGCTGCCCCCCGACCAGTGGGTCGGGGTCGGGTTTGCCAGGTCGGCTGCGAGGTCAAAATAGTCGTTGCTGTAGTGCGTCATCAATTGAATGGACGTCACCGCCGCCTGGCCCCACAGTAGCGCCGCCAGGTTGAGCTGCGCGCCGATGGATAGCGCCATCGCCACGCCCAGCCAGTGCAGCAGCAGCCCGCCGATCAGGAAATGCGGCCGGCCCATGCGCAGCATCGAGAGGATGCGCGTGGCCAGGCTCACCGCGGCCGGGTGCTCGCGCTGTTGGCCGGCCTTGATCATTGTCGCTACCTCTGGCGCAACACGCTTTTCGTTGTGCGCATGCGCTAGGTGAGCTCGTGCAGCCATTGGTAGGCTGCTATCGTGGATATCCCAAAGATGATATGCTGACTCATACTCGTTACTCACTAGCGACCGACTTCGCGTCCATCAGGCGCTCGCCGCGCCGCATGTTCGAAGCAGCGGGCACGCCCGAGAGTGAGCTCGGCGCATTCAGATGCGCACCAGGGTCCACGCCGACCCCAAGCCGGTTGACCAACTCACCGCCCAGCCAACCGGTGACTGCTCCGATGCCGATCCCGATGAGCGCCAGAACGAAGGCGGTCGTGCTGGGCGTATGGGTCGCGTTGCCATTGCGCAGCCACCAACTGAGCGCAAACAGAACCACCACAACCACATTCCCAATACCATGCCACATGCCGATTGCCTTGGCGCGAGTGCCACTGGGGATATTGAGCCAATCAATCAGGCCGAACACTGCCGCGAGCAATCCGCCGATGACGCCGGCTGCGATATCCCAGTAGGCCGCCGTCGCAAAGGCAACATTGTCGGTCGCGAGATAGATCACATCGAAGATCAACGCCATGATCAGCAGCCCCAGCGGAAACACGATCAAGATAGGGTGGATAGAGTGTGCCAGGAATTTCACTTTGCTTTCCATCGGCTGTTCCTCCTTGGTATTGTTACCTAACTAGTGCTGATGCAGCAGCAAATGATATGCCAGTAGTGGTCGCAGGCTGAACGACTATTGGCAGCTTCCCCGCGGTAAGAATCGTCTCGATCCGGCCGCCAATAGGCAGGTACTGCGTGATAGCTCCGCGACTGCGGCGCGGAGCTATCACGCTTCGTTGTCTGGCCTCCAACTCAGCGAGCTGAAATAACTGCTGGACCGCCTGGGCGAGCCAGCGCCATCTTGGCTGCGCCGGAGGGCGCTGGTGCCAGCAGCGCCCGTACGATATACGCTGTCGTTCAGCGTCCCAGCGCCTCCGCCCCCAGACGCCCCAGCAGCACCTGGAACGGCCGAGGATTGTTGGGGTGGAGCTCGAAGCGCGCCCGCTCAAACCACTGGATCAGGTATGTGTTTCCGTCAGCGCCCTGCTCCATCTGCGGCTCCGAGAGCGGGTAGCCGAACAGCGCCAGCGACTCGGCAAAGCTTTTGCCGCGTCGGCGGTCGAACTCCAGACCATGACTCGACCAATACCGCAGGAAGTCCCCGCAGAGGGCGTGGCGCGTCTCCGCAAAGTAGCGACAGCCCCTGGGCGCAGAATCCACGGTCGGGAGGGAGCGCCAGTCGATCCCCCGCCGCTCCAGCGCCTCGGTGCCAAGCTGGCCAAGCAACACGTTGTAGGGTGCCCGATTCTCCGGGTGCTGCTCAAGCCGAGCCCGTTCGGTCCATTGGACGACCCGGCCGTCAACCGATTGCTCCACATTGATCGGATAACCGAAGATCGGGAGACCACCGTTGGCACGCCAGTAGCTGAGGAAGGTGCCGCCCAGGCGAAAGCCGGTCTGCGGAAACAGCACTGTGCCGGCTTCAACACCGGTCGCTCCACCGAACCGGTCAGGGAACTGGGCGATAATTCCGCTGCTGAGCGCATCGGCCATGTTCAGAATGTGCAGATGCACGGCGTCATAGGCGGCTACGTCCGCCGAATAGTCCTTCTTTAGATTGGCGAGCGCCTCGGCC
>Ga0075423_10007377_pt1 | contig 10382 bp, 9 predicted proteins | sample SoiMethybrSBSTD2_FD_80114 | JGI IMG/M metagenome (GOLD analysis project Ga0075423, IMG submission 80114) | Bulk soil microbial communities from a Populus tree surrounding site in Tennessee, USA - Soil MetaG P. TD hybrid SBSTD2 | ecosystem: Environmental > Terrestrial > Soil > Tree plantation...
CCAGCGCCGATGCGATGGCCGTCTGCTTGATATTCGCGGGGCTCGCCCGGGGAGAGGGTGTTGGCGAGGCTATTTTTCTACTCCTCGCATTGCTCCACCCCACGCTGTCCAGTCGTCCTTCGCCGCGGCAAGCACGATGGGTGTGCAGCTTGCAGGCTGCAGGTCACAATGCTGCGCGCCTTCAATCTCTGTCCCGACCTTGTGGCCCACGTCACTATCGCTGTGGTGCGTGGCAACGCCCACGCTGAGCATAGCGGCCGCGAACATGGTTATGCTGCTCCGTGTGTCATCGGTGTGTTGGATTAACACTCCCCGGCGCTCCTTCGCGGCCTTTTTCGGTCCTTGTGCAACTTTTTCGGTCCTTGTGCAAAGAGCTAGCGCGCGTTCGCGGCGCGCGAATGCGTCACGTACGCACGTTCAGCTTGACGTGACGAGCCGTGAAATTTCGTGTTCGCGCCGCTTCCTGGAACGCACCCCCGGTGATACGCCGCCCGTGCGGAAACTCGTGCTCACTGCGGCCTTGTGATCCTCGTCTGTCCCGGATTTCCGCGCGTTTGGCGAAACAGTTCCAGCGCTTGCCGTTTCTTCGACGTTCGGTGGCGGCTCGGGGCAACATGACCGCGGGCACAACGGCGGCGGCCGCCCGCATGGGGCGGCCACCTGCCTATTCTGTGCCTCATCAGCGTGGAGATGGTGTCTGCTTGTCGGGCTCCGTCGGTCTCCTGGTCTTGGACGGATCAGGTCCACTCGACTCCGCGGCTGCCGGACCGCCAGGCGTTGTGGCGGGAACATTGCCCTGAGTTCGAGGACGTTGAGTCGGGCCCGTCCCCGGCCCGGTTCCGGTGACCGAGCTGTCGGTTGATCCCGGCGCCGTCGACGTGCCCGGGCTGGTGCTGGTTTGAGCCACTGCAACGGCCGCGCTCATTCCGAGCAGTAAGCCAGCAATCATCAGTCTCATGTGGGAACTCCTTTGGTCTTTATACAAAACCAACCTTCGGCTTTCGGATGTGTTCCCATAATCTCGCAATGTACCAAGGCGCTGCAGCAAGGCACCGTTAGCGAATTGGTTCCCAACGGGCCTGCTTGCCGCCGGGCAAAAAATTGCTGCCCGTGGCATGCTGAGGCTGTTTTTGCGCACTGCGTAAGCGCCAGGTGATAAAGGCAGCGGCGGGCGGGCGGTTGCACACAACCCTGGGTCCCGTCCCAGTGGTCCGGGCAGGCGCTGGGCCGAAATTCTTTCGCCCGACGGCGCAGGCAGGTCTCGGCGGGGTTGCAGCGGGGCCGAGGTGCGGCAAGAGCGCCGAGCGGGCGCAACTCCCGTAATCCTCAGGGAAATCCCATTGACCAGTTTACGTCAGCCGCCCACCGTGGCTGGCAACGCACACCACAGTGGCCGAGGCACGAGGGAAGATGCCCGCACGCTTGTTCCATTACGGCGTTCCGCCCCAGCGCATCCGAATGTTCCTGATCCTTTTCGCGCTGGCCCTAACCTTGCCGCTGCTGGGGATCGGAATTTTCGCTTTGAGCCGCATGGCCGGGCTCGAGCAGGCCGAAACCGAGCGGCGGGTCATGCAAGCAGCTCAGGACATCGCCGCCGACATCGACCGCGAACTCGATCGCGCCACCGTTACCCTCGAAACACTGGCAACCTCGGATGCCCTCAAGCGCCACGATTTTCGCGCGTTTCACGCGCAGGCCGTCCTTGCCCTGAAACGCACCAAAGCGGCCATTGTGCTGATCGATCAGTCTTACCAGCAGATCATTGACACCCTGAAGGAATTCGGTGCCGAGCTGCCACCGACCGCCGATCCGGAAACGGCAAAGCGCGTTTTTGCGAGCAAACAGCGCCAGGTCTCGGACCTATTCAGAGGCTCCCTGTCCGGCAGGCCCGTATTCAACGTCGAGGTTCCGGTCTTAGAGGGCGACACGGTGCCTTACGTCTTGATCATGTCCTTTCAGGCCTCACATATCGCCGATCTGCTGCGATCTGTGCGGCTGGACCCGCCCTGGATCACCGGCGTCACGGACAATAAAGGCGTTATTCTCGCCCGGTCCGAGCGCCATGAAGAGTTCGTCGGCAGGCCCCTTCCAGTTGAGCTCCTCGCCCAGAGCCGCGCCGCCCAAACCGTGTTCCGTGGCACGAGCGTGGCCGGCGAGCAGATCCTGCGCGCAACCGTCCGGTCGGCTATCGCTGGCTGGCTCGTCTCGGCCACAGTACCGGTGTGGTACTCCGATGCACCGCAAAGGCGAAGTGAGCTCTTTGCGGCCGTCTTGGTCGGTACCGCGCTCACGCTCGGCGCGGCGCTTGCATGGATTTTTGCAAGCTTCATGGCGCGTCCTCTGACCGCGGCTACCGCCGCCGCCGAGGCCGTTGGTAAGGGGGAACACGTCGAGCCGCTTTTCTCGCCGCTCGCCGAGGCGAACATTCTCACCGCCACGCTCAGCGCGGCATCCCTGGAGCTCAAGCGACGTCAGGCGCACTCGGAGTTCCTGATGCGCGAGCTTGCACACCGCGCCAAGAATCAGCTCGCCGTGGTAAAGGGTATGGCGCTGCAAACTGCCAAGCAGAGCGGCAGCGTCGAGGAGTTTGTGAGCCGGTTCAACCAACGCCTGGACGGGCTTGCACAGTCGCAAGAATTGATGCTCCGGCAAAACTGGCAGGGTGCGTGGATCAACGATCTCGTGCGGGCTCAACTTGAGTTGTTTGGGATCCGAGAACGCACTGCGATCGCCGGGCCACCCCTCTTCCTCGCCGCAAACGCGGTACAAAATCTAGGCTATGCACTGCATGAGCTTGCGACGAATGCCTCAAAACATGGAGCGCTTTCGATGCCCGGCGGCCGTGTTGAGATTAGCTGGAGCGGCCCGGACTCTGACAAGAAAATATGCCTGCAATGGACGGAGCGGGACGGGCCCTCCGTTCCCTCGCCTCTGCGGCACGGCTTTGGACACCTCGTCCTTACTCGCCTCGTCGCTCAGGCCCTCGAGGGCACATCCCAACTCGAGTTCTGTGCCAACGGGGTTCGCTGGGAACTGCATTTCCCGTCCAGTCATGCGATCAACGCGCCGGTCACGGCGGAGGCTCATCCATGATATCTCTTGAGAGCGCCCAGCACTTTGGCATGAAGCTCTGGCTCGGGAGCAAGACCCCAGGCGGCCCGGACGACCCAGAACAGCGCAGGCACATTGCCGTTGCTGACGCCGCTGCGCTGCGCGTTCTCATCGTCGAAGACGAGTTCTATATCGCGCTCGACATCGAAGCATTGCTGGCCGGATTGGGCCATTCCACGGTAGGTATTGCCGTATCGGCCGACCAAGCCGTTAACATCTGCGAGCGTGAGCGTCCGGATCTCGTGCTGATGGATATCCGGCTTGTGGGCACACGGGACGGGATCGATGCGGCCGGCGAGATCCTCGCACGCTTCGGCATCCGCAGTGTCTTCATTACGGCCAACACCGATCCGTACACACGCCACCGTGCGGCCGCCGTAAATCCCATCGGTTTTCTTGAAAAACCTCTCGCGGTCCAGAGCCTCCGGGCCGCTTTGAATACGCTCAAGGGGCCGACCTGAGGACCACACGTCGCGGCTTGCATGGGTGCGACGGGGCGCGCCAAGCGGAGATACGGCGCGGCTCTGGCGGCGCCGCATGCCGAGTTTGACTGCGCTCGCGCTCGGTCAGGCGCAAACCGAGGCCATGAAAATCGATCTTGTTCAGATCGCCATTGCGGCCACGACTTGAGCAATCGCCTAGCCCCGAGGCGAATGCCCCGATAACGAAGCGGGGTGCGATCGTTACCGGGGCCACCTGTGTCAGCTGCCGAAGGGTTTTGCGAAAGGCAGCCGGGTGCATGCTGGCATAGGCCGAAAGGTGAAGTCCCCGGCGCGCGTGAGCTTAAGCTTGCAGATTGAGGGTGAGTGTTGCCGGGGGGTGACGATCGGGGCGCTGTGAGGCAGGAACCATCGGGAGAACTTTGCGCGTTTGCAGGCCTAAACTAACATCGCAACCACGAGAGGGCTTTGTTGCCTTGGCCGGCTCTCGCTCCTCGCCACTTCACACCGCAGTCAGCAATGGGTTCGCCTAGTTTCGCCTTGCAAGGGCATAGTTCATTCAGGGGTGGGCGAGGGATAGCCGATGCATTGGCCTGCGGAAAGCGCGGCCCTCATCGAAGGCATGCTGCGAGCTGCGAGCGAGCCCGCATTCGGCATTGCAGCGGCTTGCACATCGATTGTGCTGTTGCTCGCGCTGCTCGCGCTGGCCTACCGCCACCGGCGCCTGCAAAGAACGTGGGCCGCTCAGATCCTAAGTCCTGTCGATCCGGCTGCCCCACCGGTGCCGGGCTCGGGGGATGAGTTCGCACCGCCAGTTAGCCGGCTCCTGTCCGGAAGCCCGTTTCTGTTTTACTTCTTCGTCATCGCTCTCTCGGCAAGTTGCTGGCTTTTGGGATTGGCGCTCGCGCCGAGTGTTCGGCGCTTCCAGGACTCCCTAGAGTGGCATGTCCAGCCGCCCTACCTGGCAGCGCACCTCATCGCGCTGCGCCTATTCGTTCGCCTATTCCTGCGCAAATACGTGGCGGGCGCCGCCCAACTCGAGATACCCGCCGAAACACTCGCCGGCGGCATTCGCTCGATTTTCGGTCTGCGGGGAGGCCTTTTGGCGGTCGCAATCGCCGTCCCGTTTTGCCTCCTGGACTACCGTTATCTGGTAAGTGACCGCTATGAAAAGCTCAGCGAGGATCAGACCCTTCACACCATCGACTATGTGATGTGGGGCCTCTGGTGCACCGAGTGGTTTGTCAACGCGTTCATCTGGGTGACGCTCGCAGGTTTTCTGGCGTTAAGTTACCACGCCCTTCGCAGCTACCGCTTTCGCTATCCCATCGCAAAAGTCGTGCAGGAGAAACTCTACCGGCCCTTCCTGCAGATGAGTTCGCAGGGTGCCAGCATCGTGTTGGTGTTTGCCGGCATTACGGCATTCTATCTTTGGTATGCGGGTGGCGCTGTTTCGGATTTCCTGGGGCTCGGCGTTACCGGGCTCTTGCTGGTTGTCGGCTTTATACCGTTGTGGCTGCTGCTGAACAGCAAGGTCAGGTGCGCCGTCGCAGAAGAGATAGGAACTCTGCGGCTGCATTCGCCCCCGCCCATGGCTGCCGAAAAGAGGCTCGGGGCCGGCGCTAACATGCCAGCTCGTAGCGTTGAAGAGCGACTGGACGAGCTCGTTGCACTCATGCACGCTTGGCGGCTCGAGCACCTGCAGCTCGATCTGGGACGCACCGAGGCAAAGGCTCTCGCGGTGCGTCTGGCTATGCCTGCGGCGACGGCCGGCTGGCAGCTCTATAGCAACCTTCAGGGCGTCCTGAGCCAACTCGGTCAAACCCTGGGCTCGATCCTCGCAACGATCGCGAAGCTCATGACCTAATCAAGGCTGATCGCCGGCCATCACTCACCGGCTGCAAACTCCGAGCACGCGTCATTCGCCGGCGTTAACGGCGCGCGCAAAGAGCTGTTCCTCTCCAGTTCGATTTCGCGATGGTTGTAGTCATCATGCCCTGGTCGGACAAACCGCGACATGGGTGGTGACGGCGATCTTCGAATAGCGGACAGAGGCTTTTCCCAAGCCGGGGGAGAGTGGATAATCGTTGACGCCTCGTCATAAAAACCCGGACCGCCACGAAGCACAGCAGGCCGGCTCAAGAATTGGGATGCAACGCGCGGAGACGGTGCCATGCAATTCCATCTCAACGGCTTCAGAGCCGGAAATCCAGAGGTCTCTGCCCCGTTCGAGAAAGACGCTCGACCCACCGACTCGGCACGTCTTCCCGAGCAAGTCGATGTGCTCATCGTCGGATGTGGCCCCGCTGGGCTGACGCTGGCGGCACAGCTGGCAGCCTTTCCTGACATTTGCACCCGGATTGTCGAGCAGAAGTCCGGGCCGCTCCTTCTTGGCCAGGCCGACGGCATTGCCTGCCGAACCATGGAAATGTTCGAGGCCTTTGGCTTCAGCGCGCGCGTGCAGAAGGAAGCCTATTGGATCAACGAGACAACGTTCTGGAGGCCGGACGATCAAAACAGAGAAGCGATTGTCCGGCATGGCAGGGTTCAAGACGTCGAGGCCGACCTCTCAGAGTTCCCGCACGTCGTGCTGAACCAAGCCCGCGTGCACGATTTCTACCTGGAAGTCATGCACAATTCGCCCAGCCGACTGGAACCGAATTACTCTCGGCGTCTCCTCGGCCTCGAGGTTGCCACCCGCGGGGCGGACACCACGCTAGCCTATCCGGTGACGGCCCGCCTCGAGCGCATTGATCCCGTGCACAATGGACAAGTCGAAACGATAAAGGCCCGCTATGTGGTCGGATGCGATGGGGCGCGGAGCATCGTCCGTCGATCCCTCGGGCGAGCCCTCCATGGCGATTCGGCCAATCATGCCTGGGGCGTGATGGACGTCCTCGCTGTTACGGACTTCCCCGATGTTCGCCTGAAGTCATTGATACAGTCTGCCAACGAGGGAAACATTGTCCTTATTCCACGTGAAGGCGGCTATCTGGTGCGCATATACGTCGAGCTCGACCAGCTCAATAAGGACGAAAGGATCTCGAGCCGGACCATTACTATCGACCGCTTGATCGCCGCGGCGCAGCGGATCCTGCATCCCTATACGCTTGAGGTGAAGGAAGTTGCCTGGTGGTCGGTCTACGAAATCGGTCAGCGGCTTTGCGACAAGTTCGACGACGTTCCGGAGGCGGACGTCGCCATGCGATTGCCGCACGTGTTCATTGCCGGTGACGCCTGCCACACGCACAGTCCGAAGGCAGGGCAGGGCATGAACGTCTCCATGCAAGACGCCTTCAATCTGGGTTGGAAACTGGTATCCGTCCTACAGGGCCGCACCGTTCCCGAAATTCTGCTTACCTACTCCGCGGAACGACGAGCGATCGCCAAGGAGCTGATCGAATTTGATCGTGAGTGGGCCAAAATGCTGAGCGCGCCGGCAAAAGTGGAGGGCGCAAGAGACCAAGGTGTCGACCCCGCCGAGGTGCAGAGATACTTCGTCAGGCACGGACACTACACCGCGGGCACCGCAACCAAGTACGGACCGTCCCTGATCTCGGGGGAACCCGCATATCAAGATCTGGCCCGCGGCCTGGTGATTGGCATGCGTTTCCATTCGGCGCCGGTCATTCGGCTGGCGGATGCCAAACCATTTTCCCTGGGTCACGCCGTCAAGGCGGATGGCCGTTGGCGTGTCTTTGTGTTTGGCGACCGACAGGATCCAACAGAACCGTCGTCGCGAATCGGAGCCCTGTGTGAGTTTCTATCGCGCTCTTGCGAATCTCCGGTTCGCAAGCACACCGCAGCCGGGGCCGACATCGACGCCGTGATTGATGTCCGGGCCGTCTTCCAGCAGGACCATCGCGAGCTTGCCTTGCAGGCCATACCTGCTTTTCTGCTACCCCTGAAGGGGCGCTACGGGCTTCGCGACTACGAAAAGCTATTCTGCCCCGATCTCAAGGGACGCAACGACATCTTCGACATGCGCGGCATCAATCGTGACCAGGGCTGCATGGTGGTCGTACGACCGGACCAGTATGTGGCCCAAGTGCTGCCGCTCGAGGCCTATTCGGAGCTTTCGACTTTCTTCGCTGCCTTCATGCTGCGAAGAGATTGAAGTGTGGCGCGTTGCAAGTGGCGCACACGTTCGCTAGCCGAAGCGCCAGCGCTTGCCTTTGGCTTACTTGGGATTGCGCGGAAATGGATTGAAGCCATCGCGATTAGGCATGCGCACCTTGGGCAAGGACTGCGCGTCGAGCACATCATCGGGTCCGATGATGTCGTTGAGATTTAGTATATACGCCGAGACCGCGTAGATCTCCGCGCTCGTCAACGATTTCGCCTCCTGAAACGGCATTGCCCGCCGAACGTAATCAAACAGGGTGGTCGCATAGGGCCAATAGCTACCCACCGTTTTGACCGGTGCTTTGCCAGGCGCGAGCGAACCCACGCCGCCCACGAGGGCATCGTTCGGGCCGCCCGCGGCCCGGTCGCCATGACATGCCTGACATTTTGCCGCGAAGACGGCTTCTCCCTCCTTGGCCGTGCCACGACCTGGGGGCAGCCCGCTGCCGTCCGGAGCAATGCTGATGTCCCAGGCCGCCGCGTCGGCTGGCGCAATCGGTTGCCCGAGCTGGGGGCCCTGGGCCAAAGCGGGAAAGGCCAGCAGAATGATCATGCCGATCGCGAGAGGGTCACGCATAGACATTGCTGAGCTCGCCTTTTTCGTCGACGCGCCAACTTGCAATGGCGTTGTAGTGGTAAACGCCGCGGAGCCCGCGCTCGGCGGCAAACTGCGCGCGTGTGGGCTGGACCATGCCGGTGTCGTCCGTCGCCCGGCTCTGCAGGACGGCCGGGCCACCATTCCATTGCCACGCCGCCCGGAACCGCACGGGAGCCTTGGGCAGGATGGGGGCCTGCAGTGCTGCGGCTGCCCAGCTCTGTCCACCGTCGGCGGATACATCGACTTGACGTATGCTGCCGTTGCCGGACCACGCCAGGCCGGAAATTTCGTAAAAACCCGGTTGGCTCAGCGTGATCGTCGGCGCCGGACGCGTGATCACCGACTTGACCTCCATTGGGAACACAAATTGCCAAGCCTTTTCGTCCTTGAGCAGGACCGTATATTTCGAGGTCTCGTCTTTGCTCATGACTGGGTCGGCGGCCAGCTTCAGGCGGCGCAACCATTTAACGTTCATGTTGCCTTCGAAGCCGGGAACAAGCAGGCGTACCGGATAGCCATTCGAGGGTCGCACACGCTCGCCGTTCTGGTAGAGGCACACGAGTGTATCGTCCATCGCCTTGGCGAGGGGGATGCTACGGCTCATACTGGCCGCATCAGCGCCTTCGGCGATAACCCAGCGCGCAGAAGGATCGATGCCGGCCTCATCGAGAAGGGTGGAAAGCTTGACGCCGGTCCATTCCGAGCAACCGATCATCCCGTGCAGAGGCGCGATGCCGACCTGTTGCGGCTGGGGCGCGTTGAGCAGCTGGCCATTGCCGGCGCACTCGATGAAGGCGATGCGCGACTGCATCGGATAACGGTGCAGGGCCTCTAGCGTGAAGAGGAGCGGCTGCCTCACCAGCCCATGTATGAGCAGTCTGTGCTGCTCGGGATCGATCGCAGGAATTCCGGAGTGGCTCCGCTCGAAGTGAAGCCCCGACGGTGTGATGATGCCATCAAGCAAGTGGAGCGGGGTGCGCGCGGCACCCACCCCCTGTGTTGCGGGATTTGCCGGGGGAGGAGAGACCCTCACAACCTTGTCCTCGAAACGCGAGGGCTGGCCATACCCGGTGAATCCAGCGCCGGGGACTTTCATCCAGGGCTGTACGATGAGAGGTTCAGTTCGTGCTTCGGTCGCGCTCGTAGCCAAGGCGCCAACGGCGACCGCACCCTCGAGAAAAGCGCGGCGGCTCACGATTCCGTTGCCGGCCGCGAAATCATTGGGTTCGGAATGCTGTCTGGCGGACATGCCAACCTCCTTTGCCCGTTGCGCTACGTCATCGACGACGCGAGAAAGCAGACGAAAATGCAGTCTTCAGGGGAAACCGAGCTGCAGCCGGGCTCTCCGTGCCAAGAAAGCTCTTCGCTCGCCCACTCTGGGAGCAGCAGTTCCCTGATCAAAATAGCACACCATGCGGCGCGGTGGCAGACATGACAAAGTTCTCAGTGTACTAACCTTCGGGGCGGGCCTTTGGGGCAAGGACCAGGGTTTAGCCACGCCGCCCCGGCCGCGGATCTGGCGACAGCGCTGGCCCGACGCCTGGGATTGGGCAGCTGGCAGCAGCGAAGATAAAGGGCTTGCCGCAAATGCCCCGTGCGGCGATGGCGCCCGGACCCAAACGCTCGCTTGGTTTTTTGCCTGGGCACGGCGCACGCGCAGGCATAGGTGCTGCACTCGAGGCAGAAGGGATGTCCCAGTCTTCACAAACGGAAAGAAGCGCTTGGCTGACGCCCACACAGTTGGTCCTGCTGTTCGGCGCGGCCCAAATCGTGCTGTGGACGCTTGCTCCCGCGCTCACCCATACGGCTCCGCCGATCGACGTGGCAGAAGGGTATTTGTGGGGACGCGAATGGGTTATCGCCACCTACAAGCATCCGGCGCTGCCGAGCTGGTTTCTTGAAAGCAGCCGCCTGTTGACGGGAACGACCGGTTGGCCCGCGTACCTCACTTCGCAGCTCTTTATTGCCGCGACATTTGGGCTGGTTTTCGCGCTGGGCTGCGACGTGATGGGCCGGGAACGCGCCGCGGCCGGAACCTTACTTCTGGCGGGCGTCACCTACTACATGTGGCCCACGCCTGAGTTCAATCACAACATCGCCTCCGCGCC
>Ga0075423_10007378_pt1 | contig 10380 bp, 20 predicted proteins | sample SoiMethybrSBSTD2_FD_80114 | JGI IMG/M metagenome (GOLD analysis project Ga0075423, IMG submission 80114) | Bulk soil microbial communities from a Populus tree surrounding site in Tennessee, USA - Soil MetaG P. TD hybrid SBSTD2 | ecosystem: Environmental > Terrestrial > Soil > Tree plantation...
CTGCGAGGCTTTACTGGTCAACAGGGTAATGGTGAGCCCGGTGGCATGCGAGGTGACAAAGCCGACGCGCTGCTCGTCCTTTTTGGCCCCAGCCTGCATCCAGTCAAGGCCGACGATCTCCGACCGCCGCAGCGCCCCGCCGAAGCCGAGCGCGATCAGGGCACGGTTGCGGGCCTCGCGCGGGATTAGCGGGTCGAAATACTGCAGGAGGTCCCGGATGTCACCGCTCATAAGAGGGGCCACTCGGCGCACCGTGCGGGTCTTGGCGATCTCGCGCCTGATGCCGCGCAGGACCTCCTGCAGGGCCGGGTTCTTGTCGTCGAGCGGCTGGCCGGCGGCGCGGGCGGCGCGCTTGATAGCCGCCATGGCCTGCTCGATGGAGGACCGCGCCATTGGCTTGTGCCGCCCACCGCGCCCCTGCGCCAGCCAGGTGACGTAAAGGATGACGTTCTCGACGCTGACCGGAAGCGGCGCCCGGCCCAAGCTCTCGCACCATGCGGAGTAGTCGCGAAACCAATGGGCATACATGGTGCGGGTATTGAGCGCCATGGAGGACGTGGCGTAGCGCTTGGCGGCATCGACCAAATCGACCGGCAGCGCGATCTCGCGGCTGCCGGCTGGCACAAGCTCCGTGGATGGCTTCTTCATTCCGCAGCCGCCTTGTTCTTGGGGTGACAGAACCCGCACGTCAGGTCTGAGCAGCGCGGGGGCATATGAGCCCCGCACTCTGTGCACCTGGAGGGCCTTAACACGTTGACATTGCTGCAGGCCGTTCCCGGGCGCCACTCATAGCCCGGCGGCGTTTTGCACTTGGCGCATATCATCTCTTCGCTCATCGGCTTGCCACCCCGGCAATCGGGTATTTGCCATTGCCGCACTTGGCGGCGTCGACCCCGACCAGTTGCGCCGCGACCTCGAAATCGGCGCCATCGACCTGAACCCGATTATACCAGCCGGAGACGTGCACCAGATGGCGCGATTTGGGATCCTGCCAGTAGATGCCGTCGGACTTTTCCTCGTTGGCAACGCTGGCGTCTTTGAGTTTCCAGCAGTTCATGGCCGAGCCATCCGCCCGGTACTGCACGACCAGCCAACTGGAGCCAAAGGCGCCGGCCATGTTCGAGGAGCACCCGCGCTGGAAGCCAGCGCAGCCACCGAGCAACGCCACGGACAGCATAACGGGCGCCATGCGGCGCAGTTTCGCGATAGCCATTATCCCTCCTCCTTCACTCTGCGGACACACACCCGTGGGAAGTCCGCCTCCACCACCTTTTTCCCGAGCGGCCATGCCACGGTAACGGTTTCCGTTTCGACATCGACCACCAGCATGCTGGGCCCGCCGCTATTGAGGCGGCACCAATCACCCAGCCGGAGGGGCGGGTCGTCGGGCGGCGGCGCGGGCCGCACGAACGCCAGATCGGTCAACTTGAAGACTTTCCGCTTATGCCCCATTGCACCACCTTGCCGATAATATTTCTTATGAACGTTGGTTTACCTTGATTTGAAGCCGACGCATAGGCACATTGTGCACATTCGCGTAGGCATGTTGAAAACAGGGGACCGATAATGCCAAACATCACGTTTCGCAAAGCCGTGCCCGGCGGGGCCATAGTGGAGACCGCCGTCTACGATGCCCGGACCACCGTAGTGCACGTTAACGTGGACATCCCCGGGCGCGGGCTGACCCAGCTCAACTTTGACGCCCCGGAAGCCCACAAGATCGGCCTCGCCATGCAGGGTGCCGCCAAGGTGGCGGAGGAGCGGTGATGCGAGCGATCCTACTAACGGCCGCGCTCCTCGTAGCCCCGGCCGCGCAGGCGCATGAGGACGGCGCCATGCATTACCCGCCCGAGTGCTGCCACAACATGGACTGCGCCCCGGTCGATAAGGTCGAGGTTGTTCCGGCCATGAAATACGCCGGCCTCGGTTTCCAGTCCAAGGCACCCTCGATCACGGTCATCACCACCAAGCACGGCACGGTTGCCGTGCCGGACGATTTCCAGCGGCGCCGGTCGGAGGACGGCCGCATGCACGCTTGCATCCGGGCCGGCGCCATGGGCCAGCCGAGGCTCGTCTGCTTCTTCGAACCCCCGGCCATGTGAGGACCACCCAAGTGATCTACTTAGCCTCGCCTTACAGCCATCCGGACCCGAAGGTGCGCGAGCGGCGCTACTGGGACGCTTGCGCTTTCACCGCCAAACGCATGCGGGAGGGGGCCATCATCTACAGCCCGATCGCCAGCAGCCACGTCCTCTCGACCGTCTACGGCCTGCCGACGCACTTTGCCTTCTGGGAGCGGTTCGACAAGGCCATCATCGACCGCTGCGCGGGGTTGGAGGTATTGATGCTCGACGGGTGGGAGGACTCGGTCGGGGTCGCCGCCGAGATCAAATACGCCGCCAAGCTGGGCCTGCCGATCACCTACAAGCGCCCCTATGTTATCCACACCCCCCGGGAAGGCGCGGAACAGAATCTCGCCTCATCCGTTGTTTAGGTGTTGCCTGGCCAGGGGGGACAACCCCGCACCGTTCTACCCTGGCTGGGACCTTTCCCGCGCACTGCCTGATTGGGGGGCATCCGGTTAGTCTCGCGTAACCACACCCAGCCGGGTGCCCTCATTAGGCCACAGTATTTGTGTAGGAAGTAGAACCGCTGCAGAGTACCGCGTAACGAATTAGCAGCGCAAACGGCCGGCGCGAGCCCCCTGCTCCAGCCGGCCGTTCACTTTTCAGCCCTCCCATCCAAACCCTAATGGTTGTCGGCGTAGGTCTCGCACCATGAGGCAGACCCTGGCGCGTTGTCGTTGCGCTGGACCGTGAACTTGCCGCGAAACACCCAGCCGCACCGCGTGGCCCAATCCCGGGCATGCCGCTCGTCGGTGAACTCCTGCACACTTTTGTGCACCCACTGACCCGTTGGGGTCTCAAATGCGTACTCAGTGATCATTGGCGGTCTCCCTTGGCTGATGAACACCAGTATGCACAATGAAATAGGCACGTCAAGTCACAAAATAAGCGCCCTGGCGGGGGGGACCAGGGCGCTTGCGCGCTTGACGGAACCTGCTCTTTAGGCGACCGCAAACTCGTTCCGGTTCTTCCCGGACTTCTCAAGCTTGAGAATCCAAGCCGGCGTCTTGCCGCGACCAGACCAGGTGTCCTGGCCGTAGCGGTATTTGATCGGCGCGCGCTTGCCCTTCATTGGGGAGCGCCGCTTTGCCGTGGCCTTGTGGCTGCCATTAGCCGTGGGCTGGGCCGCCTGGGCCGCCGCTACTTGCGGGGCCTTGGCCGGGATGATGGCCTTTACCGGCGTGGCGGCCTTGGTGGCCGGACCCTGCAGGGTCGCCAGCATCTGGTCGAGCATGGCGCCCATGGACTTGCGGGCGGCCGTGACACGGCCCTCAAGCTCGCAGAGCTGCTCGTAGGTCAGGGTCTTGAGATCGGGGATAGTCAGGGGGGAGGGCATTAACTCTTGGACTCCACTAAACGGACGTTACTCCGCAGGGATATAACCGATTTTCAGCGTTCAGGCAAATCCGGGCATTAACCCGGCGTCAAGGTTAATGGTCAAAAAGTGTGCGCTGGCGCACCCAAGACGTCATTGTTCGGACACGGAGTCTCGGTTAGGGTAAGGGTGATGCGGCACCATCGAGGCCAACCGAACTGGGGTGCCAACTATGCGTAGGTACGAGCTAACTGAGCGCGAAGCTCAGGTTGCCAGTATGATTGCGCGCGGCGCGGCGACCAAGCATATCGCCCGCGCCCTGGACATCTCGATCAAGACGGTGGAGTGCCACCGGGCCAACATCCGGGCAAAGCTTGGCGGCACGAATGCCGCCTGCATTGTCGTCTGGGCCGTCAAAAACGGCCTTGTGGACGCCTAGGCCTTCGGCTCGAATGCCGCGACTTCCTCCAGCCGCTTCTTGATCTTGAGGGCGGCGTCCTTTTCGAGCGCCCAGAACGCCTTTAGCTCGTGCCGGTTGCGCTGCTCCCAGGCCAGCACCGCCCCGGCCTGCTCCTGGCCCGGCTGCATGTGCTCCCCAATGAACTCGTCCACCCGGTCGTAGAACTTGCCGGCGGGCACCCGCTCCAAGGGGTTACCATCGCACCAGTCGATGGTCAGGGTGTTGGGGCCGCCGATGCGCTCGAACCGCTCCTGCTTCTCGGCCTGCTCGATGATCTCGGTGGCGGTCAGGTCGAGGATGTCCTCCTTGTCCAGCTCGCCATCGACGTAGGAGCCGGAGGTTTCGTTCGGCCAGCCCTTGCGGATGGCGGCGGCCTCGACGCACTTGGCCAGCATGGTCTCCGGCATCGTGTGCCAGTTCTTCTTCAGCGGGTCGAGGCGCGGCTCGCCCGTGCTGCCCGGCACCTTCTGCCGGATGCGCTTCGGCTTGCCCTTCCATTTGCCCTCGGTCTGGATGGCGCCGGACGGGTCATCCACCCATTGCCACTCCGCGCCCTCGACGATCGGCGCCCGCTCCTCCCAGCGCAGCCGCTCGGTAATGGGAAACCACTCGCCGTGCGCGTGGCGGTAGACGGTCACCTCACAATCGACAATGCCCTTCGGGTTGGCCGCCGAGATGAGTTCCTCGTCATAGGTGAAGCGCGCCGGGCGGTCGTCCGGGCGGTAATTGCCGGACCGCGCCGCTATCTTGCGGTAAAGGCCAATGCCAAGCACCGGCACCATGCGGCGCTTCTCCTCGTCCTTCGCGTCGAAGACGAAGAAGTAGAGGTCTTTAGCCCAAGGGTTCGCCCCATATAGCTCGGTCCAAACTAGGGCTTCGTCCACTTCAGACGGGATTAGGTGCTTGCCGACCGTGCGCTTGAACAGCGCCAGCATGGCGGGATCGCGCCGGGTCAGCGCGCCGGTCTTGGTCATCGGAACGATGTTCGGCATCAGGCAGCCCTCCGTGCGCGCCGCGCCATCTCTTGGGCCTTGTTGTGATCCTTGCCCGTGCGCGGCGTCGGGCTAGGGTTGTTGACCCAGTGGAACTTGGCACCGTGCTCCGCGTCCTTGCGCAGCATGTCGTCCATCTGTGGGCGGGTGAGGCCGGACTCCAGGCGCTTGGCCTTCAGCCATTTGGCCCGCGCGCCCCGGCCCTCGTTCTCGCGCGCCGCCCGGTAGCTGTCGGCCGCGCGCATTGCCCGCTTGCGCTTTCGCAGCGCCGCCCGCCCCTCGCGCCGGTTAGCCCAGGCGATGGCCGCCTTTTTCATGGCGGCGTGGTAGGCATCCCGGCAGGCCTGCCCGTTCTCCAGGCCGTTGAGCTTGTCGAGGGCGATCTGGTCGAGCGCCTTCTCGCGCGCTAGCGCCTTGGCCTGCGAGCGCTCCGAGGCAGGGCCTGGGTCCTGCTGCAGGAAAAGCCGCTTTCGGCGCAAGCTGGCCCTTTCACCTTGGCGCAGATTGCGGTTGGAGCGGCGGTTGTGCTTTCTCATGGCTTCTCCCCTTGGCTGGGTTTTTAGTGCAGGCTTTTGTCCACGGGCCGGCCGGCTTGATCCGCCCGCATCTTGGCATGGAAGCGGTCGATGGCCTCCTTGCCGCCCCGGAAGAACATCCGCATCATCATGTCGCGCAGGGGCACCGGCAGTTCCTCCCAGGCCGGCGCGGGCGGCAGGGTCGGGAACTCCGCGCTATGCTCGGCGCTCACCGCCACATAGCTATCGCGCACCATGGCTAAGACGTCGTCACCAGTCATTGGCTTCTCCCTTATTTAGGCGTGATCTGCAGACTTACGGACCCGTTGTCGAGCGTGGCCCCGGGGACGTGCTCCTTGGCCTTGAGGGCCGCGAGCAGAGCCTTCTTGTCCAGTTCCGGGTCCTGCGGTTTCCAGAATTTTGAGGGAATCAATGTCTCGTCGGTCACCGCCACCTTCGCCGCCACCGCCTTCAAACTCAAGGTCGCGAGCGGTGTTTCGAGCTTTCTTTTTGTAGCCAGTTCCATGGCCACGATCAGGCCGGCGCGGAGATTATCCCGCTGCTCCTTCAGCCGGCGGGCCCGGCTATTCAGGTTCTCCACCGTGGTGCCGATGGCGCCCATCATGGCCTCGACCTCGATGACCCGCGCCAGCGCCTTATTGATGGCCTCCAGGAGCGAGGTTTCGCCCTCGACCGCGTCGGCCTTGGCCTCGGCGTCGTCTCCCAATATGTCGGCGAACTGGGCCAGCAGCGAGCGCGCCGCCTCGGTTTCGCGGCGCAGGGTTTCGGCGGCGGTCAGTTTGTCACTCATTGGCGCGGCCCATCTAGCTTTACGAACGTGACCGGGAGATAGCCAACGGAATGCGTTAGGCACACATTTCGGCCATCCCGCTTGTAAGCCGCCGACTTCTGGCAGCGATAATTCTTCGTGTTCAAGGCCTCACATTGAGGCTTGCTGTTATTGCGGAGCAGGCGCCCTCGATACGTGCGCCGCCGCATGAGGCCTTCCCCGAATCTGTCAGCTAGGTCGTCGATGTCGCTCATAGGGCATCTAACATAATGCGAAGGCGCTTAATTTCGTTGCGGAGGGCGCGCATGGTCGCCCGCTGTTTACGGGCCAGCTTGTGGATTTGGCGGCGCTTGTTGCGTGCCTTGGCTGCCTCGTGGTCGCCATACCAGCGCCCGCGCTCGAACCCGTACTCCTCCCTGGTGATGAATCGGTAGGTAGGTGGATGGGGGCTATTCATGCTCATGGGTACCTCCAAAAACCAAGGGGGGTGGTGTGCGGGCCCCGCAACCCCTCTGCCCGCTCACCACCCCTCGCTCTGCGTCCCTCTAGGCTGGATCAGGGAGAGAACCGCCCAACGCAGAACGCTCTCGGCCCCGCTGCCGATAAGCATCAGCCAATGGCTCCAGCGTCTTGCGCGGCCGGAACCCCTCACGCGCGCAACCTTGGACCCGCCCCAACGCGGCAAGGCCCATAACCTTGTGGCTCAACAACACCGACGCCATCGCCACCTTGTCCCGGCGCTTGGCGAACAATTCCCGCGCCAGCGCGTAGCAGTTGATGCCAGCAGCGGTGCGGCAGAACTCCTCCTCACGCTTTGGCCCGATGCGCGCCAGCCGCGCGGCGCACACAACGCAGGCCGGGATGGCCCAGCAGTCGAGGGTACGCGACGCAACCCCTTGCTGCGGGGCGGCGGGGCCGCCGTGTAGGTAATACGCCCTCAGCCCCCGACGCGACGTGCACAACGCACATTCCATTTTCGCCAGCGCCAGCACATGCTTGGCGCAGTTCAAATCGTGGAGGGATCGCTCCTCGGAGAGGACCTTCCACATCGGCTTTTTTCCAGGATAGGCGCACCCAAACTGACCGTAGACCCGCATGACAAACTCTCCCGCAACCCGACCAATCCCCTGATGTTGGCCTTTCGCCCCGGCGACTGTCCAGAACGTCTCAGCCACAGTGCAACTCAAATCTTCGCCTCCTCGGGAGGCAATTCTACCGGCTGCGGCTCAACCACTTCCGGGTCCGGAACAACCACCACCACTGGCTCTGGCACTGGGTCCGGGACCATGCCCAGCAGCGCGTCCTTTTCAGTGTCGGTAAGCGTCTCGGCATCATCGGCCGCGTTCTGCGCCATGTCGCCCACCTGCACGATCGTCACGACCGGGGTGCCCCCCAGGTCGATGATCTGCCGCCGCAGCGCCTGCGCCTCGTTGATGGCTTGGTAGCGGCGGCGCTCGATCTCGCGGGCGCTCTGCAGCTTGGCCAACTGCTCGCGCAGCTTCTCGACCAGGATCTCTTCGCGGAGTTGCTTAATCATGCACAGTAGAATGGGCGACGGGTGTGCACATGTCAAGGGCTTGCAAACCGGGCAAAGCACATTTAAATGGAATTTGGCGCCGACGCGCGTTATAGAGGGGGCATGAGCGAAGTGAAAGCCGCACTCGACAAGATACGCAACTTCTTTGCGTTGCGGCCCGAGCTGGCGAAGGCGGCCTTTGCGCGCCGCGCCGGCCTGCACCGCAACAGCCTCTACAACGTGCATTCCGACAATTGGAACCCGACGGCCGACACCTTGGAAAAATGCCTCTTCACGATTGACGTCATCGAGATGGAGGAGCGAGGTGGCCGCAAGCGTAGAAAAAACCCTCGTAAGGCAGCGGCCTGACGCCGCTGCCAAATCAGTGTAGATTTCTGAGTCTCCAGTCGCGTTGCGTATTTTCCCGGAGTCATGAGACACGGGCCGGGGCATGAACGCGGGTTAGAGCTTCCCCGCTTTGTGCCCAGCGCGCGGCCCGTGCCTCCTGGCTCCGGCCAGGGGAATCTCCCAAATGACGAACTGGGTGGCCCCTTCCAAAGGAAGGCCACCCTTTTTTACATGGGGACCGAAAAGAACGATGCATGAAATAGAAAACAAATGGCTGCGTCTGACGCTTGGCGGTCTCGGCTTGGTAGCAAGCGCCATCCTCCTCACGGTTTCCGGCGTGGCAAACTTCCGCTACGGCACGAGCCTAGCGCGATCAGAAATCGACGGCTGGGTCTACGGTTCGGGTGCCGCCTCCTCGGACATGCTGATGGCGGGCGCCCCCTTCTTCTTCTTTGCCGCCTGGAAATACCGCGAATATGTACGCATGCTGGCCGCCTTCACGGTGTGGGCGGTTACCACCATGTTTGCCGCCCAGGCCGCCGTTTCTCAGGCCTCAATGAACCGCATCGACGCCGTAGGCCAGCGCCAAGTCGCATCGACCAGCTATGCCGACATCCGGGTCGATCTTGAGGAAGCCCGCAAGCAGCGCGGGTTCATCCCCCAGCACCGTCCAATTGCTACCGTCAAGGCGGAACTGGAGCGCCACAAAACCAACCGCATGTGGTCGGCCAGCAACGAATGCACCGAAGCCACCGGAGCGCAGCGAGCCTATTGCGCCACCTACCAAACCTTGAACGGCGAGCTTGGCTACGCAATGCAGGAGGAGACCCTGCAAAAGCGCATCGACGATTTGCAAGCCAAGTCGGATAAGGCAACCGCGACCAACCACAGCATCGGGGCGCGCGAGGCCGACCCAGGCGCCGTTACCATGGCGGAACTCTCAGGGCGCTCGATCCGCGAAGTGCAGAGTTTTTCCATCTTCATGATCGCCCTCGTTATCCTCGTCGGCGCCGGCCTTGGCCCCTATGCCTCGGTGGCCCTTCTGAGGGCGCCAGTACCGAAGTCGCCGAAGGAGCCAAGGTTCATCGACCTACAGCCGCTCCCGGTGGCCGAGCGCCTGCCCCCGCCCTTGCCGCCGGAGCCGCCGCCCGTGCGCGAGTTCCCGATCGCCGAGGTGCTCACGCAGAAGGCCGCCCCGGCGCCGAAGCTGGTGCAGCCGGTGGTCGCCGCCAAGTTCGCCAAGCGGACCGAGCCGACCTCGGAGGCCCGCGACATGCTGACGGCGATTGGGTTTCCGCTGGCGCCGATCCGCAATAAGCAACTGCGCCCCAAGGATCCGCGCGAGCACGTCGCCTGGCGGTTTCTGGCCTGGATGGCGGCCTATCACCTGCAGGGCACCTATGAGCCGGAGAAGATCGACGGCCTCTATGCCGAGTTCTGCGCGGCGGACCACCGCGAGCAGTGGGGCATGCGGGTGGTCAAAAACGAGATGAGCAACATCCGCTACTGCCAGTCGACCTCCCCGGATGGCAGAGTCAAATGGAATATCAACCCGCCCGCGATCACCAAGCTGGTCGAGCAGATGACCAAGAAGGGCGTGATCAAGGACAGCGCCAAGGCGGTCGATGAGGGCGACAACGTGGTGCCGATGGTGAGGCCCGAAACGGCATGAAGGCCACCCGCTACATTTCGCACCGGGTGGTCGACAAGGCCACCAAGGTAGCACGGCAAAAGCCGGTTCTGGTGGTTGTGCGTCGGCGTAAGGGTAAGCAGCGAGTTGGCTGGGACAAAGCAACAGAAACGGCGGCCTGAAGGCCTCCCATTTAACGGGGTTTGATAATGCGGATCGCAATACTTAGCTTGGCGCTTGCCGGCCTGCTCGGCGGCTGCGCCGGGTCCCTCGACAGCACCTACGGCTACCGCGCGAGCCAGCGCGAGCGGGACGTCTGGGGCCCAGGCCCGGTCGATACCCGCAAGCTATTCGATGTTCTCGAATCTAGGATGCCCTTAGGTGGCCCAGAGAGCAACTAAGGCACTCGTCGGCCGCCGGCAGGCGTGCCTGGCCTATATCGCCAGGTATCAACGCCAGTCCGGCGGCGTCTCCCCGAGTGTGCGTGAAATCATGCGCGCCATGGGCATGGTCTCCACCGGGCATGCCCAGCGCCTTCTCGATGAGTTGGAGTTGCTGGGCTGGATCGAACGGTTGCCGGCCAAGCACCGCGCCATCGAGCTTAAGGCCCGGCTGCCCTACGTGGCGTATGACAGTAGCAATTCAACAATCTTCGTCTGGGATGCTGCCGCCAAGGCATTGCGGCCTA
>Ga0075423_10007379_pt1 | contig 10379 bp, 9 predicted proteins | sample SoiMethybrSBSTD2_FD_80114 | JGI IMG/M metagenome (GOLD analysis project Ga0075423, IMG submission 80114) | Bulk soil microbial communities from a Populus tree surrounding site in Tennessee, USA - Soil MetaG P. TD hybrid SBSTD2 | ecosystem: Environmental > Terrestrial > Soil > Tree plantation...
TGCCGCCGCGATGGATCGCGTGGCGCTGCCGGACGCGATCTGGGCCGAGGAGCTGCGTGCGCTCTCGCGCGAGGCGCGCGAGAAGCTGACGCGCATGCGCCCCGGGACGCTGGGCCAGGCGGCGCGCATCGCCGGCGTGTCGCCGGCGGACGTCGCGGTGCTCATGATCCACGCGCGGCGCATGGCGGGAGTCGCGCTGGAGAACGCTACGGAGGGCGCCGCGGCCCCCGTGACGTGAGCGCCTGGGGTGATCCGTCCTTGCACCGGCGGCGCAGGCTCGCATGCGCTGAAGCGGCCGGCGTTGCGCTCGAGCGCCACATCTGTGACTTCGACGCACCGACCGATTTCGGGCGGCGTGTTAGATTGCCGGCATGAACCGCGCGTCGCGCAAGAGTTCCGGAGCCGGACCACGGCGGGGACGCACGTCACGCGGCGGGCCCTCGCGCGGCGAGTCCCGCGGCGGGTCGTCAAATGGAGCCTCGACACGCGAGGGTTCCTCGCCCGAAGCGTCGTCGCCAGGAGGGTCTTCGCGCGGCGCATCCGGCGGGTCGCCACGCGGTGCATCGTCACGCGGTGCATCGTCGCGCGGTGGGTCGTCACGCGGTGGGTCGTCGCGCGGCGGGTCGTCGCAAGCCGGGTCGTCCCGTTGTGCATCGTCGCGCGGCCCATCATCACGCGGCGGATCGTCGCGCGGTGGGTCGTCACGCGGTGGGTCGTCGCGTGGCGGGTCGTCGCGTGGCGGGTCGTCGCGTGGCGGGTCGTCCTGTGGTGCATCGTCGCGCGGCCCATCATCACGCGGCGGACCGTCGCGTGGCGGATCCTCGCGCGGCCCCGGCCAGGCGTCGCGAGGTGCACCCCCCGCCGGGGGGTCTTCGCGCGGCGGGTTTTCGCGCGGCGGGCCTTCACGTGGCGGGTTTTCGCGCGCCGGGACGCCACGCGACGGGTCTTCGCGCCGCCGATCGTCACGCAGGCCATCGCTACGTGAGCGATCGTCACGCGGACCCACCTCCCCGAGGGCAGCGCTGACGCCCCGCGGCCCGCTTCGGTCCGGCCCCGCCATGGTCGAGCTCACCACCGAGCTTGCGGCGCGCTGGCCTGACGTCAGCTCAGTCCTGAATCGCCAGCCCTGGAACGGGCTGACCGCGCACCTTCTCAAGGCCGGGGTCGATCCGGATGCATCCATCGCTCGCCTGCGCCGCTACTGCGAGCTGGCCCTGCAGTGGAATCGCAAGGTGTCCAATCTGATATCGAAGAACGACGAGCACCGGATCGTTCAGCGCCACATCGCGGAGTCGCTGGAGCCAGCCCACTGGCTCAAGGAATGCGGAGCGAATCGGTGGCTGGATTTTGGCTCAGGAGCAGGGCTTCCAGCGATCCCACTGGCCATCGCCGGGATCGGAGGCGAATGGACGCTCGTCGAATCCCGGCGGACCAAGACGCTGTTTCTGCGCAGGGCATTGGATGAGCTCGGGATCGGAAATGTCACAGTCATCAACGCTCGGCTCGAGGACCTGCTTGGATCGAGCGAGCTCCTGTCCTCGTACGACGGCTTCACGTCGCGAGCTACTCAGACTTTGGTACCCACGCTCGCGATCGCGGCGAACTTCGTTCGGTCCAGAGGCACGGCATTCCTGTGGAAGGGCAGCCGACGCGAGGAAGAGATGTCCATGGATGAGTCCTGGCGCCAAAACTGGGACTTCGACGGGCTGCTCGCGATCGGCGATGGCACCCCGGCCGTGGCGAGGTTCAGGAGGAAGTAGCCCCGGCAGCCGGAGCGCGCCAGCGCTCTGAATCCCCCGCGAAGCGCACTCGCTCCGGAGCGAGTAGAAGTGCATCGCCTCTCGCGTTTCTCACCCGCCATGGCCAGCCGCGGTCTCAAAACAGCATTCTCCGGAGAATGCTTTGTCGCGCTTCGACGATCTCTCATTTCGCTCCGCAGCACATTCGGCCGATCATCGACACCAGAACTATCCAAAACAGCAATGACATGCGCATGTTCGTCGCGATCTGTTTCACGTGGAACATTCTTCTTGCGACGTCGCGGCGCGTGGACTAGATTGCCTGCAGCGAGCACAGACTCGCGCACGAAGTCCTCGACAAAGCGGGCAGGGAAGTCCGCCCCCGCGCTCTCAAGGGAATGGGACGAGTAATCGCGATTGCCAGCCAGAAGGGCGGCGTAGGCAAGACCACCACGACGATAAACCTTGGCGCCTGCCTTGCGGAAGGCGGCCAGAAGGTCCTGATCGTGGACGTGGACCCGCAGGGGAACGCCTCGAGCGGCCTGGGAATCAATGGAAACGATCAGAGATTCGGTGTGTATGAAGCTCTGATCGGGCCGATCGATGTGAATCAGGCCATCCTTCCTACGCCGATGAAAGGCCTGAGCATCATGACCTCGGGCCAGCGACTCTCAGGCGCCGAGGTCGAGCTGGTCGGAATGATGGCGCGTGAGACTCGGCTCCGGGCGGTGATCACGAGCCTGCGCGAGGACTACGATTTCATCCTGGTCGACTGTCCACCCTCGCTCGGACTCCTCACCATCAACGCTCTCACCGCTGCGGACTCGGTCCTGATCCCGCTCCAGTGTGAGTACCTAGCGCTCGAGGGGCTTACTCAGCTCATCTCCGCGATCCGCCTGGTCCAGGATCACCTCAACTCTTCGCTGCGGATCGAAGGTGTCCTGCTCACCATGTTCGACGTGCGCCTGAACCTTGCGCAGCAGGTCGTAGACGAGGCTCGCAAGTTCTTCTCTGACAGGGTTTACAAGACAGTGATTCCGCGTAGTGTGCGTCTCGGCGAGGCGCCGTCGTTCGGCAAGCCGATCGTCCTCTACGACGCCCACAGCTCCGGTGCCGAGCGCTATCGCGAGCTTGCACAGGAGGTCCTCAGTCACGCAGGCGTCATTCGGGCCGTCACGGCCAGCGTCGAAGCGGCGGCCCCTGTTGAGTCGGGTAAAGTCGGTGTGCCGCAAACTGGTACAGTAAACTCAGAAGTCTATGTCGATCAGCCGGAGTACAGCGACCAGCCCGACGAAGTCGGTCAGGCGGACTCATTGACCCGTCCAGGAGGTTCTGAGGAATGCATCGAAAGGCCCTCGGCAGAGGTCTCGAAGCACTGATTCCACCAGCGACGGCCGTCCTCGACGGCGCGCCGCCTGGAGTCCGTGAGCTCGCGGTTGCAGACATCGCTCCAAATCCGTTCCAGCCGCGCACACGCTTTGACGATGAGGCGATTCAGGAGCTGGCGGCCTCGATCAAGGCCACGGGTATCCTGCAGCCCATCCTGGTGCGGCGAACCACTGGGGGCGACTACCAGCTCGTCGCCGGTGAGCGACGCCTGCGGGCGGCACGCCTGGCGGGGCTCGAGCGGATCCCGGCGGTCGTGCGCGACGTCGACGAGCGCGAGATGACCGAGCTGGCCCTGATCGAGAACATCCAGCGCGAAGACCTCAACCCGATGGATGAAGCCAACGCGTACCACGCGCTGGTCGAGAAGGTCGGTCTCACCCACGACCAGATCTCGGAGCGGGTCGGAAAGCAGCGCGTCTCGATCACGAACTCCCTTCGCCTGCTGACACTTCCGGTGGAAGTGAGAGACATGGTTTCACGTGGAACATTGACCGCCGGTCACGCCCGGGCGCTGCTTGCCCTGCCCACGCCGGTGGATCAGCTCGCGGCCGCACGCTACGTCCACACCAAAGGGTTCTCCGTGCGCCGCACCGAGGCCTTCGTGCGCCGGCGCCTGCGCCGACAGCACACGCGCCCCAAGGCCGGCCGTCCTGATTGGGCGATCGAGTGGGAGACCAAACTCCAGCAGAAGTTCGGCACCCGGGTCACGATCGTGCCCGGGCGCGGTAACGGTAAAGTGGAGTTCGAGTTCTACGGTCAGCCAGATCTCGAGCGCCTGCTCGAAGCCTGGGGGGTGATGTAGTGCCGCGCCCGGGAGGATTGATTCCATGATGAAGTTCCGCCCACGGTCGAACGGCAACGATGAGCCCGCCCAGCCGAATACCGTGATCGGCGTCGGGACTTCATTGCGCGGAACGCTGATGGTCGCCGGGACGTTGCGCATCGACGGCGAGTTCGAAGGCGACATCCTGAACTGCGAGCGTCTCGAAGTCGGCGAGCACGGGATCATGCGCGCGGACGTCGAGGTGAAGGAAGCGATGGTCCGCGGCCGTGTGTTCGGCAACATTCGCGCTCTCGCCACCATCGAAATGAGATCCGGCGCGCGCGTCGAGGGCGACGTCGCCGCGGTGAGCGTGGCGATGGAGCCCGGGGTCTACTTCACCGGCCGCTGCACCATGCTGGATACCGGCTTCGAAGGCGTCGAGCTCGGCGCCAGCCACGGGCGCCAGGCCGGCCGCTGAGCGACCGCCGCGACGCCGCGCGCGGCCGCTGGCTCGTATTCGGCGCCGCGTTTCTCTGGGGAACTTCCGCCACACTCGCGCGCTTCGTCTTCCGCGACCGCCACGCACCGCCTCTCACCGCCGTCGAGCTGCGCCTCCTGTTTTCGGTCGCGATCCTCGGCCCGTGGCTCGCGTTTCGCCGTCCACAGGCCCTGCGCATTGCCCGCACGGATTGGGGCTACTTCCTGGTACTCGGCCTCTTTGGCGTGGCGGCGGTGCAGGGCACCTACTACTACGCGATCTCGGTGCTGGGCGTGGGGCTCGCGATTCTCGTTCAGTACTTGGCGCCCGCGCTCATCGTTGCCTGGTGCGCGCTCCGCGGCATGCGCGTTCACGTCTCTACCGTGGTCGCGCTGGCGAGCGCGATCCTCGGCATCGCCCTGCTCGTGCTGAACGTGGATCCCCAATCGCTCACGCTTCATCCGGTTCACGCCCGGCCGCTCCACTGGGCGGTGAGCTTCGGCTCGACGCTATCGTTCGCGTTCTACGTGCTGTTCTCGAAGCGCGGGCTCGAGCGCTATCCGCCTGAAACGGTACTCTTCTACACGTTTCTGGTGGCCGGCATCTTCTGGGCGATCGTGACGCCGCCCTGGCGCATCGTGGCGGCCGGCTACGGCGCGGATCTGTGGCTGATGTTCGCAGCGCTCGGCGTGTTCTCGACGCTCGTTCCGTTCTTCCTCTTCAACACCGGGCTCAAGCGCCTCTCGGCTGCCGAAGCCGGCATCATCGCGTCGCTCGAGCCCGTGTTCGCCGTGCTGTCGGCGGCGCTGTTCCTCGGCGAAGGACTGCACGCATTCCAGTGGCTGGGCGCCCTGCTGGTGCTTCTCGCCGCGACACTTGCATCGATTCAGGTTCCGGAGACGGTCCCGGCGCACCCGGAGCGCGGCTGAGCCAACTCGGGACGCGGGCCGCGGCTGGAGACGCGGGCCCCGGCGCAGGTGGATCCCCGCGCCGGTTCTCGCCCGCTCCGCTTCGCTTCAACTGGCCGCAGCCAGATCCTCGTGCGACTCGCTCGCGCCGTGCAGCGCGTGTAGCCGCTCGCGCACCTTGTCCACGCGCGCCGCGCTCACTGTCTCGACCGCATAGCGCTCGTCCCACGCGAGATTCCCACCGAGCCACACGCGCAGCTCGGGGCAGCGCGTGAGGAGCGCGAGACCCGTGCGCCCCTTCATTTCCCGCACCACGCTCGCCACGCTCTGCGAAGGCCGCAGCGCGACGAGGACGTGTACGTGGTCGGGTCCGCCCGCCACCTCGAGCAGCGAATAACCGCGCTCCTCGCACGTCTGATGGACGAGGCTCTGCACCTCGCGGACGTGCCGATCCCTGAGCACCGGCTTGCGCCCGCGCGTGGACCAGGTGACGAGGTAATGAAGCTGGCTGCGGTAGACCGGCTCCCAGCGGTCCTTCATGGCCTCGTTCACTTCGGGAGCCAGCTCGTGATTCACGGTTCCTCCTCCTGCGGGGACGGTGAACGTATGTGCACTAGAACCCGTTGAAAAAAGGGAGCGCAGGCTCCCGGGGGTTCTTGAAGTGCGTTCATTGTGATGCGCGTTCAACGTGAAACGGTTCGCAGCACCCCCTTTACGACGCCGAGGATCCGGAATCCGGCCTGCTGATCCACGACGATCGGCTCGTACGCCGGATTTGCCGCCACCAGCTCGACGCGCCCGCGCGCCGGCCGGTAGTACTTCACCGTCGCTTCTTCGCCCAGCAGCGCCACCACCATCTCGCCGGCGCTGGCGTTTTCCTGGCTCCGCACGATGACGTAGTCGCCCGCCATGATGCCCGCCCCAGTCATGCTGTCGCCCCGCACGCGCAGCGCGAACAGTCCGCTGCGATCGCCGAACATCTCACCCGGCTCGACCGTGCCCTCGAGCGACTCCTCCGCCAGGATCGGCTGGCCGGCAGCGACCCGGCCGAGCAACGGAATGCCGGAGGCTTGAGCCGACGGCTTCGCCATGCCCTCGATGCCGCGGGAGATCCGCTCGCTCCGCCGCAGATGCCCTTCCTTCTCGAGCATGTTGAGGTAGTAGCGCACCCCGTTGGTCGAGGAGATTCCGTACTCCCGGCCGATCTCTCGGATGGTCGGCGGGTAGCCCTTTTCGCGCGCGAAGCGCTGAATGAAGCTCAGGATCTCGCGTGCTCGATCGTTCAGCATGTCTTTCAGTCCTCCACCGTCGTATGGCCCCGGGTTCGGACCTGGCGGGAACGGAGAGTGCTGCACACGCGTGCAGGAGTCAAGTGGTTTTTCCGACAACGTCGATTTGCCTGCCATGGTGATGCAGTGGAATTGATTGCGCGATCGCTCAACACACGATGAGCGCCATGCGGACCCTGGAGCCCACATCAGTCGATGACTATGACACGGGCATCGATCCTGCGTAGGAGCAGGATACAGTCGGTCCGCGTTTCGGAGGCGATGCCACGCCAGCCGCGACGCCACGGGCCCGTTCCGGCCCGGAAAGCGAGGAGTGCGAGTGACACTTGAGCCGCTCAGGGCTCGCCAACAGTGCCGCGCCACACTCGCAGGACTGGCGCTGCTGGCCCTGGCGTCCGGGGCATTTCCCCCCGTCGCTCGCGCATCGAGCCTCATCGTTCCCGACCAGGCTCCCACGATCCAGGCCGCGATCGACGCCGCGGTGGAAACGGTGCTGGTCCGCCCCGGCGTGTACCCGGAGACGCTCCAGGTCGGAGGGAGGATCGCGTTACTGGGAATCCCGGAAACCTCGCAGGCCCGCCCCACCATCGCCGGCATGAACATCTACGACGATTACTGGGGGCAGCCGCTGCGGTTCCAGCGTCTCCAGTTCGATGGGCCCATCACCGCGTACAGCTATCCCTCCAGCATCGACATCGGCTTCGTCGAGTGCGACCTGCGCGGCGGCATCACCGATCGACGAACCTACCTGGGCAGCATCAGCACGTTCTCGCTCTTCAAATGCTTCCTGAACGGCCCGCTGTCATTGCCGGGCGCGGGCAACGTCTCGATCGATTCCTGTCAGGTGCTGGGCAGCGTCCTCGCCTCGGCCGAGGACCATGTGATGACCGTGACCGGCTGCACCTTCCAGGGTGGCGGTGTCCATTCGGACCATTATTCGAGCACCTGTCGGGTGGAGGGCAATACCATCCGGGGCGGCGGATTCGGCATTTACGCCGGGGGCAACGACGCCGTGGTGAAAAACAACATCGTCGAGGACGCCGTCTACGAGGGAGTGACGGTGGGGGATGATGGCCCGGTCACCGTGGTGAACAACGTGATCCGGCGCTGCGGGAGCGGCATCAGCGCCAGCGGCGAGCAAGTGGTGGTCTCGGACAATCTGGTCGAGGATTGCCAGGCCTATGGTCTCGTCGCCGATTACGGCTCCATGACCGTGGTGAACAACGTGATCCGGCGCTGCGCGCGCGGCATCCTTGTGTCCGCGGAGCAGGCATCCGTGACCGGCAACACCGTCATCCAGGCGCACGAGGGCTTGCTCGTCACTCACGCCCTACAGGTCGACGTCATCGGGAACGTGTTCTGGATGTGCGTTGCCGACGGAATGAAGATGGGATCCAACGGCACGGCGAGAGTGCGGCAGAACACGAGCTGCTACAACGGGCTCTCCGGCTTTGCGTCGGTCGCGACGCTGCCCGGGCAGGAATGGGTCGGCAACATCGGCTACGGGAACCAGGAGTACGGCATCGACTGGCAGAGCGCGGCCGGCGCGACGATCGCATGCAACGACTGGTTCGTGAACCGCAAGGGCGCATGGAAGGGACAGGCGCTCGCGGCCGGCGACATCACGTTGGATCCCGAGTTCTGTGACGTGGCGGGCGCCGACCTTCACCTGAGCGCGGACTCACCGCTGCTCGACTGGCAGAGCTGCGGGCGGATCGGAGCGCTGGGCGCCGGGTGCGGGCCGGTTGGCGTGGTCGCGGATGCAACGCCGGCAGCCTTCGCGCTCACGCGGGTCGGGCCCATTCCGACGCGCGGCCCGATGGCTCTCGAGCTGACGCTGCCCCGCGCAGCTGCGATCGAGGTCACGGTGCACGACGTCCAGGGTCGCACGGTCGCTCGCCTCGCGGGCGGCGAGTGGAGCGCCGGGCGACATCCGATCGAGTGGAACGGCGAGGGCACGCGGGGCCGCGTGCCGCCGGGGCTCTACCTGATCCGCTACCGCTACCCGGGCGGCGAGGACTCCCGCCGCATCGTGATCGCGCGCTAACCCGCTCGGATCGTCGCGGCGAGGACACTCGTGCGAACGCCGTGGACATGTCGTGTCGAATCTTGCCGCCGGCGCCGCGACGCTTCGCACGCCGAGCCGTGCACGCGCCATGCACTTGCCGTTTCTCGCGTCGGCGCGCATTCGTCCGGCCCGCGCCTTGCGATGACACGCGGACGAGATCGCAAGATCTCGGACCGCGACAGGCAAGGGGCGGCAGGTCGAGCCCGCGGCGGTTGATCGCAATCGGGGGCCGGTTGGCCAAAGTGGTCTCGCCTCCGCTGCCTTGTCGGTCGTGGAAAGAAGCGGGGGAGGGGTCGAAAGCGGTGCGCTCGGATCCACGCGACCCGGCCCCGTAGCAAGAAGGGGCGCCTGTCGCAGCGCCCCGGCACGTCCACGGCGGCGACTCGCCGCCGTTCAGCGGGCGGCCGGAAGGGCCGATGCATCTTGTTGCAGGTCACCCATGGAAGGTCGCCCGTCGCAGGCTGCCCGCTGAACGCCGCATCTCGAGGCTCACCGCGCGAGGCCATCCGCACGCCGATCGATTGCGAGAGGGTCAGCCCTTTGAAACCGATTTCATCCCAGATGCTGAGACTGATCGAGCCGTACAAGTGCGGCGAATGGCTCGAATGCATCGAGACGCTCCGGCCGGTGGTGGAGCAGTTCCCGGACGATCTCGGCACGCGCCTCTTGCTCGGCGCGCTCTGCCTCGCCGCGGATCAGCCGGCCCGTGCGCTCGTCCAGTTCGAAAAGGTCCTGCCGCTCGCCGTGGGGCAGGGCGCGCTGTTCCACGCGCTCGCAGCACAGAAGCAACTCGATCGCCTGAAGCCCGCGACGGCGGCCCACGACAAGCGCTTCGTCGCGATCCATCAATGGTTCAGCGCCATCCCCGCGCGTCGCAAGGCCGAGGGAGCGCCGCTCACGCCGGCCGCGTTGTTATCGCTTCCGCCCGCCGGGTTCCACCGCGTGGCCGATCAGGCGCAGATCGAGGACCTGGGGCTCACGCCGCGCGAGGTCGAGGGCAACGCCGACATCGCGCGGGTCGTGCTCTACGGACGCGTGCGATGGTCAGTCGTGCCGGAGGGGGAGAGCTCGATGCTCGAAGTGGTCTCCAACGAGCTCGAGATGGTGACGCTCACGCCCGGCCTGCCCGCGCGCGTGACCCTGCAGCTGGATCCCGAGCTGCCGGCGGCGTGCCTCAGGCTCGATCTGGCACTGCTGCGCGCGGAGCAGGCGCAGGCGGCCGGAACGCAGGAAGGGCGCGCGGCCGGGCCGCAGAAGTCGGTCGCGCCGATGTCGTCCAAACATCGGGCGATCGAGAAGCGCCGCGCCTCACGCCCGGTGCTGGATCCCAAGCTCGAGCCGACGGTGGCGGCCTCTGCGCCTTTCGAGCGCCGCCGCGACTCGCGGGTCTCGGTCACGTTCGAGACGCGGGTCGCGCAGTTGGGGCTCGCGGGCTCTAGGGTCGCGCCGTTCGCGGGGCGGCTCGTCAATCTCTCGCCTTCCGGGCTGGGGCTCGGGTTTCCGCGCGCCGAGCTGATGCCGGTGCGCGAGGCGCTCGAGGGCTCGCTCCTCGAGGTCGAGCTCCAGCTTCCCGACGCCGAGCCGCCGGTGCGGCTCATGGCCCGGGTGCGTTGGGTACAGCTCGCCGCGCCGGGCTCGGGGCCGCCCGAGGAGATGGGCGTGGTGGGGCTCGAGTTCATCCTCGTGAGCGCGCGTGACCACGCCCGCATCCAGAACGCGCTCATTGCGACCGCACGCGCCGGCAA
>Ga0075423_10007380_pt1 | contig 10378 bp, 6 predicted proteins | sample SoiMethybrSBSTD2_FD_80114 | JGI IMG/M metagenome (GOLD analysis project Ga0075423, IMG submission 80114) | Bulk soil microbial communities from a Populus tree surrounding site in Tennessee, USA - Soil MetaG P. TD hybrid SBSTD2 | ecosystem: Environmental > Terrestrial > Soil > Tree plantation...
CGTACGCAACGAGAGCCAGGGTTTCACCGAAATGCTCCATTCGCCGCAATTTGACGTGGACGAGAGCTGTCTCTCGGTCGGTGTGCAAGCCATGAGCAGTTTAGTCGTGGAATGGTTAGGTGCCAGTTGAGGTGTTCCGGAACAGTTCCAAAATACCTTAAAATCTGAATTCCCGTCTTCTACCGGAAGGCTGGCATTGACAACATAAAGCTATCCCCAGAGCACCTGCCAGCGCCGCGACCGCGACAGAAGCCACGCACTGCAAAGGCAGTGCTTCCTGCCCGGATTGACATTGCCGACCGCATTCGCCAGAATCCTTCACGTCGCTTTGGGACGGGGCCAAAGCGAATTTACCCTTCCTTATGTTTCGTCCTGCCATTCGGTTCGCGCGTTTGATCCTATGGGCTAATCTCATCATAGGAGCGGTTCTCTTACTGGGGTTGGCCACGCTCCTTCTTCCAAACTACGAGAGCAAAGCACCAGGCCAGGAGTTAGAGTCCAGTGCTCAACAGGCACAGTCGGTGATGGGATTGCTAACATCCGAGCTCGACAGGGTGCGGGGGGAAACTCGGGCAGCGGCTGAACTGGCGACTCACATCTTTACGAATCCGGAAAGCTACCGTCTCGCTGCGCAGCCGGGTGAGTACGACTATGATCAAGCCACTGGGCTCTACGGTTCAGCTCGTAACGACGGCTCTTCGGTCGTTTTCCTGAGTACAGCCAGCGCTTTGAACTCCGAAATTCTTCGTGAGATTCGGTTGTCTGAATACCTCAACCCCGTTTTCAGAACTTCTGCAGGCCTGAATCCACTCAACCGCAGCATTACTCTGTATACAACCGACGGACTCGTACGAAGCTATCCTTGGTTCGATTTTAAAAGTCGCGTTGTCTCGGGGGCGCTGAAACGTAATTTTTCAGTGACCGAGTTATCCTTTTTTCCCAGGGCTATGCCTTCACGAAATCCGTCGAAAGAGGGGGTGTGGGCGGCGCACGGATCTCAGAACGGCGAAGTCCGCCTGGTATGTGCGGCACCGTTTCTGGCGGGTGACAGTTTCCGAGGCGTCATTGCCATTGAAGTGGATTCGGAAAAGTTGGCTGCGCAACTCTTTAGGAATTTGGAACCTCGTGAGACCTTGGGTTTACTTTTGGCGGAAGGCGAACGGGTGCTGGGCACCAGCCGCAAATCCGATGCGGGCCGTCAGCTAAATGGATTGTTGCCGGGCGTTCTGAAGGATCTAAAGGTACCTGGGTTGGCTGAATTGGAGCCACTCCTGAAACGGTTGGCGCAAGACGACGGGTTTGCCGGCAGCCAAGCCGGGTTCCGGGTGGGTGTCGCAATGGCACCTGGCTTGCCGGTGAAACCAGTTCTCATCGTGCCCGAGGACGCCGTTGCTCGATTGCAACGTCCTGTTCAAAAGGCGAGGGTCTCACTGATCTGGATGCTGATTGGCGTCGGCCTCGCTTGCGGTCTATTGTTAGTGGATGCCAAGTGGATTGGAGAAATGCGGCACGACCTTCAAGAGTCGGAGAAGAAACTCAGCGACTATTTCACAGCACTGTCAGATCTGAACCTGCATTCGGCGCTGATTGCCACTCCGCAAGGTATGCTAAGTGCCGTGTATCCGAGGCTTGACGAAGGGATGATTTCCTCCCAGAAAGCACTTGAAGCCGGTCCAATGGCCCCTGCCTCCGACGAGACGTCTGCTCTCGCAGAAGAGGTGGACCGTGACCCGACACAGATTGAGCTTCAGTCGACTCTGTTTCAAGCTTTCGATGCCCACGATTCAGCTGGGCGCAACCTCAATCGGTTGGCAGCAGCTCTACGTGCGGCGTTTGAGGTACAGCGTGTTAGCTTTTGGTCCTACTCGGAGTCCGCGCTGAGAATCCTGCCGCTGGACGACAGCAGCTCGACAGAGCGACCGAAGATCGAGTGGAAGCAGGGTCCTTTGTTTGTTGCTCTAAATGGATCGCAGACGGTAGTGTCGTCCAATAGTTTAGTCCTGGATGCAGAAGAACAACAGGTGTTGTGCTCTGCTATTCAAGGGAATTATCTTGCCGCGCCGCTGTGGGACGCCGAAAGACTGCTGGGCGTCGTGGTACTTTCAGACAAGCCATCCGGGATCTCTCTCGATGATGAAACACGCCTCGAGGCACTGCAAGTGATCTTGGCAAAGGTGGTTCAAAACATCTATCAATGCGATCGTTTGGCGAAGCTGAACCGTTTACGACGAGAGTATTGTCTTGAATTCGTGAAGGCTGTTGAAGCTCCTTTGGATCGGATTCGAGCAGAAGTGCAAACTATTTACGCGCGCTTGGGGAAGCTCACGCCATATTACAAACAGCATTGCGAAACAATCCTGTTCGAGGTGGGCAAACTCTACGAGATCATGCGGGAAGCGCAGGAGGGGGAGACAACCACGGAACTGAACGCTCCCGGGCAGACCCCAAGTTCGGAAGATGGCCTCGCTATTGTCAAGGAGAAGGACCATGAATGAGCTCGGTGGTGAATCGCGTAGTTACCTCTACACCCGCTCGCGATGAACCGGTTGATTCTTAGATTTGACAGTCAGGGAGATTTTGCAAATTCCCTTGAGTTTGGCGGTAGGCCTTAACTATTATTCCGCAGCTCTTTTGGTGAGACAATAATCGGGAGACGGATGAACTGGTACGAGGAGCTTTTCAATCCAGACTACGACCGGGTTTACTGTCCAGCATTCACCCCCGAGCGTAATGCTTCCGAAGTGGATTTCCTCGAGTCAGTATTGCTCATGCCCAAGGGCGGCCAAGTTCTGGACATCGCATGCGGACACGGCCGCCATGCCATTGAGTTGGCCAAGCGGGGCTATCACGTGATGGGTATTGACCTCAATCCCCGCTTCATTGACCTCGCGCGCCAGGCCGCCCAGCTTAGCGAGTTGACCAATATAGAATTCCTGGTCGGCGACATGCGCGAAAGCTACTTTGTCAACCGCTTCCATGGCGCATTCAGCTACTTCACCAGCTTTGGCTATTTCAACGATACCGATAACCAGAAAGTTCTTGAGAGCGTCTGCAGTGCACTGGTGAAAAGTGGTGTTTTCGTGCTCGAAACCGTGAATCGCGATTGGACAATCCACAAAGTGGAAAACCAGCCCCGCCGGTGGGATGAAATCGAGCCAGAGTTTTTCTTGCTGGAAGATACCAGCTTCAATGCCCACACCTCGCGCATCCACACCAAACGTATCATCTTCGACAAAGGCGAGCGCCGCACAGTCGAGTATGACATCAAGCTTTACACCCATGCTGAACTGGAAGACATGTTGGAGGAAGCAGGCATGCAAGTCATCTCCACTTTCGGGAGCAAGGAGATGACACCCTACTCGGTTTCCAGCCCGCGGATGATCATCGTTAGCAAGAAACAATAGGTCTCCTTGTCTCGGGCATGCCCCTTCACTCCCGCTCGTTCACGTTCCTGGCGTGGCATCACGAAACTGAACCTGCGAACGTCTGAATCCTCAGCGTGGAGCGTATCTAAAGGGCGTGTCAAGAGCACAACTATGCCTTCGAGTCGGCAAACTCAAGCGTTCCTCCTCCTTTCTGTTATCTTGCTATCTGGCTTGGAGTCTGGCTATCTTCAAGGTGCCTCCAAGGCTCCAGTGCGGGCAAAGCAAGGCATGGTAGCCTCATCTGAGAAGCTGGCTTCCCAGATTGGGATCGAAACGCTGAAGAAAGGCGGGAACGCTGTGGATGCAGCTGTTGCCGTCGGCTTTGCTCTTGCCGTCACCCACCCCGCCGCCGGAAATCTCGGCGGTGGCGGATTTATGATGATCCGCTTCTCCAACGGCCAAACAGCGTGTATCGATTACCGGGAAACCACGCCAGCAGCAGCTAGGCGGGATGTCTACCTCGACAGCGCAGGCCAGATTATTCCGAAAGCAAGCACTCAAGGTTATCGGGCCAGTGGCGTCCCGGGAACGCCTGCTGGGCTGTGTCTCGCGCAGAAGAAATACGGACGTCTTTCGTTTAAGGAGGTCATCCAACCCGCGATCGACCTGGCCGAGCAAGGATTTCCAGTGAGCGATTCCTTCAGTGACTCGCTCAGAGAAGCGGCTCCTTTGTTGGGGCAGTTTCCAGAATCTCGGCGTCTGTACTTGAACGGCGGAAAATTCTTCGAATCCGGCGACAAATTGATTCAGAAGGATCTGGCCGGAAGTCTCAAGTCCATCAGAGACAATGGAGCCGATGGCTTTTATAAGGGCGAGTTGGCTGCGAAGGTTGCCGCTGCCTATGAGTCTCACGGAAATTGGATTACCCGGGACGACCTGTCGAAGTACGAGCCAAAATTTCGAACGCCATTGCGGGGGAGCTATCGCGGGTACGACATCATTACGATGCCGCCTCCAAGTTCAGGTGGGACGGTACTGCTCGAGATGCTTAACATTCTGGAAGGGTTCAATGTGTCCGGAATGGGAGCGGGATCTTCGCGTACAATTCATCTGATGGCGGAAGCGATGCGCAGTGCATTTCGCGACCGTGCAGAGTTGATGGGTGACACCGACTTTGTGGGCGTTCCGATCAGCAGGCTGATATTGAAATCTTATGCTACCGAATTCCGTAAGGCGTTTGATCCAGAGAAAGCGGCCGACAGCTTGGCCCTGCCTGCTCGGGTCCTGCCAGCTTCAGAGGCCACTCAGACAACTCATTTCTCCGTTGTGGACAAGGATGGCAATGCCGTCGCAAATACCTACACGTTGAATGGAAGCTACGGATCCGGCGTGACGATCGAAGGAACGGGCATTCTGATGAACAACGAAATGGACGATTTTGCTTCCCGGCCAGGAGTTCCAAACGCTTATGGTCTAGTCCAGGGTGAGGCGAATGCCATCGCACCCGGGAAACGGCCCTTGTCAGCGATGACACCCACCTTTCTTGAAAGCAGAGGAAAGTTGTTCTTGGTGATCGGCAGTCCCGGAGGCCCAACTATTATCAATACGGTTCTGCAGGTGATCGTCAACATCGTTGATTTCGGGTTTACGATTCAGGGGGCAATCGATGCCCCGCGCTTTCATCACCAGTGGTTGCCTGACGAACTCCGCATGGAGGATCATGGCTTCCCAGAAGATGTCACAAAGGCTTTGAAAGCGCGCGGACACAGGCTTGCATTTCGTAGTTTAATGGGAGACGCTGAAGGCATCATGTTGGAACCGAAAACAGGTGTCCGACTGGGTGCTTCCGACCCTCGCGGCGACGGGCTGACCATTGGATACTAGGCACTAACGAGCCGTTTCGACTTTTTTGTGATCAAGGGTTGTTTTAGACCTATCGTTGGATTCTTAAAGTGAGCGAGAGCTACTGAGCCGCAAGCGCCAATCGCATTGTGAAGGTATGAACACAAGCCCAACCCAGCAGAGTCATCATCCGACTGGAGTAACACTTCTATGACTGTAGCACCTAAGCATGCGTTTCAAGCCGAAGTCCAGCAACTGCTAGACCTGATGATCCATTCTCTTTACTCCAACAAGGACATCTTTCTCAGGGAGTTGATCTCCAACAGCTCCGACGCACTGGACAAACTTCGGTTCGAGAGCCTGACGCAGACTGAGGCATTACCGGAAAAAGAATTACATATCTTCCTCGAGGTGGATTCGAATAACCGTACTCTAGCTGTTCACGACAACGGAATTGGAATGTCTCGCCAGGAAGTGGCAGATCACATTGGGACGATTGCTAGCTCGGGTACTAAGGAGTTCCTCAGGTTGGCCGGGGAGCGGAAAAAAGAGACCCTCGCACCTGAACTCATCGGTCAGTTTGGTGTCGGCTTCTATTCAACGTTCATGGTTGCCGAGCGAGTCACGCTTGTGACACGTCGGACCGGAGAGGAAAAGGCAACACGATGGGAGTCCGAAGGTGGGACCGGCTATACGCTCGAAGAAACGGAACGTGCCGAGCCGGGCACTAGCGTGACTCTTCACCTGAAGAAGGAGGACGCAGAGGATGGCTTGAAAGACTACACCTCTGAATACGTTCTCAAATCCATCGTACGTAAGTATTCCAATTTCGTAGCCTATCCTATCCGAATGAAAGTGGAACGCAAGGAGGTCGAGCGCGACGAGAGTGGTAAACCCAAGGAGGGCGCGAAAGAAAAGAGCGTGGTTCAAGAAGAGACCCTGAATTCCATGAAGGCCATCTGGACTCGTCCGAAGAGCGAGGTCAACGAAGACGAGTACAAGGAATTCTACAAGCACATCTCACACGACTGGAACGAACCCCTCGAAACCATTTCTGCAAAACTCGAAGGGAACTTTGAGGCACAAGCCTTGCTTTTCATTCCTTCGAAGGCACCGTTTGATCTTTACAGCCGCGAAATGGCACATCGCGGAATTCAGCTCTACGTCAGGCGCGTCTTCATCATGGATGAATGCAAAGAGCTGATGCCCGAGTATCTACGCTTCGTTCGCGGGGTGGTGGACTCTGAGGGCCTTTCGTTAAATGTCTCACGGGAGATCCTCCAGCAAGACAGGCAGATCAAAGCGATTCGTACTTTTCTGGTGAAGAAAGTCCTCGACACCCTGAAGGAGATGCTTGAGAAACGCAAAGAGGAGTATCTTTCATTCTGGGCAGAGTTTGGACCGGTGCTCAAACAAGGGCTGCTCGATTGGGAGGAGAAGCAAGAAAGGCTGCTGCCGCTCATTCTTTGCCAATCCAGCCATGACCCAAAAGAGCTGACGACGTTGCATGACTACGTGAGCCGGATGAAAGAAGGCCAGGAGGCCATCTATTTCTTGACAGGTTCGACTCGCGAAGCGATCGAGCGTTCTCCGCATCTGGAGGCTTTCCGGGAGAAAGGCTACGAGGTGCTGTATCTGGTGGACCCCGTGGATGAGCTGTGGGCGGAGCGCGTTGCGTCGTTCGAAGAGAAGAAGCTTCGGTCCGTGGGCAAAGGCGAGGTCGAGCTCGGAACTGAAGAGGAGAAGAAGACCGCTGAAGAGCAACGCAAAGAGAAAGAGAAAAGTTTCAAAGACCTGATGAGCTGCCTCAAGTCGCATCTGGAGGACGAAGTGAAAGAGGTGCGTCTCTCTCGCCGGTTAACATCGTCGGCCGTCTGCCTCGTCGGAGAGGCACACGATATGAGCCCACAGTTGGAACAAATGATGCGCCGAATGGGTCAGACGGTTCCGAAGTCGAAACGCATCCTCGAACTGAATTCCGTACATCCGCTATTGCCGAAGTTGCAAGCCATCTTTGAAAGAGATGCGGCGTCGCCCGAATTGAAGGACTACGCCCGTTTACTTCATGGGCAGGCGCTATTGGCCGAGGGAAGTCCTCTCGGTGACCCTGCAGGTTTTAGTAAGTTAGTGGCCGACCTCATGGAGAAGGCCATTGGGTAACAACGTCAATCCCAATCTGCGGATTCTCGCCTCGATTTACATCCTATGTCGAAGGCACGCCAATTTGACACCACCTCCGGGATTCCGCTGAAGTCCTGCTACCAGCCAGACGATCTGGAGAAGTTCGATCCCGAGCGTGATTTGGGATTACCTGGCGAGTTTCCTTTCACTCGAGGTATTCAACCCGAGATGTACCGCACGCGTCTATGGACGATGCGTCAGTATGCGGGGTTCGGAACGGCGTCTGAGTCGAATGCTCGCTTTAAGTATCTACTCGCGCTTGGACAAATGGGGTTGTCGGTTGCTTTCGACCTGCCGACACAAATGGGTCTTGATTCAGATGCCCCCATGGCTGCCGGCGAAGTGGGGCGAGCCGGAGTAGCGATTGACACGCTGGAGGACGCAGAATGCCTGCTGGATGGCATTCCTTTAGACCAGGTGTCGATTTCCATGACGATCAATTCCACGGCGGCCATCCTGCTGGCGATGGTCCTCGCCGTGGCCAAGAAACAGGGGGTCGATGCGAAACAGCTTTCAGGGACGGTACAGAATGACATGCTGAAGGAGTACATCGCACGAGGTACTTACATCTACCCGCCGGCCGCTTCTTTGCGTCTCACGACCGACATCTTAAGCTATAGCAGCGATTTCTTACCACGTTGGAATCCAATCTCGATCAGCGGCTACCATATCCGTGAAGCAGGCTCGACCGCCGCACAAGAAGTGGCGTTCACTTTGGCTAACGCAATCACGTATGTGGATGCGGCCCTTCGGGCGGGTCTCGAACTCGAGCGTTTCGGGCCGCGTCTGTCGTTCTTTTTCAACGTGCACAATCACTTTTTGGAGGAGGTTGCGAAGTTTCGGGCTGCGCGGCGCCTGTGGGCTAAGACAATGCGCTTCCGATTCGGCGCCAGGAATCCGAAGTCTTGGATGCTGCGATTTCATGCTCAGACGGCAGGGAGTACGTTGACCGCCCAGCAGCCGGAAGTGAACGCGGTGCGGGTGGCGTTACAGGCTATGGCAGCTGTCTTAGGTGGTGCTCAGTCATTGCATACTAATTCACGCGACGAGGCACTTTCGCTTCCGACGGAGGAAGCAGCTCGTCTGGCATTGCAGACGCAGCAGGTGATCGCATGGGAAAGTGGCGCAGCTGACATCGCCGATCCGCTTGGCGGTTCGTATGCGTTGGAGTCTTTGACGAACGCGATTGAGGAGAAGTGTCAGGAGTACTTGGACAGAATTGAAAGCATCGGCGGGATGCTTTCCGCAATTGGCAGCGGATACATTCAACGCGAGATTCAGCAGGCTGCGTATGAGTACCAAAAAGCAGTCGAATCGGGCGAGCGTGTTATTGTTGGTGTCAATCGATTTGAATCGCAGGACAACAATCAGATTCCCATTCACCGACTGGACCCAGCGATTGAAACTGACCAAGTTGCTGCGCTGCAACAAGTGAAAACAAAACGCAATGCCTCTGAAGTTACGGCGGCGCTGGATGCCCTGGAAAGGGCCGCCGTTGGCTCTGAGAACCTAATGACTCCAATTCTTCAAGCGGTCGAGGCATATGCGAGTGTAGGGGAGATCTCGGACCGATTGCGTCGAGTGTTCGGAGAATACACCGAGAACTAGCGAAAAGGCGCAGCATGGCGACCATGCGTAGCTGGGAGCGCGGACGTCCCGTCCGCATGCGGTTTGTAACAGACACGACATCGGATTGCGGGCGGGACGCCCCCGCTCCCAGCAGTTATGCAACCTATCCTCAACGTTCAGAATTTGAAAGTTCACTTTCCGCATCGTGATGGAGTCGTGCGGGCCGTGGATGATGTTTCGTTTGCGCTGAAGCGCAGCGGGACTCTGGGTGTGGTGGGAGAATCTGGAAGTGGCAAAAGCATGACGGCCTTGGCCGTTCTACGGCTCATTCAGCCGCCTGGGAAGATCGCTGGTGGGGAGATCTGGTACTCAGCTGGCGAGGGCAATGCGAGGAACTTGTTGGAGGCTTCGGACCGCAGCATGCGCCAAATTCGCGGTGCTGAGATTGCGATGATTTTTCAAGAGCCGATGACGGCATTAAATCCAGTGCTGACTGTCGGTGAGCAGATTCGTGAGGGCATCGAAGCGCACGAGTCGCTTTCACGACGCGAGGCAGACAATCGGACGATCGAAATCATGAGAGCTGTAGCGATTCCTCTTGCTGAGCAGCGCAGGAAGGAGTATCCGCATCAGCTTTCCGGCGGATTGCGCCAGCGGGCTATGATCGCGATGGCACTGGCGCCCCGGCCCAAACTCCTCATCGCAGATGAACCCACCACCGCATTGGACGTCACCATACAGGCTCAAATTCTAGATTTGCTGACTCGGCTGAAGGAAGAATTGCATCTTTCGTTGCTGATCATTTCTCACGATCTGGGAGTAATTGCACAGGTCGCCGACGAAGTAGCCGTTATGTATGCCGGCAAGATCGTCGAATTCGGCCCGGTCAGGGAGATCTTCAGAAACCCTCTGCATCCATACACGGAAGGATTGCTGAAGTCGATCCCACGCTGGACTACCACAAGGGTGGCCGAGAGACGTCTACAGTCCATTCAAGGAGCCGTTCCTGATCCTCGAAAGCCACCACCCGGCTGTGCCTTTCAACCACGCTGTAAGGATGATCGCGGAGAGGCTTGTCGACGAGCACCCATTCCTCTAACCACTTTCCGAGCCAATCGCCAAGTGCGCTGTGTCAAGCATGGCTGAGCGTCTGGACGTTCTTCTAAGGGTCATTCTGAGTCGACTGTTTCGCCATGAATTTAAGGGTGGGGATGCGGAAGCCTTTGTCGACTCGAAGCTGGAAGAGATTAGTCGGGCGGTGATTAGGCTTTCGGAACTTTACACCCAGAATCGACTTGATATTCGGTACAACCTCCTTGCGGAGCCAGATATGCGCTTGGCATATCTGGCATACTTTCTTCCGTCGAACTTCCTCAAAATCAAATTCATCTTTCAAGAAATCTGGCTGCATCAGCAGGTGA
>Ga0075423_10007385_pt1 | contig 10372 bp, 7 predicted proteins | sample SoiMethybrSBSTD2_FD_80114 | JGI IMG/M metagenome (GOLD analysis project Ga0075423, IMG submission 80114) | Bulk soil microbial communities from a Populus tree surrounding site in Tennessee, USA - Soil MetaG P. TD hybrid SBSTD2 | ecosystem: Environmental > Terrestrial > Soil > Tree plantation...
CAAACCGGCGGTGGACGAGCCGATTCTCTACGGCGCCAATACCGATGGCATGTTGCCGGTCATGCTGCATCCTGATGAGTGGCTCGACGGCGCGATTGTGCCGTCGCTTCACTCCTGGTTCGGCGGCACCGAAACTTATTTCTATCAAAATCACCCCATCATCCTAGAGCTCTATCAGCGCCACCAGGGGCGCGAAATCAATTTCGTCGGAACTGTCGCCACGATCGCTGGCTCGGACAACTTTGATCGCGAGCGCCATTGCCGAGCGGCTGCTAATCTGGTCAGATGGAACTTGAACGCGGACGGCGCGGTGTTATCCAAGTACGGCGGCGGATTGCCCCATGCCGACTTGGCAGAGACCGCGCGACTCCTCGAAGGCATGGGCATAAAAACATCGGTCATGGTTTCCGACGTGTCGAGAGACCGGCGCGTGGAGTCGGCGCTTTTATTCAACGTTCCTGAAGTCGACGCCATCGTCTATAACGGCGGCAATGGCACGCGCTGGGAAGTCCCGCGGCTCGATCGAATCATCGCCGCGACACCGGAATTTTTAGAGATGCTCGCGGGTCCCATGACCGTTGATGCTTCGAATATCGTCGGCGTAACCAATCAACAGGGAGCATCGCGCATGCGCGCAATGGTGTACTAGCACCAATCAATCGCAATCAATGTAGGGGCAAGGCGCGCCTTGCCTCTGCTACTGTCGTCTCGCGCCCAAAAGGAGTTTACATGCGAATCGCGCATTATCTGAATCAGTTCTTTGGCGGGATCGGCGCTGAAGAGTACGCCGGCAAGGAACTGGAAATTCGTCACAGCGCGGTCGGGCCCGGCCAAGTATTGGAATCGCTGCTTGGCAACGACGCCCGCGTCGTCCTAACTTTCGTTTGCGGCGATAATTACGCTGTCGAACATCAAGAAGATCTTACGGCTTCCGTCCTGGAAAAGGTCCGTCAAGCAAACGTGGATCTTTTCGTCGCCGGACCCTGCTTTGACGCGGGACGTTACGGCATGGCAGCCGGAGCGCTTTGCGGCGCCATTCAATCCGAAATCGGAATTCCGGTCATCACAGCGATGAGCGAGGAGAATCCCGGTGTCGATCTCTATCGCGAGGCGCTCTACATCATTGATTCGGGAACGAGCATCGCCAAAATGCGCGATGTGTTAGCCGCGATGGCGCGCCTCGGCGAGAAACTCGTCAAGAAGGAATCGATCGGACTTCCTGCAGAAGAAGGTTATCTGCGCCGCGGCTTGCTGCGCGACCAATTGGTTGAGAAGAAAGCAGCGACCCGCCTAGTCGACATGCTCCTGGCAAAAATAAACAAGGCATCATTCGAATCCGAGATGCCCCCGACCGCATTCGCGCCGGTGCCGCTCCCTGCGGCGATCAGGGACCTATCGAAAGCGAAGGTCATGCTCATTACTGACGGCGGCCTGGTTCCCAAAGGCAATCCAGATCGAATCGAAGGAACCGCGGCGACGCGCTGGGGGTCTTACAATATCGCGGGACGCGACGATCTGCGCTCTGAAGACTACGAGGTTTCGCACGGCGGCTATGACACGCGGTTCGTCCAGGAAGATCCCGACCGCTTGGTCCCCCTCGATGCCATGCGCGAAATGGAAAAAAACGGCGTCATCGGCAAGCTTCACGACGAATTCATATCAACCTGTGGGCGATCCAATCCGCTCTCGAACACGCGCCGTCTCGGGCGAGAAATGGCGCAAAAGATCAAACAGGACGGCGTCGACGCCGTCATCCTCACCTCGACGTGAGGGACCAGCACGCGCAGCGGAGCTGCGATCACAACCGAGTTAGAGAAAGCGGGCATCCCGGTGGTGCAAATAACCTCCGCCCTGCCAATTGCCAAGATGGTCGGATCCAACCGGGTAGTTTTAGGAACGGGCATCGTGCACGTGACTGGCGATGCCAAACTGCCGCCGGAGGATGAAAAAGAGCTGCGCCGAAAACTCGTGCAGAAGGCCCTCGATGCACTGCAGTCCAATGAAAAAGAATAACGGCTAGACACAAGCGCCCCGCCGGCACCCAAAGCTACGAATCAACTTGTTTTTTCGCTCTAACCGATCACTCAACAAGCTTGCGGGCGTCCAGATGGATGAACGTCGCGCCGCGATCTTTGGCGCGGTCCACCATGTCTTCGGTGCCTCCGGGGCCGTCGCCGGTGGCGCCGTTCCATAATGCAATGAGACTTAGGTGGTCTTGCGAAATGAAAAGGGCGTTGTGGAACATCCAGAGATTTGAGCGTTGCCAGATGTTGTAGTCCTTTTTGGTCCTGAGCCAGCGCGGCAGTCGGTCGGAGTCGGAAAGAATTTTCGGTTTCATTTTGTCGTAGAGCCGATTGAAACGCTCGACCCAATCCGGCCCGCCATCCGCTACCGAGACCCTGATGTAATCATTCTTCGGCAACACCAGATACATTTGGCTCGGGATCTCGAGCGCCTCGCAAATTTCGTGGAAAAGAATATCGCCGCCGCAAGCGCCTCCGGCAATGCCGAAAACCGGTCCTTTCGCTTTCGCTTTTTCAGTCCTCACGGCCTCGAAAATCATCGCGCGCGCGTGCTTCTCTTTGGCGGCCGGAAAACGAGGAGCTTTGCGATCGGGAGCATCGATGCGATGTCCGGTGAACAAAAGCACACGGGTTGGCGCTTGTTGGGTTTGGGTCTGTTGAGTAACCGGCGCAATGTTGTCGAGACCGGCTTGAATATTCTCTTTTAGAATTCCGAGACGTTGATAGAGCAACAGTTGTCGTCGCAAGGCGTCACGCGCCTGCTCCGAAGCATCGGCGAGAGCCTTCCTGTACGCCTGTCCCACCCGATTGGGTCTACTGGAGGTCAAACAAATCAGATCGGCGGTGCTGATCTCGACCCACACGTCGCTTCTATTCGTGCGCTGCAACGCAACCTGCTTCGACTCGATCGCTAATCTCACTCCGGCGCCGAGGTCACCGCGCAGCTCTTTCAGCTTCTGAAGTTTCTGGGCGGCGTCTTCCTTTGAATCGAAGCTATCCTCCCAGATCGTCGATTGAGCTTGCGCCAGCTCAGTCAGCATAGTCACCATCGCCAAAGCGTTGAGACCCGAGTAGAAATGATTGCGGTCTTCAATGAAACCTTCACGGTAAAGCTCAAATGACTTTTCGAGATAGGGCGAAACCAAGGCGGACTTTTGCGCAGTCTCGACATCCGTGGCCGTCGCCCAGCTCTGATGCCATTGAGTTTTCGCGTTGCGCGCCATCAAGGCGCGGACTTCTGCCCGGTCTCTCGCGAAGATTTCTTTGTTATGAAGGGCGCGCTCAACGGCTTGATCGGAGCTCAAGAGATCGCCCAATCGTTGAAAGACCGTGGCAAGCAGCGTGTTCGCTTCGACGTCCATGTCGCCATAGTCCCGCACCGCCTGCCACGTTATCTTTGCGCCTGGCCAGTCTTTCAAGCGAAATTGGGCATGGCCGACGAGGCGAAGGCCTGCCACCCGCCAAACGAAGCCGTCCGTCTCCGCCGCCAAAAGTTGGAGATCGCCGCAATTATTCGCGGCCTCCGCCCGTTCAATTTCCTCGCGAAAATCGAGCGGCACGACCAAGAGCTTGTTTGGATCCGAAGGCTCCAACTCCGGTAGCAGCTGATAAACCGGACTATCGGCTTTTTGCGAATCTAATGTCGCATTTAGCGCATCGGCAAAGGATGCCACACTGGCTGCGGGATCGTTGCCATCGTAGGACAGATATCGATCCGTTTTTAAATCGAATGGTACGTCGCTTTCTTTGGACTCAATTTCTTTGGATTTATCTCCCTTCGACTTGAGCAGGAAAGTGCGTTTGTCCCGGAATGCGTGGCGAATTCCCAGCTCATAAAAAACGTTGGCGTTGTGGATCGAAATATCTGCGATGACGAGATCGGCGATGAGCAATTGCTCGAACATGTCCGTGCGAATGTTGCCTTGCTGAATAAATTCGCCGGTGGTGCCGCCTGTCAAACCCGCTTGCCCCATGGCCGGACGAATGAGTTCTTTTTCAACTCGGTCGAAATCGATTCCATTCTTGGTGCCGAAGGGACGCACAATAAATACATTCATCATGGGCTTGCCTTCACGTCGATTTAGAATTCCGCGACGTCACCCGTTTCAATTTTTTGTTTCAAGCCTTATCCCACAAGATCGAAGTTTGATGGAAAGTCTTCGGCGCGCACCTGCTGCTTTGCCGCCTTGGCGCCAATCTCTTGCAGCGTCTTCATGTTGCCGGGATCATCCATCGCACTCAAGCCCTCGATCTTTTCATCCTCGTACTCCATGCCGATCTGCGCCAAGGATTCCTTGCTTAGCGCGACATTGTAGCGCAGGTAACTGATCAGCGGCACCGGCGCGATCAGGTCATGGCGCAAATCGTCCACCTCGCGGTTGATCATGCGCGCGGTTGGGCTACTCGACAACCATTGCAGCAGCGTTTCCATCAGAGTAGCGCAGTCGTCCATCACCGACAAAAGCGATTTGAGCGCATTGTCGACCGCCAACTTGGCCGGCGCAATTTTTAGATCGCGCGACCCCGTACCGACCGACACGACGAGCAACTTGTCCGAGCCGGTGGGCCAACCGATGCGATAGCCATCCAACGTCGCATACATGACGGCCTGCAATGCGGGGTTGTTAAACGGACTCACACCGCCGTCGACAAATTCCCCCTGGACTGGCTTTTCGCCAGGCTTGCCGCGGCTGATTTCGATCTTTTCCGGATCAAAAAAACGAGGTGCCGCCGTCGACGATCGAACGACCTGCCAGAGCGGATAGGCTGAGTTGGCAATGACATGGCTGTCCGGTCGCGGACCGTAATATTTTCCCCGCGGATTGTTCGATATCGGCCACACGCTCTCCGTGTCGAGTCGCTTTGTGACGATTAGAAGCCCGGTTTGCAACGATGGGTCGCCCAGCATTGTTTGGGCACCGTATACCTGCTTCAGCTCTTCGATCAAGCCGGCTTCGTCGTAAAACGCCCGGACGAATCCCTGGCGTAACCAGCTTTTCTGGAACACGCGCTGGCCGAGGTCGAGATATTTCTTTGCAATCTCACGCACCGACATGCCACGCGCCAACGCCGCGGCGATGATCGAGCCCGTCGAGGTGCCGGCAATCAAATCGAAATAGTGGCTGAGACGAAAGGTTTCCGCTCCTCCGTGGCGTTCGCTCAGAGTCGATTCGATCTCGGCGAGGTACGATAGCGTCAGAATTCCCCTTAGACCGCCGCCGTCCAGAGCTAGAATACGCTTGGGACTCCCATCGTTCAGAAAATGTTCATCACGGGTGCGGATTTTGTATGTCATAAATGCCTCCTCCCCATTTGGTCCAAGATCGAAAATGTCGGGCGAGCAATATTGTCCGGCGGTTTTGCGCCCTCCCTGCGCACGATACACCGAGCGGAGAAACTACGCGATCCTCGAATGAACATCGCGCGGCGATGGAATCCCCGGCGTGGACGAAAAAAAGGCCGGAATTTGTTGTGCAAGGCGGTAGGTTTCATTGGGATGCACACCCAGCAAGGCGAATGCCATGCAGATTTTTGCTGTTAATGAGCGCCCGCCAGAAAACTAGAAATATATTAGAGCAGCGTGAACGATGGTTGCCGCGGCGTAATCAAAGTTAGTTCGCGTTCTGAACTTCACTGCCATGTCATTCGCTTACAGAAACACGCTGATGTTTTTCGCGCTCAAGACCGCCTGATCTAAGATGATAGTCCGTTTGGCGATTTTGAAATCGCCGTCCATGCGGCGAAGCGTGTCTACGCGCGTCCCGACGAAAACATCCTGATCGGTTTCCATGCGCGTACGATAGACCAGAAAATTGCAATGGACTTCGATCTCGGAACCGTCGTCCTTTTTAATTCGCACGTTCGAAATCAGATGGCGCGTGCGCGAAGGCGGCATTTCCGCCCAGGCATTCTTAGAATAAACCCTCTCGACTCTGATACGTAAGCTTTTCTTATCATCGTCGAAGTAATAACCCTCCCCGGGCTTGGCGAGTTCCTCTGCTACTTCGTCAGGTCGGTCCAGCGGATTGTAGCGGAGCGGCATCCAGTAGCGTACATCCTCGGTTAAAAGATCGAGCCATTCGCGCAGCTTGCGATCGTCCAAGAGCTCGGCTTCAAGATACAAAAAGTCTTCAATTCTATGGCGCAATTCGTTATCCATTTTCCGCACTCATGATTTCGTCCCAGTTCTTCGCTTGGAGCATCTTGGCCCAATGCATGTAAAGGCTTAGCTGATTGTTGTCGCTAAAACGGCTCTTCATTCGTCCCGGCAAGTCGATTTCGATCGGCGAATTATCGCCGCGCATCTGGTAATTAGCGGGATAACGCTGGCCGATCAAACTTTTCGCCGCGGCGGTAACTTGTATCCAGTTGTCCATATCGTCTTGCTCGAAAACCCCGGTGGGGCTGAAACGGTATTGGGAGACAAACCGCATCGTGTCCTTGATTTTTGCCGACGCCGCCTTGTCGACAACCGCCCAGCTCCAGATCTCCATTTTGTCCGGCCCGCGCGGTTGCCACAATCGAATCGTGCGCGTGAGCCAATGCACCGAGAGATTGGGAAAGACCGTTCCTGCGGAGGGCGCGATTTGCTGGGCCCGCATGGTGCCCAGCCGACTCTCGATCTCGGCCGCGTTTTCTTTCATGTAATTAGCGATTTCATCGTCAGGCTGACCAAACCATAGGCCGCCATCCGGCGGCGTGATCCACAAATTCAGAATGTGCCCGTTGCCGCAGTCGATTTGACATCCTTTGCTCCATTGTCGTGTTTGACTCGTGGTCGTGTCGACGCCGACTTCGCGCGCCGAGCCATGCGTCGCCGCGATATGATAACCGTCACCCCCAAAGTTTTCCGCCGAGGTTTTCCAGTTGGCGTCCAACAACCAACGGTGCGGCCCGCTGACTTCGGTGCCGCCTTCACGTCGATCAAAGAGAATATCGAGATACCAGGCCATGTCGCCCAGATAGTCTTTCAGCGTGGGTGCATCCGGATCGAAGGTCGCAAAGATCAATCCCTTGTAGCTGTCAATCTGCGCGACCGGGATCAGGCCCCATTTCTCGCGTTCCAGGCCGCCAAACGAGTCGATCATCGGCACCAGCGCGAGCTTGCCGTCGTTAGCGTAAGTCCAACCGTGATACGAACAGGTAAATAGTTTAGTGTTGCCGCGATCGGCACGGCAGACGCGATTGCCGCGATGCCGGCAAAGATTCAAGTGCGCCCGCAGCTGGCCGTTTGAGTCACGGCACAAGATCACCGGCTCTTCGCCCATGTATCGGGTGACGAAATCGCCGGGATTGGGGATTTCGCATTCGTGGCCTAGATAAAGCCAGCAGCGCGCAAAGACACGCTCGCGCTCCAACTCGTAAATCTCATGATCGGCGAAGATGCGCCGATCGATAAGGCCGCCTTCGGGATCGATGAGAGACTTGATATCCATCCGACACTCCTTACTGATACATGGGCATAGGGGGCGTCACTCTTATCGCTGATTATCGGGCCCGCCGCTGACTGTCAAGCTGCTTTGTGTCAAGTTTACTTCTTCCTATGACAAGTCTTGAGAGCGGTTCGAATCGGGTGTAGAGAGCTAGCTAGTGCCTCCCGGCGACGCGGCTATTGGGCGGCATCGATCTGGCGATATTCTCGCCGGAGATCAATCCAACGAATTACGAACGGAGGAACGAGTAGTATGACTGCTGAGGACGAGTACGCAGCGGTTCCGATCCGTGTAACCGTCAACGGGGTCAGCCATGATGCCGTTGTCGAACCGCGGACATTGCTGGTCTATTTCTTACGCGAGCAGTTGGGATTAACCGGGACGCATGTCGGCTGCGACACCAGCCAGTGCGGCGCTTGCACGCTGCATTTAAACGGACGCGCCGTCAAGTCCTGCACTGTTCTCGCGGTTCAAGCCGATGGCGCGGAAATCAAGACGATCGAAGGACTGGCAAACGGCGATATCTTTCATCCAGTGCAGGAAGGATTTCGCGAGAAGCACGGTTTGCAGTGTGGCTACTGCACGCCGGGCATCGTCATGACTGCGGTGTATCTCTTGGAAACCAATCCGCATCCGACGGACGAAGAGATCAAACATGCCCTTGAGGGCAACCTTTGTCGCTGCACGGGTTTCATAAATATCATCGAATCCATCAAATGGGCCTCGGCGAAGATGGGAGGCGAGAATGTTTCCCGCTAGCTTTGGCTACGTGGCGGCGCATTCGGTCGACGAAGCGCTTGTGCTACTGGAAAAGCACGGTGACGAGGGCAAACTGCTTGCCGGCGGCCATAGTTTGATCCCGGCGATGAAGCTGAGATTAAGCTCACCGCGGACACTGATCGACTTGGGGACGATTCCGGGCCTGCGAGGCATTCGAGTTGACGGCGATAACCTCGTGATCGGCGCTCTTACCATTCACGCCGACGTGGCTTCATCGGATCTCGTCCGTAAACATCTCCCTGGCTTGGCCGACGCCGCCAATGTCATTGGAGATATGCAGGTACGAAACCGCGGCACCATCGGTGGCAGCGTCGCGCACGCCGACCCCGCGGCAGACTTTCCGGTGGTTCTAACCGCGTTGAACGCCTCGTTGGTCGTACAATCGTCAACCGGCAACCGGAGCCTTGGCGTGGACGAATTCTTCACCGATTTCTTCACGACAGCGATGACGGCCAATGAAATCTTGACGGAAATACGCGTGCCTATTCCTGGTCCTGGCAGCGGCACGGCCTATCTAAAATTGCCCCATCCCGCTTCTGGCTACGTGGTCGTGAGTGCGGGTGCGCTCATCACAGTATCATCCAGTTCATGCGCTTCAGCCCGCGTCGCGATCGGCGGAGTGGGCAGCGGTCCGATCCGCGCCGTCGCGACTGAAACAGAATTAAAAGGTAAGTCCTTGACCCTGCAGGTGATCAATGCAGCGGCAGCGAAGGCCGCCGAAAATGCCGATCCCACGGAAGACTCGTACGCCAGTGCGGACTACAAGCGCCACGTGGCGACAGTGTACGCCAGAAAGGCGATCGAAACGGCGGTGGAAAGAGCGGCAAAGTAACGACGTGATCGTGATGCGGATTTGGAGAAACGCGCACGTGATTCCGACCCACGAGCACGAAGCACGAACACGATCACGTTCACGTTCACGTTCTTAAGGGATACCTCATGGCGATCGAACATTCATCAAACGGACTTATCGGCGCGGCGATTCGCCGGGTGGAAGACCCGATGCTACTCGCCGGCAAAGGCTGCTTCGTCGACGACATTAACTTGCCGGGCATGTTGCATATGGTCGTGCTGCGAAGCCCCTATGCCCACGCCAAGATTCGTTCGATCGACACCACGGCGGCAAAAGCGCTCAAAGGCGTAGTCACCGTTGTGACCGGTGCCGAGTTACCGGAGCGCTTGAACATCAACGCGCCGGTGGCATTTCCCGGTCAGAAGATACCGCCGCATCCTGTTCTTGCTCGCGGTGCAGTGCACGCACCCGGAACGCCGGTAGCCGCGGTCGTCGCGGCAAGCCGCGCCATCGCGCAGGACGCCTGCAATGCGATCGAAGTCGAATACGATCCACTACCTTCAGTACAAAACGCCGAAGCCGCGCTTAAGGCCGGCGCGCCGCTGGCGCGCGAAGAGCTGGATAGTAACGTATGTTACGTTGCCACCAAGAAAGGCGGTGACGTCGACAAGGCCTTCGCTCAGGCCGAGCATATCGTGCGCATGCACATCGCCAGCCCACGTCAAGTTGCGCTCGCGATGGAGCCGCGCGGCATTGTGGCCAGCCCGGATCCAATCGGCCGGATTTTAACGGTCTGGCTTTCTACCCAAGGACCGCACCGCGTCCGCGCCGATCTCGCCGCTACGATTGGCATGCCGGAGAACAAAATTCACCTGATCGCCCCTGACGTCGGCGGCGGCTTCGGCAGCAAGGGGCCGCTTTATCGCGAGGACGTGTTGGTCTCTTACTTGGCGCTTAAACTCCGCAAGCCGGTAAAGTGGATCGCCACGCGCAGCGATGACATCGTCACGACGATTCAGGGACGCGACCAAGCGATGAGCGCCGAGCTCGCGCTCAAGAAGGATGGCACGATGCTCGGATTGAAAGTCCGCGTTGTGGCCAACCTCGGCGGGTACTTGCAGTCGAGTACCGCGGGACCGCCGCAGCGCATGATGGCCATGGCGCCCGGCTGTTATCAAATCCAGAATTGCCACGTCGAAGTGGTCGGTGTTTTCACAAATACCGTCCCGACTGGCCCGTATCGTGGCGCGGGCCGGCCGGAGTCGGTCCTGAACATCGAGCGATTGATCGACAAGGCGGCGAAAGATTTGCGCATCGATCGTTTGGCAATTCGGCGCAAGAAC
>Ga0075423_10007388_pt1 | contig 10370 bp, 6 predicted proteins | sample SoiMethybrSBSTD2_FD_80114 | JGI IMG/M metagenome (GOLD analysis project Ga0075423, IMG submission 80114) | Bulk soil microbial communities from a Populus tree surrounding site in Tennessee, USA - Soil MetaG P. TD hybrid SBSTD2 | ecosystem: Environmental > Terrestrial > Soil > Tree plantation...
AGCTCTACGAGAAGCTCACGGGCAAGGTCGCCATCGAGGAGCTCACGCCGAGCAGCCTGATCTTCAGCAAGGGCTACCGCGCGTCGCGCTTCGACATGACCCTGGCCCGCGCCCTGAGCCTGCCCCTGACCGCGCTCGGCCTGCTCCTGCTCGCGCCGCTCTTCGCGCTCATCGCCCTCGCGATCAAGCTCGACTCTCCGGGCCCGGTGTTCTTCGTCCAGGAGCGCGTGGGCCGGGGAGGGCGGCTCTTCCGTCTGATCAAGTTCCGCACCATGCGCCCCGCCCGCGGGTCGACGTCGGAGTGGGCGCGCGACAACAGCGGCCGGCTCACCCGCGTCGGCCGCTGGCTGCGGCGCTTCCGGCTGGACGAGCTTCCCCAGTTCTTCAACATCCTGAAGGGCGACATGAACCTCGTCGGCCCCCGGCCGCACCCGGTCTCCAACCTGTCGCTCCTGGTCATGGTGATGAGGAACACGCCGAACTGCGGCGAGCAGATCCCCTACTACGCGCTGCGCTCGCTGGTCCGGCCCGGCATCACCGGCTGGGCCCAGGTGCGATACCGCTACGCCAACGACCTCGAGGAAGAGATCGAGAAGATCCGGTACGACCTGTACTACGTCAAGCACATGTCGGTCTGGCTCGACCTCCGCGTGCTGCTGGAGACGGTGAACATCGTCCTCCGCGGTCGGGAATCGGCCCACGACGAGCCCGCCGCGCGGGCGGTGGTCCCTCCGCCGCCGGTCGTCACGGCCCGCCCGCGGCTACTGGCGACCGAGGCCGCCCAGGGCCTGCCGTTCGGCCTCGGCTCCCCGCTTCCGCTGATGGGCGCCGCCGCGGAGGCCGCGCCGCCGTCGTTGTCGAGTCGGTTGCCGGTCAGGAGCGGAGGGCCCGAAGCGTGAGCGCCGTCCGCAGGGAGGTCCCATGAGCCCGAGCGTCCTGCTGATCGTGGCCGCATTGAGCGCCGGGGAAGACCGTGGGACCGCGGGCCGCAGCGCGGCGAGCGCGCTACGCGACGAGCCGCGCGAGGAGATCGTGGCCTATCGGATCGGGCCCGAGGACCTCCTCCAGATCTCGGTCTGGAACAACGAGGCCATGAGCCGGACGGTGCCGGTGCGCCCCGACGGCAACATCTCGCTGCCCCTGCTCAACGACGTGCACGCCGCCGGCCTCACCCCGATGGAGCTGCGCGACCAGCTGATGCAGAAGCTCGCCGACTACATGCCGCACCCCGAAGTGTCGGTGATCGTCAACGACGTCCACAGCTTCAAGGTCGCCGTCATCGGGCAGGTTCCCAAGCCCAACCGCTATGAGCTGAAGAGCGCGGCCACGGTCATGGACGCCCTCGCCATGGCCGGAGGGTTCACCGAGTTCGCCTCGCGCTCGCGCGTGGTGGTGATCCGCGCGAACGGGGCGAAGACGGAGCGGATCCCGTTCGACTACGAGAAGGTGCGGGACGGCGATCCGAAGCAGGTCAACTTCCGCCTCCAGCCGGGCGACATCGTGCTGGTTCCCTAGCCCCGGAGCATCCCCGATGAAGCAGGTGGTGCGCCGCGGCCTCCGGGACGTCATCGTGGACGACGTACCGGATCCACTGCTGCGGTCCCACCACGTGCTGATCCGGCCGCACTACTCGCTCATCAGCAGCGGGACCGAGACCGCCAGCCTCCACCACGACGGCCTGCTGAAGGAGGTGGCGGAGAACCCGTCCCACCTGCGCACGATCTGGGAGGCCACGAAGGTCGCGGGGCCCGTGCGCACGTTCGGCGAGGTGAGGGCCAAGCTCAGCGACTACGCGGTCCTGGGGTATTCCGGGGCCGGGGTCGTGGTCGACAAGCACTCGGTGCCGGAGGTGGAGATCGGAGATCGCGTGGCGTACGGGGGAGAGGGAACCGGCCACGCGGAGACGGTCCTCGCGGGGCGGAACCTGGTGGCCCGGGTGCCCGATGCGGTGCCCCTGCCGCATGCCTGCTTCGCCACCCTCGGCAGCATCGCCCTCAACGCGGTGCGGCTCGCCTCCATCGAGCTGGGCGACGTGGTGGCGGTGATGGGCCTCGGGCTCGTCGGCCAGCTCGTGGCCCAGCTCGCGCGGCTCCAGGGCGCGGTCGTGATCGCGATCGACCTCCGGCCGGAGCGGGCGGAGCTGGCGCGGACGCTGGGCGCGGACCACGCCCTGGTGGCCGACGGCGCCCTCACCCAGGCGGTCAATGCCCTGACCGGCGGACGAGGGGCGGACCACGTCATCCTGGCCGCGGCCGCCAAGTCGTCCGCGCCGTGCCGTCAGGCGGTGGAGATCGCCCGCGAGCGGGGACGGCTGGTCGTGGTGGGCGCCGTGGAGATGAGCTTCCCGTGGGCCCAGATGTACGCCAAGCAGATCCAGCTGTTCATGTCCCGGGCGTATGGTCCCGGCAGCTACGATCCGGCGTACGAGTCCGAGGGACGCGACTACCCGTTCGCGTACGTCCGCTGGACCGAGAACCGCAACATGCAGGAGTTCCTGCGGCTGCTGGCCGCGGGGCGGGTGCAGCTCCAGCCGCTCATCACGCACGAGGTTCCCCTCGAGCAGGCGTCGAGGGCCTACGGAACGATCCTGGATCCGGCCGCGGGCACGCTGGCGGTGCTCCTGCGGTACCAGGCGTCGGCTTCCCCCACGCCGGCCTTCGTGCCGCGGCGCCGGATCGGCCTGGCGCATCCGCCCGTCGGTGACAAGGAGCTGCGGGTGGCCCTGGTCGGCGCCGGCAACATCGCGCGGTGGGCCCACCTGCCCAACCTGAAGCGCGTCCGCGGAGTCCGGCTGCAGGCCGTCTGCTCGGCCAGCGGCGTGCGCGCGCGCAGCTACGGCCTGCGGTTCGGGGCCGCCTACTGCGCCACTGACTACGACGAGATCCTGGCCGACCCGGAGATCGACGTGGTGCTGATCGCGAGCCGCCACCAGCAGCACGCCTCTCAGGCGCTCGCCGCGCTGAAGGCGGGCAAGCACGTGTTCCTCGAGAAGCCGATGGCCCTGACCGAGGACGAGTGCCGGTCGCTCGCGCGGGTCGTGGACGAGACGGGGAAGCACCTCACCGTCGGGTTCAACCGCCGCTTCGCCCCGCTGTACGTGGAGCTGAAGCGAGAGCTCGGCCGCCGCACCGGCCCCGCCGTGTTGAACTGCCGCGTCAACTCGCCGGTCTTCTCCGGCACGCATTGGGGTGTCGACCCTCGCCATGGGGGGGCCGTCCTCGGCGAGGGGTGCCACTTCATCGATCTGATGTTCTGGCTGCTGGGCTCCGAGCCGGTCTCGGTCTCGGCGTTCTCCCTGCCCGTCACCTCTCCCTCGCCGATCGGGCTGGACAACGTCGCGGGCAGCCTGCGCTTCGCGGATGGATCCATCGCCAGCCTGACCTACTGCACCGTGGGCAGCCGGACCTCGGGGGGCGAGCGGGTCGAGGCCTACGCCGCGGGCGTGGGGGCCGCGTCCGAGAACTTCAAGCACCTCTCCGTCCGGACGACGATGCCGCGGAGCCGGCGGCACTGGTGGCCGGACAAGGGCCATGCGGCGCAGCTCGAATCGTTCCTGGAGGGGATTCGGCAGGGCCGGACGCCCGAGGTCACGGTACGGGATGGCGCCCGGGCGACGGTCGTCGCCCTGGCGATGCTGGAGTCCGCGCGCGAGGGGCGGCTCCGCGAGATCTCGCTCGATGCCGTCTGCCCCTGAGCCACCGATGCGCGTCCTCCAGCTCGGGCCCTACCCCCCTCCGCACGGCGGCGTGCAGGCCAACCTGGTCGCCATCCGCCGTTACCTCCTCGCGCGTGAGATCCCGTGCGAGGTGATCAACCTGACCCGTCACCGGGAGGCGAAGGCGGGCGGTGTCCACCACCCGCGAAGCGCCCTCCAGGTGCTGTGGCTCCTGATGAGCCTGCGCTACGACGTGGTGCACTTCCACGTCGGGGGGAACCTGACGCTCCGCCTGCTCGGGCTCGGTCTGGTGTGCACGCTGTTGCCGCGCCGGAAGGCGGTGCTGACGTTCCATTCCGGCGGCTACCCCTCCTCGGAAGCGGGCCGGCGAGCGCGTCGGGCAAGCCTGACGGGCTACGTCCTGCGCAGGTTCGACCGCGTCGTGGCCGTGAACGCCGAGATCGCGGACGTGCTCGCGCGGTTCGGGGTGTCCCCCCGCCGCCTTCGCTTGATACCGCCCTTCGCCGTGGACGGCGCGGCGGTGGAAGCCGCGCTGCCCCCGTCGCTCTCGGAGTTCTACGGCTCCCATTTCCCGGTGTTGTCCAGCGTGGGCCTGCTGGAGCCCGAGTACGACCTGCCGCGGCAGATCGAGATGCTGGGCCTGCTGCGCCGCCGGCATCCCGGCGCGGGGCTCGTGATCATCGGCTCCGGCAGCCTGGAGGCGGAGCTGCGGCGGCAGATCGAGGCGACGCCCTACCGCGACCACCTCCGACTCTGTGGCGACGTGCCGCACGCGGCGACCCTCCGGATGATCGCGGCGAGCGATCTGCTCCTGCGGACCACCCTTCACGACGGCGACTCGGTCGCGGTGCGGGAGGCGCTGCACCTGGGCACTCCCGTCATCGCGACCGACAACGGCATGCGGCCCGTCGGGGTGGGTCTGATTCCCGTTTCCGACACCGCGGCCCTGCACCGGGCCGTGCTGGACGTTCTGGAACGACCCGCGCCGCGCGAGGGCCGGGGCGCCGCAGGGACCGAGAATCTCCAGGCCATCCTGCAGGACTACGAGGCCCTCGCCGCCGAGCTCGGCCATCGGCCGAGCCCCGTGGCGGCCTTCTCGACCCTGCTCGACTCTCGGCGTGAATAGCATGCTCCTGCCCCACGCCGAGACCGTCGCCGCCGTGCTGCGCTGGAACGCGGACGTCCGTCCGCCGGCCGCCGACCCTCGCATCGTCGCCCTCGGAGGCGGGACCGGGCTGCCCGTGCTGCTGCGGGGATTGCGGCCCGAGCGGCGTCCCGGGCCGGGCGGTGCGGCCGCGGACCGCGAAGGCCTGACCGCGATCGTCACCGTCGCCGACGACGGGGGCAGCTCGGGCCGCCTGCGCGAGGCGTACGGGATGCTGGCGCCGGGAGACATCCGGAACTGCCTGCTCGCCCTCTCGGACGGCGATCCGACGATGGCGACGCTCTTCGGCTACCGGTTCAACGGGCGCGGGGACGTCGCCGGCCACAGCCTCGGCAACCTGATCCTGGCCGCGCTCAGCCAGCTCGAGAGCCGTTTCGACCGCGCCGTGGACCGGGCGGCCGAGATGCTCGGCGCGCGGGGACGCGTGCTACCCGCCACGTCGGTCGCGGTGGGACTGGTGGCCGAGTTCGACGACGGCAGCCGCGTCGAAGGCGAGTCCCGCATCGGCGGGGTCCGGCGCCGGATCCGGAGCCTGCGCCTCCTGCCGGGCGACGTGCCGCCGCTTCCGGAGGCCCTGGCCGCCGTGGAGTCGGCGGATTGCGTGGTCATCGGGCCGGGAAGCCTCTACACGAGCCTCATCCCGGTCCTGCTCGTCGCGGGAATGACCGAAGCGATCGCGCGCTCCGGGGCGCGGGTGATCCTCGTCATGAACCTGATGACCCAGCCCGGCGAAACCGACGATTACGGCGTGGGCGACCACGTGCGTGCGCTGCGCGCGCACGCGCCGAGCCTTCCGATTCACGACGTGATCCTCAACCACACGCCGGTGCCGGAGCCGCTCCGGCAGCGCTACGCGGCCGAGGGCTCCCACCCCATCGCGCCCGACGCGGCGGCACCGTCGGCCCTCGGCTGCGAGACATGGACGGGCGATCTGCTGGACGCCGGTGACATCGTCCGGCACGAGCCGCACAAGCTGGCGCGAGCCGTTCTCGAGGTGGCGGGCCGGCCGTGGCCTCCGCGAGGGCGCGCGTGAGCGCCTCGGCCCGCACCGAATGGTGGCGCCCGGTGCCGCCGCTCGCGCCGGCGGGCACCGAGACGCTCGCCGCCCGCACGGGAGAGGAGCACGGGACCCGCGGCGCGTTCGCCTTCCGCGCGGTGCTCGCCTTCACGTTCATCAACCTGCTCTCGCCGCAGTCCTTCCTGCCGGCGCTGCAGCCGTTGAGGCTGGCCCTCGTCGCCGCGCTCGTGGGAATCGGCGCCCTCCTCGCCGGCAGCATCTTCCAGGGCCGGCCGCTCACGGTCCGGAGCCCGGAGATGACGCTGACGGCGGCGCTCGTTGCCTGGGCCGTCGTCACCGTGCCACTGTCCTTCTGGCCCGGGGGCAGCGTCTCGTTCCTGCTCGACCTCTACTTCAAGACGGTCGCGATCTTCTGGCTGCTGGCGAACGTCGTGGACACGCTGGCGCGGCTGCGGAAGGTCGTGTGGGCGCTGACGCTCATGTCGATCCCCCTGGCCCTGACCGGCGTCAAGAACTTCGTCACCGGTGGCTTCCTCGACGGGGACCCGAGCGGCCTCAAGCGCATCGTCGGCTACGAGGGCGGGTTGACGGCGAACCCCAACGACCTGGCCCTGACCCTGAACCTCATCCTGCCGCTGAGCGCCGCCCTGCTGCTCTCGGCCCGCAGCGCTCGCGCCCGCTTCCTGCTCGGGACGGTCGTGCTGCTGGACGTGGCCGGCGTCGTGGTCACGTTCTCGAGGGGGGGATTCGTCACCCTCGCCACGATCGTCGGCATCTGTCTCTGGCGGCTCGCGCGGCGAGGACGAGCGGGCCTGGCCGCGGGCGTGCTCGCGGTCTGCCTCCTCGCTTTCGCGATCCTCCCGTCGGGCTACGGGTCGCGGGTGGCCACCATCACCGACATCAACGCCGATGCCACCGGCTCGTCGCAGCAGCGGTGGGCCGACATGACGCGGGCGGCGGGGCTGGCGCTGGATCATCCCCTCACGGGCTCGGGCGTCGGCATGAACACCCTGGCCCTGTACGAGGCACGGACCGCGGAGCGCGTGAGGGCGGCCGCGCTGAAAGTCCACAGCGTGTACCTCGAGCTGGCCGTGGAGCTCGGGCTGCCCGGGCTCGTGCTGTACGTCCTGCTCGTGCGGGCCTGCCTGCGAACCGTTCGGCGCGTCCGCCGGGGCGCCGGCGCCGCGGGCCCGGACGAGCTGGCGAGGCTGGCGGAGGGTATCGAGATCTCGCTGTGGGCCTTCGCGGTGGCGGCCCTGTTCCATCCCGTCGCGTACCAGTTCTACTTCTATTACATGGCCGGCTTGAGCGTCGCCGCCGGCCGCGTCTATCGAGAGCGGTCGGCCTCGAGCCAGGCCCGCCGCCGGGGGCCGGAGGTCCTGAGAGCATGTGTGGCATCGCCGGGGCGGTGAGCTTCGCAGGCCGTCCGGTGTCGCTGGCCGAGCTGCGCCGGATGTGCGCGGTGCTGGAGCATCGGGGTCCGAACGACGAGGGGTTCTACGTGGCTCCCCACGCCGGCCTGGGCATGCGGCGTTTGAGCATCATCGACCTCGCCACCGGCCGCCAGCCGGTGTGCAACGAGGACGGAACGGTCTGGGCCGTGTTCAACGGGGAGATCTACAACTTCCAGCAGCTCCGGCGCGGCCTGGAGGAGCGCGGCCATCGGTTCTACACGGGCACCGACACCGAGGTCATCGTCCACCTCTACGAGGAGCGCGGTCCCCGCTGCGTGGAGGCGCTGCGCGGCATGTTCGCCTTCGCGGTGTGGGACGAGCGCGAGCAGAGCCTGCTCCTCGCGCGGGATCGGGTGGGGATCAAGCCCCTGTACTACTGCGAGGCGGGCGGGCGCCTGGCCTTCGCTTCCGAGCTCAAGGCGCTGCTGACGCTTCCGGAGGTCGAGCGGAAGCTCGACCTCGCCGCGCTCGGTCACGTGCTGGCGTTCCTCACCACTCCCCAGGCGGACAGCATCATCGAGGGCGTGCACAAGCTCGAGCCGGGCACGGTCCTCGTCGCCTCGAGGGGAGGCGTGCGCCTCTCACGGTACTGGGACCTGGAATGGAAGCCAGACTTCGGAAAGAGCGAAGCCGATCTGGTGGAGGGGCTGCGGGAGCGGCTGGAAGAGTCCGTCCGGCTCCACATGGTGAGCGACGTGCCCCTGGGCGCGTTCCTCAGCGGAGGCGTCGATTCGAGCGCGGTGGTGGCCACGATGGCCCGGCTGAGCCCGCGACCCGTGAAGACGTTCTCCATCGGCTTCGCGGAGGAGGACTACAACGAGCTGGCCTACGCCGGAGAGGTCGCGCGGGCCTGCGGCACCGAGCATCACGAGCTGATCCTCGAGCCCGACGTCCTCGGCGTGCTGGAGGATCTCGCCTGGCACCTCGACGAGCCCTTCGGCGATCCCTCCGTCATACCCACCTACATGGTGTCGCAGCTGGCCGGGCAGCACGTGACGGTGGTGCTCTCGGGCGACGGCGGCGACGAGCTGTTCGCCGGCTACGACCGCTATGTCGTGGAAGGTCGGGAGCGGCGGCGCGAGCGGATGCCGGCCGGCCTGCGGCGGGCGCTCGGTGCCTTCGCGCGCCACGCGCCCGAAGGCATGAAGGGGCGCAATTTCCTGCGGCACCTGGCGCTCGACGGCCTCGATCGCTACCTCGACGCCCTCAACTTCTTCCGGCGCGAAGAGCAGCGGGAGCTGTTCCAGCCCGACGCCTTCGCCCTCGTGTCGGCGGGGGATCCGTGGCGGGAGATGGGCGCCTACGTGCCCGATCTCAACGGGGACTGGCTCTCCCCGCTGCAGAACCTGGACATCCGGGCCTACCTTCCGCTCGACATCCTGACCAAGGTCGACCGCATGAGCATGGCCCACTCGATCGAGGCGCGCGTTCCGCTCCTGGACCACGAGCTGCTCGAGTTCGCGGCCACGATCCCGCCAACGTTGAGGCTGCACGAGGGAACGTCCAAGTACATCTTCAAGCGGGCGCTGGAGGGATGGCTTCCGGCCTCGATCCTGGAGCGGCCCAAGCACGGCTTTTCGGTGCCGCTCGGGCGCTGGTTCCGGGGGAGGTTGCGCGAGTTCGCGGGCGAGCTGCTGCTGTCCGACCGGGCGCGGCAGCGCGGGCTGTTCGACGCGGGCGCCGTGGCCAGGCTCTTGAACCGGCACCGCGCGGGGCGGGACCTCGAGTTCCAGCTGTGGACGCTCATCTCGTTCGAGCTGTGGGCGCGGCGATTCCTTGATGAAGTCGAGGTCGATGCCTGGCCGCCGTCGGCGGCGGCGGGCGTGGTCGAGCCGCTGATCGTCGGCCCCGCCGCGCCGATGGAAGCGGGGCGCGCATGAGCGCTCGGCTGCGGGTGGTCGTCTTCGCCGCGGGTCCGCTCGCGGCCGTCGACCGGGCCTTCTGCGAGCGGCTGGCGGGCGACCCGCGGCTCGACCTGCGCGCGATCGTGGTGGACGGCACCGCGCGCGCGCGCCGGCCCGGCTGGTGGCGGATCGTCCGCGGCCTCCAGCAGGACGGCTGGGGCTGGCTGTGGTTCAAGACGGTGACCGGCTCCAGCGCGCTCGCCCGCCGCGTCGCCCGCGCCGTCTTCGACCGCATGCATCGCCCGATCCGGGAGGAGTCCTACGCGGCGCTCGCGCGGGAGACGGGCATCGCCGTCCACCACGTCGCCGACATCCACGGCGACCAGGGCCGCGATCTGCTGCGCTCGCTGAAGGCGCAGCTGGGCCTCGTAGTGGGTGAGGGTGAGGGCGGCCTCGTCCTCGGCGACGCCGTCCTCTCGATCCCCGAGTACGGCACCCTGCGCCTGCAGAAGCACAAGCTGCCGGACTACCGCGGGGGAGCGCCCGTCGGCTACTGGGAGGTGCTGGCGGGCGAGAGCGCGATCGGCGTCACCGTCCACTACGCAACCGCGCAGGCGGACGCCGGAGACGTCCTCGCGCAGGTCTCCGTTCCCATCGAGGAGTGCGACACGCTCGCGAGCCTTCGCATCAAGGCCGACCTGGCCGGGGCGCGGCTGTACCACGACGCCATCCGGGCCTTCGCCGCGGGGCCGCCGGCGGCAGTGCCCCAGACCCCGCACGAAGCGCGGACCTACCGGCCGCCCAGTGCGATGCGCGTCTGGCGGCTCGAAAGACGCCTGCGCCGTCGGGCCGCCCGGCAGATGCCCGTCCTTCGCGAGCGCCCGGCCGCGATCGTGAGGGCCCGGGTGCTGCTGCAATACCTTCTCGTCTCGCCGCTCCTCTTCTGGTGGCGCCGGCGGCTGCGCGGCCAGCGGCGCTCGCCCGTCTGCATCCTCTTCTATCACCTCGTGGCGAACCGGCCGCTGAACCACATGTGCCTGCCGCTCGAGGATTTCGTGGCGCAGATGGAGCTGCTCCGCCGCCACTACCCGCTGCTGTCGCTCACGGAGGCGGCGGAGCGGATCGGCCGCGAGCGCAGCGAAGACGTCGCGGTGGCCCTCACGTTCGACGACGGCTACCGCGACAACGTCTGGGCCATCGAGTACCTGCGCCA
>Ga0075423_10007390_pt1 | contig 10369 bp, 9 predicted proteins | sample SoiMethybrSBSTD2_FD_80114 | JGI IMG/M metagenome (GOLD analysis project Ga0075423, IMG submission 80114) | Bulk soil microbial communities from a Populus tree surrounding site in Tennessee, USA - Soil MetaG P. TD hybrid SBSTD2 | ecosystem: Environmental > Terrestrial > Soil > Tree plantation...
CCCGGCGGCCAGCTCGCTCGAATCGGGCGCGGTCCACAGCGGGTGGTAGTAGGTCATCGCCACGCCCCACCACGCCATCGCACAGCCCGGGTCCTTCTCGGTCAGGCTCGTGAACACGCGCCGGGCCTCCTCGTAGAAGAACGAGTGGAGCAGCGCGACGCCGCGCTCGAATTCCTTCTGCACCGCAGGATCGCACGAGGTCGGGAACCGCACGGTTCCGACCTTGCCGAGGTCGCCGAGCGAACGCGACGCCGAGTCGGCCGGGGCGGCCTGGGCCGCAACACCCGTCGCGGGCCGCGCGGCCAGCGCCAGTCCCGCCACCAGCGCGAAGATGCCGGATGCGTTTCTCATCTCTGGGGTCTCCTCCCGTGGTTGGATGCGAGCGGGAGGTCTACCACGCGGCCGGGACGAAACCTAGCCGACGGCCACGGTCTCGGGGCGGGCCTCCGGCGCCTCGGACTTCGGGACCAGCGCCGGCGGGCGGCGCCGGCCGCTGAGCATGCGCTGGAACGTGTCGAGGTAGGTGTAGAAGACCGGCGTCACGTAGAGCGTGATCAGCTGCGAGAAGGCGAGGCCGCCGACCACCGCGAGGCCCAGCGGGCGGCGCGACTCGGCGCCGGCGCCGAAGCCGATCGCGATCGGCAGCGTGCCCATGAGCGCCGCCATGGTGGTCATCATGATCGGGCGGAAGCGGATGAGGCAGGCCTCGACGATCGCGTCGCGCGGCGACTTGCCCTCGTTGCGCTCGGCGTCGAGCGCGAAGTCGATCATCATGATCGCGTTCTTCTTCACCAGGCCGATCAGCAGCACGATGCCGACGTAGGCGTAGATGCTGAGCTCGGTGCGGAAGATCATGAGCGTCAGCAGCGCCCCGAAGCCGGCGAACGGGAGCCCCGAGAGAATGGTGATCGGGTGGATGAAGCTCTCGTACAGGATCCCGAGCACCAGGTAGATCACCAGCACGGCGAGCAGCAGCAGGAGCCCCAGCCCCTGCTGGCTCGACTGGAATACCTGCGCGGTGCCGCCGAAGCTGGTGGTGATGGTCGAGGGCAGCGTCTCGCGCGCCGAGCGCTGCACCGCGTCCACCGCCTGGCCGAGCGACGTGCCGGGGCGGAGGTTGAACGACAGCGTCACGGCCGGGATCTGCCCCTGGTGGTTGACGCTCATCGGGCCCACGCCGGGCGCGAGCCGCGCGACCGCGGACAGCGGCACCAGCGAGTTGCCGTTGCCCTGCACGTACAGGCTCTGCAGCGCCGAGAGGTCGCGCTGGAACTCGGGCATCAGCTCGAGGATCACCCAGTACTGGTCGTTGGGCGTGAAGATGGTCGAGACCTGGCGCGAGCCGTACGCGTCGTAGAGCGCCTGCTCGATCTGCTCCGCGGTCACGCCCAGCGCCGATGCGCGCTCGCGGTCGATCTCCACGTTCACCTGCGGGTTCGAGATCTGGAGGTCGGTGGTGACGTCCTGGAGGCCGGGCAGGTCACGCATCTTCGCGAGCAGATCGTTCGACGATGCGTAGAGCGCATCCTGGTCGGTGCTCATGAGCGTGAACTGGTACTGGCTCTTGGACGAGCGTGCGCCGACGTTGATGGTCGGCGGGTTCTGCAGGTAGGTGCGGATCCCGGGCACGCGCGAGAGCTTGGGCTGGAGCTCCTTGATCACGTCGTCGGCCGAGAGCCGGCGCTGGGAGCGCGGCTTGAGTCGGATGATCACGCGTCCGGCGTTGGCGCTGATGGCGCCGCCGCCGCCGCCGCCGGCGACCGACATGTAGGAATCGACGTTGGGATCCTTCCCGACGATGGCCGCCACCGCCTTCTGGTGCGTGACCATCGCGTCGTACGACGTGCCTTCTGCCGCTTCGGTGGTCGCGACGATGCGGCCGGTGTCCTCGGTGGGGATGAAGCCCTTGGGGATCCACGAGAACAGGAGGCCGGTCCCGATCAGGATGGCGGCGGAGAACGCGAGGGTGGCGCGGCGGTGGTTCATCACCCAGCCCAGCGTGCGCCCGTAGAAGCCGACCGAGCGCTGGTAGACGCCCTCGATCGCCCCGTAGACCCGGCCGTGCTCCTGCGGGTGCTGGTGGCTGAGGAAGCGGCTGCACAGCATGGGGGTGAGCGTGAGCGAGACCACGCCCGACACCAGGATCGCGACGCTGATCGTGACGGCGAACTCGTGGAACAGCCGGCCCATCAGCCCGCCCATCAGCAGCACCGGGATGAACACCGCGACCAGCGAGATCGTCATCGAGAGAATCGTGAACCCGATCTCGCGCGAGCCGTCGAGCGCGGCCTCGAGCGGCGGCTTTCCCGCCTCGATGTGGCGGTGGATGTTCTCGAGCATGACGATCGCGTCGTCCACCACGAAGCCCACCGACAGCGTGAGCGCCATGAGCGACAGGTTGTCGAGGCTGTAGCCCATCTGGTGCATCATCGCGAACGTGCCCACCACCGAGAGCGGCAACGACAGGCTCGGGATCACGGTGGCCGGCAGGTTGCGCAGGAACAGGAAGATCACCATCACGACCAGCGCGAGGGTGAGCAGCAGCGTGAACTGGACGTCGGTGACCGAGCGGCGGATCGACTCCGAGCGGTCGTAGAGCGTGTGGATCTCGACCGAGGCCGGCAGCTGCGGCTTCACCTTGTCGAGCAGGTCGAGCACCGCGCCCGCCACCTCCACGGTGTTGGTGCCGGGCTGGCGCTGCACCGCGAGCGTGATGCTGCGGTTGTCGCCGAACCAGCTCGCGACCTTGTTCACCTGCACGTCGTCCAGCACCTGGCCGAGGTCGCGCACCCGCACCGGCGCGCCGTTGCGGTATGCGACCACCACCTGTCCGAATTCCGCGGCACTCTGGAGCTGGCCGTTCGACATCACCGCCGCCGTCTTGTTCGGCCCCCACAGGATCCCGGTCGGCAGGTTCACGTTGGCGTCCTGGACGGCGTTGGTCACGTCGCCGATCGGGATGCCGCGCGACGACAGCGCGCGCGGGTCGAGCTGGATCCGCACCGCGTACTTCTGCGCGCCGAACACCGAGACCTGCGCCACGCCCTTCACCATCGAGATGCGCTGCGCCAGCCAGTTCTCGGCGTACTCGTCGAGCTGGGAGAGCGACAGCATCTTCGAGCTGAGCACCAGGAACAGGATGGGCGAGTCCGCGGGGTTCACCTTCTGGTACGCGGGCGGCGTGATGCCGGTCGGCAGCGAGCGCAGCGTCTTGGTGATCGCGGCCTGCACGTCCTGCGCCGCCGCGTCGATGTCGCGGTCGAGCGTGAACTGGAGCGTGATCGAGCTGCTGCCCTGGGAGCTCGAAGAGGTCATGGCGTCGAGGCCGGCGATGGTGGTGAACTGCTTCTCGAGCGGCGTGGCCACCGCCGACGCCATGGTCTCGGGGGATGCGCCCGGCAACGCAGCGCTCACCGAGATCACGGGGTAGTCCACGTTCGGCAGGTCGCTGACCGGGAGCTGGGTGTAGCCCAGGATGCCGAACAGCAGCACGCCCGACATGACGAGCGTGGTCATCACCGGCCGGCGGATGAAGAGCTCGGAGAAGTTCACTGCGTCCCTCCCACCGGCGCGCGCACCAGCACCCGGGCGCCCGGCGACAGCCGGAACTGCCCGTCCGTGACCACGGTCTCGCCGGGATGGAGCCCGTCGGCGAGCACCGCCACCTCGTCCACCGTGCGGCTCACCTTGACCGGACGGGGCGTGACGGTGGAGTCCGCGTTCAGTACATAGACGAACGTGCCGGCCTGGCCGGTCGACACCGCGGGGGCCGGCACCACGGTGGCATTGGCCTCGACATAGAGCACGAGCCGCACGTCCACGAACTGTCCCGGCACCAGCGCCCCGTCCTTGTTCGGGAACTCGCCCTTGAGCAGCAGCGTGCCGCTCGAAGGATCCACGGCGTTGTCCACGAACGCGAGCGGTCCTTCGTGAGACGTGGTGTCGGGCAGCGGCGTCGTGACGATCACGCGCGCCCCGGCGCCGCGATAGCGCTGCACCAGCGGCACGTCGCTCACCGGCACGGTGAAGCGCACGCGCACCGGGCTGTGCCGGTTGATGGTGACCAGCGGTTCGGTGGTGGCGGCCTTGACCAGGTTGCCTTCGTGCGCCATGAGCTGACCGGTGCGGCCCGAGATCGGAGCGCGAATCGACGCGTACTCGAGGTCGAGCCGCGCGGCGTCGACTGCGGCGGAGTCGGCGACGACGTTGGCGATCGCGGTCTCGGCGGCGGAGCGCTTCTGGTCCCACTCCGCCGGCGACACCAGGTTCTCGGGCAGGAGCGCCTTGGCGCGCTCGGCGTCCGCCCGTGCGAACGCTGCCTCCTCGCGGCTCTTGGCGAGCGCGGCGCGCGCCCGCTCGAGCGCGGCGCGGAACGGGCGCTTGTCGAGCTCGAACAGCACCTGACCCTCGCTCACTTCGTCCCCCTCGCGGAATGAGACGTGGGTGATCGTGCCGCCGACCTGGGAGCCGACCGCGGCCGTCTGCAGCGCCTCGACCGTGCCGGTGGAGCGCAGGGCGAAGGGCATCTCGCGCTGCATAGCGGTCGCCACCGTCACTGCCACGCGCCCCGCGCGCGGGCGCTGGGCTGCCCCGCACCCTGCGGCGAGCGGCAGGGCGGCGCATGCGAGCAGCAGCAGACGACGCCCGCAGACTGAATCGTCGCGTGAGACACCGAGTGTCATACGGTGCATGGGTTTGGGCCTCAGGTACGCGGGCGGCGCGGACAACCCGGACAGGGCTCCGCGCCGGTACGAGGGTTCAGTCTACCCTACAGACGATCGAGGGCACGTTACGTCTCTGTCAGTCGCGACCGACGGGGAATCTCAGACCTCGAGCGCCTGGGCGGCCTTCTCGAAGTCCTCGGACCTCACGTAGATGATGTAGCCGTAACCGCCGCGGCCGTCGGTGACGCCGGTGGACGCGTACACGTCCACATTGGATTGGTGCAGCTTGGAATGAATGCGCGCGAGCACGCCGACCTCGTCGTCCCCTTGCACCAGCAACGCGCGATGGGGGCCGTCGAGGGCGACCCCGGCCTGCTGCGCCACATTCTTCATCTTCGCCGGGTCGGCCGGAAACAGCGTGAGCTGCGTGCGCATGGTGCCGGTCGGAAGCGCCGTGATCGCGATCAGGTTCACGCCCTGGCTCGCGAGCTGCGAGAGCAGCTCGTACGCCTCACCGGGATGGTCCTCGACGGCGGCGTAGAAGTAATCGGCGCGGCGAATCGTGTACGCCATGGTGGGCTCCTCCGGGCGGCGGCCGTCGCGCCCGGCGCGCGCAGCAGTGCCCCTCGCCGCATCTTCGCGCCGCCACCTTCGGGGCGCAAATGCGCTACCGCCGCGCTACAGCAGCTCCTTCAGCCGCGCGAAGCCGGCGCGGCTCACCGGGAGCTGCCGGCCGTCGTGCAGGATCGCGACCCGGCTGTCCTTCGCGAGCGGCTCGATGCGCGCCAGCCGCTCGATGTTGAGCACGTACGAGCGATGGATGCGCACGAAGCGGTCGGGGTCGAGCCCGGCCGAGACCTCGGCCAGCGGGCGCGGCTTGAGGTGCATCCTCCCCTCGGAGTGGATCGCGGCGTAGTCGTCCTGCGCCTCGATCCAGTCGAGGCGCTGGACCGGGATCACGTGCACCTTGGCCCCGTCCTTGACCAGGATGCGCTCGACGAACTGGCCCGGCGCGCGCGCCGATGCCGCGAGCGAAGCCGCCGACGGCGCACTCGGCGCGTTCCCCTCGCCCGCGAGCCGCGCGCGCGCGTGCGCCAGCGCCTCGGCCAGCCGCTCGCGCGACACCGGCTTCAGCACGTAGTCCACCGCGTGGACCTCGAACGCCTTGAGCGCGTACTCGTCGTACGCCGTGACGAACACCACCGCCGGCGGGCGCTCGAGCAGCTCGAGCACCTCGAAGCCGTCGAGCTTCGGCATCTGCACGTCGAGCAGCACCAGGTCCGGCGTGTGCTCGCCGATCGCCTTCACCGCCTCGAAGCCGTTCGTGCACTCGCCCGCCACCTCGACCCCCGGCTCTGCGGCCAGGTACTCGCGCAGCAGCGAGCGCGCCGGGGACTCGTCGTCCACGATCATCACGCGCAGCGCGCGGGTGTCAGCCGGCATGGCGCTCGATCGGACGCCGGCCCGTGGCCGGTCCCGCCGCTCCGGAAACCGCGCGCTCCGCCGCGGGCGCAGCCGCAGGCCGCGCCGGCTCCGCTTCCGCGGCCGCCGAGCGCTCCGCCTCGACCGCCGGGAGCGTGACCCGCACGCGGAAGTGTTCGGGCCCGCTGAATACGTCGACGCGCGAGTGCTGCGGATCGAGCGCCTGCAGGCGCTGGCGCACGTTCTGGAGGCCGAGTCCCTGGCCGCGCCGCGGCGGCGCCTCGGGATCACGCGGGTTCTCGACGCCGATCACGAGCGCGCCCTCCTTGCGCTGCGCCTCGATCCTCACCACGCCGCCTTCGACCCGGTCGGCGACCCCGTGCTTCACGGCGTTCTCGATCAGCGGCTGGATCAGGAGCGGCGGCACCAGGCAGGCGCGCGCTCCGGGCTCGATCTCGGTCTCGACTCCGAGCCGCGCGCCGAAGCGCACCTGCTCGATCGCGAGGTAGCGCTCGGCCAGCGCCAGCTCTTCCGCGAACGCCACGCGCTCGCGCGCGCCGAGGGCGAGGCTCAAGCGCAGGAAATCGCCCAGCAGCTGGCACATGCGGCGCGCGTTCTCGGGCTGCGACCCGGCGAGCGCGCTGATCGAGTTCAGGCTGTTGAACAGGAAATGGGGATTGATCTGGGCGCGCAGCGCGCGCAGCTCCGCCTCGCGGGCGGTGACCTGGGATTCGAGCACGCGGCGCTCGGCGACGCGCGCCGACTCGAACGCCAGCAGCACGTAGTGCACCGCGATCGACTGGCCATAGAGGACGACCGCCGCGACGAACAGCACGCCGAGATCGCGCAGGATCCCCGCGCGGTCGGGTCCGATGTGGGCGAAGCGCGAGAGCGCGAGCGCCCACAGCCCACCGATCCCCACCCAGATCACGCTGGCCTGGAGGGCCGAGATCGCGAGCCCCACGATCAGCCGGGCGGGCTCCGTGGTCCCGAGCGGATGCGAGCGGCAGACGTACCAGGCCGAGAGGCAGATCGATGCGTAGATCGCCGTGAGCGGCCCGACGAACACCACCGCGTGCCAGATCGGCCGCGGCTCGAGCAGCACCAGCAGCGTGGCGAGCGCCACGCCCATCCCGAGCCACAGCCCGAAGTAGAGCGCGGACCTGAGCCGGCCCGCGAGCAGCGGATGCATGGGCTAGCGCGCCACCGCCGCGCCCGTAGGCCTGCGGAGCGAGGGCAGAGACACTAGTTCTTCACCTCGACACCCCCCATCATCACGAAGCCCTTGAGGATCAGGCGTCCCTTCACCTCGCCCACCGGCGGATGGGTGCGGTCTTCGACGCCGCCCATGATCAGCACGCCGTCGTATGTGACCGACCAGTCCTCCGGAATGCGCATGTCCACGCCGCCCATCATCACGAACAGGTCGATGCTCGCGGACTCCGCGGTCATCCGTGCGGAGCGCAGATCGATCTCGTGCCCGCCCATGAACGCCGTGAGGTCGCCGCCCTGGAAGTCCTGGGTGACCACCTTGCGATCGACTCCGGACCAGAAGGCGAAAGCGCTCAGCATGTTCGCAGAGTCCTTCGTTCCGCCGCGCGCGCGACGCAGCCCGCCCGAGACCATGAGACCGCCGATCCCGATCAGGAGGATGGGCCAGAAGTCTCGCATACCGTAGGGCAGCACGCCGAGATTCCGCAGCAGCATCCAAAGCCCGATCCCGGAGAGGATCCCGCCGGCGGCGAGGCTCTGGCGGACGCCCGTCCCGGTGAGCTTGAGGATCCCGTATCCCAGCAGCAGGGCGGGCCACCAGCGCAGGATCGCGGAGGCGTCGATGGTCCCGAGCTCGTCGAGCAGGAAGATCACGCCCAGCGCGATGACCGTGATCCCGAGGATCAGCCGGCCGGTCATCGCCGTGCGCTGCACGGGAATCTGGGTCTGGGCCATCAGGGGGTTCTCAGGCATGTCGCGCCTCCTCCTTGACCTGCGACTCGTGCCACTGGGTCCATGCCAGCACGATCACGACCGACACGAACACGGCGAGCAGCGCCGCCGGCGCCGCCTGGCGGATCAGGAGCCATGCGACCCGGACCAGCGCGCGCAGCGCCACCAGCGCCTGCGGGGTCACGAGACCCGACTGCCGCGCCAGCAGCGTGAGGTTGATCGCCGCGAGCCAGCATACCGAGGTGGCGAGCGCGAGCACCACCGCGGTCCACGCCAGCCGCTCACGCGACAGGCTCGCATTCCTCATGACCAGCCTCCCATCCGGTAGCGCCGCCGGGGCTCGCCGCGGAGCGCGCGCACCACGATGCCCGCTCCCACCGCGACCAGGACCAGCGGCCACGAGTTGCGATAGTCGAGACCGTACCATTCGAACTCGCACGCGAAGAACCAGAAGCCGAGCATCAGGAACGTGACCGTTCCGCCGAGACGGCCTTCCGCTGCGTGCAGCCCGGCAATCACCAGGAACACCGCGGGCCACAGCCTTCCGATCGACGGCATGTCGATCAGGTGGAGCCGGTCGAGCAGGAACCCGCTCCCCAGCAGCATGAGGAAGATGCCCCAGACCACGCTCTTCCGGACGTGCGCCCGCTCGATCACATCCTGCCGTTCTTCCTGCTCCATTGGCTCCTCCTTCGCCCTCTTGCTGCCTCCATGGAACAAGTTACGGCTCAACCAGGTGCGGGGCGCGGGGTTTTCGGCGAACGGCGACTTGGAACCGGTGAATGGCGCCGGAGGGCGGCCGGGCGGGGCCTATTGGGGGCCCACGCCGGGCAGGCGGGCCGGCCAGGCGGCACTGGCCGCCGCCAGCGCGCGCTTCACGTCGTCGCTCAGGAACGCGATCGCGAGCGCGTTCGCCTGGGCCTGCCTGATCTCCTCCGGCGAGAGCCCGGCGGCGGGTGCCGCGATCACGTACTCGTGCGGCAGATCGATGCCGCTGATCGCGGGGTCGTCGGTGTTGATCGTGGCGAGCAGGCCGCGCTCGATCCAGCCCCGCAGCGGATGGCTCGCGTAGCTCTTCACCGTGCTGGTCTGCACGTTGCTCGTGAGGTTGGCCTCGATGCCGATGCGGTGCTCGAGCATGTAGTCGAGCAGCCGGGGATCCTCGCCGATCCGTGCCGCGTGCCCGATGCGCGTTGCGCCGAGCGCGCCGATCGCCTGCCACACGCTGGCCGGGCCGTCGGCCTCGCCGGCGTGCACCGTCACCGCCAGGCCCGCCTCGCGCGCGCGGCGGAAATGCCATGCGAAGTGCGCAGCGGGCCACAGCAGCTCGTCGCCCGCGAGATCGATCGCGACCAGCCGGTCGCGGAAGCGCAGCAGCGCCTCCAGCTCCCGCAGCGCGATCTCCGGCCCGTAGGTGCGGCTCAGGATCCCGATCGCGCCGACGCGGAGCCCGGTGTCCGCTGCACCCGCGCGGATGCCGTCGAGCACCGCCTCGGTCACGGCCGCGGGGTCGAGCCCGTGGCGCTCCGCCATGAACCAGGGGCTGAAGCGCAGCTCGACGTATGCAAGCTCTTCGTTGCGCGCGTCCTCCACGCTCTCGCGCGCGATGCGGTGGCAGGCCTCGCAGTCCACCATGACCTCGCGCAGCCAGCGGAAGCGCGCGATGAATGCCATCACGCTGGCCTCCCGCTCCATGATCTGCACGTGGGGCCTCAGGCCCTCGAGAGTGCGGGCGGGGAGCGCGAGACCATGGCGCTCCGCCAGGTCGAGGACGGTGGCCAGCCGCACGCTGCCGTCGAGATGCCGGTGGAGATCGATCAGCGGCAGGGTGCGGTCGATCATCGCGCGGCCTTGGGGGTGGGCGACGCCGTGAAGCCGCTCAGGCTCTCCCGGTGCGCGAGGTGATCGGCACGTACGGGCGCTTCACCGCGCCGGTGTAGATCTGGCGCGGCCGGCAGATGCGGGTGTCGGGGTCGCGCCGCATCTCGAGCCACTGCGCGATCCAGCCCGGCAGCCGCCCGAGCGTGAACATCACGGTGAACATGTTCACCGGCACCCCGAGCGCCTGATAGATGATGCCCGAGTAGAAATCCACGTTCGGGTAGAGCTTGTGGCTGACGAAGTAGTCGTCCTTGAGCGCGATCTCCTCGAGCTTCATCGCGATCTCGAGCAGGTGGCTGCGGATTCCGAGCTTGTTGAGCACGCTGGCGCACGACTTCTTGAGGATCGCGGCGCGCGGATCGTAGTTCTTGTACACGCGGTGGCCGAAGCCCATGAGCCGGCTGTTGTCCTTCTTGTCCTTGGCGCGGTCCACGAACTTCTGCACCTCCCCGCCCTCG
>Ga0075423_10007392_pt1 | contig 10368 bp, 8 predicted proteins | sample SoiMethybrSBSTD2_FD_80114 | JGI IMG/M metagenome (GOLD analysis project Ga0075423, IMG submission 80114) | Bulk soil microbial communities from a Populus tree surrounding site in Tennessee, USA - Soil MetaG P. TD hybrid SBSTD2 | ecosystem: Environmental > Terrestrial > Soil > Tree plantation...
GCAAGATCATCGACATCGACCTGAACGAGCCGACGCCGGAAGGCGCGCGCGCGCGCGTGGGCGAGATGTGCCGCCAGCTGCTCGCGAACCCGATTCTGGAGGACTATACGATCGAAACCGTGGACGACCTTGCCCCGCGCGGAGCCGCACGCTAAGATGAGTGCGCTATGAGATTCGGTGTCGTGGTGTTCCCAGGCACGTGGAGCGACTGTGATTTTCACTACGTCGTCTCCGAGGTCCTGCATCAGCCCGTGCGGTACGTCTGGCATCGCGAGCGCGAGCTTCGCGAGCTCGACTGCGTGATCCTGCCGGGCGGCTTCTCCTACGGCGACTACCTGCGCGCCGGCGCGGTGGCCGGCCGGTCGCCGGTCGTCGCCGCCCTCGGCGACTTCATCGCCGGTGGCGGGCTCGTGCTCGGCTCCTGCAACGGCTTCCAGATTCTCTGCGAGGCGGGATTGCTCCCGGGCGTCCTGACGCGCAACGAGTGCCTGCAATACCGCTGTCAGTCGAGTCATCTGGTCGTCGAGAACGTCGACACACCGTTCACGCGCGGCCTGCGGCCGGGCCAGGTGCTGACGATGCCGATCTCGCACGGCGAGGGCAAGTACTACGCCGACCCCGAGACACTCGCGCGGCTCAAGCAGCAGAACCTGATCGTCTTCCGGTATGCGGAAGCCGACGGGCGCGTCACCAAGAAGAGCAACCCGAACGGCTCCCTCGACAACATCGCGGGAATCGTGAATCCCGAGGGCACGGTGCTGGGCATGATGCCCCACCCGGAGCGGGCCTCCGAAGCGGCGATGGGCGGCACCGACGGGCTCCTGATGTTCCAGTCCCTCCTCGGAAGCCTCGTCGAGGATGGCAGCTTCCTCAAGCGGTAACCAGGGTTGACGGGGGCCGAGCCCAAGGTCACGCTCGGGCTGGCGCTGGAAGCAGGCCTCACGGCCGAAGAGTACGATCGCATCCTCTCACGCCTCCGGCGCGAGCCGACCTACGCCGAGCTCGGCCTCTTTTCGGCGCTCTGGTCGGAGCACTGCGCCTACAAGCACTCGCGCGTCTTCCTCTCGCGCTTGCCGCAGACGGGCTCGCACGTCCTGCAGGGGCCGGGCGAGAACGCGGGCGCGATCGACATCGGCGACGGCTGGGCGGTCGTCTTCAAGATCGAGAGCCACAATCATCCGTCGTTCATCGAGCCGTTCCAGGGCGCGGCGACGGGTGTCGGCGGCATTCTGCGTGACATCTTCACGATGGGCGCGCGCCCGATCGCGATTCTCGACTCGCTCCGCTTCGGCGAGCTCGACGAGCCCAAGGTGCAAGAGCTCGTGAACGGCGTCGTCTCGGGCATCAGCTGGTACGGCAACTGCTTCGGCTGCCCGACCGTGGGCGGCGAGATCGCGTTCGCGCCGGAGTACGCGGGCAATCCGCTCGTCAACGTGATGTGCGTCGGCCTGGTCCGCGCCGATCAGATCTTTCGCGCGCGGGCCGAAGGACCGGGCAATCCGGTGTTCTACGTCGGCAACAAGACGGGCCGCGACGGCATCCACGGCGCGACGATGGCGTCGGCGACGTTCGACGAGCACGCCGAGGCGCGCCGCCCGACCGTCCAGGTCGGGGATCCGTTCACCGAGAAGCTCCTGCTCGAGGCGTGTCTCGAGGTGATGCGCACCGGTGCGGTCGTCGGCATCCAGGACATGGGCGCCGCGGGCCTCGCCTGCTGCACCTCCGAGATGCCCGCGCGCAGCGGGACCGGCATGGACGTCGAGCTCTCGCGAGTCCCGCAGCGCGAGACCGGGATGACGCCGTACGAAATCCTCTTGTCCGAATCGCAGGAGCGCATGCTGCTCGTTGCCGCGCGCGGCCGCGAGGAGGAAGTGCGGCGCGTGTTCTCGAAGTGGGAGCTCGACGCGGTCGAGATCGGCACGGTGACCGAGGGCGCCGAGCTGACTGCGCGGCTCAAGGGCGAGGTCGTGGCGCGGGTGCCGGTCGATCTGCTGGCCGAAGCACCCAAATACCGCAAGCCCACGGCCGAGCCTGCGTGGCTCGCCGAGCGCCGCGCCTTCGATCCGCTGACCTTGCCGCAGCCGGCTGACTATGGCGCGGCCCTGGCCCAGCTGCTCGCGTCGCCGACGATCGCATCCAAGGAATGGGCGTTCCGCCAGTACGATCAGCAGGTCGGCATCAACACGCTGGTCCTGCCCGGCTCCGACGCCGCCGTCCTTCGCGTCAAGGGCACGCGGCGGGCGCTCGCGGTGTCCACCGACGGCAACGGCCGCCACGTGTTCCTCGATCCCAGGCAGGGCGCGGCGATGGCCGTCTGCGAGGCGGCCCGCAACGTATCCTGCTCGGGGGGCGAGCCGCGCGGCGTCACCGACTGTCTGAACTTCGGCTCGCCGGAACGGCCCGAGATTCTCTGGCAATTCGCCGAAGCGATCGAGGGCATCGCGGCCGCGTGCCGGGCCCTCGACCTCCCCGTGGTCGGGGGTAACGTTTCCTTCTACAATGAGACCAGTGGCCGGGCCATTCTGCCGACACCGGTCATCGGCGTGGTCGGGGTCCTCGATGACGCGGGCCGGCGAGCGACGCAGTGGTTCAAGGGCGCCGGCCATCGCGTCGCGCTCCTGGGGCCCGACACGGTGAGCCTGGGCGGCAGCGAGTACCTCTGGGCGCGCGAGCAGCGGCTCGCCGGAGCTTTGGCGCCGCTCGATCTCGAGACGGAACGCCGGGTGCAGGGGGCCGTGAGGGCCGCGATCAGCGCGGCTTTGGTCACGGCGGCGCACGACTGCTCCGAGGGCGGTGTGGCGGTCGCGCTGGCCGAAGGGTGCATCACGGGCCGCGACCTCGTCGGGTGCGAGGCGGCGCTACCGGCGGGTGCCCGGGCCGATCTGACCTTGTTCGGCGAGGGGCCGTCGCGGGTCGTCGTCACGGTGGAGGCCGCGCGCGCACGGGAGTTCGAGGCGCTGATGGCCGAGTCGGCGATCCCCTGGCGGTGGATCGGGACGACCGGCGGCGAGCGTCTGGCAATACGCATCGGGACCGAGACGCTGGTCGACGTCGCTACGAGACAACTCGAGCAGGCTTGGAGGACTGGATTTGAACGTCACGTGGCGTGACGACAGATTCCACGACGAGTGCGGGCTCTTCGGCATCTGGAACCATCCAGAGGCCGCGAACGTCACGTACCTCGGTCTCTACGCCCTGCAGCATCGCGGGCAGGAGTCCGCGGGCATCGCGGCGACCGACGGCACGTCGTTCCACACCGAGAAGCACATGGGGTGGGTGGCGGACGTCTTCAGTCCGGAGCGCCTGCGGCGGCTGCCGGGTCATCGCGCCATCGGGCACGTACGCTACTCGACCGCCGGGAGCTCGAACCTCCGGAACGCGCAGCCGATCACCGCAACCACCGCGCGCGGGCCGATCGCGATCGCCCACAACGGCAACCTGACGAACGCCGAGACCCTCCGACGCGACATGGAGCGCGACGGCGCCATCTTCCAGTCGAACTCGGACACCGAGGTGATCCTGCACCTCCTGGCGCGCGCGCCGGCCGGCCCGCTCGAGGATCAGATCGCCCACGCGCTCATGCAGGTGAAGGGCGCGTACTCGCTCGTGATCATGACGCTCGACGCGCTGTACGCGATCCGCGACCCGTACGGCTTTCGCCCGCTCAGTCTCGGTCGTCTCGGCGACGCCCACGTCGTCGCCTCGGAGACGTGCGCGCTCGACCTCATGGAGGCCTCCTTCCAGCGTGACGTCGAGCCGGGCGAGATCCTGATCATCTCGGACGCCGGCACCCGGTCGATCCGGCCGTTCCCGCCGGGCGAGCGGCTGCACTGCGTATTCGAGTACGTGTACTTCGCGCGGCCCGACTCGATGCTGTGGGGCCGCAACGTCCACACCGTGCGCAAGGCGATGGGCCGCCAGCTCGCGCGCGAATACCCGGTCCCGGCCGACATCGTCATTCCCGTGCCGGACTCGGGGACCAGCGCCGCGCTCGGCTACTCCGAAGAGGCCGCGACGCCCTACGAGATGGGGCTGATCCGCAATCACTACGTCGGCCGGACGTTCATCGAGCCCAAGCAGGGCATTCGCCACTTCGGGGTGAAGGTGAAGCTCAATCCGATGCGCGAGATGCTCGAGGGCCGGCGCGTGGTGGTGGTCGACGACTCGATCGTGCGCGGCACCACGAGCCGCAAGATCGTGCGGATGATCCGGAGCTCGGGCGCCAAGGAAGTGCACGTGCGGATCTCGTCGCCGCCGATCCAGTGGCCGTGCTTCTACGGCATCGATACGCCGACGCGGAAGGAGCTGATCGGCTCGAGCCACAGCCCCGAGGAGATCCGTCGCTACCTCGGCGCCGACTCGCTCGGCTATCTCTCGCTCGACGGCATGCTCAAGGCCACCGGCACCGAGCCTGGGCAATTCTGCCACGCGTGCTTCACCGGTAACTATCGCGTGGGGATCGAGCCCGAGCCGACGCCGCAGCTCAGCCTCTTCGAGCGCTGACGTGAAGCCGCTCACCTATCGCCAAGCCGGCGTCGACATCGACGCGGGCGACGATGCGGTCCGCCGCATCACGCCGCTTGCCCGCGCGACGAACCGCGCCGAGGTGATCGGTGGCGTCGGCGGCTTCGCGAGCCTGGTCGGCCTGCCGTCGAAATACCGTGAGCCCGTCATGGTCTCGTCGACGGACGGGGTGGGTTCGAAGTTGAAGATCGCCTGCCTCGCCGGCCGGCACGACACCGTGGGCATCGACCTGGTCGCGATGGGGGTGAACGACATCCTCGTACCGGGCGCCGAGCCCCTCTATTTCCTCGACTACATCTCGGTCGGCCGGCTCGATCCCGGGCAGATCGAAGCGATCGTCGGCGGCGTCGCCGAGGGCTGTCGGCAGGCCGGTTGCGCGCTGGTCGGCGGCGAGATGGCCGAGCACCCCGACTCGCTCCCGCCCGGCGAGTACGATCTCGCCGGCTTCGCGGTCGGCATCGCCGAGCGGCAGCGATTGATCGACGGCTCGAAGATCCGTCCCGGCGACGTCGTCCTGGGGCTGGCCTCGTCGGGTCTGCACTCCAACGGCTACAGCCTGGTGCGGCGCATCGTGTTCGACGTGATGAAGCTCCGCGTGACCGATGCCCTGCCGGGAACCGGACGACTCGTGGCGGACGAGCTGCTCACTCCGACGCGCATTTACGCACGATCGATTCAGACGCTACTGGAGACGGTCGAGGTGAGGGGCATGGCGCACGTGACCGGGGGAGGTGTCACCGGCAACATCCCCCGCGTGCTCCCTCAGGGCTGCCGAGCCCGGCTGGTCCGCAGCTCCTGGTCGCCACCCGCGGTATTCGAGACTCTCCGCCAGGCCGGCCGCGTGGAGGATGCCGAGATGTTCAGGACCTTCAACATGGGGATCGGCTACGTGGTCATCGTTCCCGCGGGCGAGGCGGACACGGCGGCACGCATTCTCCGGGGCGCGGGCGAGACGGTGACGAGGATCGGCGAGATCGTCGCCGGGGAGCGCGGCGTGGAGCTCGTCGCGTGACGGCCGCGCGCGCTCGCCTCCGCGTGGGCGCCCTGGTCTCGGGGCGCGGCTCCAATCTCCAGGCCCTGCTGGATGCCTCCGCCAGACCGGACTACCCGGCTGAGGTCGTCGTCGTGATCTCTGACCGGGAGCGAGCGGCCGCCCTCGATCGTGCGCGGGCGGCGGGAATCGAAGCGCTCTACGTGAACCCGAAAGACTTCGCCGACCGGGAGGCCTTCGACCTCGCGCTCGTCGGCGAGCTCTCGGCGCGCCGGGTCGGTCTCGTGTGCTGCGCCGGGTTCATGCGGATCCTGTCGCCGGCATTCACACGCGCGTTCGCGGGGCGCGCGATGAACATTCACCCCTCGCTCCTGCCCTCGTTTCCGGGACTTCACGCTCAGCGGCAAGCCCTGGACCAGGGCGTGAAGGTCGCCGGGGCGACGGTGCACTTCCTCGACGCCGGGGCGGTCGACACCGGCCCGATCATTCTCCAATCGACCGTGCCGGTGCAGGCCGACGACACCGAGGACACGCTCGCGGAGCGGATCCTGGCCGAAGAGCATCGTCTCTATCCCGAAGCGGTGCGCCTGTTTGCCGAGGGACGCCTCGCTATCGACGGTCGGAGGGTCACGGTGAGAGACAAGCCATGAAGGTCCGCCGGGCGCTCATCAGCGTGCACGACAAGACCGGGATCGTCGAGTTCGCGCGGGCTCTGGCCGGTCTCGGCGTCGAGATCCTGTCGACCGGCGGCACGGCGAAGCTGATCCGCGAGTCGGGCGTCCGCGTGATCGACGTGGCGGAGGCGACCGGCTTCCCCGAGATGCTCGACGGGCGCGTCAAGACGCTCCATCCGAAGATCCACGGCGCAATCCTGGCCCGCCGCGATGTCCCCGAGCATCTCGCCGCGCTCGGCAAGCACGGGATCACACCGATCGATCTGGTCGTCGTCGCCCTCTATCCCTTCGAGCAGACGGTGGCGCGGCCCGGCGTGACGCAGGTCGAAGCGATCGAGCAGATCGACGTCGGCGGCCCCACGATGATCCGGGCGGCCGCCAAGAACCACGGGAGTGTCGCGGTGGTGACCGGGCAGCCGCAGTACGCGGCGGTCCTCGACGAGCTGCGCGCCAGCGGCGGATCGCTCAGCGACGCGACGCGCTTCCGCCTCGCGCAAGACGCGTTCCGCCGCACCGCGGAATACGACGCGGCCATCTCGGCCTATCTGTCCTCGAGCGCGCCCGGGCCGGGCGAGGGTGTCCGCAGCGAGCTGTTCCCGGCGCAGCTGAGGTTTGAGGCCGAGCGCGTACTCCCGCTGCGCTATGGGGAGAACCCGCACCAGGAAGCCGCGTTCTACCGTCAGGTCGGTGCGCCGTCCGCGGGCCTCGCTACCATGAAGCAGCTCCACGGACCGGAGCTCGGCTACAACAACCTGCTCGACTTCTCGGCCGCGCTCTCGCTGCTGCTCGAGTTCGAGGAGCCGGCGGCCGTCGTCGTCAAGCACACGAACCCCTGCGGTGTCAGTCGTGGGGCAACGGTAGGCGCCGCCATCGTCCTGGCCAAGGCGTCGGATCCGGTCTCGATCTACGGCGGTATCGTCGGGGTCAACCGCACCCTGGACGCCGCCGTCGTCGAGGCACTGGCGGGCGTCTTCGTCGAGATCCTCTTCGCCCCGGCGTTCGCGCCGGACGCACTCGAAGAGATCAAACGCACCAAGAAGAAGTGCCGCGTCTTCGAGGTCGCCTGCGACCGGACCTTGCCCGCGCGGCTCCCCGAGTACCGCGGTGTCCTCGGCGGCCTGCTCGTGCAGACGACCGATCTCGCCGACCTCGAGCCTGCCAATCTCAAGACCGTGTCGAAGCGGGCGCCGACCGCCGCCGAGCTCGACGCGCTCCGCTTCGCCTGGCGCGTGGGCAAGCACGCCAAGTCCAACGCGATCGTGCTGACGACGCGCGACCAGGTGGTCGGCGTCGGCGCCGGCCAGATGAATCGGGTCGACTCGGCGCGCCTGGCGGTGATGCGTGCCCGCGAGATCGGCCTTCCGACGAAGGGCACCGTCTGCGCCTCCGACGCGTTCTTTCCGTTCCGCGACGGACTCGACGTGGTCGCCGCGGCCGGCGCCACCGCGGTGATCCAGCCGGGCGGCTCGTTGCGCGACGAAGAGGTCATCGCCGCGGCCGACGAGCAGGGACTCGCGATGGTCTTCACAGGCATCCGTCATTTCCGTCACTAGTCGAGAACGTCCGATGAGCCCGTCCCAGCCCGAGCGCATTTACGGCGTGCGGGAGCTTACCCGGATCTTGACGCTCACGCCGAAGCGAGCCGGGCAGCTCCGCCGGCTGGACCTTCTGCGGGGCGATTCCGGTTACACGTTCCGCGACTTGCTGGCGCTGCGCGCGGCCAGCGCGCTCCTCGACGCCGGGGCCTCGGTGCGGCAGATCCGCGAGGCGCTCACGGCCCTGCGTCGTCAGGATCCGGACCTCCAGCAGCCGCTGGCCGAGGTACGGCTGGTGCTCGAAGGTGACCGGCTCGTCGCCCAGTCCGATCGCGTTCGCTTCGATCCGCGCACGGGCCAGATGGTGCTGGCCCTCGACTCGGGCGGGCTCGAAGCCGCCGCCACCGCCACGCTCGGCACCGGCCTGGTGCGTCCGCTGGCGCCGCCCGCCGATCAGGCCGAAACCTGGTTCGAGCGCGCCAGCGAATGGGACGGCGATCCGGCGCAGTGGGAAGATGCGATCGACGCCTACCGGCGTGTCGTCTCCATCGATCCGACCTACGCCGCGGCGTGGAACAACCTGGGGCTGCTCCTGCACCGCATGGGCCGCTACGACGAGGCCAGCGAGGCATACCTGGCGGCGCTCAGTCAGGATCCGCAGTGCTGCGAGGCCGCCTACAACCTCGGCTCGTTGCACGAGGACCGCGGCGCGATCGAGGAAGCGATCGGCGACTATCGCAAGGCGCTCGAGCTCTCGCCCGACTACGCCGACGCCCATTTCAATCTCGCGGGCGCGCTCGCGCGCAACGGCCGCGATGGCGAGGCGATCAAGCACTGGCAACGCTACCTCGAGCTCGACTCCGGCAGTCCCTGGGCCCGCATCGCGCGAGCCCACCTCGAAGTCGTCGAGCCCCCCGACAAAGCCGAATGAAACCGGGCCGCACCACCAACATCCTGATCGTCGGCGGCGGCGGCCGGGAGCACGCGCTGGCGTGGAAGATCGCGCAGAGCCCGCTGGTCGACACGCTATTCGCGGCACCCGGCAATCCGGGCATCGCGCGCCACGCGCGCTGCGTCGACATCGGTGTCGACGCGCACGATGATCTCGTCGCGTTCGCCCGGCGCGAGCGCATCGATCTGACGGTGATCGGTCCAGAGGCGCCGCTCGTCGCCGGCCTCGCCGATCGATTCACCGCCGCGGGACTGGCTGTCTTCGGGCCAAGCGCGCGGGCGGCCGCGATCGAAGGCTCCAAGGCGTTCTCCAAGGACCTGATGCGGCGCCACGGGATCCCGACCGCGCGGTTCGCGACCTTCGACGACGCGGACGGCGCGCGTCGCTTCTGCCGCGAGATGGGGGCTCCGCTCGTGGTGAAGGCCGACGGGCTCGCGGCCGGCAAGGGCGCGATCGTGTGCGCCACGCTCGAGGAGGCCGACGCCGCGATCGCCGAGTGCATGGAGCGGCGAGCGTTCGGCGCCGCCGGCGCGCGCGTGGTCGTCGAGGAGTTCATGATCGGCCAGGAAATCTCGTGGTTCGTGCTGTCGAACGGCGGCGACGTCATGACCTTGGCCGCCGCCGAGGATCACAAGGCGGTGTTCGACGGCGACCGCGGCCCGAACACCGGCGGCATGGGCTGCTACTCGCCGGTCGCCGTGTTCGACGAGGCGCTCGAGAAGCGTGTCATGGAGACGATCGTGCGCCCGACGCTCGCCGCGCTCGCCGGTGAGGGTGCCCCGTATCACGGCGTCCTCTATGTGGGCCTCATGCTGACGGCGCAGGGCCCGAAAGTCGTCGAGTTCAACTGCCGCTTCGGCGATCCCGAGTGTCAAGCGCTCATGGTGCGGGCACCGGGTGACCTGGTGCCGCTGCTCCGCGCGGCCGCCGGCGGAGATGCGTGGCCGCCGGCCCATCCATGGCCGGGCACGGCTTCGGTCTGCGTGAACATCGCCTCCGGGGGCTATCCGGGGAAGTATCCAACGGGGTTGCCGATCCGCGGCGTGGAAGCAGCGGGTGCCAGGCCGGGTGTCCAGGTGTTTCATGCGGGAACCGCCACGAAGAACGGGACCCTCGTGACCGCGGGCGGGCGAGTGCTCGGCGTGACTGCGGTTGCCGAGAGCATGGACGCGGCGATCGCGGCGGCGTATGCGGCGGTCCACGAGATCTCGTTCGAGGGCATGCACTACCGGACCGACATCGGGAGGCGCAGAGCGTGACAGGAGCTGTACGCGTAGGCATCGTGCTCGGCAGCGACAGCGATCTCGAGGTGATGCTCGAAGCCGTGAAGGTACTCGACGCGCTCGAGGTCGGGAGCGAGGTCGTCGTCACTTCGGCGCATCGGACGCCGGCGCGGACTCACGAATACGCCACGACGGCGCACGCCCGCGGGCTCGGCGTGCTCATCGCCGGCGCCGGCGGCGCCGCCGCGCTTCCCGGCGTCCTCGCGGCCTCGTCCCCCTTGCCGGTCATCGGCGTGCCGGTCGCGTCCACGCCGCTCGGCGGAATCGATGCCTTGCTCTCGATCGTGCAGATGCCGAAAGGCGTCCCGGTCGCGACCGTCGCGATCGGCAAATGGGGCGCGGCGAATGCCGGTCTGCTGGCCGCGCAGATCCTGGCGGTCGGAGATCCAGCGCTGGCCGCGCGGATCGC
>Ga0075423_10007393_pt1 | contig 10367 bp, 9 predicted proteins | sample SoiMethybrSBSTD2_FD_80114 | JGI IMG/M metagenome (GOLD analysis project Ga0075423, IMG submission 80114) | Bulk soil microbial communities from a Populus tree surrounding site in Tennessee, USA - Soil MetaG P. TD hybrid SBSTD2 | ecosystem: Environmental > Terrestrial > Soil > Tree plantation...
CCCGGATCCCGTGGACGGCCCGCTCCAGGCTCGGGGCGACGTGCCGGTAGACCAGCCGGCGCCCCGCCGGGACGGCGGCGACCAGGCCCGAGACGGCCAGGATGCCGAGCCCCACCCACGGCAGCGTCCGCGCCGACGGAGGGTGCAGGCCGTTCAGGCCCCTGGCCCCCACCGCCACCGCGAAGACGCCGAGCAGGGCCGCGTGCATGACGGCGCCGGCCGTCGCGTTGATCCCGGCACCGGTGACCGCCACCGCCGCGTGGACGCCCTGGCGCTCCATGAACCGGGCCCCGAGGGCCAGACCGCCGACCTTGGCCGGGGTGACCCAGTTCACGAACGACGCCCCGACCTGGGCCACGAACGTCGGCCAGGGCGGCAGCCGGTCGGGGACCGACCCGATGGCGCTCATGGCGGCGGCGGCGTAGCTGAGCACCGACATGGCCACGATGGCCGGCAGCCAGCGCCAGTCGACGTGGCTGACCTGCTGGGCCAGGAGCTGGACGTCGGAGAGCTGGTGGATCAGGAAGTAGATGGCGACCCCGGTGAACAGCCAGACCGCCATCCGCCGGAGGCTGACCCGCTCCACCTGGGCGTACTCCGGCTCGGGGGTGCCGGTGACCCGCAGGATCTCCGCCTGCAGGGGCTTGTCCTTGCCGGGCAGCGCGTTGACGGCCTTGCGGGTGGCCGTGCTCAGGACGGCCGGCTGCACATAGCGCAGCGCCGCCGCCACCGGGCCGGAGCCGAGCACCTCGACGGCCGCGGCCACCGCCCGCTCGGCCCCGGCCGTGGTGTAGGTGGAGCACAGCAGCTCGGCGGCGTCCTCGTCGAGCAGGTCGTCGCCGGCCGCCAGCTCGGCGAAGCCGAAGTCGATCAGCCAGGGACGGCCGTCGGGGTCGAGGAGGACGTTGGCCAGGCGCAGGTCCCGGTGGGCGATCCGCTGGCGCCGCAGCTCGGCGACCTCCTCCCAGATCCCGCGGAGCACGTCGTCGGTGACCGCGCCGGCCTCGACCGCGTCGAGCGAACGGCCTTCGACGGCGTCGTAGGCCAGCACCATGGCCAGCTCGCCGACCGCGGCCACGGTCACCAGGTGAGGCGTGCGCACGCCGGCGTCGGTGGCCTTCAGCGACACCAGCGCCTCGTGCTCGACGGCGCGCCGCAGGGTCGAGTACGGCAGCTCGTCGCCGACGTTCTGCAGCCGCAGCCGCCGCCAGGCCCGGAACAGGAGATCCGCGTCGCGCTCGTCCTGGCCCAGGGCCTTGACGAACAGCCGCCGGCCGTCGGCGAGCTCGGCGAAGTACGGGGTCGAGCCGCGGGCGTCCACGCTGGCGCGTTCGACCGCCTTCACCTCGAGCCCGGAACGGGCCAGCGCGTCCGTCAGCTGCTGCCCGCCCGGGCGCAGGCTGGGCCGGCCGGCCAGCAGCAGCCCGACCGACCCGACCGCGGCGCCCAGGGCGATCGCGGCCAGCACGTCCAACGGCACCTCGTGGCCGGTCACCATGCGGATGACGGCGAAGACCCCGACCAGCCACCAGGCGGCCCGCCGCATCCCATGGGTCAGCCAGGGGCCGGCCACGGTGGTGGCGGCGGCCGCCCCGCAGATCCAGCCGCCGCCGGGGAAGCTGGCCCCGCCGATCCAGGACTCCTGGGCCAGGGCCCGCTCCAGCAGCTGCGGATGGATGCGGTCGAGCCGCGACGCGAGCATGCCCTCCAGGACGGCGGCGGCCACGGGGACGGCGACCAGCAGCAGGGCCAGGCGGAACCGGCGTAGCACGAGCGCCACGGCGATCACCACCAGCGGGGCCACCAGCGCCACGACCTGCACCAGCCCGACGAGGAAGGCCGCCAGCGCCGACGGCACCCGGTCGGCCAGCTGGAGCAGGTCGGCCTCGACCCCCACCATGGTGTTCTCGGCCCCGACGGCCAGGGCGAGGCAGAACAGGAACGCGGCCACGGCCACGACCAGGCGCAGCACGTCGACCGGCGACCGCTGAGAGGACGCCGGCGTCGGCTCGGCGTCGGGCACGGCCGGTCCTTCCCGATTCGGGAGCTGTCCTGTGGCCTCCAGCGCATCACGGACCGGCCCGGTCGACAAGCCGGCCCCCTCTCCGGCGAGTAGCCTCTGCCCATGAAGGACGTCGGCATCGTCGGGCTGCCCCACAGCGGCAAGACCACCCTCTTCAACGCGCTGACCCGGGCGGGCGCGCCCGCCGGGGGGGCGGCGGGCAAGGCCAGCGTGGCCGCCGTGCCCGTGCCCGACCCGCGGGTGGACGTGCTGGCCGAGCTGGAGCGCTCCCGCAAGCGGGTGTTCGTGGCGGCCCGGTTCGTGGACGTGGCCGGGCTCTCGGCCGGCGCCGGCGGCGGGCTGTCGGCGCAGGGACTGGGGGCGCTACGCGAGGCCGACGCCCTGGCCATGGTGCTGGCCGCCTTCACCGGGAGCGGGCCCGACCCGGTGGAGGCGGCGGCCGAGCTGACCCTGGAGCTGACCGTGGCCGACCTCGAATCCATCGCCGGCGGGGCCGAGAAGGCGGCCAAGAAGGCCAGGGCCGGGGTGAAGGAGGCCGCCCTGGAGGCGGACGTCCTGGCCAGGGCCCGCGACCTGCTCGACCGGGGCACGCCCCTGCGGGCGGCCGACTGGGAGGCCGAGGAGGCCAGGGTGCTGCGCAACTTCGCCCCCCTGACCCTGAAGCCGGCCCTGGCCGTGCTCAACCTGGCCGAGGCCGACGCCGCCTCGGCCGCCGACCGGGCCGCCGAGGCCGAGGCCAAGCTGGGCCTGCCCACGGTGGCCGTGGCCGCGGCCCTGGAGGCCGAGGCGGCCGAGCTGGCCCCCGGGGACGCGGCCGACCTGCTCGCCGGCTACGGGGTCGAGCGCGGCGGCCTCGACCAGGTGGTCGGGGCCGCCTGGAGCCTGCTCGACCTGCTCACCTTCCTGACCACCGGCGAGGACGAGACCCGGGCCTGGGAGGTCCGCCGGGGCGCCACCGCCCCCGAGGCGGCCGGCCGCATCCACTCCGACCTCCAGCAGGGCTTCATCCGGGCCGAGGCGATCGCCTACGACGACCTGGTCGCCGCCGGCGGCTGGGACGCCGCCCGCTCCAAGGGCCTGCTCCGCACCGAGTCCAGGTCCTACGTCGTCCGCGAGGGCGACGTGCTCCACATCCGCTTCAACGTGTAGCAGAGGCGGCGGGTGGTGGCCCGCCGGCGGTGGGTCCGGCGGCCGCCCCGCCCGCCGCTCACTCGGGCCTGTTCGACCCGCCCCCCGACCCCACCTGGATCGGCGGGGTCACCGGCCCCTGGGGCGGCGCCGGGACCGGCCCCGGCCCCATGACCAGCTGTCCCAGCAGCAGCGTCATGACCAGGACGACGGTGACCAGCAGGGCCTTCCCGACCAGGCGGGCCGTTGCCCCCGTTCCGGGGAGGAGCGGCTGCCGCATCTGTTTCACCTCTTGCAGCTCGACGTACTCGTCGAGTGCAGCCTGCGGCCGGGCCCGGGGTCGCCGAATCTGGCAAGTGCCATAGGTCAGGTACCGGGCAGGTCCCTATCTTTCGGCCCGTGGCCCGTGGAGCTCCTGTTCTCATCCAGCGGGGCAGGCGCGATAATCCCGTCGGGATGGGCCAGGTGACCAGCCCAGCCCTGGTCGGACGGGTGCGGGAGCTCGCCGCGCTCGACACGTCACTGGGGCGGGCGGACGACGGCGCGTCGGTGGTGGTCCTTGTGGGGGCGAGGCCGGCGTTGGCAAGACGCGCCTGGTCACCGAGTTCGCGGCACGACAGGCCGGGACCGGCACGAGGGTGCTGGTGGGTGGCTGCCTCCCCTTCGCCGACGGCGAGCTGCCCTTCGCACCGGCCGTCGAGGCGCTCCGGGACCTGGTCGGCCAGGTCGGGGTGGAGCGGGTGCGGGTGCTCGCCGGGCCGCTGCTGGCCGAGCTGGAGAGGAGGAGGTGCTCGCCCTGGTCGCCGCCGGACGGACCAACCGGCAGATCGCGGAGACGCTGTTCATCACCGAGAAGACGGCCAGCCTCCACGTCTCCCACATCCTGGCCGAGCTGGGCGTGGGCGGCCGGGTCGAGGCGGCCAGGGTCGCCCACCGGCTGGGGCTGGCGGGCTGAGCGCCGCGCGACCCCTCAGGCGCCGGAGGCCAGGGCGAGGAGGCGGTCGACCCCGGCGTCCAGGGCAAGGACCTCGCGTTCGACCTGGGCCTGGAGGGGGGCGATCTCGGCGGCCGTCTCGGCCCCGAGGCCGGCGCTGGCCGCCCGCCGGATGGTCAGGGCGACCCGGGTCACGTCGGCGACCCTGGCCCTGGCCGCGGGCAGCACCCGGGCCAGCTCGGCCTGGTCGGGCTCGGCGGCCAGCAGCCGCAGCTCGGCGTCGAGGGTCCCGGCCACCCGGCCCAGCCGCCGTGCCAGCAGCGGCAGCTCGCCGACGGCGCCGCCGGCCGCCCTGACCAGCGCGACCGCCTCACCGGTGGCGTGGGCGGCGGCGCTCAGGTCACGCCGCAGGCAGGCCACCTGCCGCCTGGCCCCGGGCGGCGTGGTGAGGGCCTGCACGCTCCGGACCCGCCGCCGCAGCGCCGTGCTGCGCCGCACCCAGCGCACGACCCGCCAGACGACCACCAGGGCCACCCCGCCGGCCACCAGGCACATCAGCAGCAGGGTCAGCAGCAGTTCCTCCATGGCGCCGTCCTCTCCACGTCTCCGCTCGGCGTCATCGCCCTGGGAAAACCATAGGCCGGGCCACCCCGCTTGTCATCCGCCACCGGAGACGGCGGGGAGGATCCACACCTCGTCGGCGTCGCCGACCGGGGTCTCGGCCCCGTGCAGGTAGCGGATGCTCTCGCCGTTGACGAACACGTTGACGTGGCGGCGCAGCACCCCGCGGTCGTCGAGCACCCGCTGGCCGACCCCGGGATGGGCCTGGCCGAGGGCGGCCAGCACCTTCCCGACGGTGGGCCCGGTGACCTCGACCCGGCGCTGCCCGGCGGCGTGGCCGGAGAGGGCGGCCGGCAGGTGGACGGTGGGCATCGACCACCCCTCAGGGCACCACGGCGGCCTTGACGCAGACCACCGGGGGCAGCCACTCGGCCAGCGGCCGCCAGTGCTCCCCCTCGTCGGAGGAGGCGAACAGCTGGCCGGTGCGGGTCCCGAAGTAGAGGCCGGCCGGCTCCAGCCCGTCGCTGGCGAACCCGTCGCGGAGCACGGTCAGCCAGGCGTCGCGCTCGGGCAGGCCCTCGGTCAGCGGCGCCCAGGTGTCGCCGGCGTCCCGGGTCCGGTACACCCTGGCCTGGCCGTCGGGGGTGCAACGGAACTGGTCGGAGTCCAGCGGGACGATCCAGGCGGTGTCGGGGTCGCTGGGGTGGGCGACCATGGGGAAGCCGAAGTCGCTCGGCACCCCGTTGGCCATGTCCTGCCAGTGGTCGCCGCCGTCGTCGCTGCGGTACAGGCCCCAGTGGTTCTGGAGGTACAGCCGGTCCGGCCGGCCGCCGGCCGGGGCGACCTTGTGGACGCACTGGCCGAACTCGGGGTGCCTGTCGGGCAGGAACACGGCCCGGATGCCGTCGTTGCGGGCCTGCCAGCTGCGGCCGCCGTCCTCGGTCCGGTACACCCCGCCGGTGGAGATGGCGATCCACATGCGGTCGGGGTCGGCCGGGTCGGGCAGGACCGTGTGCAGGCACAGCCCGCCGCCCCCGGGCTCCCAGCGCGGCCGGTGGGGGTGGTCCCACAGGCCCTCGACCAGGTCGAAGCTGTCCCCGCCGTCGTCGGAGCGGAACAGCGCCGCCGGCTCGACCCCGGCCCAGACCGTGTCCGGCCGGTCCTCGCCGGCCGGCTGGAGCTGCCACACCCGGGCCAGGGCGGCGTCGGTGCCCTCGGGGAACCGGAGGTTGCCCTCGGCCGGCTCGCTCCAGCTCCGTCCCAGGTCGTCCGAGCAGCGCACCACCGCCCCCCAGTGCCCGTGCTCGGTGCCGGCCAGCAGCCGCCGCCGCCCGCCCCGCCCGTCGAAGCGGATGGCGTACACCTGCTCGCCGGGGAAGTGCGGCCCGCTCGACCGCCAGGTCCCGCGCCCGGGGTCGCCCGCGAACAGGAACGCCCCCTTCATCGTGCCCACGGTCACCAGGACGTCCCCGGACCGCACGTCGAGATGCTCGCTCATGCCGCTGAGCCTACCTCGCCCCGCCGACATCCAGGAGGTCCCGGACGATGAGCGTGGCCGCGGCCGGGGTGCCCTTGACGAACCCGAAGAAGGGGCCGAAGGCCCGGGTGGCGGCGAACCCCGGCAGGTACAGGCCGGGCAGGCTCGTCCCGAAGGCCTCGTCGAGCACGGGGAAGCCGTCGCGCACCTCGAGCTGGTCCAGGACTCCCGCCAGGTAGGGGACCCGTGGCAGGTCGGCCTTGTAGCCGGAGGCGAAGATGACGTGGTCGACCGGCAGCCCTTCGCCGTTCGACAGGCGCACCTGGAGCTGGCCGCCGGCCGCCGCGGCCCGGGCGTTGACCACCTCGGTCCCGGGCCAGCGGTGGATGGTCCCGCTGGTCAGCCTCGGGGTGAGCCAGTACTCCAGGGTGAGCCGGCCGACCTCCCAGAACCGCTTGACGATCGCGTCCTGCTCGCCCTTGGGGAGGGTCCGCCACCAGCCCGGGACCCGCACGGTGCTGTCCAGGTACGGGTCGGTGAACCGCCAGCTCACCCGGTCGAACCGTGGCACGTCGTGCCGGTGGACCAGGTCGATCCGCTCGGCGCCGTGCTCGGCCAGCAGCGCCGCCCATTCATACGCGCTCTGGCGGCCGCCGACGATCAGCACCCGGGCCCCCGACAGGTCCTCGAACCGCACCAGGTCGCAGGTGTGGGCCGCCCGGCCGGGCGGGACCGACCCCGCCCAGTCGGGCCGGTTGGTGAAGTGGCTGATCCCCGGGGCGGCGACCACGGCGTCGGCGGCGACGCGGGCGCCGCTGTCCAGCACGGCCAGGAACCGGCCGTCGGGCCTGGTGAGCTCGGCGACCAGGTCCTCGCGGACCTCGATCCCCTTGGCCTGCCGGAACCACTCGGCATAGTCCAGGAACAGGCCGATGGGCAGGGGGTCGGCCTGCGCCGGGGCGATGGCCCGCTCCTCCAGGTACGCCTCCAGGGTGTGGACCGCGGCCGCGTCGAGGTGCCAGTCGGGCCCGGAGCGCAGGAACATCCCTGCGGGCATGTGCTCCCGCCAGAAGCCCATCGGCCGGCCGACGACCATGGTGTCGATGCCGTGCTGGCTGGCGAAGGCGGCGGTCGACAGGGCGTAGGGCCCCGCCCCGATGACCAGCAGCGACGTCGTGGTCGTCATCGGCCTGTGCCCCCTCGTGCGCGCCACCGTCGCCGGCTTGCCGGCGCCTGCCAGCGTAGACTCCACCGGAGGAAGGTTCCAGCCATGACACGCTCGGTGATCGTCGCCGCCGTGAGGACGCCGGTCGGCAGGTTCGGCTCGGCCCTGCGGTCCCGCTCGGCCGTCGACCTCGGCGCGGTCGCCGTCGCCGAGGCGGTGGCGCGGGCCGGGGTCCCGCCCGGCGAGGTCGACTACGTCCTGATGGGACAGGTGCTCCAGGCCGGGGCGGGCCAGATCACGGCCCGCCAGGCGGCGATCGCGGCCGGCGTCCCCCAGCACGTCCCCGCCATCACCCTCAACAAGGTGTGCCTGTCCAGCCTGACCGCGGTCGCCCTGGCCGACCAGCTGATCCGGGCCGGCGAGATCGAGGTGGCGGTCGCCGGCGGGATGGAGTCGATGACCAACGCCCCCTACGTCGTGCCCGGGGCCCGCTGGGGCGTGCGGACCGGCCCGGGGGAGCTGGTCGACACCATGGTCCACGACGGGCTGTGGTCCACCTTCACCGGCCAGCACATGGGCCAGTCCTCCGATCAGGTCAACGCCGCGCTGGGGATCTCCCGGCGGGACCAGGACGCCTGGGCGTCCCGCTCCCACCGGCGGGCCGCGGCGGCCTGGGCGTCCGGGCGCTTCGCCGCCGAGGTCGTCGGCGTCCCGGTCCAGGGCCGCGCGGGCGGGACGGCCGTGGTCGGGCGCGACGAGGGCATCCGCCCGCAGACCAGCTCCGAGTCCCTGGCGGCGCTCCCGCCGGCGTTCACCCCGGCCGGGACCATCACCGCCGGCAACGCCTCCCAGCTGTCGGACGGGGCGGCCGCCCTCGTGGTGATGAGCGCCGAGCGCGCCCGGGCGCTGGGCGTCGAGCCGCTGGCCGAGGTCCTCGCCCACGGCATGTGCGCCGACCGGTTCGCGTACCTGCACACCGTCCCCGCGATCGCGCTCGAGAAGGCGCTCAAGAAGGCCGGCAGGGACCTGCACGACGTCGGCCTGCTCGAGGTCAACGAGGCCTTCGCCTCGGTCGCGCTGCACGCCACCCGGATGCTCGGCGCCGACCAGGACATGGTGAACGTCAACGGTGGCTCGGTCGCGCTGGGCCACGCCCTGGGCTCCACCGGCGCCCGCATGGTCGTCACGCTGGTCCACGAGATGCGCCGCCGCCAGGTCGAGCACGGCGCCGCCACCCTGTGCGGCGGCGGCGGCCAGGGCGACGCCCTGCTGCTGCGGCTCCCCGCCAGTTGACGCAGCCAGCACTACCACCGCTGACCGCTCAGAGGTCCTCCAGGACGGCGTCGGCGGCGCGGCGGCCGGAGGCGAGGGCGCCGTTGATGGAGGCGTTGTCGCGGTGGTCGCCGCAGACGTACAGGCCGGGGCGGAGGCGGACGGGGCGCTCGGGGGGGTCAAGGGTGCCTGGGGGCTGGGCAGGCTGGGCGTGGGGGATGTGGTAGGTCTTGAGGTGGCGCCAGGCGACCACCCCCGACCCGAACCAGTCGGCGAGCTGGCCGAGCACGGCCGCCTCCAGGTCGGGGCCCCTGGGGAGGCCGGGGCGCTCGAGGACAGCGGCCGAGACCAGGGCGGCACCGGGTGGGGCGTAGCCGGGGGCGACCGAGCTGGGCACGCAGAGGTTGTTGACCGGGCCCTGGCCGTCGCCGTCGAGGACGATCACCGGCTCGTCGACCGGGGCCCGGTCGGTGGCGAAGTACAGGCAGCGGGCGGCGACCGACCCGGGGGCGGCCGGCCCGCCGCCGAGCAGCTCGGACGCGGTGGGGCCGTCGGTGGCGACCACGACCGCCTTGGCCGGCAGCCGCTCGCCGCCGGCGAGGGTGACGCCGCCCTCGCCCACCGCGGTGACCCGCTGGCCGAGACGGACCTGGTCGGAGGGCAGGCCGCCGGCGAGCTGCTCGGGGATGGCGCCCATGCCGCGGGCCGGGAGGGCGACGTCGCCGAGGGCGAGCATCCGGTAGACGAACTCGAACATGCGGCTGGAGGTGCCCAGCTCGCGGTCGAGCAGGACCCCGCCGAACAGCGGCCGGAAGAAGCGGTCGACGATCGTCTCGGACAGGCCCCGGGCCGCCAGGGCCTCCCTGGTGGTGGTCTCGGGCCGGTCGAACAGCTCCTCGAGCGACCCGGCCAGGATCTGGCGGCGCAGGCTCGCCACCTTGAGCTTGTCGCCGAGGCCGCCGACCGGGGCCAGGACGCTGCGCAGGCCGTCCCAGCGCCGGCGGAACGGGTCGGCCATGGTCACGAACCGGTCCCCCGTGTGGACCATCGCCCCAGGGTAGAAGGGGTGCAGCTCCAGCCGGCGGTAGTCGAGGGCGTCGGCCGCCTCGGGGTAGGCGGTCAGCAGGACCTGGAACCCGCGGTCGAGCAGGAAGTCCTCGACCCGGTCGGTGCGGACCCGCCCGCCGACGCCGTCGCCCGCCTCCAGGACGGTGGCGGCGACCCCCTGCTCGTGGAGGCGGCGGGCGCAGCGGAGCCCGGCCAGGCCCGCCCCGACGACGAGGACGCCGCCGTCCCGCCCGGCCATCTAGCCGCCGGGTCGGACGGCGCGGACGGCCTCGGCGTCGCGGCGGAGCGTCCCCGGCAGCGCGAAATGGACGTCCTCGGGGACCACCTCGACCTGGCGCACCTCGGTCGCGCCCCGCTCGCGGAGGGCGGCCACCAGCTCGTCGACCAGCCATTCCGGAGCCGACGCGCCCGAGCTGATCCCGACGGTGTCGACGCCGTCGAACCAGGCCGGGTCGACCGCCGCGGCCTCCGGGACCAGGTGGGCCTGGGCGCCGGCGGACCGGGCGACCTCGACCAGGCGCACCGAGTTGGAGGAGTTCCCGGCCCCGATCACCAGCACCAGCTGGCAGTCGCGGGCCAGGGCCTTGACGGCGGCCTGCCGGTTCTGGGTGGCGTAGCAGATGTCGTCGGAGCGGGGGCCGGTCAGCACCGGGAACCGCTCGCGCAGGGTGTCGATCACCCCGGCGGTCTCGTCGACCGACAGGGTGGTCTGGGTGAGGTAGGCGACCCGCTCGGGGTC
>Ga0075423_10007394_pt1 | contig 10366 bp, 6 predicted proteins | sample SoiMethybrSBSTD2_FD_80114 | JGI IMG/M metagenome (GOLD analysis project Ga0075423, IMG submission 80114) | Bulk soil microbial communities from a Populus tree surrounding site in Tennessee, USA - Soil MetaG P. TD hybrid SBSTD2 | ecosystem: Environmental > Terrestrial > Soil > Tree plantation...
CACTTGAACGAACGCGCTTCTTAGGAACTTGGTTCCATTGTCACAAGGATGGAAACCGCTGCACGGGAGTTTGATCTTGCCACCTTTCACAAAAACGACCTTCAATTCCATCGAACGATCTGGGACCTGACAGGAAACGAGTACCTGGGCATCGCGCTGGAAAGGGTGGCCTTCCGTCTTTTTGCGTTTGTGCTGCTGCAGCGGCCAGGTGGAGCGGCGAATGAGTTCCTGGCGGCCGCCGAGCAACACAGGCAGATTCTTGCCGGTCTGCAGTCCGGCCACCCGCAGATTGCGCGCAAAGCCTTTATCGAAAGTACCTTGAAGTTCTGGAGTGAACAACACCGCGTTGAGGTGGCAGTTTCGGACGAGTCGTCTAACGCTGCTGTAGATCAACTACGGGTGGACTGACAATCGTCCCTTGGATTGCAGCTCAGGGACCTTGGAGAAAGGAGGACTGCTACTCATAAGTATGTAAGGCAATTTTTCTCTGAGTAAGGTAATCAATTTTCGAAATGTTTGGCGATTGGAAATAAGAGCATCGATAAGGAGCATCCATTATGAAGAACAGAACATTTCCAGATACGCTTTTTTTGAGCCTGGGGTTGATCGTTTGCGCGTTAAGCTTTGGGCCCCGCCTGTTCGCCCAAAGTGATCGAGGCTCGATTACTGGCACGGTGCAGGACACCAGCGGAGGTGCAGTTCCTGATGTCACCATAAGGGCCACGCAGACGACCACCAATTTCTCGCGCGAAGTGACATCCACCGAGACCGGCAAGTACGTCATCTCAGAACTGCCAGCGGGCGTTTATACGCTGGCGGTTTCCAAGGCAGGGTTCAAGACTTATACGCAAGCCGGGATCACGGTGGCCGTGAGTCAAGTCGCCACTGTGGATATCATTCTGCAAATTGGCGAGGTAACGCAGACCATTGAAGTCCAGGCGGACGCGACCTTGCTAAAAGTTGAAAATGCAGAACTCTCCACTTCGATTCGAAACGAGCAGATCACTCGCCTGCCGCTGGATTTTAGCAACAACATCCGCAATCCGATGGGCTTCCTCAAGCTGGTTCCAGGCTCGGTCGTCAACAGCGATTCAGTCAACTCAGGCTGGCCTGTCACCAGTCAGAACGGTTTGCAAAGCTTCACAGAAGAAATCCGCATAGACGGCTCGCCCAGCACCAATCCCACTCCGGGAGTTTTCAACGAAGCACAACCTTCAGTCGATGCGATCGAGGAATTCAGCGTTCAGACCAGTAACTTTAACGCGGAGTATGGCCAGGCCGGCGGAGCCATCTTCAATTTCTCGCTCAAGTCTGGAACCAACCAATTACATGGCTCGGCCTACGAGTACTTGCGGAACGAGGTCTTCAATGCCCGCAACAAAAATCTCTCTCCCTCGGATCCCAAGGACAAGCAGCGCAGGCATGATTTCGGTGGTGCCGTGGGTGGACCATTTGTCATTCCCGGAGTTTACAACGGACACGATAAGACATTCTGGTTTACTTCCTACGAAGAATTCTATACACGAGACAATCAGCAGGCCTTTTGGAGCGTGCCGCGTAATGAATGGCGCGACGGGGATCTCTCTTCCCTGCTGCAGCCCACCATCCTGGGGACGGATGTCCTGGGCCGCCCCATCCAGCAGGGGCAGATTTACGATCCTGCGACCACCCGCACAGTGACGGTGGGAGGCCAATCCTACGTGGTGCGCGATCCCTTCCTCAACAATCAGATCCCTATTCGCAGTGCAGTCGCACAGAAAGTGTTGGGCTTCATTCCCCAAGCCGGCATCCCGGGCCTGGATACGAACAATCTGTTAGGCATCACAGGACAGCCCAAACGCGATCACATCATCTGGAGTCTGAAGGTGGATCACAATTTCTCGGCCAGAAGTCATCTTTCCAGCTCTTTCAACTACATGTACAGCCATAAACTCAATGGGGCAGATCCTTTCGGAAGAGCCACGGCAGTTCGCGATCAGACCATCACCTCCAAGGTTTTCCGCCTCAATCACGATTACACATTTGGCCCCACTGCCATTAATCATTTCACTTTCGGCCTGCTGCGCTACCAGAACCCTGATTCGGTTCTCGACACCGGCTTTGATCCGGAAGCAGAATTGGGGCTTAAGGGAACATTGACTACCGGTTGGTTCCCGCGCTTTGCCTTTGGACTCTCCGATATCGGCGCCAACCAGGTGAAGCACCTCTTCCACACGGTTCCGAGCTTTACGGATTCTTTTTCCAAAGTAATGGGTTCACACACGATTAAGTTTGGAGCCGAGTATCGCAAAGCCCTGGCCAACTTCTTTGGAGCGAACGGCGCTTACGGTAATCTCAACTTTGGCGCAGCTCAAACCGCCTTACCCTATGTCGTCACGGATTCTTCGATTTACAGTAAAATTGGCTCGCCTTTTGCAAGCTTCCTGCTGGGAACGGTCGGATCGGCGGGGCTGAACTCACCGGTGAACATGTCTTATAGATCTTCCGACTATGCCTTCTTCATTCAGGATGATTTCAAGATCACGCCCCGTTTGACTGTGAACTACGGTTTGCGTTATGACCTGCACCGGCCTTTGTCGGAGAAATATGATCGCATTTCCTCGTTTGTGGCCGACCTGCCCAACCCCGGAGCGGGAAACCGGCTGGGAGCGCTGGGATTCCTGGGTTCAGGAGCTGGCCGAGTGGGCCGCAGGAGCTGGCTGGACACCGACTTCAAAGACCTCGGTCCCCGTGTTGGCGTGGCCTACAAGCTGACCAACAAGACTGTGCTTCGCGGCGGTTTCGGCGTCGTTTATGGGCGGGTGGAGGTCAACACTTTTGATCCCATCCAATCCACTGGCTCCGGCAGCGTGACCACTTCCTATCCTTCTATCGATCCGGCGACACAGTATCTGTTCCTTTTGGACAATGGCTTCCCGCCTGTCAATGTCGTGCCCCCGATCCTTGATCCTACGTTGTTAAATAACCAGGATATCAATGTGTTCAGCCGAGAGAGTGGCAAACTGCCGCGAATCTACAACTGGAACTTTACGGTGCAACGCGAAATCACGCCCAATTTGACAATCGAAGCCGCTTATGTGGGAAACCATGGTAAGCGCTTGATTGCCGGCTTCTTGAGACAACTCAACCAGAACGACTATAGCGTACTTTCGATGGGCGATAAGCTGCTGCAGCAGATTAATAGCGAAGCAGATGCCGCAGTCCTGGGAGTGGCTTATCCGTATCCCGGCTTTACCGGCACGGTGGCACAGGCACTGCGTCCCTATCCTCAATACCGCACAGTCTCAGATCCGCAGGCGACGGTCGGAGAGAGTGACTACAACGCTCTGCAATTGAAGGCGGCGCAGCGTACGACTCATGGTCTGGATTTCTTGATTTCCTACACTCTTTCAAAGAATATCACCACAGTCGATGACGCTTTTGGCTGGGGCGGTTTTGGAGTTCTGGGCGCGGTCAATGCCAAGAATCTTTCGCTAGAGCGCGGCCTGGCGGTGGATACTACTTTTACCAGCAGCCGTGGCGACCGCACCCACAACCTGGTTGTCAGCTTTGGCTACGAACTTCCTTTCGCCAAGCACGTTCAGGGGCGCGTAACCAGGACGCTGGTGCATGGATGGCGGGTCAACGGGATCTTCCAATACGCGAGCGGTGCAGCCTTGCCTCTTTCGCCTTATTATCCGAACAATCTGTCCAACGTGATCTTCAACAATGAGGGCCGATACGATCGCGTGCCGGGTGTCGAGATCCGCAACAATGTCTCCAATCCCTGGCCCGGAGCCAGTTTCATGTTCAATCCCGAGGCATTCCGGGACCCAAAGCCCTTCACATTGGGCGATGCGGCACGCACTTATGGAGATCTGAGAGGGTTTCCTTTCTCTAACGAAGATCTCTCCATCGGTAAACAGTTCAATGTGAGTGAAAGTAAACGGTTCGAATTGCGCCTGGATGCCTTCAATTTACTCAACCGCAGTGTCTTCAATGACCCAAGCACGGCTGTGTATGACACGCCGCGTATTCAGGAGGGTCGAGCCATTGGCTTTGGATCTTTTTACGGCGTCAAAAACTTCTCGCGGCAAATGCAACTCTCGCTCAAGTTCGTGTTTTAATAATCTGTAGTGTGGGAGGTGGTTTCCGACGGGGGCGTTTGCCGCCAACAATTAAAGGTGACGTATACAACTCCTCCTCCGAAGGGAAGGAGTGAAGGAATTGGCTGTAGCGACGGTCTGTGACGTCTGTGACCGCCGTCTCCCCTTCTTTCAATGGCTTGATGGCGCTCATAGGGCGACGCTACAATTCTTTCCCACCCTTCAGGGGGTGCAGGGCGTGTCCACGGTCAACGCCTGCTGGGGGCTTGATCTCAGCTGTCTAGTGACGACCCATTATTGTCATCTGAAACTCAACGCTCTTTCATTCGCTCGCAGCGGAAGACAAGGGACATCCCGCTACCCCTTCAAAAGGTGAATCGCCATTCATTTCAAGATGGCGCATGTCCTGTACGTCACTTACAATCAAACCTGCGGTTGCTAGCCGGAGGCCGCTCTTCGTCGAAGAAATGCTACTCTCGTTTCTCCTCTTCAGTTCCCTGATCTCGGCTACACTTCAGACCCCTCCGGTTCAAATCCATCAGAACATCCAGGCATTTCTGGACGCGCGCCAGTACACGCAAGCGGAGCAGGCTCTAGAGAGGCAGTTGGAACGCTCGCCAAACTGGGATGTCGGCCACCTGCTCTTGGCACAAATCTACAACCTCACGGCACGCTACGATTTGGCCGAGCGTTCGGGGCTCTCAGCGATCCGGCTTCGAGAATCGCTCGACGGCTTCATGCTTTTGGCTGTTGTCACAATGCACCTAAAAAAGTTGAATGAATCAATTGAGTGGTTGGAAAAAGCCGCCCAGCGACGGCCCGACTATCCTGAGATCTACAGGTTACTGGGCCTGGATTATGCTCTGGGCGGAATGTTGAAGGAATCCGAGAAGGCCTTCCGCCGCGCTGTTGAACTGGAACCCAAGAACTGGGAGTCTCACTACTTGCATGGCCGTGTGCTTTATGAGCTGGAAGAACACCAAAACTCGCAGAAGGCCCTACGCCGGGCGATGGAGTTGAATCCTGCTTCGGAGAAGCCGTGGACTGCTCTCGGCCAGGTTCAAGAAAAGCTCCATGACGCAGTCGCCGCCGAAATGAGTTATCAAAAAGCTCTTGAACTCTGTGACAAACAAACTTCCGAACGCAGTTGGCCGCTGCTCCAGCTTGGCCTGCTCACGGAGCGGCAAAAGGGAGCGCAGGAGGCCGAACAGTATTTCCGAAAGGCGGTGGCGACTCGACCGGACTGGGCCAAACCTCACTTCTACCTGGGCAAAGCGCTGATCGCTCTGGGTGATATCAACGGCGCACTCGCTGAAATGGAGACGGCGGTGCGCCTGGACGAAGGAAAGTCTCAATATCACTACCAGCTTGCCCAGGTCTATCGGCGAATGAGGGAGACCGAGAAAGCCAGACAGCAAATGGCACGCTACCAGGTCCTCGCCGACCTCGAGCGCAAAAAAGGAGCGGCGGCGGAGTTTATCGATCCATGAACCGTGATTCGTGAAACTTGAGTTTCACGAATTGCGTCTCTGCGGTCAGCAATCATGCACTTCAATGAAACTGATTCCCATTGTTTGGATTGTTACCACCCTCGGCCTAATCCCGTTTGTACTCCCTCAGAACTCTTCAACCGAAACTCAAGCCAAGATCGTTCCGCTGTTCAAACAGGCACGGCTCGCCGAACAACGGCGGGACTTTGCGGAAGCGGCGAAATTCTACGATCGGATTCTCCAGCTCGATCCCAGTCTGGCCGAGCTTTGGACTAACAAGGGATTAGTCCTCTACGAACTCAACAAGCACCGCGAGGCTCTGGCCGCTTTCGCCAGAGCCGTGGCGCTCAAGCCCCAATTGCTTACTCCAAACCTGTTCCTGGGGATTGAATATCTCAAGCTGGACGACCCTCAGAAGGCCGTGAAACCCTTGCAGTCGGTTCTGGCAATCGAGCCCCATCATCTCCAGGCGACCTACGAGCTGGCCAATGCCTACGCCCGGCTGGAGCAATTTGATCTGGCCATCGGGAATTACCGCGTTTTGCTCCAGCGTGATCCCCAAATGGAGCAGGCATGGTACCGATTAGGAATTACCTATTTGAATTGGAGCAAGGCCGTGACGCGCAAGCTGGTGAATTCCGCTGTACCCTCACCCTACGGTAAGATCTTGCTGGGTGAACTTCTCGCCGTAGATAATCAACTTCTGGACGCCGAAACCAATTTCCGTGCTGCAGTGGCAGCGCTGCCCCATTGGGTCGAGGCCCGGCTCGCCCTGGGCCGATTCTACCTGGATTTCAAAACCTCTCCGGAACGAATCCTTGCGGCCCAGCAGCAGCTTATTAAGGCCAAAGAGCTCGATCCACGAGACCCACAGGTTGAAATGGCCTTGGTTCGGCTTGCCCTGTTTCTGGAAAATTTCTCGGATGCCACTAAGCATCTGGGAAAAGTCCTTTCGGCTGATCTCCCCTTTGCCCGAAGGCAACTTCCGGAGCTCTTCGTTGGCTTTGCGGCCGACAGCTTAAGAAGAATCATCGTAGGTGTCGAGGCTCTTGAACCAACTGCGGCGAAGGATCACGCCCGGTTAGAAGCCGCCAGACAGGCGCTCTTGCATTCTGCGTTTCTTGAACTGCGGGAAGTTGTGCAGGCAGAAAGAGCTCTGCGCAACTTTGAAAGATCGGTCAAGGGTCTCGAGATAACGCCAACGCAGAGCGAGATCAATAGCTATTCCCTTCGGTTAGAACGGCTCGAAGAGGAACAATTGGGACGTTCGCTTTCTACCGCAGAGAAGATGGACCTCACCGTGTCCGCCTGGAACCTGGGAAAATACGATCGAGCATTACAACCCTTGCTCGCTGTTCTCAAGAGAAGCCAAAACGATCAAGCTCAGTATTGGCTTTCTCGTACTTGCCGGGTGCTGGCCCGAGAGACATTTCAAGAAGCGATTAATAAGAATCCCCTCTCTTATCGCGCCCATCTGCTCCTCGCCGATCTGGCCAATGACAGCCACGATACTGCCAGGGCGTCGGCCGAGTATGAGAAAGCCGTTTCGCTCGGTGCTACCGACCCGGAGGTGCACTTGCTTTATATCCAGTTTCTCGCATCCAAGGAAAGAGATGCTGAGGCGCTGGAAAGGGTCCAGGCTGCGGTCAAGGGTTTTCCCACTCACCCGGCCCTGAATTGCGAGCTGGGCAAGCTGCTACTAAAGATGCAAAATCCACAGGACGCAGTACCATACTTTAAAAAGGCGCTGGAGGCTGATCCCACTCTCACCGTCGCACATTCTGGGCTGGCAGATTCGTACGCCGCGGTGGGCGAGATCTACCAGGCGATTCAAGAAACAAAGCAGATACTGGCGGTTGACACAGACGGATCGTTTCACTATCGCCTGGGACGTTGGTACCAGAAAGTCGGACGCCCTCGCGAGGCCGATACTGCCTTTGCTATTTCAACCAAATTGAAAGAACAGAAACGAGAGGAGGAACGGGCAAAGCTAACCCGACTAAGGCCGACAGACCCGAAGTAGCAGACTTCAGCGTGTCTTCTCCAAAGGGCGGGCACTGCGTCCAGAAAGAGAGATGAAGGTGTGAATGGGTGACGAGGTGTGAGCGGGGAGGTGCAATGATATGATAGTGACCTCAACCTTTCTTCTTTCATCAACCCTGCTACTTCCTGACATGCTCGGCTAACAGCTTCCGAACAGTCTGGGAATCAGGCTCGTATTCCAGCGCCTGACGAAGGGTTGCCTCAGCGGATGCCGCATTGCCATCGCGTAGGTAAGCAAGGGCCAGGTTGATTCTAGCGGTTTCCAGAGACGGATAGCGCTTCAGGGCATCCTCCCATAGGCTCATAGCTTCCTTCAGACGGCCCCGAATGGCAAGGTCACTACCCAGGTTAACGGAAGCTTCGACCAGTGACGGATCCGCCGATCTTGCCCGTTCATAGAACGTCATGGCTTTGTCTTCCTCGCCAGCATGATCGTATAAATAGCCGAGCTGCAACATTACCTGGGGATCGCTTGGTTTTCTTGCTTCCGCTTGCTTGAGCAATTCGAATGCCCGCGCGTAATAGTCTTCATTCTTCTCCCTGGAGGCGAGCCTGGCATAGGCCAGGCCCAGCTCTCTGGTCTCGGCGGGACCACCCCAAAAAGCAACCAGTGGCATCTTTCCTGCCCTGGCTTCACGGCGTTGTTTTCCGTAAACGAGTTTTGGAATTGAATGATCGGTGAATACCGCGTGCTCCACATTCAGCTGCGGATTCTTGGGCATGTGACAACCAATACAATCATTCTTGTTCTTGGCTCGTAATTCGAGATTGGATTGGCAATCGGAGTTCCGGTGACAGGCCAGACATTTCTGGCGAAAATATTCCGGGCGCTGTGCGTTTGGGATAATCCTGTGCGGGTTATGGCAACTGCCACACCAGAAACGGCTTCCACTGGCTTTCTTGCAACCGCTTCGCCAGAGATCCTCGAAGTGGCTGGTGACTCTAAGGCCTGAAGCCTGGCTTTCAGCCCATACTAGAGAAACTGCATAATCAGAAAGAAGATCGCCAGGCTGGTACATGGACAAGGAGCGTCCTGGCCTAGAGACCCGAACTTCGCCCGTGAGATGGCACTGTGCACATACGCTGTCGCGTTGCAAAGGCTTGAGCTTAGCCGGGTTGATAATCTCGCGGGGCCCTTCAGCCTCGCTGCTTTGCATTTTCTCAACATGCTTTCGCCCGGGTCCATGGCAGCGTTCACAACCGATTCCACCTTCAAGGAAAGGGATCTCGCTATAACGGTTTGGCGTGCCGTTGATGGGTTGCACGCGGCTGGCGTGGCATTGTAAACAATCGGCCTCAATGGGCCGAGTAAGATAGACCCTGTCGTACTGATCGTAGCCCGGCGAAAGGTTCCATTGCTCCGGGCCAGAATAGTAGGCGACGGGTGCCTGGAACAGAAAACCATCCAGCGAAAAGGCGTAGCTTCGGCCTACGGCCCCAGAACCGATATAATAGTCCATGCGCCGCTGGCCTCGAATCTCTTGACTCGATGTCTTCAAGGGCTTTCGGACGAATTCGAAATAGTAACCGTCTTGCTCCTTGAAAACGCGATAGCGTGCTCCTGAACGCACATGAGTAAAACTGCTGAGCTCAAATTTTTCGCGAAAGGCGCCACTCCCCACTTTGCCGCTACTATGAGCCATGGGGGTGGCTGAATAGCCCTCATAAAGGTTGGAATGGCAAGTGACACAAACGGAGCTTCCGATGTAATTGTCTGTATCAGGTGGAGCGGAGGCGAACCGCGAAGGCGCAGAGCTATAAACAACGACGAAGACGAAAAGAGGCAATAAGAAAGAAGCCCGTGCCGGTACTACTACAGCATTCAGATAAAAGGCCTTCGTCATGCCGGCAACTTTGGGAGGTTTGATCGGGCTTTGCCTGTTAGCAGTTCACCCGATATCCGGCTTTCATTTAGCCGGTCCAATCTCTCCCTCACGCTCACTGATCCCGTGACCTCTGACCTTCCGTAACCAGTTCCCACGCCCGGCGCAAGACGCAATTCGTTTTATGCAGTTGAATTTGGATAGTCATTTTGGCATTGCGGTATTGCAGTACTTCCTGTTCTCGCTCGTCCGTTCTTTGAGAAGTTGCTCCAGCAGCTCCAAAGCACCGGCCAGTTTGTCTTCGGTGGCTTTTTCGGCATCGGTAGTGCTCTGGTTGTACGGAGCTCTCCAGCATTCCTCAGAAACCATATCCAGGATATGGGACCATCTCACTGGCGATAGGCTAATATAAGAAAGTCTGCTTATCCAACACCAAAAAGGAGGACATGAAATGCCAGAAGCACTAAACCGGGTTACACAAGAAATGATGGAAGTCGGGCAGGGATACTCAGGCAAATGGGCAAACAATTTGAAAACTTGCAGGGGGCGATTTGCCTGAATCCCACCGATGACGAAGCGACAGAAGCCTTGGGCAAAAAGGCCGCGGCGGCGGAACGCGAGGCAAGCCCTGCTCTGCTCGGGCTTGATGAACGACCGATTCGAGCGGGTGTTTCAATGAACACTCGCGACCCAGCCAGATCCGTCCCAAGGCAGCCGAACTTATGCTCTTCTTCAACGTATCCTTTTCGCAGGAAGGTGCTTGCTCCGAGTGGCCAAAGTTGCAAAATTAGACGTTGAGATTAGCGCTGTCAGGGCTGGCACGATCCCTCGCATACAGCCAGCCTTCCTGCCAGCTCCTGAATTCATCGGTATTTTCTAAGTAAGGACAAGTCTTAGCAGAATCATTCAAGCGACAAGCGTCAAA
>Ga0075423_10007395_pt1 | contig 10365 bp, 7 predicted proteins | sample SoiMethybrSBSTD2_FD_80114 | JGI IMG/M metagenome (GOLD analysis project Ga0075423, IMG submission 80114) | Bulk soil microbial communities from a Populus tree surrounding site in Tennessee, USA - Soil MetaG P. TD hybrid SBSTD2 | ecosystem: Environmental > Terrestrial > Soil > Tree plantation...
AGCGTCACGCCCTCCACCTGACGCAGAGCGCGGTCGAGCCGGCCGATGCGGACGAACTCGGTGTCGGACCGGCGGTACCAATGGTATTGCGGGGCGCTCCCCCGAGCCGTGACCTTGCGGATCTCCACGCGGTCGAGCTCGTCGGCCTTGGCATTCAGGACCGGCGCCGCCGTCTCCTGGAAGGCGAACGCCGCGACGCTCACCGCTCCCGCCAGGACGAGAACGGGCAGACTGACCCGGTGAAGGCTCAGGCCCAACGCCTTCAGCGCCGTGAGCTCGTTGTATCGCTGGAGCTCCATGAACAGGAAGACGGTGGCCACGAGCACGATGATGGGCAGTGCCTGGTGCAGCGCCGCGGGGAGGCGATAGCCGAAGTGCTCGAGAATGGCGTGCAGCGGTGGCCGATAGCGACTCAACGTCTCCACCAGATCAACAGCGACGAAGATGGCCGTGGCCACGCCCAATCCATAGCCGAAGTAGATGAGGAACTGCCGCGCGACGTAGCGATCGATGATCGAGCTCTGCCGGCGAGGCCGCCGGATGCGGTCTGGGCGCGGGCCGGTCGGCAGGCGGCGAAACGGCGACAGGCGAGCCGGAAGAAGCTCGAGGAGACGAGTTACGCCACGCCGCCAGGCGGGCGGCGCCGGATGGGCCGTGAAATAGAGGAGCACGACGCCGAGCAGCGCGAACAGAGCGATCGGCACCCAATGTCGACCACCCCACGGGCGAAGCACCGCAACGCGACCGAGGCCCTCCTGCACGACATGATGGGCCAGATAGACCATGATGCCGCTCACGGCCGCCACCGCCCGCCCACCGCGCTGAAGCCGGATGCCCAGGGGAAAAACAACCATGGCGAAGACGATCGGGGCCAGCGGAAGGGCCAGTCGCTTGTGGAATTCGACGACGAACATCTCCGCGTGCTCGGCCTTTCGCGTGAAATCCAGCGCGCGAGTATTCTCCATGAGATCCCACGTCGTCTCGCTCCTCTCGGCTCCGGCTTCTTTCTGGGCCTCGGCGATCGGCGCGGTCACGTCGAGCGGCATGTCGTAGACCTTGAACCCTGTCACGCGGTACCAGTTGGGTGACGTCGGCCGCGACTCATGGACGGCCCCGTCGGTCAGCCTGAGGATCGTCCTCCCACGCTGAGCGTCGTCGATCAGACGCCCGACCGGCGCCGTGATGATCCCGAACGTCCGGGGGTCGCGCTCGTCACCGATGACCAGCCCCGAGAGCTCCGAGGTCGATAGATTCTTCCGATCAACGTAGATGACGACATCGCCGACTCGGGTGAAGGTGCGCTCCTGGATCAGAGGAAAGGCGGCATGCTGGCGAAGGTCCCGCAGATACCGGAAGAAGGCGGCCGACCCCCACGGGTTGATCCACATCGTCAGAGCCCCAACCATCATGGCCACCACGAGCGAGGCGACCAGGAACGGACGGAACACGCGGAGCGGGCTGACTCCCAAGGCTCCGAACGCCACAACTTCGAGGTCGGACGTCAGGCGGCCGGCCGTGATCACGACCGCCAGGAGCAGGCCCATCGGGAGCGTGTGACTCATGAAGGACAACAGCAGCAGTCCCCAGACCCGGAGCACGAGGTGAAGCGGTGCGCCATTCGCGGCCATGTTGCTGAAATCGTTCAGTCGGTCCATCACGTGGAGGAACGTGAAGAGACCGGCGGCGAGCGCGAAAACGGGGAGCATCTCGCGATAGACGTAGCGATCGAGAATGCGGAACATCGCGTGGGGAGAGTGCCTAGCTCCGGCAGGCGGCCACCGCGCCGGCGCACGGGAACCACGCTGCCCGAACGGACTGCACTCTCATGCCTACCATGTTCGCTCAGAGTACCGGAATCGCGAAACGGACGCCAAGTCCGCACCCCCATTTGGACGAGGATGGGTCGTCTCGAATAGAACGATCACGATCAGTAGCCAGACGAAGAGTTCCGTCTCCATGAACAGACTGAAGGCAGCATTCCCGACGACCGCGTAGAACATCAGCAACAGCGGGAAGAAGTCCGTCAATGTCCTACCGGCACGTGCGTAGCGGACCGATCGAACCGAGGCGACAATCAGAACGCCCAGGAACATCAGCAGACCGAAGATACCCAGGTGCAGCAGGATATCGAGAAAGCCGTTGTCGGCAATCACCGCCGGTTTACCCCAGTGAACGCGCTCCCCCGCGCCCACGCGGAATGATTCGACCGTCCAGATCGCTCCGAACCCGTGCCCCCACCAAAGCCGTTGCGGAACGACTTCCTGCAAGAGGTAATTCCAGAGATCGACCCTTCCCGACATCGTTGGGCTGCGATTGAAGATGCTGAAGACCCTGTCGGCGTTCGCCACGATCCACGCCAATCCTGAAATGACGGTGCCAAGCGCTACGTAGTAGTGCCATGCCCGCCAGCGATAAGACGTCTTGATCCACCACCAGACACACAGCACGAAGACGTGCAGAACGATCAGAACGACCCCGCCGGTCGCGGAGTATGAGAAATAGACAACGGCCAATGAGAGCAGATAGAACACGCCACCCAGCCAGTCGGCTGTGCGGCGCTCGAAGGCAATGAGCATGCGACACAACGAGACGACATTGACCAGGGCCGCGATACTTCCCAGATGGTTCTTGTGCCAGTAGACGCCCCGCCACGAGCGGTACTCCGGCCTCGAGTGCATCTGTCCTTCTGTCGGAAGGCCGAACACGATCCCGATACAGACAACGAGGAAGATCGCGCCCGCCCAGAAGAGGAGTTCCAGCATCTGTTCCGGGCGGTAACGCGTTCCTATGTAGGCTGCGACCACGGTGGCCAAGAGCAACTCCAGGGCGCGAAACGATGTCGCCACGACATCGACTGACCACGAGGCCGAGACGAGCGCAAGCGCGACAAAGACACCGAGTAGCCAGTTCCTGCGGCAGAGAGACAGGTATTCCGGAAGCAGATTCTCTCGCTTCAGGGTGTATGCGACGGCCAACGTCGTGCCGAACCAGAGGGCGATCTCGATCCATGCGCTCCCGAGCAGCACAGACGGATCGGGAAATCGGGGAAAGAAACTCAGCGCACGGAGATTCGATAGCACGATCGCGCTACACAGAATGACCCCGTCACGCTTCGATTGAAGCACTCGGTCCGGGGAGAGCCTAGTCGCTCTCGGTGCTGGCCGCGTGGTGGACGTCGGCCTCGCGCACGACGCGTGAGATCACGGCGGCGGCGTGATCGATCTCCCCATCGGTGTGCGCAGCCGAGCAGCTCGCCCGGAGCAGGCATGCATCGGGTGGACACGCGGGGGGCAGCATGATGTTCACGTAGATGCCCGCCTCGAGGAGGCGCTGCCACAGCGTGATCGCGGCCTGCTCGTTGCCGACCGGGATCGACACGATCGGCGACTCGATCTGCCCGACAGTGCCGCCGAGGGCCAGGAGCCCCGCCCGCAACCGTCTCGTGTTCTCCCAGAGACGTTCGCGCAGCGACGAGTCGCGCGCGATCACCCGGAGCGCTGCTCGAACGCCCTCGATCATCGCCGCCGAGCCCGATGCGGTGAAGACGTAACTCCGCGCCAGGAAACGGAGGCCCTCGAGCTCCGGCCGATTGGAGACGCAGAAGCCGCCGACACCACCGAGTGCCTTCGAGAATGTGCCGACGACGAAGTCGACGTCGTCGAGAACACCCTCGGACTCCGCCAAACCGAGACCACGCGCACCGTAGGCGCCGAACGAGTGTGCCTCGTCCACCAGGAGATAGGCCGCGTACTCCCGGCAGACCGCCACGATCTCCTTGAGCGGGGCCAGGTCGCCCCGGACCGAATACACGCCCTCGACGACGACCAGGCGATCTCGCTTCCCTCTCGGCAATCGCGCCATCTTCCGCGCGAGATCCTCGGGAGCGTTGTGGTGGAAGACGATCGTCGTCGCGCCAGAGAGCCGAGCCCCGTCGAAGATGCTTGCATGGCTATCGGCGTCGACGAGAAGGACGTTCCCGGTTTGGCAGACTCCGGCGATGACGGAAAGGTTCGCCTGGTAGCCCGTCGTGAAGATGATCGCGTGGCGCTTACCGAAGTGATCGGCGAGGTCGCGCTCCAATGACGTGTGGATCGCCAGCGAGCCGTTGGCGGCGCGCGACCCCGTGGTGCCGATGCCATAGCGATCCACAGCATCACGCGCCGCCGCACGCACTTCCGGGTGAAAAGTCAGACCGAGATAGTTGTTCGATCCGAGCATCAGCGTCCGCCGGCCCCGAATGACGACTTCTGAGGCGCTCAGCACTTCGTCGACGGTGGTGTCACCGGGGCAGGCGGCTTCGGTCCCGAATTCGGCTCGGCGCGCCGCGATGACGCGCAGCTTGTCGAGCAAGTCGCCGCCGGACAGACCCCGCTGGCTCACGGAGACTCCCCCCGCCCGCGCCCGCGCGCAGGGATCAGCGTTCCCGCTGTGTATCGATCGCGCAACTCGGCCCTCCGTAGCTTGCCGCTGCTCGTTCGGTCGATCGTCCCGTTTGACACGAGGATGATCTCGTCCACGGCGAGACCAGTCGCTTGGAGCACGCGGCGCCGCACCTCCGCTCGCAACACGTCCGCGGATACCGCCCCCCGGGTCTCGACGACGACGACCGCGCGGTCTGGGTGCCCTGGCGCGGTTGCCGCGAACGCGGCGACGCCGCCCGCACGAACACCGGGCGCCCCATACACGACCCGCTCGATGTCCTGAGGAAAATAGTTGCGACCGCCGACGATGATCATCTCTTTTCGGCGGCCGCAGACGAAGAGCTCTCCGTCGGCCAGATACCCGAGGTCGCCCGTGGCGAGCCAGCCTTCTCGAACGACGGCGCTAGTGGCGTCCGGCCCGCTCACGTAACCCCGCATCACGGAAGGCCCGGACGCGAGGATCTCGCCGACAATGCGTTCACCGACCGGCCGGCCGCCGTCGTCGACCACGCGAAGCGCGTGCTCTGGGAATGCGCGGCCGCAGCCGACGAGGCGCGACGCGTCGGGAGCGTCAGGCGAGCAGGGCACGGCGCGCCGGCGGGCGATCAGCTCGGACCCGCAAATTGCATCCACGCGCAGGCCACGGTCACGCGGCGCGAGGGCGACGGCGAGCGTGTGCTCGGCCAGACCGTACGCGGCGACCAAGCTCGCGGCGCGGAATCCCACGTGCGCGAACTTCGCGGCAAAGGCTTCGAGAGTGGCGGCCTGGATTGGTTCGGCGCCGCAGCCAGCCACGCGCCACGAGGATAGGTCGAGCCCGTCGAGCTCTGCGTCCTTCACCCGCCGCAGGCACATCTCATAGGCGAAGTTCGGGGCGAAGCTGATTGTGCCGCGGTGGCGGCTGATGGCGCGGAGCCAGGCCACGGGGCGCTTCAAGAACTCTGCCGGCGACAGGAAGACACCATTGCACCCAACATAGAGGGCGCTGAGGGCCAGGCCGATGAGGCCCATATCGTGGAACAGGGGCAGCCAGCTCACGCCGGTATCGGTGGGGCTAGCCCCGAGGCCTGCGGGGCCAGCGATCGCCTGCGCGTTGGCAGAGAGGTTGGCGTGAGTGAGCACGACCCCGCGCGGCTGCGACGTGGAGCCCGAGGTGAATTGAAGCATCGCGGGGGCGTCGGGGTCCGCGGGCTCCGGCGCCGCCAGCGCCGGTCCAGTAAGCTCGCTCCACGGGACGACGAGCTCGATGGTCGGCGCGACCGCGCCCAACGCCTGAAGCGACGGGAGCAGACGCGCGGTCGTGACGATCGCACGCGCAGGCGCAGCGCGAAGGATGGCTGCGACCTTCTCGATGTCCGCGCCGAGCTGGCCGACGTCGACGGGATGCGCGAGCGGGATCGGCACGAGGCCGGCCAGCGAAACGCCGAGGAAGGCGGTGAGAAAGCCATCCGCCTCCGGAATGAGGAGGGCGACATAGTCACCCCGACCGAGGCCACGAGCTCGGAGAGCACCGCCCAGAGCGAGCGCCGAGTCGCGAAGCACCTTGAACGGCGTCACGAGCTCGCGATCGTTTTCGCGAACGAACGTGAAGGCGCCGGAGCCGGCCGCGGCGTCGTCGAGCGCCTGCGCGACTGTCCGGATCATCAATATCCTGCTGGCCGCTCGAGAAGGTCGCGAAGGTACTCGCCTACCTGAGCGACGGTCCGGATCGTCTCGATGTCGTTCAGTGGGATCGAGACGTCGAAGCGATCCTCGAGCGCGGCGATCAACTCGAAGACGCGCATGGAATCGAAACCGAGGTCGAGCGCAAGATCACTCTCGGCGCTCGGCTCGACCGGCTGCCGGCTGACGCGCTTCACGATCGCGACGACCTCTGCCTCTATCCCGACGTCAGAGGGGGACATCGGTTTCCGAGGATAACCGATCGGTTTGACCTGCGAAACCCAAACCCTCGGGAGCAGTGCAAAAAAGTTGGCCCGCGGGCTCGTGCCGAGGGGTGGGGCCGGAGAAAAGTCTGCCGACCGGAGCCGCATGCGCTTGAAACTACTGGAATACGCGGAGAGGGGCAAGCGCTAGCACCGGTCGGGCTTAAGATTTCGTCAGTTGCGCCCTATGCGCCTTCTCCGATCGCTTGAACGCCCATTGGTATCGTGGTACAAGGTCGGCACTTCGGCACCAACTCTCATGCGAGCCCGGGGATGCGCCGGTGTCCACGTCGTGCTCGTTTTTTGAGCTTTCGTCACCTGGGGGCGCTCCATGGCCTCGCAACTGCTTTGTCTGTGATCCGTATCGGTATGCTGGGCACGCGCGGCGTGCCGGCGAGCTACAGCGGGTTCGAGACCTGCGCCGAGGAGTTAGGGACCAGGCTCGCGGCGCGCGGCCACGACGTCACCGTCTATTGCCGGGTTCCCCACATAACCTATAAGGGCAGCGCGTATCGCGGGATGCGCCTGGTCAAGCTCCCGACCATCCGCAGCAAGCACCTCGACACCATCACGCACGGTCTGCTCTCGGCCATCCACGCGTTGTCCCAGAGGTACGACATCGCCCTGTTCTTCAACGTCGGCTGCAGCGTCGTGACGTGGATCCCGCGCCTGGCCGGGCAGCGCGTGGTTCTCAATGTCGATGGGCTCGACTGGAAGCGGAAGAAGTGGGGCCGCGTGGCGCGGTGGTACATTCGAGCTTCCGAGCGCTGGGCCAGACGCTTTCCCCACCGAGTCGTCACCGACTCTCAGCGGGTTCGGGAGTACTACCTCGCCCGATACGGTGCGCCGTCACCGACGTACATCGCTTACGGCGCCGAGCCCATGACTGTGCCGCCGGGCCGATACCTCGCTCAGTACGGTCTCCTCCCGGGCCGATACGTCCTGTTCGTCGGCCGGCTGGTACCCGAGAACTGCGCCCATCACCTCGTCGAATCGTTTGTCGGGCTCGCCACGGATTTCCGGTGCGTGATCGTCGGCGACGCCCCCTACGCTGCCCCGTACATCAACCGGCTCCGGGCTACGACGGACCCCCGAGTCATCTTCACGGGTTATCTCTTCGGCGAAGGGTACCGCGAGCTGGCCGGTAACGCCTACTGTGTCGTGGAAACCTCCGAGGTCGGCGGCACCCATCCGGCGCTCCTGGAAGCGATGGCGCTCGGTCGGTGCGTCGTCGTCAATGACACTCCGGAGAATCTCGAGACGATTGCCGCCGCCGGGTTCAGCTACGAGGGTTCCGTCGGTGCCGCGAGCCTCCGAGAGGTTCTGGAACGCTTGCTCAAGGATCCAGCGATCGTGCAAGAGACTGGAGAACGCGCGCGGGAACGCGTCCGCGAGCACTACTCCTGGGAGTCGGTAACCGACGCGTACGAGCAGCTTTTCGTCGAGTTGCTGAGCGGGGCCCGCTAGTGCTCGGAAAGCGCCGGGCGCTGTGGACCCTGCGTCTGCTCGTCGCCGACGCCGGCGTGCTGCTCGGCTCGTTTCTCGGCGCGTACGCGCTGCGCGTGGTCCTCAACAGTCCGCTCGCGCGAAACGCTGGCCCGCTCTCGCACTACCTCTGGCTGCTCGGACTGATCGTGCCGGTATGGGTCGTCCTGCTGGGCGCCTTCGGCGGTTACGGCCTTGGCTGGATGGCGCGCTCGCGGGCGTGGCTGGTAGCAAGAGTCAGCACCATCGGACTGGTGCTCCTGACAGCGGCGCTGTTCATCGCCCAGGAGAGCGACATCAACCGCAGCCTGCTCCTCCTGTTCACCAGTGTCGGCGCTGTCACCCTCTGGGTCGAGCGCACGCTGGTGCTGGCCTGGCTGCGTCGCCGGCGCGGGGAACGCTGGTCGCACGTCGCCATCGTCGTGGGCACCGACGAGCGCGCCGAGCGACTGATCGCGTCCTTACGGCGATATCCGGAGGCGGGCTGGCTGGTGCGCGGATGCCTGAGCGTGGACCCGGCCGACGAGGTGCGAAGCGTCGGGGGTGTTCCGGTCATCGGGACCATGCAGGACCTTCCAGATCTGCTCCAGGAAGACGTGATCGTCGACGAGGTCTTCTTCGCGGTCCCGGCCGACCGTCTCGATCGGCTCACCGAGGCCCTGGAGGCCTGCGAGAACCTCGGCGTCGACGCGCGTGTGCTGGTCGACCTCTACCGGCCCGCCCACGCGCACTCGTACGTGGAGGAGCTGTTCACTCTGCCTTTCTATGGTGTCTCCCCGACCCTCACGCGTCAGGGCGCGCTGGCCGTCAAGCGCGTGATCGACGTTGTTGGCGCGCTGCTCATTCTGGTCCTGACTCTTCCGCTCCTCGCCGTCGTCGCGCTGCTCATCCGGATATCGTCGCGCGGGCCGGTCATCTTCCGTCAGGTGCGCAGCGGCTTTCACGGTCGGGCCTTCGAGATGTACAAGCTCCGCACCATGGTGGCCGACGCCGAGCTGCGCCGGAACGAGCTGCTGCATCTGAACGAGATGGACGGGCCGGTTTTCAAGGTCAGTGACGATCCCCGTCGAACTTGGCTTGGCCGATTCATCCGGCGCTACAGTGTGGACGAGCTGCCTCAGCTGGTCAACGTGATCAAGGGCGAGATGAGCCTCGTCGGCCCGCGTCCGCTGCCACTGTACGAGGCGAGCCGCATCAAGGGCGTGCAGCGTCGGCGCCTCGCCATGCGCCCCGGCCTGAGTGGACTATGGCAAACGCGTGGCCGGAGCACGGTGGACTTCGACGAGTGGATGCGCATGGATCTGGAGTACGTCGACCGGTGGTCGCTCGCGCTCGACTTCAGGATTTTGCTGGCGACCCTCCCCGAGGTTCTGCGCGGAACGGGCGCCCACTGACGGACGTCCCCCTCAAGGCCCCTCGCTCGCTATAGCCGCATCAACCTGCGGTGTCTTCGGCCCAACGGGCACCACCACGCTTAGAGCCCGACAGCTTCCTCCAGCTCGGTTCTCCTGAAGCGGCAATCATCCTTTCCGGAAGTATCGTGGATAAATGACTAGACAGTAGGAACTTCAGATGGTAAAACCTGGCACTCGACTTTGGAGGTGGCCAGGTGCGGAGAGCCCAACGCCGACTGCCCTCGTTCCTGGTGGCCCTCGCGTTTCTAGCTCTCAGCGCTCTCGTAAGGACGGGGAACTCCATGGACCAGCCCCGTATTCCCGACGAGCTCTTCCAGGACGTCCGGGACAAGGGCCACATCCGAGTTCTCGTCAAAATCGCCCGGGATGAAGCAGCGCGGGAGGCCATCGCCGACGCTCAGACAGCGGTGCTGGCCATCCTCGTCGGGACCGATTACAAACTGCTCTACCGCTACGCCAACTCTGCATTTCTCGCGCTCGAGATAGGGCAAAACGCGCTGGAGGCGCTGGCGCGCTCACCAAAGGTCGAGTCCGTCGCAGCCGATCGTGCCGTTCGGCCGATGAGACCCGACAGAGCGCCATGATCCGGCGGCTCGGCCCGGCCGCGACGCTGACGCTCGTCATCTTTATCTTCGCGACCGCCGTCCACGCCGCCGCGCAAGTCGCGCCACCACTGGCGACCACTGACGTGAACCAGCTACTCGGCTCTGCCTACGCCAATGGTTCGGTGCGAGTCATCGTCAAGCTGAAGCCGGCAGGGATCGTTCCCGAAGCGGAGCTGAGGGACACGACTGCTATCGCGCAGCAGCGGACGCGAATCACGGACCACCAGAACGCGGCCATTGGTGCGCTCGCCGGCACACGATATCGAATCCACTGGCGTTACCGGGCGAGCGCGTTCCTAGCCCTCGAGGTCTCCCCCGACGCGCTACGCATCCTCGCCGCCTCGCCCCTCGTCGAGTCGATCGTCGAGGACATCCAGCTCGTACCCCTTCTCAACCGGTCCGGCCCGCTCGTCCAGGCCGACAGCAGCCACGCTGCGGGAATCACCGGCACTGGCCAGACGGTTGTGATCATCGACACCGGAGTCGACGGATCGCACCCCTTTCTTTCGGGACG
>Ga0075423_10007396_pt1 | contig 10364 bp, 7 predicted proteins | sample SoiMethybrSBSTD2_FD_80114 | JGI IMG/M metagenome (GOLD analysis project Ga0075423, IMG submission 80114) | Bulk soil microbial communities from a Populus tree surrounding site in Tennessee, USA - Soil MetaG P. TD hybrid SBSTD2 | ecosystem: Environmental > Terrestrial > Soil > Tree plantation...
GCCTCGAACGCGAGCGGGTTGTCGACCTTCGCGGTCGACGCGCAGTGCAACATCGCGACCGAGTACAAGCTGTTCTATCGCACGACCACGACGGGTTGCTCGAGCGCGCTGCCGGACCCGAGTCCGCCGGCGGCGCCGCCTGCGAACAACTGCTTCAAGCCTTACAATCCGGCCAGCCCGCCGCCGGCCGATCTGGCGACGACCACCACGACCACCGGACTGGCGGTGCCATACATCGTGCGCGTCGAGCGCGGAACGATCAATCGCGGGATTTACGACATCGCGGTGCTGTTCGATCCAGCCAAGCCCTGGTCGGCGCTGGCGCCGCAGCCGCAATGGAACGGCAAAGTGGTCTACACCTTCGGCGCGTCCACCGGGCAGCCGCGGCTGCAGTTCCGTACCGAGCAGAACTGGGCCGACGACGCGGCGCTTTCGCGCGGCTTCATGGTCGTGGACAACAGCCTCACGGACTCGCTGTTCAACTCGAATCGAGTACTCAACGCTGAAACCGTGATGATGATGAAGGAGCACATCGTCGACACCTACGGCGAGATCATCTACACGGTGGGCAATGGATGCTCGGGCGGCTCGATCCAGCAGAACACGGCCGCCTCGATCTTCCCCGGCCTGCTCGACGGCATCCAGCCCAGCTGCGATTACCCGGATTCGATCACGACCGGCCTCGAGGTCACCGATTGCGTGCTGCTGGTGAACTTCTACGCCGGCCCGGAGTGGACGGCCCTGATGGGCGGGCTGACCCAGGCGCAGATCAACGCAAAAAAGACTGCGATCAACGGTCATCTCGATCACCTGGGCTGCCAGTCGTGGAACAACTCGTTCGGCTTCAACAACAAGCCCGGCAACTACGTGCCGACCCTGGTAATCAACCAGACGACCGGCGTCATCGCGCCGGTGGGCGCGCCCCGCAACAATTGCCGGCTGCCGGCCGCGCTCGTGTACGACCCGGTGACCAACCCGACGGGCACGCGGTGCGGTGACCCCGACCTCGCCACGGCGGTATGGGGCGCGACCGCGGGCATCCCTCCCGGGAGCACGCGCGCCCGACAGACCGGTGACAATGTCGGCATCCAGTACGGTCTGAAGGCGCTCCTCGGGGGCGCCATCACGCCGGAAGAGTTCGTGACCCTGAACGAGAAGATCGGCGGCGTTGATGCCGATTCGAACCGGCGGGCCGCCCGCAGCACGGCGGACTTGCCCGCGCTCAATATCGCCTACCAAGCCGGCATCGTGGGCAGCGGTGACAACCTCGGCAAGTTGCCGATCATCGACTCGCGCGGCTTCGACGAGCAGGGCATCCATTACATCTGGCGCAGCTTCGCGGAGCGTGCTCGCATCGACGCCGCCAACGGTGGCAACCACGGCAATCAAGTGATGTGGCGCTATGGCACCGGCCTCTTGCCCGCCACGCCGGCGCAGTTCGCCGCCGTGACCTTGCAGTCGTTCCTGACCATGGACACCTGGCTGTCGAATCTGACGGTCAGCGCGCCGAAGGCGACGCTCAACTCCGTGCGCAGCCAGGCCGAGGTCATCGAGGCGAAGCCGCCGGCGGCGCATGACCTCTGTTACTTGACCGGCGACCCGACGTTCTCCACTCCGGTGACCGACATGGCGACGTGCGACGCCGACCCTCGGCTGGCGAAGCACTCCTCGCCTCGCCAGGTCGCCGGGGGGCCGCTGGCGGAAAACATTCTGAAGTGCCGGTTGAAGCCGCTCAATCCGGCCGAGTATCTCCCGATCGTCTTCTCATCTGGTCAGTGGACACGCCTGGAAACCGTGTTCGCGGGTGGGGTTTGCGACTGGAGCCAGCCCGGCATTGGTCAGCAGTCGGCGATTTCGCCGCTCGACTTCGCCGAAGGCCCTGGCGGCGCGCCTCTTCCGCCGGCGCCGGTATCAGAGCGATGAGAAGCGCACGGCCGCGTTAACCGCGGCCTAGAATCATTTCCCTCGGGATGCTGGCAGTGACCGTCTGGATGTAGGACGTCACGGACACGACACCCCTCACTGAGCGTGCGTCGGAAATGAACTTCTCGACTTTCCCCCGCGACGCGACGGCCCCGACGAGAACAACATGGCCGGCGTAGACGGCGATGTCGACCCGACTGGACACCAGGACGGGGTCCGCGACGAGGATTGCTCTGATTTGTTCCTTGATGGCGAGATCGTTCTCCCAGGAGGGCCGATGGGACACGAAATACGTTTCGACCTTCTTCACGTTCGGGGCCTTGCGCGCGATGTCCACCGCCGCCCGACCTGCTTGTGAGCCCGATGGCACCATGCCCGCGACTACCACGACGCCCTGGCGGCAATACACGTCGAGCCCGCTGGTGCCGTTCACCGGCGAGGCCAGGAGCGCAGCCTTGATCTGCACCTCGGCCTCAGCGTCCGTCGCTTGGGTCACCAGCGAGCGGGGGTCGGTGGCGACCTCGTAGCTCTCCTTGGCCGCAAGCACATAGGGGGAGCAGCCGGCGAGTGCAACGATCAGCATCAACGGAAGTACCTGTTTCGCTCTCATAGTAGACAACTCCTCGGAAGGCCGGCGTCCCGCGGCGTCTTCCTGAGCCCAGTTCTGACCCGCATCGAGGATGTTCGGCGGCGCGGAGCGCCAGGCGCTATTGGATCTTGGTCCAGCGGCCTGGCGACGAAGGCCCGGCGTTTCGCGTCGGGCTCCGAATGGCGCTAGAGGACGCTCAGGAACGCGACCAGGTCGGATTCCTCCTGCGGCGTGAGGACGAGGCCGAAGCGGGTTTCGTAAAAGCGCACGGCGTCCAACAGTGTTTGCGCCGACCCGTTATGGAAGAACGGGGCGCGGGCGGAGAGACCGCGCAAGATCGGGCCTTTGATCTTTCCGACATGGTCGAACTTGCCGTCTATCAAGGCCTGACCGAGATCGGTCGTGGTCTTGCAGTCCCGCGTACCTGTCCTGCACACCGTGATCTTCGGCAAGTAGCTCACATCAAGGCCCCCCAGATTCACAGAGGGACTCGCGCTACTGGGGTCCCCGGTCCCGATGTTCAAGGGCGTCGGGAAGGAATGATTGCCGACGTTGGGCGTATCGTGGCAAGTGCCGCAGGTGCCCTGAAGGGCTGGAATACCGCCGGGAACCAGGCCGCCGGCCGACACATCATCGTTGATTCCCGCTACCCCCGAGATATTGATGGGCTTGGAATTGAAAAGGGCCTGCCCGCGCGCAACGGCTGCTCGCGGATCTCTCGGCGGCAGTGCCGCCCAGCCTTCGAAAAGGTTGAAGATCGCCGAGCTGAACTCACCATCGCCCGGCGCCACGAGCCCGCCCGGCTGCTCGAACTGCGGCAGCAGGAAATGAACACTCGAATTGACACTGATGAAGAACGGCTCGCTGACGAGGGTTCCCGGTCCGCCGTTCGCCACTCGCGTGTCCAGGAGGCCCGTTTTCGCGCCGAATGCTTGCGCCGTGAAGAGCGCTGTCTCAAAAGCCACGATCTCCTGTTGCTCGGCCGGCGTTGGCCTCGCCCCGTCTCCCTGGGCGTGACCGGTGGTGGCGGACACTGACTGATGGGCCAGATCGCTCAACAGCGAAGCCGGATAGTTCTCGAACAGGATCTTGGTTGTGCCGGTCGTCGGCGTTGATTCCCGACCGTCGAACATTACCGCGCTGAGGAAACGCAGGTTGGTACTCGGCAGCGGCCGGCGGTACATCGAGATCTTACCGGTTTCGTTGCAGCCGTATTCATTGTCGACGCTGACAACCTGGTAGTCAGCGTTTGCCGGGACGTCGATCGCGATTCGAATCAAGCCACGAGTCCGCAGCAAGCTATAGGCGGCCTTCCTGCCGGCAAAGGTGGAGACGTCGACGCCATGATCACAGTTGGAACCGTCAACCGTTCGGAAGATCGGGTCCAGGCCCAGCGTCAGCAGAAACCGCTCCTGGATATGAGCGGCTGAGACCGACATGCCATCGCTGGGCTGGTGACAGGTGCCGCAGCTACGGCCATTTGTGCCCAAGCTCTGAAAAAAGGGCCCGGTCTGGTCAATGCCTCGGCCGATCGTGCTGTAGGTTTGTGACGCGCCGCCCGGATTGGGGAAAAACACTCCATTCGGGATGAACCGCACGAACGGAAGCTGGCCTTCCTCTCCATGCGCGGCCTGTCCATTCACCGCGGCGACCACGGCCAGCACGGCGCTGGCGCCGAGAACAACAGCACTCACGATGCTGCGGCTGGGTTTTCCGATGCGGAATCGCTCGGCGAAACAGTGGAACACGCGATGCATGCCGACCCTCCATAGAGTGTCTCGGGCGCTCGAGTCCCTATCCTTTCCATTTAGCGCCTGCTCGAATAACCGGCAATTCCTCTAAACAGAGGAATAGGCGAACTGAGTACGGGCGTGCGCAGGAGCCGGGAGTCAGGCATCATCGCGACATGACCTCATCCGGGCTGCGGACCGTGCGGACGATGTGTCCGATGAACTGTCATCCCACCTTGTGCGGCATGCTGGTCGACATCGAGGACGGCCGCGTGCTCGGCGTGCGGGGCGATCCCGACAACCCGGACAGCCAGGGGTTCCTGTGCGTGCGCGGCCAGGCCTCCCACGAGATCATCGGCAATCCGGCGCGCCTGCTCCATCCCCTCGTCCGCGCGCGCCGCGACGACGCCTTCCGCGAGGCGTCATGGGACGAGGCGCTCGGCCTCGTCGCCGAGCGCATGCGGACGTTGGGCGGCGAGCGGGTCGGTATCTGGACGGGGCACGGGCTGGCGGCCACCAACTACGGCACCCGGCTGTCAGGGCACCTCGCCCGGCGCTTCGCCAACCTGTGGGGCTGCCAGTCGTGGAGCGGCACGATGATCTGCTGGGGGCTCGGCGCCTACGGGCTCGGCTTCACCGGGATCCTAGAAACCAACACCAAGGAGGACATGGCCGCGCACGCGAACCTGGTCGTGCTGTGGGGCGCGAACCTTGCCTCCCAGCCGAACACGGCCCGGCACGTGACGGCGGCGCGGCGACGCGGCGCCTCCATCATCACGATCGACGTCCGGCAGACCGAGGCCGCCGCTCAGTCCGACGAGACCTTCATCGTGCGTCCGGGCAGCGATGCCGCGCTGGCGCTCGCGATGATGCACGTGATCGTGGCGGAGGATCTGTGGGACCGCGAGTTCGTGGCCCGGCACACGGTGGGCTTCGACGTCCTGGCCGGCCACGTCGCCACTCACTCGCCGGCGTGGGCAGCTGAAATCACCGGCGTGCCGGCCGATCGTATCGTCGCGCTCGCGCGCCGCTATGCGCGGACCCGCCCCGCGATGGTCGTGCTCGGCGGCAGCAGTCTGCACAAGGGCGCCAATGGCTGGAACGCCGCCCGCGCCATCGGCTGCCTGCCGGCCCTCACCGGCAACGTCGGCATTCCCGGGGGCGGCTTCGGGCCTCGCCACGGCAGCGCCTCCCATGGCCAGGGCCTGTCGAGCATCACTGCGGAGGACCGGCGGCCACGCGGAACCTGGATCCCGAGCCAGATGCCGCTCGTGACCGAGGCGATGCTCGACGGCCGCGTGCGGGCGATGCTCCTGCTCGGCACCAACATGCTGTCGTCCTATGCAGATGCCGGCAGAGTAGCGGAAGCGCTCGCCAGCCAGGACCTGGTGGTGTCGTACGACCTGTTCCTCAACGACACTGCGCGGCGCTTCGCCGATGTCGTGCTGCCGGCCACCGCGTGGCTCGAGGAGCTCGGGTGCAAGAGCACCAACACGCACCTCTACCTCATGCCGAAGGTGCTCGACCCGCCGGGCGAGGCTCGGCCAGTTGTCTGGGTCCTGCGCGAGCTGGCGCGGCGGCTCGACATGGCCGACTACTTCCCGTGGGAAAGCGACAGCGGTCCGCTCGACGCCATCCTCGACCATCCGGCGACCGGCCACGCCACCGCGGCCGCGCTGGCGGCTGAGGGCGGCATGCGCGCCCTGCGCATCTCCCACGTTGCGCACCCGGACCTGAAATTCCGCACGCCGTCCGGAAAAATCGAGCTGGACTCCCCGCGAGCGGCCGAGCTCGGCCTGCCGTCGCTCCCCGTGCACGCGCCGCCGGCCTCCTCGTCGTATCCGCTCACCCTGTGCCAGGGCCGCACCTTGAGCCACTTCCACGGCTTCTATGATCACGGTCGCGCGCTGCCGAGCCTTGCCAAGGCCGATCCCGAGCCCGTGCTCTGGATCTCGCCGGCCGATGCGGCTGCCCGCGGCGTGACCGATGGCGCCGCCATTCGCATCGTGAACGCGCGGGGCACGATGCCGGCCACGGCCCGCGTCACCGAGCGCATCCCGGCGGGCACCGTGTGGATGCGCGACGGCTGGCTCGGTCTCAACGATCTGACGGAAGGTGCCCGCGCCGTCCCCGATGCCGCCGTGGACGAGTTCCAGGCCCTGGGATTCTCGGGCGGCCAGGCAACCTTCGATGCGCGCGTCGAGATCCACGCCCGGTAATCATCCGAGGCCGGCTGCTCGCCCGATCAGAAACAATCCTGCCCCGACGGCGACGGCCCCGATGGCTCGCGCGACCCGCTCACCGGCCGGTGCGAGACGTTCGACGGTGATGGCCGCTCCGACGACAGTCATCGCGCGAAGGTCCATGACCCCGATGACCAGGAGAGCCACCATCAGACCGGCACAGCAGTGGGTGCAGTGCAGACCGAGGCGCAGGCCGTGTCGCCACGCCGTGGCGACGTCGGCCGCCAGCGTACGGTCGCGCCCGGGCGCCTTCCGGCAGCAGGCCAGGGAACGCGCCTTCCACGCCGCGAGCTGGAGGGCGCCGGCGATCAGCACGACCACACCGACCGCGATCGGGACGGCGCGCGCCAGCGCCGGCTGCTCCATCTCGATCGCCGCCAGCGCGGCGCCCAGCGGGAGAGCAGCCATTCCGAACACGGTCCAGACGAAGAAGTACCCCACGCCCACGACCACGGTCAGCCGACCGAGGCGCGTCTCGCCGGGCCCGCCGACGGCCCGGCGGTAGCGCCACAGCATCGGGACCAGGGACGGCAGCATCATCGCCACCATCATCACGACCCACATGCCGAGGAACGACGCCGCCGCGCCGGGCCACGTCTGTCCGGGCATCCGCATCCACACCATCGACATCGTCCACTCGCCGGGCATCGCCATCTCGCCCATCGCCGACATCGACGCGCACCAGACAACCGTGACCACCGCGCTGGCAGCGAAGAGCAGCGCTGAGACCGCAAAGAAAGCCATGACGATTTCGCTCAGCGCTTGTCGTACTCGTCGTGGCGGCGCCACCAGAGGCCCGTCTCGTTGCGCCCCTTGGGTGCGCGGTCGAGCCACTGGTACATGCCCCAGAGGCCGTCCAGTCCGCGCGCATAGGTGGAATAGGTGTGGTAGACGACGCCGTCCTCGAGCGCGAACGCGCTCAGGCCGGGCCTCTCACGCGTGTACGTCGCCGCGTCGGTTCCGGCCGAGGCCGCGAACTCGTCGACCGGCTCCTCGTCACCGGCTTTCACTGGCCACGCCGCCTCGCGCCGGTAGTTGTACTCGATCCCCCCCGCGCGCTGTTGCTCCTCGGTGAACCGGACGTTGAAGTCGCCGTTGAAGTCGCCGCCGAACGAGGACGCCCAGGGAAACGTCCACCCCATCCGCCGCTTGTATGCCTGCAGCTTCGCAAGTGGCGCCCGCGACACCGCCCAAAGCATGACGTCGTGGTTGGCCAGGTGCGCGGCGAACCCGTTGAAGCCGTCCGCGATTGCCGAGCAGGACGGACACCCCGCCGCGTAGTCGGGCCCGAACATGAAGTGGTAGACGAGGAGCTGCGAACGCCCTCGGAAGACGTCTTTCAGCGCGGCGCTCCCCTCGTCGGTCTCGAATCGATACTCCTTGTCGATCCGGACCCACGGCAGCTCCTGCCGTCGCCGCGCCAGCTCGTCGCTGCGCCGCGTCAGCTCCTTCTCAGCCTTGAGCAGGTCGAGCCGCGCTGCGAGCCACTCGTTACGTGTCCCGGTCCTGTGCTTCGTCATCGCTGTTCTCTCCTCTGTTGGGTGTTCTGCCTGGCCACCACGCTTCTCGATGCGGCCTGGCAGTGGTTGCTCATGCGATACATTTAGCGCCGGGTATCGGAACGGTGGGAGTGACAAGTGTGACGGGATTCCGATGGACTCGCTGATCACTGCCGCGGCGCGCGCACTCGCGGCGGGCGATCCCCTCGGCGCATTGAAGCGGGTCGCCCTGCGCGACGACGCGCCGGCGCTCGCCCTTCGCGGCATCGCGATGGCACAGCTCGGCGATCTCGTTCGCGCGAAGGCCCTCCTGCGACGTGCCGCGCGTGCCTTCGGTCCGAAAGAGGCCGTGGCCCGCGCGCGATGCGTCGTCGCCGAAGCCGAGGTCGCGCTCGTCTCGCGTGACCTGGGTTGGCCCGCGAAGGCGCTCGACGCGGCGCGGGCGACGCTCGAAGAGCACGGCGACCTGGTCAACGCCGCGTACGCGCGGTATCTCGAGGTCCGGCGCCTCCTCCTGATCGGGCGCATCGACGAGGCCGAGCGTACGCTCGCCGAGCTCGACCCCGCGCCCTTCCCTCCGGCATTGAAGGCCGCCCACGAGCTGGTCGTCGCCGGAATCGCGATGCGGCGTCTTCGGACGAAGGCGGCGCGCGCTGCGCTCGCCCGGGCCGAGCGGGCGGCGCGCCACGCACGGATCCCGGCCCTGACCGCGGAGGTCGAAAGCGCACTCGTGGTCCTGAACACGCCCGCCGCGCGCCTGATGACGAAAGGCGAGGAGCGACTTCTCCTGCTCGAGGAGGTCGAAGCGTTGCTGGCGTCGAACGGATTCGTCGTCGACGCCTGCCGTCATGTCGTGCGTCACGCACGTCAGGTGGTCTCGCTCGCCAGGCGTCCGGTGCTGTTCGCGCTCGCACGCGCGCTGGGCGAAGCCTGGCCCGGAGACGTACCGAGGGACACGCTCGTCGCGCGCGCCTTCGGATCGAAGCGCGCCGATGAATCGCATCGCGCGCGCCTGCGAGTCGAAGTCGGGCGGCTTCGCAAGGTGCTTCGGGCGCTGGCCGGTGTGAGCGCGACGAAGCGAGGTTTTGCGTTGGCGCCGCGCCGCGCACGCGAGGTCGTCGTGCTGGCGGCGCCCGTCGAAGGGGAGCATGCCGCAGTGCTCGCCTTCCTGACCGACGGTGAATCGTGGGCGAGCTCGGCCCTTGCGCTGGCGCTGGGAACGAGCCAGCGCACCGTGCAGCGGGCGCTCGACTCGCTGGCGGCAGCCGGCAAGGTGCAGTCGTTCGGCCGGGGCCGAGCCCGTCGCTGGATGACCCCGCCCGTGCCGGGATTCACGACGACCTTGTTACTCCCCGCTCCCCTGCCGATTGGCTAAGGTGGAAAGCATGAACCAATCAACGACCGAGATCGTTCGTGAGTATGGCCCGTTCCCGGGTGCCGACAGCGTGCATGGGGTCACGTATGACGGTCAGCACGTCTGGTTTGCTTCCGGGGACAAGCTGAATGCCTTCGATCCTGCGAGCGGGAAGATGGTGCGCTCGATCGATGTCGCCGCGCATGCCGGCACGGCCTTCGACGGCCAGCACCTGTATCAGCTCGCCGAGGACCGCATCCAGAAGATCGATCCGAAGACCGGCCGTGTCCTCGCCACGATCCCGTCGCCCGGCGGCGGCGGCGACTCGGGGCTCACGTGGGCCGAAGGGACGCTCTGGGTGGGGCACTATCGGGACCGGAAGATCCATCAAGTCGATCCCCAAACCGGGACGATTCTTCGCACGATCGAGTCCAAGCGCTTCGTCACCGGAGTCACCTGGATCGACGGAGAGCTCTGGCACGGCACCTGGGAAGGTGACGAGAGCGATTTGCGGCGGGTCGATCCTCGCACGGGAGAGGTCCTGGACATTCTCGAGCTGCCGCGCGGAGTGAACGTGTCGGGACTCGAGTCGGATGGCGGCGATCAGTTCTTCTGCGGAGGAGGTGGGACCGGGAAAGTGAGGACCGTCCGGCGGCCCAAGCGAAACTCCGCGCGGCCGGCAGGCGGAGCGCGCGGTATATGATGCGCCCGTGAGCGGCGAGCCGATCATCCGCAAGGCCCGGCCGGACGAGCTCGAGGAGGTCTGTGGCGCTACAATTCTCCTCAGCGATCACGCTCCGATGCCAACGGCCGTCAAACAATGGGGAGCGACATGGACACGCCAAGCATCTCTGTAACCCCGGGACAAGCCCCGACATCACCAGCCAGATCGTTCTCGCTCAAGCTGCGAGGCGGCGAGACCGGCGAGAGCATCATGATGTTCGAGGAGACCGTTCCAGCCGGGACACGGAGCACATTCCACTTGCATCACGACAGCGACGAGGTGGCCTACGTCCTGAGCGGCGA
>Ga0075423_10007397_pt1 | contig 10363 bp, 13 predicted proteins | sample SoiMethybrSBSTD2_FD_80114 | JGI IMG/M metagenome (GOLD analysis project Ga0075423, IMG submission 80114) | Bulk soil microbial communities from a Populus tree surrounding site in Tennessee, USA - Soil MetaG P. TD hybrid SBSTD2 | ecosystem: Environmental > Terrestrial > Soil > Tree plantation...
CAGGACTGTCGGGTTCTGTGGGTCCGTCCCAGTGGTCGTGTTGGTGTTGGCAGAGCAGTTGTAGGGCGTCGGCGGGTTGGGCGAGGATGCCGAGGGCTTTGGAGCGACGGACATCCACTGAATCACTGTCGCCTTGATGGCTGAGGATGTCGGCGATGCGGTCGATGACGGCTTTGAAGCAGATGGCATCACCGGCGCTGGCGCGGGCGATAATCATCTTCAGTCCGTGTTCGGAGCTGCGGCCTAGCCTAACGAAGCGTTCTTGTTCGGCAGCAGCGGCGGCTTGTGCCGCACCGTCGGGGTCGGCTTCCATGATTGCGGCGTCGAGCAGGGTGTGTAGCCGGGTCCAGGAGAGCGCGCCGAGGGCCGGTGTGATGCGCCGGTCGACCTGCCCGGCGTGTTCGGCGGTCAAATGGCGGGTGGCGGTGGCGATGCGGCGGGCCTGATGGTTCGGCACCTGCCCGGCCTGCGCGGCGGTCCAGATGTGGGGGAGTCGGTGCCGCAGGTCGAGGGCGTCGGCGATCAGTTTGGCGGCAGCACCGTCGGAGATGCGCAGCACACAGCCCAACTCGGCGGCTGCGAAGTCACCGACGGTCGGGGTGCCGTCCCCGCCCAGCCGGACCGGATGTTGCGTGCCGGGCAGCCGGCGCTGCGGGATGGCCTCGCCGGGATGTAGGTCTGCCCAATGCGCGGCGATCTGCAGGCGGCGAACTTCGGCGGTGATCAGGGTGTGTTCGTTGGCTTCGGCGGCGGCCAAGGTGGCGGCCGCATCCATCTCCACCAAATCGTTTTCGAACACGCATTCAATATATGATCGCCCGCTGACGACGCCCCGGTGATTACAGCGCGCCACCTGCAACGGACAACACCACAGCGAACCGGACAACACGTGCAGTCCAAGCTTGAAAGGACCGGCGCGACTGGGCCGAAGACCTCTTCGGCGAACGCGCGATGCTCTGCCTGCATGTCAGCCAGCACGGTCGGCCGGTAGAAGAGGCGTCAGGGTCTGTAAGGCCCAGCACTTGTCCTACTGGATGACCATGATGCTGCACCGCCTGCCGCACGAGAGCGACTTCGACGTGCACCGGCGGTGGGCTGGACTTGCCTCTCTCGTCGAGTCCTGGGCGGGCTCGACCTTGCTGGCCGAGGGCTACACGGGTTGGCCCATGTGATCGCCGATCACACCGGCGGCAGTCCAGGCGGTGACTCGAACTCGACCTTTGCAAACACTCCGTTGTGATCAGTTGCGAAGATCGGGAGGGCTGTCGAGTCGGTGAGCATGATCGCCCCGGCGTATGGTTTCACTTTTGGCGACGTCAGGACGTCGTCGATCCACTTACTTTCTCGCTTGGTGACTTTCCAGCCGTTGAAGCTGTTGCACGTTTTGCGGGTGATTGTCGACAGCTTCGCGCGTAGGTGCTTGTAACCGGCGTCACTCGCAATCTTGCGAACTGAGGCGTTCGTCGGGATCGAGTTGAAATCTCCGAAGATGATCACCCGCTCATGATCAGGGCGTTCCTCGACATGCTGGATCACTAATCTGATCTGGTTTTGCCGAATGGCCTCCTCGTTGGGGATGTTCACTGCAAGGTGAGTGCTGGCGAACCAGGCGAATCCTTCAGTCTTGATCGACTGCAGCTTGAGCATGGTGAGTGGGCGAGCCTTGGTGATGCCCATGACCGTGTACGGCAATCCCTCCTCGAATTGGTCGACAACGATCCACTTCGTCGAGTCCCAGATGATCTTGGCCGTTCCGGAACCCCAGAACGTCCAATTCGGTCCCAGACCATTGGTGATGTCGACGGCCATGTCGTCGCGGGTCTCCTGCACTCCGAAAACAGACGGAGCGCAGTTGTTGATGAACTCGATCAAGACTGGCAATCGCCTATTCCAATGTCGACTCGGGAAGGGGATGTCGGCCATGGAGGTCTTGTTGCGACAGTTGATCGAGAGCGTACGCGCGCGAGTGATCACGGAGCCATCACCCTGTTGCTCGCGTTGCGTTGCGCGCAGTCACTGGTCTCACCTGCGGGGTGGTTGTCACTTCGATGTCCGGGAGTCTGCTTGAAAGAGCCATGCGTGCGCTCCTTGCGGCGAGAATCGTAAATGTGTTCTAATAAGGTATGCAAGATCGCCATACCGCGCATTGCGGGGGGGTCCGGCACGTTGCCATTGACTTCCACACGACGCGGCCATACGTTCGAACCTTCGTTTGCCCATCGCGAGCACGGCTCCCGCTTCGTCATGGTACTCAGTGGACGATCCTGAGCCAGGGAAACAGATATGCCGACGACAATCATTAGTTTGAAAGTTAAAACAGTTGAGGAGAAGGCCGTCACTTCACAGAACAACCAACTGGGCAACATGATCGCTTCCAGCGAGGACATCACCGAAATCAACGGTGATCCCAGCCTCAGAGGCCAACATTCAGGTTTCCTTGTCCGTGTCCGCAGGCCGGATTACTGGCTCTGTGAAGCCGGATACATCTTGCCCGGAATCCCAGGCACGCCCTTCCCCAACGGCGGTCAACTCCAGACCCGAGGGCTCTTCAAACTTTCAAGTCTTGTGAATACAGTCGCGATCATCGGAGGCACCGACGATTACCGGGGTGCTTCAGGTCAGGTCAACATCGACGGGAGCAACTTCAAGCTGACCATCGAAACTCCGTGAAACGCGGCTGGTCTAGAGAGATACGGGACGGGTGCCTGCTATGCCTGGCTGCTTGAGGCGTCGCGCCAATGTTGGAACCTGCCTACGTCATCGACAACTACTCCGTACGGCCGCAGCGCGATCATTTTTGCATCGTCGGTGGTGGTTTTCCCAGTGAACAGATACACCTTGATGTTGGCGAGCCGATAGCGGCGCACGACAGCGGCGGGGATAGTCAGCTTGGCGTGTACTGCGGTGCCTATGCTCTTAATGGTCGACACCGACGGCCAGCCGTTGGTTCCAAGGGTGATCAGCGCGTAACTGATCTTGTGCTTGGGATCGGCAGCATCGAGCTTCTTGATCTTGTTCAGCGCCGGAAGTTGACTACTTGTGGCCTGTAGTTGGACGCGTGAGTTCTTGATCGCGTTCCATAACTGTGCCGCCTGGGCAGTAGTAATTGGGGAAACCTTTATCTCCACCGCGAATGATTTTCCAACGGAGTTGCCGTACTTCAGGAAATCGACCAAGCGCATCAGCTTCTGGCCGCCGACATCGGTGCGACACTTGTCGACGACTGCCGACCAAAGCCATGAGGAAACTTTGCCCGTGCAGTTGGTGACTCGGTTAAGCGTGGCGTCGTGCAAGATCACCATTGTCCCCACGCTGTCGCGGTCGGGGCCGTCCTTCGTCCACTGCACATCCGCATCCAGGATGTCGGCCTGGTTCTTCACTGCGTATTGATACGCAGGCATAGTGCCTTCGCCCAGTTTCGAGGTGCTCGCGCCACGATGAGCGATCGTGATCTCCTCAAAGGAATCGGCGTGCGCTGCAGTGGACGTGAGGCTGACAGCGATTCCGAGGGCGAGCACGGCAGTTAGCGCACATAGACGCCTTTTCATGGCTCTCCTGGCAGGAGGGGAAGTGGGGAAGTTGAGTGGGAGGGAGCGCGTCACTCTAACTAGAAGCTGGCAACCGGGCGCAAGCGGACACGCCGTTGATGATCCAGCGGACACGCCGTTGATGATCCAGTTGGCGGGCTCCGTGCATAGCGCGGCGGCTTTACAGGTGCATGTGGCGGACCCGCCGTATGCCGGCGCTCAAGCTCGGGGACAATGCCGTGGTGGCCCTTGCTCCGCCGCTGGCTGCGGAGGTTCAGACTCCGCGCCTGGTCGTTGATCGGGACGTCCTGGAAGTCAACTTGGTCGCGATGGCGGCCCACGCGCGTGACCACGGTGCTGCCCTGCGACCGCACGCGAAAACCCACAAGTGTTTGGAGATCGCCCGTCGCCAGATTGCGCTCGGTGCGGTCGGCCTCACGGTGGCGACGGTGGGGGAGGCGGAGGTTTTTGCCGACGGAGGCTTCAGCGACTTGTTCATCGCCTACCCACTGTGGGCCGCTGGAGTACGTGGCATGCGGTTGCGCGCTCTGGCCGAGCGGGTCACACTTCGGGTCGGCGCAGACTCTCCCGAAGGAGTGGAGCTGCTAGCCCGTGCGCTCGCCGGGACAGCGGCAGAGGTTGTCGTCGAAGTTGACAGCGGTCAGCATCGCAGCGGGGTCGCACCAGAAGACGCTGGACAGGTCGCGGCGGCAGCACAGCGCTTCGGGCTGGCCGTGTCCGGGGTGTTCACATTCCCGGGCCATAGCTACGGGCCAGGCCGGGCGAGTCAGGCGACATTGGACGAGGCGCGCGCCTTGCTGGAGGCCGAGGCCGCGCTCCGCCGGGTCGGGGTAGGCGCGGGTCTGCGCAGCGGAGGATCGACACCGACCGCGGCTTTGGTAGCTGAGGGCGGGCTGAATGAGATGCGGCCTGGGGTGTATGTCTTCAATGACGCGCAGCAGGTCGAGCTCGGGACAGTCGACTGGAACGCCGTTGCTTTGACAGCGGCGGCAACCGTAGTCAGCCGCCACGGCCGCGACCTGATCCTCGACGCCGGGAGCAAGGTGCTGGGAGCCGATCAACCTGCCTGGGCCACTGGGGGCGGCCGGTTGCCTGATCATCCGCATGCTCGTATCGGCGCCTTGTCTGAACACCATGCAACGGTCACCTTCGCCGAGGACACGCCGCTGCCCGAGCTCGGGTCGCTCGTTCGGGTCGCCCCGAACCATGTCTGTGCGGCGGTCAACCTTGCCGACGTACTCGTTGTCACCGCTGGCGGATCGGTCGTCGACCAGTGGCAGGTCGCGGCACGAGGCAAGAACGCCTAGCTGCTCCATGATCAGCTTTACCGAACGAACCGTTGGCTGTGAGATGACCGCAGCATGACCGCGACGGTGGATGATCTGATCGCAGATGGCCAGGCAGCGCTGCGGCCCGCGTCAGAACTGCTCGGCGCCGTGCCCAATTACTTACGGATACCTTTCGGACCAGGCTGGGCGCTGGTTGGCGACGCCGGCTACAACAAGGACCCAATCACGGCGCAAGGGATCTCAGACGCCTTCCGCGATGCCGAACAGTGTTCGACGGCGGTCGACAATTGGCTCAGCGGCCGGATGTGTTTGACGATGCGTTCCTGCCCTGGCATCGAGAGCGGGATCGAAAGATCCTTCCGACGTACGAGTTCACCCCCAGCTGGCCACACTGGAGCCGCCCTCGCCAGAAATGCAGCAATTGCTAGGCGCTATCTATGGCAACCAGGCGGCAATGGACGACTTCGTCAGCGTTAACGCCGGCACGCTCTCACCCGAAGTTTCTTCTCCCCCGAACACATAGCCCGCACCTTTCAGGCCGCCGCCGTCTCGGGGTAAACCGGAAGGCTCTCAGCGAGTTGGCGGATGCCTGCGTTGCGCAGCGAGGATCTGAACGCTGTTTGAACCTAGGTGCTGCGGGCTAATCAGCCTTAGTTGGGGCCATCGGCGGTTTTGTGTGCGTCGCCCGACGCATGTGGTCTTGGGAAATGTCATTGAGGCTTTGGGAATGAGCGGCTGGGGGTCGGACGAGGTCGCCCAGGCCCGGCTGCGAGCGAGAGAGGGCGAGATAGCAGCCGCTCGCATGGCGATCGACATACATGAGAGGACTGTCAACTTCTTCGACAGCCGCGGGCAGCCCTCCATGTCCCAGCGCGCTCGAGAGCGTGCGGACCGTGCCCGCGAGATACTGTGGCGAGCTCTCGCCGAACAGGCGGACATCACTCCTTAGAGCGCATCAAGCTCGAGCCGGTAGGTCTTGGTGAGCCGTCGGCGCCCCGCTAATAGCGCCAAGAGGGCGATGAGTACGACGACTGCGATCAGAATCCCAAGCCGGTAGAGCTCCCCATTGAGCAGGGTCGCGGCGATGCCGTTGTCGTTGTTGGTGCGGTTGAAGACGCTGTGCGTGAGGCCGGCGGCAAGCAGGCTGTCCCGGCAGCCTCGGAGCACGATTCCGATCAGTGGCCGTAGGAACATGCCAAGCAGGATGTAGGCGGCCAACGAGATCAATACCGATGCGACGCTGATCTCGCCGAGGAAGGCGAGCGGCAAGTGGATGAAGCCGAACGGAAGGGCGGTCAATGCCGCTGCCGCAAAGATGTTGTATCGGCGCTCCAGTCGGGTTTGCATCACACCGGCCCAGGCAGTTTCCTCCCACAGGTTCACCAAGATGAAGTTGATCAACAGCAGCCGGAGCTGGTTCCAAATGAGCCCGACCGGGTCGACTGATTCCAGTGAACCGCCCAAGATCAACGTTGACGCCACGGTCAGTGCAGGCAGGCCCGCAAGGACAGCGAGCCACCAGCCGATGCCGAACCGCCAGCGGGCAATCCGCCTAAACAAGCTGACGATGCCCGGTCGCCCATCGGCCGCCCAGGTCACAAACAGAGCGGAGGGGAGTAGGGCGAGCATCGTCAACATCAGTCCGGCGATTTCATCGGGCGGGAAGGGCAGCCGGTCCAGAAGTGGGCCGCCTGGGATCACCCGATGAACAGCAAGGGCGACCAGCGCCATGACCGGATAGGCGATCCCGAAGGCCATCATCAGGAAGGCGGTGATCGGGCGTCGGCGCACAAAAGCCTGAATCCCAGCTGGACGAGGGCTCATAGTTGCCGGTCAGTCGATTGCTATCGAGGGGGCGCTACGGACGATTCCTTCGTTCGCCAGGCGACCACAACAAGCCAAAGGCTCCAGGCAAGGATCAGGACATAGCCGCCCAGGATTGCATATTCGTCGGCTCCCGAGAAGCCCTCGGAACCGAGCACCCAGCCCTGCACGATGTAGCCAAGACCAGATAGCCCCATCAGGTAGCCAAGAACTCTCGGCAGCCTCGCCGACAACGCCACCGCGCTGCCCAGCAGGATCAAAGTGAGGCCAAACATGAAGCACTGATAGCTCCTGGTACCCCACTCCAACCAGCGAATCGTCTCAGCGCTGGCAAAGCGGGCCGCTTTCTCCGCCTCCGGCGCCCTCACCCATGCATCGACAGCCTGCTTGAGCGCCACGCCGTCCACCGCCTGCAGAACGCCGTAGAGCGCGAGCGCCACTGTTGCACAGACGGCTCCTAGTCGCGCCACCCAGGCGGCGGCTCCAGCGCGGAGGTCGAGAGCGAAATAGAGGACAAGAAGTCCGGCCATGATCACCGCCATGCCCACGAACTGGCCGAGATGCACAGCTGTCCAGCTGGCGCTATTGGCGTATATGGCAAACACCACTGGATGGTTGTTGGCCGGCCCGCCGGCATGCAGCAGGCCGACCACCACATAGAAGATGAAGCCCGTTATGAGCAGCACTGCCGAGAGGCGAAGCGTTTTGCGGTCGATCATGGACCCCCCTCGTCGGCGATCTTGAAGCCTTCGTAGTCCAGGGAGTGTACCGCCGTAGGTCGCATGGATGCAGATCATTGCCACTGATCATGAAGGTCGATCTGAGGCGATCCGTGAAGATCAAATGCTCAAGATCAATTTGAATGCTGGCGCGGGCGGACAGCTGACTTCAAGAAGGAGCCGACTGCTCACTAGGGTGACACTGTGAAGGCCATCGTCCAGGACAGCTACGGCGGACCTGAGGTGCTGGAGCTGAGGGACATCGATCAGCCCGTACCCGACGATGACGAGGTGCTGGTACGCGTGCACGCGGCTGGCCTGGACCGAGGCGTCTGGCATGTCATGACTGGTTTGCCCTACATGATCCGCCTGGTTCTTCCAACTCTCGGGCTGCGTAAACCCAAGGTGCCGGTCCGCGGCATGGATGTTGCCGGGCGCGTCGAGGCGGTGGGCAGGCAGGTAACCCGGTTCCGACCGGGCGATGAGGTGTTTGGTTGGTGCGACGGCTCCTACGCCGAGTACGCCACCGCGGGCGAGGACCATCTCGCACCTAAGCCGACCACGGTCAGCTTCGAGCAGGCGGCGGCAGTTCCCATCTCCGGTTTGGCCGCCCTCCAGGCCCTCCGTGACGAGGGCCAGATCCAGCCGGGACAAAAAGTGTTGATCATTGGAGCGGCAGGGGGAGTGGGGTCGTTCGCAGTTCAGCTGGCGAAGGCCTTCGGCGCTGATGTCACCGGTGTCTGCAGCACGCCACAGGTGGACATGGTCCGGTCGCTCGGGGCCGATGACGTCATTGACTACACCCGCGACGATGCCACCGACGGGAGCCGCCATTTCGACCTCATCGTCGACAGCGCAGGGCACCGTTCGCTATCACGACTCAGACGAGCCCTCACTCCGTCGGGAACGCTTGTCATCGTTGGCAGCGAGGTGAGAGGACGGTTACTCGGCGGTTTCGATCGCAACCTCCGAGCGGTCGTACTGTCGCGAGTGGTGGGCCAGCGGCTGCGGATGCTGGCCTCGCAGCTGCGGCAGCAGGATCTTCAGGTCTTGCGGGAGCTCATCGAGGCCGGCAAGGTCACCCCGGTCATCGACAAAACGTTTTCCCTGAGCCAGGTGCCACAGGCCATTCGGTACCTGGTCGAGAGCCACGGAGGCGGCGGCAAGATCGTTATCACGATCTAAGCCAACTCAGCCGGGCCGGCGGGCTCCGGCATAAGGCATGTAAGACATCTTGATGTACTCCACGGACTTGCCGGGCCGAGGCGCATGGATGACTTGGCCATTGCCGGCGTAGATGCCCACATGGCCGATGTCACTGTAGAAGAACACCAGATCACCCAACTGCAGATTCGACTTGGCCACGGATCGGCCACGGCTGAACTGTTGTCGAGACGAATGCGGCAGGCTAACGCCCACCGATCCCCAGGCCATCATTGTCAGTCCCGAGCAGTCCCAGGAGCTCGGCCCGGCACCGCTGCGCACATAGGGCTCACCGAGCTGGGCCTTTGCGTAGGCCAAAGCTTTTGCTCCCTTGCTACTACCGGTGGCTAAGCTGCGGGTTGAGTTCCGCGAGCTCTTCGTCGCATTCCGGCTCTGCGCATTGGTCTTTGCTGGCGGCTTCGCCGCAACGCGTCTCTGCGCATTGGTCTTTGCTGGCGGCTTCGTTGCGGCCTGGCCCTCCGCATTGGCCTTTGCAGTCGCCTTTTTCTCGGCCTCGGCGAGTTGCTTTTGCTGAGCCGTGGTGAGCCTAGCCAGCACCTTCTTGGCCTCGTCGAGCTTGTTGTCCGAGGCGGCGGCGAGGGACTTGAGTTGCTTCTCCTTTTCGCCAAGTGCTGCAAGATCGGTCTCAGCGGAGTGCTCTACTGCAGCAAGGTTGGCCTGTTCCTGCTGGAAGTCCTGCAGGGCCGCGTTCTGATTCTCGCTCACCTTCTGCACGGTGGAGATCTGGCTTAGAAATCCCTCGGTATCGGAGGTAACGAAGAGGTGGGCGGCGGTATCGAGGCTTCGGTTCTGGAATTGGGCACGGGCGATCCGACCGACTTGCAGCTTCAGCCGCTCAATCTTTTTGGTCTGGGTTTGGACATCCGCCTGCTCGAGCCGCAGTTGGGTCCGGCCCTGGTTGATCTGCTCCTCGACATCTGCGTACTGCTGGTCGATGCCATCAGCATCGGTCTGCAGATGCTTGATCAAGTTTCTCGCCTCTGCCACTGTCAGCGGGCGTGCTGCTGCGGCTGGCAGGCTGGCGGGAAATACGCCCAACACGCTCAGTGCCGCCGAAATGAGTCCGAGCGCAGCCATGCGTAGACAGCGACGGATCGATGGGGTGCGTCCAACCTGGAATGCGCGTGAGGTCACGCGCGCAGTAAAATTCACAGTTCCCCGACTCCTGTGTTCCCCGAGTCCTGCGCGCAGCTCTCAATAGGGCTGACTCACTGCCACATTAGGTCACGATTTGATAACTGGCAATCATGATCGCCTCAGTTGATCAACAACCAAGTGGCAAAACGCGCCGCTGACTAGGCCTCCTTGTGGGCGATACTGGATTTGATCAGCGACCTCTTCCCAGTCAGTGGTCTTTGGCCACCAGACATGAGTTGGGACACCGTTGACGGCTCCGATCGGGCGGCGTAGTACTGAGATGTTGTGCGCCTCAGTCGTGGCCCGCCGGGGACATGTAATTCGATAGGGCGTACGGCTGGCATCACACGTCCGGGAGATCAGCGCCGTTACGCAGGGTCGTGCTCCAGGCACCAGCAACAGGCTCTGGCCGGTGGGTGCGCTGCGCACATCGGCAGTTGCAGTGTTCATCGTTCAGCTGAGTTTCGCAGCCCTCGCTTGGCTGTTCATGTTCCGCAGTGACGACGCCCACTCAATGACCGCCGGGCTAGGTATGGGTATGGGCCCGACCGGCAACATGGGTATGGCTGACGCCGGATCGGCCGCATCCATGAGCTTGCCGCTGTTCCTTGGCGTGTGGGTC
>Ga0075423_10007398_pt1 | contig 10363 bp, 7 predicted proteins | sample SoiMethybrSBSTD2_FD_80114 | JGI IMG/M metagenome (GOLD analysis project Ga0075423, IMG submission 80114) | Bulk soil microbial communities from a Populus tree surrounding site in Tennessee, USA - Soil MetaG P. TD hybrid SBSTD2 | ecosystem: Environmental > Terrestrial > Soil > Tree plantation...
CACCGAGGGACTACTGGGCGGTCCAACCGCCATCGACGGTATAGTTCGCCCCCGTGATGGAGGCCGCCGCATCGCTGGCCAGAAAGGCTGTAACGGCTGCCACCTCCTCCACGCTGACAAAACGCTGCGTGGGTTGCCGCGCGAGCGTCTGACGCTTGGCTTCCTCCAGGGAGATGTTCTCGGATTTGGCCAGATCCGGGATCTGTCGTTCCACCAGCGGTGTCCAGACAAAGCCAGGCGAAACGGCGTTGCAGGTGATGCCCTTTTCAGCGAGCTCCAGCGCTACCGTTTTGGTGAAGCCGGCCAAGCCGTGTTTGGCGGCCACGTAGGCGCATTTGAAAGGTGAGGCGCGCAGCGAGTGGGCCGAGCAGATATTGATGATGCGTCCCCATTTGCGCTTTTTCATGCCGGGCACCGCCGCCCGCACGGAGTGGAACGCCGAGCTCAAATTGATGGCGATGATGGCGTCCCATTGCTCGATAGGGAACGCCTCAACCGCTGCAACGTGCTGAATGCCGGCATTATTGACGAGGATGTCGACGGATCCGAACTCGCGCTCGGCCTTGCCGATCATGTCGGCGATTTGATTGTGCCGGAGCATATTGGCTGCATCGAAAATTACGCGCGTGCCATGGGCGGCGACCTCGCCGATCACCTTCTGGTTGTCCTGCTCGCTGCCGAGGCCGTTCAGCACGACATTTGCACCGGCGCTGGCGAGCGCGTGGGCTATGCCGAGGCCGATGCCGGAGGTTGAGCCTGTCACCACGGCAGTCTTGCCCTTGAAGGTCATGAAAGCCTCGCGGTTGGTTGCATGCTTTGGCTACTGCGAAGCGCCGAACGCGCGGTCGCTATGTTTGTGACCGGCGCCGTTTCAGCAAGGACATGCGACCTTTCCTCCACTATGTAATTTGGCTGACCGCAACGCGACCAAGGGAGAACTCCCATGACCCCAGAAGCCAAGCTCGCCGCAATGGGATTGACGCTGCCGGAGATCCCGCGCCCGATGGCCAACTATGTCCCCTTCAAAATTTGTGGCAACGTGCTCTACCTCTCCGGCCAAGGCCCGCGCCGCAATGACGGCACCATGCTGGTCGGCAAGGTGGGCCGGGACGTGAGCGCCGAAGACGCCTATGAGCATGCCAAGCTGGTCGGACTAGGTCTCTTGGCCGCGGCCAAAGCCGCCGCCGGTGAGCTATCCAAAATTGAGGTGCTGAAGGTGTTGGGAATGGTCAATGCCGTGCCGGAGTTCACCGATCAGCCAAAGGTGATCAACGGTTGCTCCGACCTGTTTGTGGCGGTGTTGGGCGAACGCGGGCGCCATGCGCGCTCGGCGGTCGGCATGGGATCGCTTCCCCTCCAGATCACCGTCGAGATCGAGGCGGTGATGCGGATCTGGGACTGAAACGCCGGCCCCCTGGCGCTGGCGCGGCAACCCGCCGCAAACCGAGGCAGCGTCTTGCCCTGCCGCGGCGGCGTGCCTCTTGCGGGCGTTCGCGCCTTGGCGCTGCTGCTCGGGTGCCTAGGGCAGAAACCCCTTTTCCAGGTCGAGGGCCTGTTTTGTGATTTGCCGCCCCGCGCGATCGCGCACCAGCAATGTCCAAGTCAGGTTGGTGCCGCGCTCGAATGAGGTGGTTGACCGCAGACGGGCCACGCAGGTCTGCCCCGGCGTTAGAGCGATCGGGGACAAGGCCGGCAGATAGAGCTGCTCCCAATGCGTGCGCGGGTCGAGCGGACCCGTCGCCAGCTTGACATTGGCCAGCAATTCCGCCGCCCACCATAGGGCCAGACCATAGAGGGTCACCGGTTCGGCGACCTGCCAGTGCGCCTCGCCCATGCGCGTCGTCTTGTTGTGCTCCTCGAAGTTGACGGCGTCCCAGGCAACGGCTGCGGCACCGGCCTCGAGCAGATCGTCGGCCGCGAACCAGCGCACGTAGATGTTATTGAGGCCCATCGACTTGGCCGGCGCAAAGTCGAGGCCATAGCCCACCTCGTCCCACATCGTCAGGTCCCGGTAGAAGCGCTCGCTCACCACCGGACAGACGAACTGTTCGACGCGCCGGGGAATGAGAACGCCGCCGGGCGCAAGAAAGCGCGAGCGCGCATGATTGAGGGTGGCGATGATGTTTTCTTCGAAAGGATAGTTGCCGAGCGTTTCCGTGACGATCACATCGACGCGGTCCGGCCGATCGACTTCGGTCGAATGCACTTGCGCAATGCGCACATGCGAAAGGCGGTTGTGCTTGAGAAGCCGCCGCGCCAGCTCGGCGATTTCGGCCGCCTCATAGAGGTCAACCCGGGCGGCGCCGAGCTTGGCAGCGAGAAAGCCAAGAAAGCCCGTGCCGGCGCCGATGTCGGCGACCGTGGTCTTGCCTGGGGTGATCACGCTGCGCAAGGCCGCGTAAAACGCGCTATTGCGCACGCGGTCGGCCAGCAAAGTACGGTGGTATTCAATGCGCATGGGGTGCCGCAAGCGTCGGACCAGTGGCTCGGGGCGGCCGCTTGCCGTCTTTCGCCACCTGCAACTCGAGATCTCAGCCCTCCATCTACCGCATCGACCTTGCGAAAGCCAAAAGCCTCCGACATGGTCGCCTGCGAAGGCGGCGGTGCATCCTGGAAGGACCATGTCTCAACAGCCAAACCTTACTCCACTGTCCAGCGACCAGATCCGTTCCGGGATTGTCGCGGTCGATCGGTATCTCGATGACGGCTACGCGGCTGTGCCTGGCATGTCTTCACGCTTTGCCGCGGCCATCTGTTGCGGGCTGCTCGGCATCCAGACGCGGCTGGGCGTCGGCGGTCCGATCGCGGAGATCGGGCCCTTCGAGGGCCGTTTCTTCATCGCCCTGGCGCATGCCCTCGCGGCCGGCGAGACCGCGCTCGGCATTGATCTATTCGATTGGCCGAACCCCGAAGTGGCAGACCGGTTCGAGGCCAATTGCGCCAGGCACGGCGTACCCCCCGAGCGCAGGATCGCCTGGCGGGCCGACAGTCGCACGCTGGCGCCAGCCGACCTCATCGCCAAGCTCGGCGGGCGGCGGGTGCGCTTCTTCCACATCGATGGGGAGCACTCGCGCGCGGCCCTCGGCAAGGACCTGGAACTCGCCACCGCCGTGCTCGCGCCCGGCGGCGTCATCGTGCTCGACGACATGCTGCACCCGGGGTATCCGACCTTGATGGTGGCCGTGCACGAGTATCTCGCCCGCCATCCCGAGATGTGCGTCTTATGCATCATTGACCGGGAGAGCGTGGTGGCCGCGAGCAAGTTCGTGCTCTGTCCGCGCGACTGGTTCAAGCGCTACGAGGATGAGTTGCTGGAGGCCTACCGCGCCAACGTGTGGCCGCTGGGTGCCGACTTCGAGCCGCATTGGTGCTTGGTGTTGTCGCTCGATACGCGGCTCGCCAGCATCGTCTAGCGGAGCAGCCAAGGGCCGAGCGAGACCGGGCAGGCGCCGCGGTGATTTACTCCGTTCCCAGATGAATTCGTGGCGCGGGTCGGACGCCGTTGGCAACCTTGCTTCCCAGTCCTCTTCGCCTCGCGCACCCGCGGGGCTGGGGGCAGCAAAGAATTGCGTGAAATACCTGATTTCAATCACATTTCCATCGCGTTGCCTCCGCAACTTTTGCGAAGTCATTGTGTCTCCAAGTGATTCTGAGATGCAGGTCAATCATTATTTAACCGTAATGGCCGCAAATAGTACTGCACGGGACGAGCGCCGGGCCGCTATTGCCACCGTATTCAGAAAAGAGAGAACATTCATGCCTTTCCGGCCTCCGGTTCGCGCTAGCATTTCACGGCACGGGGAGAAGGAGCAAAGGCTCCGTCAGTTCGTCTTACAGCACATCGGCACGGGCACCGATCGCAGCCACCACCTGATGGTCGTGGCACGCTCGCTCGAAAGCCCGGTGGTCAAGGCGATCGTCGGCCTCGAGCAGATGATCGCCGCCGCCGGAGGCTCGGTGCGGCTGATCTTGGCGCAGCTCGATGATGAGACACAGGGCCAGACCGGCGCCATGTGCTGCACGCATGAAATCCGCTGGGCCCGGCATCCCCGTTTGATCGAGGCGCACGAACAACTGGTCTTGGGTCCGCAGACCTGCTGGATCGGAGACTGCATGCGCCGCGATCCAAGCAAGTGCGACGCCTACGAGAATTATGTGGAAGATTGCGGCGAGGCCGCCGGCTGCGCCGCCGTGTCGTTCGAGCGGCTTTGGTTTGCAAGCACGCCCCTGAAAGGCGTCGCCGCCCCGGGGCCAAGCGCGCCCTTGCGCCCGAGCGGGCACTCCTCGGCACCGATCCTGCTGAACCGCCAATAGCGCGCGACGCCTCCCCGCGCGCCGGCGCCCGTCAGGTGACGGGCGCGCCCGCGCGCGGCCCGGTATTTCCCCGAAAAAGGGCGCAAGCGCTTGCAAGAGCGGACAACGCCAGCGCTTCCGCCACTGTTCAGCCACCGCTTGTTGCTCCATTTCTCGGGCTCGGCCGTCGGGCCGGTCGGCAGGAGAGCTGCCGATATTGGGTTGCGGGGATTGGCGCCATGCGGTTTGTCCTTCGTTTGCTCGTTGCAGGTCTCGTCGTCCTGTTGGCTCAGGCCGCCGATGCCCAGGAGAAGCGCTTCAGCCATGCCGGCATTCAGGCCGATGCGAAGCGCTATGAGAGCACGTTGCGGGCGAGCCTTCGTGCCGCCAATCGGCTTGGCGCGGAGGCACGCGGCGCCGCGGACCGTCTGATCGCCAAAGACCCCCGGGCCGCCTCTCTCGCCTACGCGGAGACGGTACTCGCCGATCCCAACGACGCCGCCGGTTGGCTTGGCCTCGCCCGGGCGTTGCTCGCCATCAACGCCGAGCGCGGCAGCGAACGCTACGAGCTTCCCGTCAATGCCTCCGCTGCCGCCTTCACTGCCTATGAGCGGGCGCCGCTGCCGGCCGCCAAGGCCACCGCCTTGACCGTGCTGGCGGATGCCCTGAAGCGGCGTTCGCTGTTCCGCCCCGCACTCGATGCGCTGAGCGTCAGCCTGGCGCTCGTCGAGAATGAGGAGGCGCGCGAGGTCTACGAAAAACTTCTCGCTGAGCACGGCTTTCGCATTCTTGAATACAAGGTCGATGCCGACGCCAGTCAGCCCCGCCTATGCGTGCAGTTCTCCGAGCGGCTCGCGGCGGGCCGCAGCGATTGGGCGGAATTCGTCAAGCTGGACGGCAAGGATCCGCACACCGTGACGGCCGACCAGCGGCAGATCTGTGTCGATGGTCTCGCGCATGGCAAGCGCTACGAGGTGCAGGTTAAGACGGGTCTTCCCTCCGCCGTTGGCGAGACCCTGAGAAAGACCGCCGAACTTGCCGTCTACGTCAAGGACCGGACGCCATCGGTGCGGGCCAGTGGCCGCGGTTATGTCCTGCCCAATCGGGGCCAGCAGGGCATTCCCTTGATCAGCGTCAATACCGACACGCTGAGGGTCGAGGTCTATCGCATCGGCGACCGCAACCTGGCCCAGACCCTGCAGAGCGGCGACTTCCAGAAACAGATTGCCGCTTACGAAATCGAGACGCTGAAGGAAAAAAGCGGCGCGCGCGTCTATGCGGGCGAGCTTGCCGTTGCCGTCCGCCCCAACGAGGACGTCACCACGGCCTTCCCGCTCGCCGAGGCGTTGCCCAAGCTGCAGCCGGGCGTGTACGTGCTCGTGGCGCATGCCGCCAGCAGCAAGGAGGAGCCCGGCCGGGCCGCGGCCGCCACCCAGTGGTTCATCGTTTCCGATCTTGGTCTCACCAGCATTAACGCCGAGGATGGCGTGCACGTCTTCGTGCGTTCGCTGGCGACGGCCACGCCGGTCGTCAATGCCAACCTGCGTCTGCTTGCCCGCAACAATGAGGTGTTGGGCAGCGCGCGCACGGATTCTCGCGGCTATGCCCGTTTCGACGCCGGCCTGCAGCGCGGGGAAGGCGGCCTTGCGCCCGCCGTTATTGCCGCCGACGCCCCTGACGGCGATTACGCCTTTATCGATGTGGCGGGTGCGGCCTTCGACCTGACCGACCGTGGCGTCAAGGGCCGCAGCGCGCCAGGGCCGATCGATGCCTTCGCCTACACCGACCGCGGCGTCTACCGCCCCGGAGAAACCGTGCACCTGGTGGCGCTCGCGCGCAATCGCCTGGGCAACGCCGCCTCCATTCCCCTCACCCTCATCATCGCCCGTCCGGATGGCGTCGAGTACAAGCGCATGCCACTGCCCGATCAGGCCCTCGGCGCCGGCGCCGCCGACCTGGCGCTGCCGCCCACCGCCATGACCGGAACTTGGCGCGTGCGCGTGCACGCCGAGCCGAAGGCGAGCGCCATCGCCCAAGCGGCGTTCCTGGTCGAGGACTTCGTGCCCGAGCGGCTCGAACTGAAGCTCGAGCCCGCGGTCGCCGCGCTCGCCGTGGACCAGCTGAGCACCATCAATGTGACGGGGCGCTATCTCTACGGACCGCCCGCCGCGGGCCTGGCCGTGGAGGGCGAAATCGTCGTCAAGCCCTCCAACCGCGAGGTCGCCGGTTTTGCCGGCTTCAAATTCGGGTTGGCCGACGAGCAGCTGAGCCCCGTGCGCAAGACCTTGGAGCAGCTCCCCAGCACCGACGCTGCGGGCCGGGCCGCCGTCGGCCTGCGTTTGCCGCCCTTGCCGCGCACGGCGCGAGCGCTCGATGCCGATATCATTTTACGCTTGCGCGAATCCGGCGGCCGCACGATTGAGCGCACCGTCACGCTTCCCGTCGAGCTGAATGAGCGGCGCATCGGCATTAAGCCCCTGTTTGCGGGCGGGCAGATCGGCGAGGGCGAAATGGCGCGCTTCGAGCTGGTCCTGCTCGGCAACGACGGCCGTCCCGTTGCAGCGCCAGGTCTCAAATGGGAGCTTCTGCGGCTCGACCAGCGGTGGCAATGGTATAGCCGCGACGGCAACTGGAACTACGAACCGATCGTCAACGCCCGCCGCGTCGCCGCCGGCACGGCGGAGGCATCAGGCACGACGGCCAGGATCGAGGCACGCGTCGATTGGGGTCGCTATCGGCTCGAGGTGACGGGCGCGGACGGCACCCTCTCCAGCCTGATCTTCAACGGCGGCTACTGGGCCGACGAGACCGCCGACAGTCCGGAAATCCTCGACGTCGCCCTCGACAAGCCCGCCTACCGCGCGGGCGAAACGGCGCGGCTTAAGATCCAGTCGCGCCTGGCGGGTCGGGCCATGATTGTGGTGCTGAACTCCGGGCTCGCAAGCCAGCAGGAGGTCGACCTGGCGGCCGGCGGCGGCGAGGTGGCCCTGCGCGTCAGCGAAGACTGGGGGCCGGGCGCTTACATCACGGTGATGCTCTATCGTCCGATGGACGAGGGAGCCAAGCGCATGCCGAGCCGCGCCCTCGGGCTGCGCTGGCTTGCCGTCGACCAGGCGCCGCGGTTGCTGAGCCTTGCTCTCGACCTGCCGCCGCAGATCAAGTCGGGCGCGACTTTGTCGGTGCCGGTCAGGGTCGCCGGACTGGGCGCGGGCGAGGAGGCCTTCGTCACGCTTGCCGCGGTCGATGTCGGCATTCTCAACCTGACGCGGTTCGAACCGCCGCGGCCCGAGGCCTGGTTTTTCGGGCAACGCCGGCTCGGTGCCGACATCCGCGATCTCTACGGCCGCTTGATCGACGGCATGCGCGCCGAACGCGGCCGGTTGCGCTCTGGCGGTGATGGTGGCTCCGATGGCATGTCGATCGCGGGCTCGCCGCCGGTGGAGGCAACGCTCGCCTTGTTCTCGGGCCTTGTCAGGCTCAACGCAAGTGGTCAGGCCAGCGTCGACTTTCAGCTGCCCGATTTCAACGGTGCCGTGCGTATTTCGGCCGTCGCCTGGAGCGGCAACAAGATCGGATCGGCCAGCAAGGATCTGATCGTACGCGACCCGGTGACCCTCACGGTGTCGGCTCCCCGTTTCCTGACGCTGGGCGATAAGGCGCGCCTGGAGCTCGCCGTGCACAATGTCGAGGGCGCGGCTGGCCCCTACAGCATTGTCGGCGAAGCGGAGCTCGATAGCGCGGCGGCGGGTCCGCGGCCGACCGGCTTCGAACGCAGCGTGGTATTGGCGGCCGGCGAGCGCCGGCGCGAGGCCTTCGAGCTCACGGCGCACCAGGTCGGGCGCCTGCAGCTCGCCTTGCGGTTGAGCGGTCCTAACGGCGTCGAGGTACGCCGCCGGCTCGCCTTCGACGTCAAGGTGCCGGCCAATGACGTCAAGCGCCTGACGGTTGCCTCGCTCGCACCCAAGGGCGGCAAGCTCACCATGTCGCCTGCCTTGCTGCAGGATTTGATCCCCGCGCGCAGCAAGATCAGCCTGTCGGTTGGGCCGTGGGCGGGCTTCGACGTGCCCGGTCTGCTCGCCTCGCTCGATCGCTATCCCTACGGCTGCGCGGAGCAGACGACCAGTCGTGCCTTGCCGCTGCTCTATGTCAACGAGGTCTCCAAGCGCATCGGCGTGAGCAACGATGCCCGCATCCGGCAGCAGATCGACGGCGCCATTGCCCGGGTGTTCGAAATGCAGGACAGCGCCGGTGCCTTCGGTATTTGGGGGCCCTCCGACGGCGACATGTGGCTTACCAGCTACGTCACCGATTTCCTGACGCGGGCCAAGGAGGCGGGCTACGCGGTGCGGCAGCAGGCTTTCGGCCGCGCCCTTGACCGCCTGCAGAATTTCATCAGCTACGCCCAGGACTTCGAGAAGGGCGGCGAAGGCCGCGCCTATGCCCTCTATGTGCTGGCCCGCAACGGCCGCGCCCCGATCGGCGAACTCAGGTATTACGTCGATACCAAGCTCGAGGCCTTCGCCACGCCGCTGGCGCAAGCGCAGCTCGCCGCCGCCCTGGCGATGCTGGGTGACAAGCCGCGCGCGGAACGGGCCATGCAGGCAGCCCTCAAGCTCATGGACGAGCGTGAGGATGCCGACAGCCGCCGCGACTACGGCAGCGGCATCAGGGACGGTGCGGCAGTTCTGACGCTGGTTGCCGAAACGGGCATCGCCAAGCCGGTGCTGCCGCGGCTCGTCGACGTGCTCGCCAATGCCTACGCCAAGAAAGCCTTCACCTCGACGCAAGAGCAGGCTTGGCTGCTGCTGGCGACACATGCCCTTGGGGAGGAAGCCAACAGCCTAACGCTCAGCATCAACGGTCAGCCGCACCAAGGTTCGCTCCTGCGTGGCGTCACGGCTGCCGAGCTCGAAGGCTCAGGTGTGGTTGTCAGCAACACGAGCGACAGGAGCGTGGAAGCGGTCATCTCGGTGATCGGCGCAGCGCTGACGCCGGAGCCCGCCACCGCCAAGGGCTTTAGCATCGAACGCAGCTACTACACGCTCGACGGGCGCAAGGTCGAGCTCAACAGCGCCGCCGGTGGCCGGGCGGAGCTGAGCCAGAACGACCGCCTGGTCGTCGTGCTCAAGCTGGAGGCAGACCAGCCGGGCGGCCGTATCCTGTTGGTCGACCGGCTGCCGGCAGGCCTCGAAATCGAGAACCCGCGTCTCGTCGATGCCGGCGATGTCAAGACGCTGGCATGGCTCAAGACCACGCTCAAGCCCAGCCATCTCGACTTCCGCGACGACCGCTTTGTCGCCGCCTTCGATTTCTTCGGCTCCGGCAGCGCACGGCGCGGGCGCAGCGATGACGGCGAGGATGGCAACACCGAGCCGGTCTCCAGCGCCAGTGTCGCCTACCTCGTGCGCGCGGTTACGCCGGGGACATTCGTCCACCCGGCGGCCACGGTGGAAGACATGTACCGGCCGGATCGGTTCGCGCGCACGGCAAGCGGGCAACTCGTCGTGCTGGCCAAGGAGTAGCAACCAAGATGCACCCGCGCATTCCAACCCCGTGTCGTCCGCGGGGGCGACGGCCAAGCCGCCTAGCGGCTCTTGCTCTCGGCCTTGCTCTTGCGCTTCACATCTTGCCCGTGCGCGCGTTTGTAGGTCTGGATGTCCTTGAACTGTCCCTTCTTGTCGCGCACGGCGTAAAGCTTCGTTCCCTTTGAGCTGCGATGCGTCGTTCTTTTGGCAGGCATGATCCGCTCCCTTGGCTGACGGCAGTTTGGCATCGTAATCGATTCTGCCTCGGCCGCCAGCGCAGCCTCGGGCCGTCGAGCGGCGAAACCCAATACGCTGGGCGGCGCCGTTGGGCGATGCGGATCGGCGTGCCCGCGGTTCTTGCCATGGCGCTTGCCACCGGGGCGCTGGCTTGGCTCACTTTGGCGCCGTTGCCGCTCGAGGTCGCGCACGACCTTTCCGTCACTGTTCTCGACCGCAATGGGGCCCTGTTGCGTGCCTACACCGCTGCCGATGGGCGCTGGCGCCTGCCGCTCGAGCCCGCCCAGGTCGATCGGCGCTATCTGGCC
>Ga0075423_10007400_pt1 | contig 10361 bp, 7 predicted proteins | sample SoiMethybrSBSTD2_FD_80114 | JGI IMG/M metagenome (GOLD analysis project Ga0075423, IMG submission 80114) | Bulk soil microbial communities from a Populus tree surrounding site in Tennessee, USA - Soil MetaG P. TD hybrid SBSTD2 | ecosystem: Environmental > Terrestrial > Soil > Tree plantation...
ATCAAACTCTTCATGCTCTGGATTGGAGTGCGGGGAGGAGCCCCGCCAGACCGCACCGGAGACCCGAACGCATGTGGCATCATCACGATTCAGTTGTGAAGGTACAAAAGTGGTGGAGAGCGCAACCGACGAGAAAAAACCAGGAGTATGGCTCCATACACCTGGCGCCGGGCGGCAGACCACGCCGCGAGATGGACGACGGTGGCGCAAACGAAATGGGAACGGATTTGCCACCGCAGCCACGAGAGCGGCAAACGGAACGACGGGAGTATAGCACGCGCGAGCGCGGCTGTCAAATGCGAACCGAGCGACCGAGTGGTCGCAGGAACGCGGGCGAGGAAGTCGTCAATCCGTGTGCGATGCGGGGAACTATACCACGCCGTAGCTCCGCTGTCAAGCCCGTTTTTGGAATGCCTGAACTTTCATCCTTGCAGTTGCCTGAACGGTAAGCTATAATGCAAATTCATTATAGTAGCGTCAGCACGGCATCCATGCTGAATCTTTTTAGCCCTCTGACATTCTGCCAGACCCGACTCCGCAATCGCATTGCTTTGACTGCGCTGCCGTCCGGTTACGCTGCGCCGCATGGCTTTGTGAGCAGCGATCTCGCTGATTATTATCTGACACGGGCGCAAAGTGGGCTTGGGATGCTGGTGATCGAGCAGACATACATCCTCCCCCCATCCGACGACACACTACCACATCTGGGTCTGTATGCTGATGCCCATGTCCCGGATCTACGCCAGTGTGTGAGCGCAGCGCGCCGCGCGGGGCCGATGATTCTGGTGATGCTCGATCAGCCGCTGGATGTTACGCAGCTCAGCGAGGCGGAGATCGAGGAGGTCGGCGAGGCGTTTATTGTTGCTGCATGGCGTGCGCGGGCTGTCGGTGCCGATGGGATCATGTTTTCGTGTGCCGATGGCGGTCCGTTTGAGCAGCTTGTTTCACCGCTACGCAATCGGCGTAGTGATCGCTATGGCGGAAATACCACTGGCCGTCTGCGGCTGCTGCTCAAGGTGGTTGAGGCGATCATGGCGTGGATGGGCAGCACGTTCGTAGTTGGCGTGCGCTTGAATGTCGAGGAGTTTACGTCGGGCGGTTTGACGTTGCAAGATACGCGCGTGATCGCGAAGCGCTTGATCGGCTCGGGAGTGAAGCTTCTGGAAGTGAGCGCCGAGGCCAATGGCGATATGCAGGTCGCGCGGTTTCCCGGCTGGCGTGTGCCGCTGGCCGCCGAGATCAAGGTGGTCGTGGATGTGCCGGTGATCGTCGGCGCGCTCTCGGACGATGTGTGGCTGGCGGATAGTGTCATCCGCAACGGCGGTGCCGATCTGGTAGCGCTCAACGAGACGTTACAGACGAATCCGGCTTGGCCACAGCACGCGCAGGCGCTGCTGGCCGAGTTCGAAACCGAGTCGTAGCCGATAGCTGGCAGGGCATATCGCCATTTCAGCCCGCTCAGTACAGCGAAAGGTATCTACACGATGTCGAAGACAAACATGCATACATTACCGAATGGCATGCTGGTTCTGACGAGCGAGGCCCACAGCGCCCCGGTGGCCACATGCTGGGTCTGGTACCGGGTTGGCGCGCGCAACGAAGGGATCGGTACGACCGGTATTTCCCACTGGGTCGAGCATATGCTCTTCAAGGGCACGCCGAATATCCCCAAGGGCTCTATGGATCGGCTGATCGCGCGCAATGGCGGGACGTTCAACGGATTCACGTCGAATGATTACACGGCGTACTACGAGACGCTGCCGGCTGATCGGATCGAGCTTGGGTTGCAGATTGAGTCGGATCGTATGATCAATTCGTTGTTCGAGCCCGACGAGGTAGCGAGCGAGCGGACGGTGATCATCTCCGAGCGCGAGGGCCACGAGAACGATCCAGAGTGGTGGCTGGACGAGGCGATGATGGCTGCGGCCTTCCAGGTGCATCCCTATCGCAACGAGGTGATCGGCTGGAAGAGCGATCTGCTGGCGATAACCCGTGATGATCTGTACAATCACTACCAGACTTTTTATATGCCGAACAATGCGGTGCTCGTGCTGGTCGGCGATTTCGAGACCGACGCCATTATGGGCAAGGTCGAGCAGTATTTTGCGGATCTGCCGGTCGGGCCGGCGCTGCCGCCAGTTCGCGCCGTGGAACCGGAGCAGCAGGGCGAGCGCCGCGTGATGGTGCGACGGCCCGGCCCAGCTCAATATGTGCAGGTGGCGTATCACGCGCCCGATTGCCGCAACATCGATTTCGCGCCGATGATGGTGCTCGACGCGGTGCTCTCAGGCGCGAAGCAGCTCTCATCTGGCGGCGGCGCGCAGACGAACCGCAGCGCGCGCATTTACCAGGCGCTGATCGAGACGCAGCTGGCATCGTCGGCGGGCAGCAGCTATCGCGCCGCTCGCGACCCGCATCTGTTCGAGCTTTATGCGACGGTCCACGAGGGTCATACGGCTGACGAGATCGAGCGCGCGCTGGTGGCACAGGTCGAGAAGGTTCAGCAGGAAGGCGTGAGCCCCGAAGAGACGGCCAAGGTGCTGAAGCAGGTGCGCGCGCAGATCGCCTATTCCGGCGAGAGCGTGACGAGCCAGGCGCTGCGGCTGGGCATGTGGGAGGTGCTAGATAGCCATAGGCGCGTAGAGACGCTGCTGGACGAGGTCGTGGCGGTGAGTGCGGAGGATGTTCGCCGCGTCGCGCAGACCTATCTGATCGAGCAGCATAGGACGGTCGGGCATTTCATTCCCACTGATACACAGAACGGCGGCGCGGCTGCTGATCAGCCCACGAGCGGCGCGGGGCGATCAGCAGCTGCGAATGCCTTGCCGCGCAGCTTCTTCTACACTGGCGCGGGCGGCTGGGGCCAACCGGCGGCGATGCCGGCGGCGCAGCCATTCGCGGCACCAACCGATGCCGGCGCATCGTCGATCGAGACGGCGCTACGCCATGTGCTGCCGAACGGCATGGTCGCGCTGATTCAGCGCAACCCAAGCAGCCCGACGGTGAGCGTGCGCGGGGAGGTGCTGGTTGGCGCGGTCAACGAGTCGGCGGCGAAGAGTGGGCTGGCAGCGCTTACTGGTGCCGCGCTCATCCGCGGCACGGCACGGCGGACGTTCCAGCAGATCGTGGCCGAGACCGAGGCGCTCGGCGCGAGCGTGAACGCGGGCGGCGGCGTGCATACGAGCAGCTTCGTCGGACGATCACTCGCCGAGGATCTGCCGCTGATCCTGGAGATCCTCGCCGATATGTTGCGTCAGCCGACCTTCCCGGCCCACGAGATCGAGCGGCTGCGTGGTCAGTTCTTGATGGGTCTGCGCGAGAGCGAGCAGGAGCCGCGCACGCAGGCGTCGCGCGTCATTCGTGCGCTGCTCTTCCCGCAGGAACATCCCTATAGCCGCCTGAGCAGCGGGACAATCGAGACGGTCCAGGGGCTCACGCGCGATGATCTGATCGCGTTCCATAAGCTCTATCACCCAGCCGCCACGACGATCGCGATCGTCGGCGATGTCGAGCCGCAGGCCGTGCTAGCCGCGCTGGAACAGGCGTTCAGCGGGTGGGAGCCGACGGGCGAGCCGCCGCGCTACGAGTTTCCGCCGGTACCGCCGCTGCGCCAGATCGAGCGCCGCGATATCGCGATGGTCGGCAAGATTCAGAGCGATGTGATCTGGGGCGTCCATGGGTTGGCACGCAACAGCCCGGATTACTACGCGGTCGCCGTCGCGAACATGATCCTGGGCCGGCTTGGCATCGGCGGACGGCTGGGCAATAATGTGCGTGATCGCCAGGGATTAGCCTACTACTGCGGCAGTAGTGTAGATGCCGACCTGGGTGCCGGCCCGTGGGTCGCGCTCGCAGGCATCAACCCAACCAACGTTGATCGCGCGATCGCAGCCATCACCCACGAGATCGAGCTGTTTCGCAATGATGGCCCGACCGAGCAGGAGCTGAGTGATGCGCACGATTATATGACCGGCAGCATGGTGCTGGGGCTCGAAACCAACGATGGTATCGCCAGCACGCTGTTGGGGATCGAGCGCTACGATCTGGGATTCGATTACATCCGACGCTATCCCGACCTGATTCGGAGCATTAGCGCGGAGCAGGTGATCGCAGTGGCGCGCAAGTATCTTTCGCCTGAGCGCTATGTTGTGGTGAGCGCCGGCCCCGCCGTCGGGTGAGCGATGGCGTGATCGCGCCGCTGTGTGATCGTATGCGCCGGGCCGTTCGATGAGTTCAGAAGTTGCTCATCGAGCGGCCTGGCTATTATGTCGAGAGTCGCATTTCAATCAATGCTGCGCTATAGCTACGTAACGGTCGATGATCGGCGGATTCATTATGCCACCGAAGGGAATGGCATACCGTTGCTGCTGGTTCACGGCCTACCATTCGATCACCGGGCCTGGGTACCGACGATCCCGTATCTGGCCGGGCATTTCCGCGTGGTCGCGCCCGACCTGCCCGGCTGCGGGAAGTCGAGCGGCGGGCGAGAAGCAGGCTCGCCCGACGACTTTATTCGCAGCATGGCCGGTCTGCTGACGACGCTGCGGATGGTGCCTTGCCTGGTGGCCGGCGTTTCGTTCGGCGGCGGCGTGGCGCTGGGGCTGGCGGCGCACTACCCGGAGCGCGTGCGGTCGCTGATCGCTGTGGATACGCCTGGCCTGCAATATTGGCCGAATACCCGCCAGGCGCGCTTGGCGCATGCGTTGCGCGGTCTGCCAGGGATGCTCGCGCTGGGATTGCGGCTGGCACCACGAGCGCAGGCGCGCTGGTTTTTGCGTAGCGCTTTCTATGATCGTCGGCAGGCGAGCGACGAGGTTGTGGAGCAGGTCGCGGCGATGCTGCGCGATCGGACTGGGCGGCGCACCGTGATCCAATCGCTGCGCCGCGCGGATGAATGGCGACAGGTGATGCGCCAGCTTGGCGGCATCCGCGTGCCGACGCTGCTGGCCTGGGGCGAGCACGACGCGCTCTACGGGCTCTCGGCGGCGGAGCGGCTACGCCACGCTATTCCCGGCGCGCGGCTCGTCACGATCGCGGGTGCCGGCCATCTGTTGTCGATCGAGCGACCAACCGAGCTCGCCGAGCTGATGCGGCGGTTCTTCGCGTCAGGCGCTCCGGCGGCGCGCGGACGCGCATCCGGCGGACACAGCGAGGGGCGCGTATGAGTATCACGCTACGTTTTCTGGGAACAGCGGCCGCGTTGCCAATCCCCTATATTGGGTGCGACTGCGGGCAGTGCGCCGAGGCACGCGGCGCGCGCAATCTGCGTCGTTCGCGCTCGGCCATCCTGCTGGAAGGGCCGCAGAGCGCCGTGCTGGTGGACGCCGGCCCGGATATTCATGCGCAGCTGCGTCGGCTGCCCAGCCTGCCGCGCATCACCGCGCTGATTCTCACCCACAGTCACTCCGACCACTATCTGGGCCTGGACGACCTCAGCGGGATCGCGCAGGCTGCCGGCTGGCTCGGTGCGGGCTCGCTGCCCGTCTACGCGCCGCCCGACAACTGGCCGCGGATCGAGGCGACCTTCGGCCATTTGTTTCGAACTGGTGCCGTGTCGCCGCTGGAGTCACACTCGCTGATGCTCGACCGCAAGCAGCTGATCGGCGGGTTTGCAGTCCAGCCATTCGATTCGAGCCATACGACGGATTTCACGACGGCAATGCTAGCGTTCACGCTCAACGAGAAGCGCGTCGTCTACGCCCCGGACCTGAAGATCATGCCGCATGATGTCTTCGCCGAGGCGGATATCGCGATCATCAGCGGAACCTTCTATGAGCGCGATCACCCGGCGCATATGCCGCTGATGAAGGGCATTCGCACCTGCCAGCGACTAGGAGTGCGCCGGATTATCGTCACGCATATCGGCCACCTGGAGTGGAGCAATGCCGAACTCTGGGCGCGCATCGCGGAGCACGGTGCCGACCTGGCCTACGATGGTGCAACGCTGGTCTTTGATTAAACGTCTGTCTATGTGCCGGGGAGACAATAGACAATAGACGATGGACGATGGACGATGGACGATGGACGATGCGCCGCTATCGTCTATCGTCTATCGTCAGAAAAGTGACCGTAGGTGTCACGCTGATCGGCTAGAATGGAACTTCGACCGAGCTGATGCTGTGAGCTATTTTAGAGGAGCGAAAGGTGATTCGACGCGAATTCACGGTTGCCGGCGAGCATGTCTATGATCGCCGCTCACCAATACGCTGGATCATATCGCACATCCTGCGCTACCCAGTGCTGCCGATCGGCCATGTCGCGGGCGCGATCTGCTCAAGTGCGCTGTTCAGCCTGACGGCGATCCTGATCGGTCGGGCCTTCGATGCGGTCGTAGCCGCCGACGGCGGGCGATTGCTCACATTTGCGCTGGCGATCCTGGCGGCGCGCGTCGGCCAGGGGTTGATCGGCCTGGCGAGCGCGTTTTGTGTCGAGGTGCTGGCCCAGCGCCTGGAGCGCGATACGCGCGACGAGCTGTACGTCAGCTTGCTGGGGAAGAGCCAGACCTTCCACAACCGCCAGCGGGTTGGCGATATTATGGCGCGCGCGACGAACGATGTGCAGCAGCTCAACCCGATGATCAATCCCGGCGTCAGCCTGATCTTCGAGTCGTTGATGAGCATCATCGTGCCGCTGATCGCGATCACATTCTTGCGCGCCGATCTGCTGCTGGTGCCGCTGCTGTTTTTGGTCTCATTCGGCTTCGCCCTGCGGCGCTACAACACGGCCTTGAACCCGGTCACCGGCGCGCTGCGCGGGCAGTTCGGCAGCATGAACGCCGGGCTGGCCGAGGCGATCTCGGGCATTGAGGTGGTCAAAGCCTACGGGCAGGAGCTGCAAGAGCGGCGGCGCTTTGGCGCGAATGCTCGGCACTATCGCGATCTGTTCGTTCGGCAGGGGCGCGTTCAGGCGCGCTATCTCCCGTTGCTGCTGTTTGGGGTGGCGCTGGGGCTGGCGTTCGGGCATGCGCTGCTACTGTTTCTGAACGGCGCGCTGACGCTCGGCCAAGTGATCGCCTATATGGGCCTGCTCGATCTGCTGCGCTTCCCAACGTTCATCTCGCTGTTCACCTTCTCGCTGGTACAGCTCGGCATCGCTGGTGCCGAGCGCATTCTGGAGCTGATCAAGACCGAGACCGAGCTTGATGAGAATAGCCAGGGCGTTGCGCATGTGATCGCCGGCGATCTCGTGTTCGAGCACGTTTCCTTCGGCTATGGCGATACGCCGATCCTGCACGACATCAGCTTCCACGCGCGCCCCGGCGAGACGATTGCGATCGTCGGGCAAACCGGCGCGGGTAAGAGCACGCTGACGCGGCTGGTCAACCGCACCTACGACACGACCGCCGGGCGGGTGCTGATCGACGGCGTGGATGTGCGCGATTGGAGCTTGCAGTCGCTGCGCTCGCAAATCTCGACGATCGAGCAAGACATCTTTCTGTTCTCGCGGACGCTTGCCGAGAACATCGCCTTTGGCGGAACGGGCGACACAACCGTCGAACAGATCGAGCAGGCGGCGCGCGAGGCCCAGGCGCACGATTTCATCATGGGCTTCCCTGATGGCTACGACACGATGGTCGGCGAGCGCGGCGTGACATTGTCGGGCGGACAGCGCCAGCGGATCGCGATCGCGCGCGCGTTCCTGACCGATCCGCGCATCCTGATCCTGGACGATTCGACCAGCGCGATCGACAGCGCCACCGAGGATCAGATCCAGCGCGCGATGCGGCGCATCCTGCACGGTCGGACGACGCTGCTGATCACCCATCGCATCGCGCAGATCCGCTGGGCCGATCGCATCCTCGTGCTGCGACAGGGCAAACTGGTTGCGCAGGGCTCGCACGATGAGCTGCTAGCGAGCAGTGACGCATATCGGCGCATCTTTGCGCGCTACCAACACGAGGACGAAAAGGCCCTAACCTAAGCGCCGTGAAGCAGAGTAAACGTAGGCCCACGGCAGCTTTCGACCCACTTTTGTCTATCGGTTTTCGCCCCGCAGGGCGAAAACCGATAGACATACACTAACCAATCTGAGGAGTCGATATGGGATTTGTGATGGATGGCCTCGACGCCGAGGCGTATGATCGCAGCTACAGCGACGCAACGCTCGTCCGGCGGATCATCGGCTACTTTCGACCGCATGCGCGGACCATGGCGACGGTCGTCGTGATGGTTGTGCTCGCCTCGGTGGCCGCGACCGGGACGCCGCTGATCGTCGCGCGCGGGATCGATGCGCTATCCGGCAATCCAACCGCGCAGGCGCTGCTCGCGCTAGCGGGCGTCGTCACGCTGTTGGGCATACTTGGCTGGGGCTTCAACTTCATCCGCCAGACCTTCTCGGCGCGCGCGGTTGGCGATGTCGTGCTGGCGCTGCGCGAGGACGCCTTCGCAGCCGTGATGCAGCGCGATCTGTCGTTCTACGATCAATATCCATCCGGCAAGATCGTCAGCCGCGTGACCTCGGATACTCAGGACTTCGCAACCGTGGTTACGCTGACGATCGACCTGATGAGCCAATTGCTGCTTGTGCTGATCATCAGCGGCGTGCTGCTGGTGATCAATCTGCGGCTGGCGCTGATCACGCTGGCGCTGGCACCGCTGGTCATCATTGTCGCGCTCGGATTTCGCAGCATCGCGCGCTGGACTACCCGACGCGCGCAGCGGGCGATCGCGAAGGTCAACGCGACGGTCCAGGAGACGATCAGCGGCATCGCGGTGGCGAAGAGCTTTCGCCAAGAGGCGGCGATTTACGAGGATTTCCGCAGCACCAATCGGCTGGCCTATCGGGTTCGTCTGCGGCAAGGGCTGGTTTTCAACACGATCTTCCCGGTGCTCGACCTGCTGGCCGGCTTGGGCATGGCGACGGTCGTGTATTTCGGCGGGCGACAGGCGTTGGCCGGCAATGTCTCGACCGGCGACTGGTATCTGTTCGTGCAAAGCTTGATGATCTTCTTCTTTCCGCTGACGAGCATCGCCTCGTTCTGGAGCCAGTTTCAGCAAGGGCTGTCGGCCAGCGAGCGTGTGTTTGCGCTGATCGACGCTGAGCCGAAGGTTGTGCAGACGGCGCAGGAGCCGGTGCCGCCGCTGGCTGGCCGGATCACATTTCAGCACCTCAGCTTTAGCTACAACGATGGCGAGCTTGTGCTGCCCGATTTTGTGCTCGACATCCCAGCCGGCCAGACGCTGGCAGTCGTCGGGCACACCGGCGCGGGCAAATCGAGCCTGGTGCGGCTGATCTCGCGCTTCTACGAGTTCCAGAGCGGCGCGCTGCTGATCGACGGGCGCGACATCCGCAGCTTCGACCTGACGCAGTATCGGCGGCAGTTGGGGCTGGTGCCGCAGGTGCCGTTTCTGTTCTCGGGGACGATCGCCGAGAACATCCGCTATGGGCGTCCCGAGGCGGACGAGGCCGAGGTGATGCAGGCTGCGCGCATGCTCGGCGACGGCGAGTGGCTGCGAGATCTGCCGCAAGGACTGGAGACAGATGTGGGCGAGCGCGGAGCGCGGCTGTCGCTCGGCCAGCGGCAGCTCGTCGCGCTGGCGCGCGTGCTGCTTCAGAATCCATCGATCTTCATTCTCGACGAGGCCACAGCGAGCGTCGATCCGTTCACCGAGGCGCAGATCCAGGAGGGACTCGACCTGGTGATGCGTGATCGCACCAGCATCATCGTCGCGCACCGGCTCTCGACCGTGCAGGCAGCCGACCGGATTATCGTGATGAAGGACGGCCAGATTATCGAAGAGGGCAATCACCAACAGCTGCTGACGCGCGGCGGTCACTACGCCGAGCTGTATAATACCTACTTCCGGCATCAGTCGTTGGAATACCGGCCTTGGGTCGAGAATGCAGCGGCGATCGCGCTTGCGCCGCTCGCTGGGGATTGATCTGAGGCGTTCGCGATAGTTTTTCACCACCAAGACACCAAGGGCACAAAGGCCCATGCGCTCTGTGTCCTTTTTAACGCAAAGGCGCAAAGGCGCAAAGATAAGCTTCCCATTGTGTCGTAGTGCGGCGTAGGGGCACGATATATCGTGCCCTTACACAGTTGCGTCGTAGTCCGGCGTAGGGGCACGATATATCGTGCCCCTACAACGTTCGACTAATTTATCGCGCCGCCACGCAGCCAGCACCCGCGATCTCCAAGTCACAAAGGCTTGATGTCGTCCAGAGGGCACCCGGTGGTTAAACCCTGGTGATATGTAGGCCAAGCCGTCACCAACCCCAGAAGCGTACTGTGCCATCCTCCGATCCAGACGCGAGAATGCGACCACCGGGCGCGAAGGCAATACCGGTAACAATGCCTACGTGCCCGGTCAAGGTCGCGAGTAGGGTGCCATTCGGTACGCTCAATATATGCACAATGG
>Ga0075423_10007401_pt1 | contig 10361 bp, 6 predicted proteins | sample SoiMethybrSBSTD2_FD_80114 | JGI IMG/M metagenome (GOLD analysis project Ga0075423, IMG submission 80114) | Bulk soil microbial communities from a Populus tree surrounding site in Tennessee, USA - Soil MetaG P. TD hybrid SBSTD2 | ecosystem: Environmental > Terrestrial > Soil > Tree plantation...
TGAAAATATCTCCGGCTAGCTCACAGCCAGCGAGACTTACAATAGAAATAAGTAGGATGATCGATAAACTCGGAGAGTGTCTCATACCTGTCCTTCATCGTTGCAATTGTTTGTTGCAGACCAGAGCACACTACGCTGATCATCTCACCTATCACCTAAGATGCAATTTCGATTTCTGGTAATTGGATCGGGTCGACATATAAATAGGGTAACATTGTTGAACGGTCGTTCTAAGTAGGATTCCTACTGGTAGCTAGGCATGCTGTTCTGCCGACGATGGCAGCTTGCAAAATTAATAGATAGTAAAAGGTTTGTCGCGGGAGGATCCCGCAGACTCTGTGACTCGATTCTTCTCCTTATCGATCTCGCGGAGATAAGAACGCCAAAAGTTGGAAACTATCGGGATTGACAAACTCACCTTCGACTCTCACGTAGTCGCCGCGACGCAAACCGCGAAAGTTTTCAACGTCGGCTGTTCGGGCATTGTATGGAATTGATACGGTAACCATTCTGCCCGTGCGCGGCCTGATATCGAATACACCGAGATCATAATTGACTCTTTCGACCGTTCCCTCGACAACGTCGTTCCTAGGTAACGGTGGGGCAGGGCGCGCAATAGTGGGGCTAGTTCGAGCCTGCACCGGTTCCTGGATGCGGATGGTATCCACGTACCTGCGATCTCGAGGTACGGATGGGTACGCTATACGATCGCCGGCTTCCAAACTTTCTACGGGATATTCCCAACTGTGGTAAGTTACTCTGGTGGTGTTGAGATCATAAGGAATAGCATGCCTGCGACCGTCGTCCGTGATTACCCGGATTTCCCGTCTGGCCCTGTCAATTTCGGCCACCTCGGCGACAATTTCACCCGGTCGCAAGGTCGTATCTGCTGCTATTGCGCCGCGAGCCGTGCCCGAACGCACCTCGTTCAATGTGGGTCGTGGAACTGGCTCGGCCACCGGAAAGCAGCTAGCCAAGGAGATTAGGACGATCGCTAATACCGCGGATGGGAGAATACCTGTGAGCCAAAATCGATTTGAAAATTTCATGATTATGGCCTCCTTTGCCCTTGTGAAGATGGTGTATCAAAGTATGTGCCATAATCAGTGCCGAAGAATTTCTCTTTAATGACTTGTGAAATCCCCGCAACGATAATCTCAGCTGCACGGGAAACTCATACAAATAATCGTTGGAGAGAGCAGAATGAAGACAACCATCGCCTGGGGGCGAAAAGCGGCATCGGAAAATATGAGGGGCCAATTTTATCCGCTAAAAAGAGTTTTTCGTGACACGACAATTGCGCCGCCGAGCCGCCGAAAATCATCCGCTAGGAAAACAATCCCTTATGAGCGCCCTCGGGTAAGAGCGACGTTGTAGCGTGTCTAGGCCTGAATTATACGACGCCGTCGTTGTCGGGTCCGGACCGAATGGGCTTGCGGCTGCCATTACCATGGCTCAGGCCGGCAAATCTGTAGCGGTTTTCGAGGCCAATGATCTAGCCGGCGGGGGAGCCCGGTCGGCCGAATTGACCTTGCCGGGTTTTGTCCACGACATATGCTCCGCCGTATATCCTCTCGCCATTGGCTCGCCGTTTTTTCGCTCGCTGCCGCTCGCCCAACATGGTCTTGAGTGGATACATCCACCCGCTGCACTCGCTCATCCGCTCGACGATGGCGCCGCGGTGATCGTTGACCGGTCCGTCGAGGCAACTGCGTTACGGCTCGGCAATGACGCGGCTAATTACCGAAAATTATTTCAACCGCTGATTAGGCGTTGGGACGCCATAGACGTAGACATATTATCTCCGCCTCGCCTGCCCCATCATCCGCTGGACTTGCTGCGCTTTGGATTGTCCGCGATCCAACCGGCAAGGCGCTTGGCCGAACGCATTTTCCAGGGCGACTCTGCAAGAGCGCTCTTTGCCGGCTTGGCTGCTCATTCAATGCTGCCGCTCGAATATCTGGGATCCGCCGCCTTTGGCCTCGTATTGGGGATTACCGCCCATGCAGTCGGCTGGCCGATCGTTCGCGGCGGCGCGCAGCATTTGAGCGATGCCTTAATTGCCCATTTGCGCTCGCTCCGAGGTGAGGTTTTTCTGAATCGGCCCGTGAGTACCCTCGAAGAACTTCCGTCTTCACGGGTCGTTTTGTGTGACGTGACACCCCGTCAGCTATTAAAGCTCGCCCGCCCAAATCTTTCCTCGAGGTATCGCGATCAGTTAAAAAAATTTCGTTATGGGATGGGCGCGTTCAAGATCGATTGGGCCTTGTCCGCGCCGGTGCCGTGGAAAGCGCAGGAATGTAAGCAGGCCGCCACCGTGCATCTCGGCGCCACGGCGCATGAGATCGCCTCTTCGGAACGGGCGGCTTGGCGCGGCTATCTCGCCAGAAAACCGTTTGTGCTAGTAGTGCAGCCTTCGCTGTTCGATGCCTCGCGAGCACCTCAAGGGAAACATACCCTGTGGGCTTATTGCCATGTTCCGAACGGTTCAGACGTCGACATGACCGAAAGGATCGAAGCGCAGATCGAGCGTTTCGCCCCGGGATTTCGTGATACAATTCTGGCGCGCTGCGTTTCACCTCCCGCAGAGCTCGAGCGCCGCAATGCCAATCTCGTCGGTGGCGATATCAACGGCGGAGCGCCGAGCCTCGACCAGCTGTTTTTTCGACCGACACGTAAATTATATTCAACCCCGAAGCGAGGACTTTATCTTTGCTCTTCTTCAACCCCGCCAGGTGGCGGGGTTCATGGGATGTGCGGTCACTTTGCCGCGCAGAGAGCGCTGAGAGACCTGTTTTAGTGGTTGTGCTGTTGTCGCCGCGCGGATCAATTAGCCCAGATTTTCCCGCACTCGCTGCTCATTCCCTTGGGCCACATTATCGGTAGGGGCAGGTTTCAAACCTGCCCCTACATTAGCGCCCAGCAGAATGTAGCGTTCGTTTCTTGCTAAACGATCTTCGGTGGAAAAACCGCATCGGACTTCATCGTTTAGGCGCTGCCGGTTGCGAGATTTCCTCGAGCGTCTCGCCAGTCATGTCCCTGTCGCCGGCGTGGACCGCGATGTCACCCAAGCTGACGATTCCGACTAGTTGCTTATCCAGATTTAAAACCGGCAAACGGCGGATTTGTCGAGCTTCCATCAAGCATACAGCCTCGTCGATTTTCTGGTCCTCCAAGCAATAGGCGACATCCGTCGACATGACGTCTGCAACTTTGGTTTTGGTTGGGTCGCGCCCGTCTGCTGTAGCTCTTATCGTAATATCGCGATCGGTGACGATTCCCTGTAGTCGATTGCCGTCGCAAACAGGGATAAAACCGACATCAATAGTTCTCATCTTGTTTGCCGCTTCCTTCAATGAAGCGTCACCACTTATCACCTCGACGTTGCGCGTCATAATATCTCTCAGTTCCATAATTATCTCCTTTCGGATTTGTGCCTACTTACGAAATCATTTTGTAAATGTTGCGTAGCATTTGCTTCCGCAGACTTCTCTTGGCTTTAACCACGCAACTGACATGCCATTTCCTGTGTTAAATTGACTTTGCGAACGGCAAGCATGTGTGGAGGAGGTTACTACGGTGCTCCTAAATCATATCTAGTGAAACTTAAATCGTCGTCTCACAAACGAGACATATACCATTCGTTTGCCTCGCTCGGAATCGTGGCACGACAGTTGCTCTGGCAGAGCGTACCCCACCGTAACATCAACCAGGAGGCATGCCGTGCAGCAAAAAAAAATCGTTCACGTGGTCGGCACCGGCACGATTGGCGAGCCGCTCATCGGATTGCTCGCCAGTTTCCGCAAAGAGTTAGGCATCTCTGAGGTGACTTTCCACAAGCGCACTCCCCTGTTGACAGATAAATCGAAAGTGCTCGCGCTGCAGAGTAAAGGCGCGGCTCTGGCCGTCGACGCGCAGGCAGCGACAAAGTTCACCTCGATGGGCATGAAACCGACCTACGACGCGCTGGAAGCTATCGACCGAGCCGCGGTGGTGATCGATTGCACGCCGGCCGGTAACGAAAATAAGCAAAAACTCTATCTACGCTACGGTCACAACGCTCACGGTTTCATTGCCCAGGGAAGTGAGTTTGGTTTCGGCAAAATGTATGCGCGCGGCATCAACGATCAAGCGCTGCGTCCCGGCGAAGACAAATTTCTTCAAATAGTCAGCTGCAACACGCACAACCTGGCGGCGCTGGTGGACGCGATTGCGTTGGGCCCAGAAAAGGAGAACAACTTGGAGCGCGGCACGTTCGTGTGCATGCGCCGGGCGAGCGATATCAGCCAGGAAAACGAATATCTACCGTCGCCGACGGTTAGCAACCATGACGATCGCAAATTTGGCACGCACCAGGCGCGCGACGCATTTCATTTGTTCGCTACCTTGGGATTGGATTTGGATCTGTATTCCTCGGCACTGCGAGTGAATACTCAATATATGCACGTCATCTATTTCAATCTGATGCTGAAGCGGGATGTGTCGGCTGAAGACGTGGAACAAAGACTGCAGGCCCACGGCAGGGTGGCGTTAACTTATAAGGATCAAGCCAGCCTGGTTTTTTCCTTTGGCCGCGACCATGGATTATTCGGGCGCATCCTTAGCCAAACGGTCATTCCCATCCGCAGCATCTCGGTGAAGGGCGATCGCGAAGTGCTCGGCTTCAGTTTCACGCCGCAAGACGGCAACTCGCTGGTCTCGAGCGTCGCGGCGGCGGAGTGGTTTCTTTACCCTGAAGATTACAATCAGCGTTTGAAGTGCATCGAAAAATTTATTTTTCAGGAAATTTGACGCCTCGGCGAGTTCGCATAGATCCGTTGTCGAGGGTGCCGCCCCTGATGCTTTTTCTCGCTTGTGAGACGAAACGACGCTGCTCCCGTCTCACCGATGCAACGCGGGATAGCGAAGTGCACTAACGATCCGCTGGTTGGCGTTATATGCGGTGGCATGTTCCTTGCGCAGCAACCGCGACATGGACAGTGCGACCGTTGCGCCGAATGCTTCACCGGCCACTCGTATCGTGTCGCACGGAGCTGACGAATGTCATATTGCCCGAGATGGTAGTATGCTACGACTGCTATCTCGAAGCGGGCCAAACTTGGGCTCGATACGGAAGTGGCTGAGATTCATCGCTACGCTGTGCGCTGATTGTTTCAGGTAACTATACCGACCATTCCGGGGAGGTATGTCCGCTGAAAACAGTACGGAACATCGCACCTAGCTAATTTGGGAAGGAGAGAATAGGGTGTCTTTTATTGATTCATTACCGCAGGAATCGTCGGCGAATCGAGCGGGCCAGCCGGAATACCGGCGTCCCACTGTCATAACCGCGAAACAAAATACAGCCGAGCGCGCACTGGCGACTCTGATGATGCCAATCGGCATGTTGCTCGAGTTTTTTCCCTGCGCCGTGGCCCTTTGGAGTGTTGATCGGAATGAGTGCGCTTTTAACAGCGCAGCAAAAATGCTCCTGGGTTATAGCGAAAACGATTTTTGCGCCGATCAAAACCTATGGCTCGATCGTATCGACCGTCGCGACCGAGATGCCTTTTTGTCATCGTGGAAAGCTTTGCGCAGCGGTGAACGAAAAATTTCCTGCCATTACCGTTTTACCCCCCAAGACCATGCCCGCAGCGTTACCTTGCAGGAAACTGCTGTGCTTCTTCCCATCGGCGCTGCGGAAAAGGCAGCGGTTTTGAGCCAGTATCAAACAAAAGCTGCGACCGGACGCCACTTGCGCGCGGGCCGGCGCGACGACGCGCGCGTGCGCGGGCTAATCCACCATATGGGCAATAGCGTGCAGGCGATCGTGGGTGAATTGGATCTATTGAATTTGACCTGCGCACTGCCGCAGCCAAGCTTTGACCACATCGCGCAAGATGTCGAACGGCTAAATGATCTGATGGGTGAGCTCGCGGGTCTTTCTGAACCTGAGTCATTTACGTCTGCTTCAGCGCAGCGCGCATCGAGGAAATCTCTTGAGCGATAGAGGAGACAACAATATGGGATCTATTGAGATTGAGAATGATCGTCTTGCCGCAGGGAGCGAACGAATCATCGAAAAAATTGATCTCCTTAAGACGAACGGAGATCAGCGACCGACGGAAATAGCATCGGCGACGCTGTCCCAATGGCTCGACGAAAAAGAAAAACAATTTCTCACTCAAAGACTCGCGGACTGCGGTGGCAGCATCGGTCTGACCGCGAGGAGTTGCGGCATTGGACTGCGTAGCCTCTACCGCAAAATGCAAAAGTACGGACTGAACAAAAAACACTTCAGGCAGAACCCATCGCCGAGCAAACGGTTCGCGACATAAGAGAAACGGATTAGATTAACGGCAAAGGGCACAAGAGGCATAAAAAAAATTTTCCCCAGGGGCGACGGCTGGAGTCTTCCCGTGCACCATCCTCCAGCATTCTATCACTCCATCGGTTTTTCTCGCTTACCGTGTCCCGGTTCTGCATCATACTGGTTCCGATGTGTTTCGTTTTCGGGACACAATGGTCTGGGCTAGTTTACTATATTCATACGCTTCCAATCGGGCATGTCTTTTGCGGCTCCAAGCCGTCGCACAAACGCGATATTTTTGTGTTTTTGCGCCTTTTCTGAAATATATCCTCCTTAGAAAAATTCGCCCTTAGTGGGGTGCAGCTCGAGTGGAAGTTTTATGTTGAAAATTGCAAAAAGACAGGGCGATGATGCGCGCTGCGCCATGACAGCAAACGCTGGGGAATGGGTCGAAAAGAACTATGGGCGCTGAGGATATGCAGGTATAATTAGCCGCGTTTGATCAAAAGAATATTTACTCGGTAAGGAGATTGCTGCATGCAGCGAGAAATCGTCCAATCAGAGCGCCGGCGCGGGGGGTCGAAAAGGAACGGCAAACTCAATCAGCCGAATGATCAGGACTATTCTGCGGAGTTAGGGCAGCTGCTGAACGTTCTGGTGCAATACCGTAACGGCGATTTCTCGGCGCGCTTGCCGCACACCTGGACCGGCGCCATCGGCAAGATGGCGGACGTGATGAACGAAATCTTGACTGTGAGCGAGCGCCGCGCCAGCGAGACCGCGCGCATCTGCCGCGTGGTCGGCAAGGAAGGCAAACTTAGTCGGCGATTTTCGCTCGCCGGTCTCGGCGGCGGCTGGGCCGATGAAATTGTTTCGCTCAACACTTTGATCGACGATCTCGTCTCGCCGACCACGGAAGTGACCCGGGCGGTCGGCGCCGTCGCCAAAGGCGACCTCGGCCAATCGATGGCGCTCGAACGCGACGGACGGCCGTTGGAAGGAGAGTTTCTGCGCGGCGCCAAATTACTAAACCGCATGATGGAACAGCTTTCCGTGTTCGCCTCGGAAGTGACCCGCGTCGCCCGCGAGGTCGGCACCGAAGGCAAGCTCGGCGGCCAGGCCCAGGTGAAAGGTGTCAGCGGTGTCTGGAAAGACTTGACCGAAAGCGTCAATCAAATGGCCGGCAATCTCACCGCCCAGGTGCGTAACATAGCCGATGTTACGATTGCCGTCGCCAACGGCGACTTGTCTAAAAAAATCACTGTCGATGTGCGCGGTGAAATTCTCCAGCTCAAAGAAGCGATCAACACCATGGTCGACCAGCTGCGTTCCTTCGCCTCGGAAGTGACCCGGGTGGCGCGCGAGGTCGGCACCGACGGCAAGCTCGGCGGCCAGGCGATCGTACCGGGCGTCGCCGGCACGTGGAAAGACTTGACCGACTCGGTAAATGCGATGTGCGGCAACTTGACCGACCAGGTGCGCAATATCGCCCAGGTAACCACGGCGGTGGCGCGCGGCGACTTGTCGCGCAAGATCACCGTCGACGTGCGCGGCGAGATTCTCGAGCTGAAAGACACTATCAACACCATGGTGGACCAGCTCAATGCGTTCGCCTCGGAAGTGACCCGGGTGGCGCGCGAGGTCGGCACTGACGGCAAGCTCGGCGGTCAGGCCCAAGTGCCGGGCGTCGGCGGCACATGGAAAGACCTGACCGACAGCGTCAATTTCATGGCCGGTAATTTGACCGCGCAAGTGCGCAATATCGCCGAAGTCTCCACGGCCATCGCCGGCGGCGATCTATCGAAGAAGATCACGGTCAACGTCAGCGGCGAAATTCTCCAGCTCAAGGAGACCATCAATACGATGGTCGATCAGCTCAACGCCTTCGCCGGTGAAGTCACTCGCGTGGCGCGCGAGGTGGGCACTGAAGGGCGGCTCGGTGGCCAAGCACAAGTGCCCGGCGTTGGCGGCACGTGGAAGGACCTGACTGACAGCGTCAATTTCATGGCCGGTAACCTGACGGCGCAAGTACGCAATATCGCCCAAGTGACCACGGCAGTGGCGCGCGGCGATTTGTCGCGCAAGATCACCGTCGATGTGCGCGGCGAAATACTCGAGCTGAAAGACACCATTAATACGATGGTCGATCAGCTCAATGCGTTTGCCGGCGAAGTGACCCGCGTGGCGCGCGAGGTTGGCACCGAAGGGAAACTCGGCGGCCAAGCGCAGGTGCCCGGGGTCGGTGGCACGTGGAAGGACCTGACCGACAGCGTCAATTTCATGGCCGGTAACCTGACGGCGCAAGTGCGTAACGTCGCCGAAGTCGCCACCGCGGTAGCGCGCGGCGATCTGTCACGCAAAATCACTGTCGATGTTAAGGGCGAGATCCTCGAGCTCAAGGATACCCTGAACACGATGGTCGATCAGCTCAACTCCTTCGCCTCGGAAGTGACCCGGGTGGCGCGCGAAGTGGGCACGGATGGCAAGCTCGGCGGTCAGGCGCAAGTGCCGGGTGTGGCGGGCACGTGGAAGGACTTGACCGATAGCGTCAATTTCATGGCCGGCAATTTGACCGCGCAAGTGCGCAACATCGCCGAGGTCGCCACCGCCATCGCCAGTGGCGACTTGTCGCGCAAAATCACGGTCGACGTGCGCGGCGAGATTCTCCAGCTCAAAGAAACTCTCAACACGATGCTCGACCAGCTCAATCGTTTCGCCGGCGAAGTAACCCGGGTGGCGCGCGAGGTCGGCACCGAAGGGCGTCTCGGCGGCCAAGCCAACGTGCCGGGTGTGGCCGGCACGTGGAAGGATCTGACCGACAATGTCAACTCGATGGCGAGCAACCTGACGGCGCAAGTGCGCAACATTGCCGAAGTCACCACTGCGGTGGCGCGCGGCGATCTGTCGCGCAAGATCACCGTCGACGTGAAAGGCGAAATCCTCGAATTAAAAAACACCATCAATACGATGGTCGACCAGCTCAACTCCTTCGCCTCGGAAGTGACGCGGGTGGCGCGCGAAGTCGGCACCGAAGGCAAGCTCGGCGGCCAAGCCAACGTTACAGGGGTCGCGGGCACGTGGAAGGATCTGACCGACAATGTCAACTCCATGGCCGGCAACTTGACCGGCCAGGTGCGTAACATCGCCGAGGTGGCCACTGCCATCGCCAGCGGTGACTTGTCGCGCAAGATCACCGTCGATGTGCGCGGCGAAATCCTCCAGCTCAAAGAAACCCTCAACACGATGGTCGAACAGTTGCGTTCCTTCGCCGGCGAAGTGACCCGCGTGGCGCGCGAGGTCGGCACCGAAGGACGACTCGGCGGCCAAGCCGTCGTGCCGGGAGTGAGCGGCACCTGGAAAGAATTAACCGACAACGTCAATCTGCTCGCCGCCAATCTCACCACCCAGGTGCGCAATATCGCTGAAGTGACCACTGCGGTGGCGCGCGGCGATTTGTCGCGCAAGATCACCGTCGATGTCAAAGGCGAGATCCTCGAGCTCAAGGTCACGATCAACACAATGGTCGACCAGTTGAATGCTTTTGCCGCCGAGGTCACACGGGTGGCGCGCGAGGTCGGCACCGCCGGTAAGCTTGGTGGCCAGGCGCAGGTGTCGGGCGTGGCCGGCACCTGGAAGGATTTGACCGACAACGTCAATGTCATGGCCGCCAACCTGACGGAGCAGGTGCGCGGCATCGTCAAGGTCGTCACCGCGGTCGCTGACGGCGACCTCAAGCGCAAGCTTACGGTCAACGCCAAAGGCGAAGTGGCGGCGCTCGCTGACACGATCAACAACATGACCGATACGTTGGCGACCTTCGCCGCACAGGTGACCACGGTGGCGCGCGAAGTCGGCGTCGAAGGGCGGCTCGGCGGGCAGGCCAATGTTCCAGGCGCATCCGGCACGTGGAAAGATCTCACCGGTAACGTCAACCTGTTGGCCGACAATTTGACCAACCAGGTGCGCGCTATCGCCGAGGTTGCTACCGCGGTGACAAAAGGCGACCTGACCCGTTCGATTCAAGTGGAAGCGCGCGGCGAAGTCGCCGAGCTCAAAGACAACATCAACACCA
>Ga0075423_10007404_pt1 | contig 10360 bp, 5 predicted proteins | sample SoiMethybrSBSTD2_FD_80114 | JGI IMG/M metagenome (GOLD analysis project Ga0075423, IMG submission 80114) | Bulk soil microbial communities from a Populus tree surrounding site in Tennessee, USA - Soil MetaG P. TD hybrid SBSTD2 | ecosystem: Environmental > Terrestrial > Soil > Tree plantation...
GCCAAGCGAAGCGCTGCGCAGCATTCTGCCGATCGCCGGTTGGTCGGACCGGCAAGCCGCCGAGGTGGTGTTCACTGGCGGTGCCGATCCCGTGCTGCCGACGCCGTTCCGTATCGGCGCGGCTGGTGCTGCAGCTCTGGCTGCCACAGGGCTCGCGGCCAGCGAGCTGTGGGAGATCCGCACCGGGCAACGTCAGAAAGTTACGGTCGACCTTCGCCAGGCCACCGCCTCATTGCGCAGTGGGCGGTATCTCAAGCTTGCCGGCAGCAGCGTTTCGTCGGCGCATAACAGCATCATGGGCGTCTATCCTACGCGGGATGGACGCTGGAGTTATCTGCACTGTAACTTCCCCAACCATCGCGCGGCGGCGCTTGCCGTGCTTGCTGCGGCGGAGGATCGCGACGCCGTGGCGCGTGCTGTTGCCACCTGGAACGCCGCGGAGCTCGAGGAGGCCATCATTGCCGCTGCTGGCGCCGGGGGCATGGCTCGCACGCCGGCGGAGTGGAGGGAACACCCGCAAGCCCTGGCGATCGCTGGACTGCCGTTGTTGGAGATCATTCGCATCGGCGATAGTGACCCAGAGCCGCTGCCAGCTGGCAACCGACCACTCGCGAATATCCGCGTGCTCGATCTGACGCGTGTTCTTGCTGGACCGACCTGTGCGCGGACGCTCGCCGAGCATGGTGCGGACGTCATGAAGATCACCGCCGCGCATCTGCCCAACCTCGGTCATCAGGAATGGGATACCGGGCATGGCAAGCTGAACGTCGAGCTTGATTTGCGAAAGCCAGGTGATCTCGAGGTTCTGCGTGGCTTGGTACGCCAGGCGGACGTCTTTTCGCAGGGCTACCGGCCCGGCACCTTGGCCAACCGTGGCCTGGCGCCACAGGAACTGGCGGCGATTCGGCCCGGACTTGTCTATGTTTCGCTCTGTGCCTTCGGTCATACGGGTCCTTGGGCATCGCGGCGGGGCTTCGACACTGTGGTGCAGACCGTGAGCGGCATGACGGTGCGCCAGGCGGAGTGCGTCCCGGGCAAACGGCCGGGGCCACAATTCTACCCCGTCTCTGCGATCGACTATTGCACCGGCTATCTCATGGCCTTTGGCGCCATGGTGGCATTGACACGGCGGAGCCGTGAGGGCGGCAGCTGGTTGGTCCGCACCTCGCTCGCGCAGGTTGGCAAGTGGATCGTCGATCTCGGCGAAGTGCCGACGGCAATGCTCAAGGATATGCCCGCTGAATTCAGCGCTGACGAGCTGGAACGGTGGTCGTCCACGAGTGAGACCCCGTCCGGCCGGCTCGGTCATCTGAAGCCGGTCGTGCAGTTGTCGCAAACCCCGCCCTATTGGGCGCGGCCCTCGGTTCCGCTTGGCTATCACGCCCCCGTGTGGCCGGCGTCGTCTCGATGAGCCTGCCTAGAAGCTTGCCATATCGTCTGCATCCCCGGTCATGCCTGCTCAGCGTAGGGACCACTGCTTCGCCGACGACATCGTGCATAATAGGCTCCGCCGCTAGTAAGTGCCCCGAAGTGCGCGAGGAGCCATGATGAGCGCAAGTGAGATGATTGCAGCAGCAATGCCGGAGCTGCGCACCTGGGTCGGTCGCCGCCAGGCGGTCGAGGACGAGATCGCTCTTACGACGGTGCGGCGGATCGCGGCGATGCTCGACCTCGAACCCGACCGCTTCGTTGCGGGAACGGAATTGCCACCACACTGGTTCTCCATGTTCTTCCATAATAATGCGATGCAACGTGACATCGGCCCCGACGGGCATCCGAACACGGGGATCTTTTTACCCCCCATTCCCCTGCCCCGCCGCATGGGCGCAGGCCGTCGCGTGAAGCTTATGGGTACGCTTCGGGCCTCAGAGCCGGCGAGACGCGTCGCCGAGGTGGTCGCTATTACCCCAAAGATCGGGCGTACGGGATCGCTCGTGGTGCTGACCATGCGCCACACCATCGAGAGCAATGGTCGGACGGTCGCGGTCGATGACTTCGATGCGGTCTACCGCGAGGGCATCACACCGGGTGAAAGCAATCCCTTGCCCATGCCCGTGCGCCCACCCGCCGAGGCGGCTTGGTCGAAGACTTTTGAGCTCACGAACGCCTTGGTCTTCCGTTATTCCGCCATCACGTGGAACGCGCATCGGATCCACTACGATGCTGACTATGCGCGTCGGCATGAAGGTTACCCGGAAGCGGTCCAGAATGGCGGTCTCACTATGCAACTCATCATCGACGCTGCCTTGCCGCATCTTAAGGGCAGACTCACCGGCTTCGAGGCGCGCCTCACACGCCCGCTCTGGGTCGGTGATCGCCTTGTCGCGCAGGGTGGCCCAGCGCACGCCGGCCGGATGTCGTGCTGGGGCGTCGATAAGGACCGCGCTCAGTGCGCCGCAGTCGAATTGGAGTATGCCGAATGAGTAGCGGCCCGCTCGCGGGCATCCGCGTCATCGACCAAACCTCAGTCGTTGTCGGACCAATCTGTTCGCGCACGCTGGCTGACCAGGGTGCGGACGTGATCAAGATCGAGCCCCCCGGTGGCGATCTCCTGCGCACCCTCGCCGAGGGGGCTCGCCACGAAGGCATGTCCGCCAAGTTTCTCAACTTCAACCGCAACAAGCGCTCGGTCTGCCTCGACCTCAAGCATCCAGACGGTATGGCCGCATTGCGCCGTCTACTCGCCGGTGCCGACGTGTTCGTTTCCAATGTGCGGCCCAAGGCATTGGAGCGGGCCGGCCTTGATTTTCCGAGGCTAGCCGAAGAAAACTCGCAACTTATTTACTGCTCGATCCTCGCGTTCGGTCGTGGCGGTCGCTATTTCGACCGGCCCGCCTACGATCCAATCATTCAAAGTCTCTCCGGCGTGGCGGGTACGTTCGACCGTGCGACCGGCGAACCGCGTTTCGTCCCCATGGTGATGACCGATCACATTACCGGTCTGATTGCGGCACAAGCGATCGGTTTTGCTCTCTACCGGCGCGAAAAGACGGGACGTGGCGAGGCGATCGATGTGCCCATGCTCGAAAACATGGTGTCCTTTGTCACAAGCGAGCATATGGCGGCCGCCACCTTCGAGCCGCCGTTGGGGCCGACAGGTGACAACCGGCTGCTGAGCCCCGATTACCGTCCTGTGCGGACCAAGGATGGCTATATAACGGTCGGCCCTAACACGAATGCCCAGGCCTTCGCCTTCTTTGACGCCATCGGCCGACCGGAACTCAAGAGCGATCCGCGCTTCGATAGCGCATCGGCGCGGACCACGAACGCTGCGGCCTACTTCGACATACGTGCCAAGGGGCTGGCGCAGCGGACCACCGCCGAGTGGCTTGAAACTTTCGAGGCGCTCGAGGTCCCGGCGGCCCGCTACAACTCGATCGATGATCTATTCACCGATCCGCACTTGGCCGACATCGGCTTCTTCGAGCGAGAGCAGCACCCGAGCGAGGGGCCGATACGCCGTACCAAGGTAGCAAATACATTTCACGGCGGCATGCGCGAGGACCGGTTGCCAGCGCCGCGACTTGGTGAGCACACTCGCGCTGTGCTGGAAGGGATCGGATACAGCGCTACACAAATCGACGGTATGATCGCGTCGGGAGCAGCGAGAGCTGAAGCCGGCTCTAGCGCGGTCAGCAGCAGCCGGCAAGACGTGCAAAGGTCGGGAGGAGACACCCCATGATTGACATAAAGATCCTGGCGACGGGTCTGGGTTTTCCGGAAGGTCCTGTGGTGTGCGCCGATGGCTCACTGGTACTGACCGAGATTCGCAATCAGCGTTGTTCGCGCGTAGCGCCCGACGGCAAGGTCAGTCTGTTCTCCAATTGTGGGGGCGGACCCAATGGGTTGGCCATCGGTCCCGATGGTTACTTTTATCTGTGCAACAACGGCGGCAGTCGCTACGTCGAGGGTCATTCCATGGGCCTCGGCCCACACCCGGACTATAAATTTGGCTCCGTGGCGCGAATCGATCCGAAGACGGGCGAGGCGAAGCTCTTGTACAAGGAGGTGGATGGCCATCTGCTGTCGGCGCCGAATGACTTGGTATTCGATAAGGAAGGTGGGTTCTATTTCACCGATCTCGGCAAGCGCTATCCGCGTCACCGTGACAACGGCGGCGTCTACTATGCTCTCCCCGACGGTTCGAAGATTGTCCAGGTGGCCTATCCCATGCTGAGCCCTAATGGCTGCGGGTTGTCGCCAGATGGCAAGACGCTCTACGTCGCCGACACAGAGGGTGCGCGCCTATGGGCCTTTGAGGTGCAAGGGCCCGGCAAGGTCAAACCCAAGGACGAGTTTCTCCCGCACAGCGGAAGGGTGCTTGCGGGCCTCAGCGGCAGCGCGCGCTTCGACAGCCTCAAGGTCATGGCCAGCGGCAATATCGCGGTTGCGACCTTGAATACCGGTTACATTACCGAGTTATCCCCGGCTGGCGAGATCGTTCGCGCTGTGAAAATGCCCGACCGCTACCCGACGAACCTTTGTTTCGGCGGCCCTGACATGCGCACAGCCTACGTCACTCTGTCGGACGGCGGTCAGCTCGGTGTCCTGCAGTGGCCGGAGCCAGGCCTCAAGCTCAACTTCAACTGAGCAGCGAGCCAAAATAGCGGACCGCGAGCTCTATCGGTGCCTTGCGCCGGTCCTATAACTGGTTGCTCGGCACCACCCTGAACCGGGGCCCTTGCATGGAGTGCTGCCAATGACCTCCCCGACGCTGCCGCATCAGCAGGAGCTCGCGGTTGGCGACCACACTGCGTAGCACGCACGGGGAACATGCAGCATTGGCATCGTAGGTCGAAAGAGCAGCGGTGGCCAGGCGCGAGAGCGAAATTGAAATGCCAACCGATTAAAGGGCGGTTCTCACCGAATGCGATCGGCGAGGCTGCGTCACACGTCACTCCCTGCTAGTCTGTTTGGGTTGGTCGCATCGTCCGGGAAGGTTAGCCGTTATGACGAAGGTTGCTTATCGCCAGCTTGGCCAAAGTGGCTTGTCGGTCTCCGCCATTGGCCTCGGCTGCATGTCACTGTCCGGTATCTACGGCGCAGCCGAGGATGCTCAATCGGAGGCGCTGATCCACCACGCCATAGACATTGGCGTCAATCACCTCGATTCCTCCGACATGTACGGCTGGGGCCACAATGAAGACGTTGTCGGGCGGGCGATCAAGGGAAGACGAGACAAGGTGGTGTTGGCGACCAAATTTGGTCAGGTGCGCCGCGACGGTCAGGCAAACGCGGTGGATGGGCGAGCCCAGTACGTGAAGGAGGCGTGCGAGGCGAGCCTCAAAAGACTTGGCGTCGATGTGATCGATCTCTATTACCAGCACAGGGTCGATCCAAGCGTACCCGTCGAGGAGACCGTTGGCGCCATGGCGCGCCTGGTTGCGCAAGGCAAAGTCCGGTTCCTGGGTCTGTCGGAAGCAAGACCGGACCGCATTCGGCGCGCGCATGCGGTGCATCCGATCGCGGCCGTACAGACCGAGTACTCGATCCTCTATCGAACGGAAGCGGAAGAGACGCGAGAGACCACCCGCGCGCTAGGGATCAGCTTTGTCGCCTATTCACCACTCGGTCGCGGATTTCTCACCGGCGCCATCAGGGATCTATCGGATGTCGACGGGCGGCGTGCGCAACATCCCCGCTTCCAGGCCGAGCACTTTCAGCGCAATCGCGAGCTGGTTCGGCGGATCGAGGCCATTGCGACGCAAAAGAAATGCTCACCCAGTCAGCTGACACTGGCGTGGCTGTTGGCACAGGGGGAGGACGTGGTTGCCATTCCAGGCACCCGCTATCCCGATCGCCTTGATGAAAACATCGGCGCCATGAACGTTCAGCTGACGGCGGCAGAAATCGAACAAATCTCCTCCGCCGTTCCGAAGGGATCGGCCTCGGGTACGCGCTACCCCGCGGGCGGCATGAGCGGGGTCTATCTCTAGCCGCCGGGAGGTTCCCTGGGCGGCGGTCTGCACAAGCCATTTTGACGCCTGGCGCGGACGACGGCCCCGAGCATTTGCGCTCGGATCCGGCGTTTGGCGTCTTGCGTCAACAACCCAGTGACACCGGCCCATAGGCATAGGCCAATTAAAGTGCGACCCAACGCATAGGTTTCAACTCCGGTGGAATCGGGGCTGAAGTTTCCAGCGAGCTGCTACCAGCACCTCGTTCTCAGCTTGACATTTTCGCTTCACAAATTGTTCGCGCATTCAGCATTCGTTAAAATTCGCTCTAATAACCAATTGCGCCAAATAGCTTAAACAGGCCCTTCGGGTCGTGTTAGCGGGCTCCTTCTCGGCAGCAAAACTGGGAGGGACAACCATGCTCGACGATGTGGCTAAGATCCGAGCTTTTCTAACCCTTGCTTACATTCTCGCCGTGGTCTTATGCGCCATACTCGGCCTAAACGGGGTTCCCCAGGAATTAACGACTCATTAACTGTTGGGATTATCCCTCACCCGTAGAGCATCGGGGAGGCCGCAGACGATCTGAGATGTCTTGCGCGGATGCTGCAGCAATGACCGGATCGCTGCAGCGATGATCGGCATTGCGCGCTGCAAAGGTGTCCAGACACCAACAGAGGTGCTGGATGCGCCAGTAGAGTTTCGGCTATGCCTGAGCCCCAGGCACCCGTCTCACGCCAACACTCCGGAGGGGGAGAGATGCGATAAAGGCGTTGGTTGCTCAGGGAGCGTTGCGGGGGGAGCTGCTCCTAAGCAACTAATGGGGTGCCTGGGGTTCTCTCTGGGTAGCAGGTACTAAACTAACGTTCCGTTAATTGCGTTTATATTTTATTGAGCATTACCCACCCGGCACTGCGGTGACGGCACACGCAGCAAACGTATTCCGGTCCAGAACCAAATGGCCCGCTATGCCTTTCGGCTCCGCCGCCGGACGCAAGGGCTTAGTGCTTGGACGGCGCGCTGCGTCTTCGTTCCCGGCGCCGCGTGGGCTCTTACAAGATAGCCGGGGGGCGACGGGCACCAAGTTACTCGTGCTTCGAACGTGAGCGCGCTGACGATCCTGGGTAGTAGCGGCGGCCTCAAAGAGGCCGCCTGCTGTGCTCGGCTTACACGAACCTAAAGTCGTCGATGGTAATGACGTTGGTGCCGTTCCCATTCACGCCAACCAGAAGGATCGTGTCCACACCAATCGTCACCGATGTATCGTTTCCGAGGTCGGTGATGACCACGCTGGTGTTGAAGTTGGCGTTCGTGACACCGGTGCCGGCGATGTTGAGGAGGTCCTGCCCACCGGCAGGATTGGCATCGAAGTCGGTGATCCTGTCACTACCAAAGCCCGTGGCAAACACGAAGACGTCGTTACCTGCCCCGCCGGTCATGGTGTCGCTCTGGGCGCCGCCAATGAGCCGGTCGTCGCCTTGGCCACCGTCCAACGTGTCAGTACCTGAGCCTCCGTCCAGCGTGTCGGCACCACCGGCACCGCTCAGCACGTTGCTGCCGCTGTTGCCGAGGATGATGTTGGCGAGGCCCTGACCAGTGCCATTGATATTGGCAGCCCCGGTCAGCGTCAGGTTCTCTACGTTGTTGCCCAGAGTAAAGGCGGTCGCCGAACTGAACACGGTGTCCGTGCCGGCACCGGCAGCTTCCACCACGCTGTCACCGGTGCTGTTGACGATATAGGTATCGTCGCCCCCGCCACCGGTCATAGTGTCGGTGCCGTTGGTCCCGCCGTCCAGCGTATCGTTGCCGAGACCGCCAACGAGCCTGTTGTCGGCAGCATTGCCCGTCAGCAGGTCGGCGCCATCGCCACCGGTCACATTTTCGACCCCAGCGATGGAGCTGAAGCCCGAGGCGTTCCCGGTCTGGAGATTCGCTGTCACGGCGACAGTGGAGCCGGCATAGCTTAGCGTATCCGTGCCGCCACCCAGATCGACCACGGCCTCCACGCTGGTCAGCGTCCCGCCTTCGAAGCTGGTGAGGGACGTGCCACTCCAGATGACGTCAAGCGTGTTGGCTGCCGCGGTGCCGACGATGTTGAGGGTGTCGAGGCCGGCCCCGCCGTCGACGCTATCAGCACCATCACCAAAGTTGTACGTGAAGGTATCATTGCCATCACCGCCGATAAGCGTGTCGTTGCCCGCACCGCCGATCAGCGTATCATTGCCGTCCCCACCGTCGAGCCGATCATTGCCAGTCTGGCCGTTGAGCATGTCATTGCCCAGACCACAAGTAACCGTGTCGTCGCTGCCACCAGCATTGATGGTATCGTTGCCGCCCTGCCCATCAATGACGTTGATGCCGCCGTTGACCGTGATGCTATCGTTGCCTTGACTGCCAATGAAATTCTCGATGCTCGACAACAGATCCGTACCAATTGCCGCACTAGAGGCGGACGTGGTGGTGATAGTCGCGCCGGATGCTGTCGCTGACAGGTCATAGGTATCGATGCCGAGACCACCGCTGTAGCTGTCGTCGCCATCCGTGCCGCCGGCTACGGACGAAGCCAAGAACGTATCGTTGCCGCTACCGCCATTCAGCACATTGTTGCCTGCGCGACCCGTGAGCAGGTCGTTACCGACCCCAGTGGTCACGTTTTGGATATTGGCAATGGAGGTGAAGCCAGAGGCCTGGCCGGTGGTCAGGTTTACTGTGACCGGTGCGGCTGTCGCGCCGTAGCTCAGCGTGTTGGTGCCGACAGTGAGATCGGCAATCACGCTCTCTACGTTTGCGATGGCTCCCCCTTCAATGCTGGTGAGGGCGGTGCCATTGAAGATGACGTCGAGCGTGTCGTTGCCGCTACCGGTAATACTACCCGTGATGTTGAGAGTGTCTGTACCCACCCCGCCATCAACCTGATCGGCGCCCTGACCCATCGTGTAGTTGATGGTGTCGTTGCCCGCCCCACCATTAATCGTATCGGTGCCGGTACCTCCGTCGATGATGTCGGCTTCTCCCAAGCTGCTGATATTGTCAGCCCCGCCCAGGCCAAAGATGATGTCCTGTCCGTCAGTCGTAGCCTCTGGTGTCGAGGTTCCGTTGAAGGTGTCGGACCCATTGCTGCCAATGATCCGGTTGCCCACCACTGTCGTCGGTGCCGATGACACCGTCTCGAGCGTGCCATGGTCATCCGTATAGGTGACGACTACCTGCAGCTCATGGTTGACTTGTGCCTGTGCTGGAACGAACAGCTGCGTCGTCGCGCCTGCGATATTCGAAAAGCCGGCTAGCCCACCGCCGCCCACTCCCACGGCATTCGCCTGTTGCCACTGGAACGTAAACAGGCCACCGGCAACGGCTGTCGTCGTACCATCCGGATCCACGATCGTCGTTGGATCCACTGTCAACGCCAAGCCTTCGGTCGGCGTCGTGTCGCTGATCGTTGGCCCGGCAGTCGGCGCATCATTGACATTACCAACTACCTGCGAGGCCGAGTACACCTCCTCCAGCACGCCGAGAGCATCCTGGTAGACGGCCCTTACCCGCAATGCCAGGCCGACTTCGGCGTCGGTCGGAGTAAAGGTCGGGCCCTCCTGGCGTGCTATTTCGCCGGCAGCAAAGCGGGTGATGTCGGTAAAATTACCATCACCGCGCAGATCAACCTGCCAGAAGAAGGCCACCGGTTTGGGAATGGCTCCGGCTGTCGCAACGTTATCCGCATCGGTGACGCCAAACAGCGTGCCGTCGGGGTTCAGCCGCACGCTGACCGGCGAATCTTCGGTCGGGGTTCCAGTGAGCGTCAATGTCCCAACGGGCTGATGGTCCAGACCACCGAGCACCACCGCCTGATCGGCGAACATCAGCCGCTCGACGTGCATGAGGTGGTCGGTACCATCGCGGGCGGCAACACTATCGACGACCGTGGTAACGCCATTGACGGTCGTGATCGTGTAGTCGGCTAGATTTCCTTGGAACTTCGCAGTGTCGAAGTCGACAAAGGGGGCTCCAGGAGTGTGAGAAGCGCCATCAGTCGCAGTCGCATAAAGGATCTCGCGGATGGCTTTGAGCTGACCGGGATTGTACGTGCCGTCGAGCATGAACGGCACCATGTCCTGCATCCGATCGAAGCTGGCGATCGTTGGGCCGGTATGGTTGACGTCGGTTTTCTCATAGACACCGATACGCACGTTGAGCCAAGCATCGCCGTCGATAATGTCCTCGCCGTCGCGGCCCATCATGATGTCGCTACCATCACCGCCGAGGATGATGTTACCGGTCGTAAAGGCTTCCACATGCGTCCCGAATGCGGTGTCGAGCAAGCCTTGCAGACCATTGATAAGAGAAATATTGGTGAGCGCGCTGCCCCGCACCGCAGCCCCAACCTCGCCGCCAACCAAGTCGACGGCATTGTCGCCAAACAGGTAGTCGTCGTGCTTGGAGCCCGATAACCCTTCCATGATGTCAAA
>Ga0075423_10007406_pt1 | contig 10359 bp, 11 predicted proteins | sample SoiMethybrSBSTD2_FD_80114 | JGI IMG/M metagenome (GOLD analysis project Ga0075423, IMG submission 80114) | Bulk soil microbial communities from a Populus tree surrounding site in Tennessee, USA - Soil MetaG P. TD hybrid SBSTD2 | ecosystem: Environmental > Terrestrial > Soil > Tree plantation...
CGACGATCTGCATCCAGCGTTGGAGGGTCGTTTGCGTCGGCGCCCACTCCTTCAGATCGAGCTCGGGCAAGATCATTGCTTTTGCCAACTGCATCGCTATCGTCTCCCTTTCGTGCCCGGTCGCTCAGAGGCTTTGACCGGGCCTACAACTCAGGATGCTAACCATGCCGTCAACATTCCCGCAGCGCCAGCTCGGCACCACCGACATGAACATTACGAGCCTCGGCTTTGGCGCGTGGGCGACCGGTGGCGGCGAATGGGGGCCGCAGGACGACCAAGCCTCGCTGGCGGCGATGAGCAAAGCTGTCGATGCCGGCATCAACTGGATTGACACTGCGCCGATATATGGGCACGGACACTCCGAGGAAGTCGTCAAACGATTCCTGAGCGGTCGCAAGGCGAGCAACCGCCCTTACGTCTTCACCAAATGTGGGTTGGTGTGGGACCGCAAGAACAAGAACGACGTCAAGCGCGTGCTTACGGCCGACTCGATTCGGCGTGAGTGCGAAAACTCGCTGCGACGGCTCGGCGTCGAACGCATCGACCTTTACCAGTTTCATTGGCCGGATGATTCGACCGACACTCCCCCGGAAGCTTCATGGCGCGTGATGGAAATGCTGCAGCAGGAGGGAAAGGTTCGAGCATGCGCGGTCTCGAACTTTGACGTTCCGCTGCTGAGGAGACTCGATTCACTTCACCATGTGCAATGCCTTCAGCCGCCATTCTCGCTGATTCGCCGCGACGTTGCGGCGGCGGAGATTCCCTGGTGTCACGCGCATCGCACCGGCGTCATCGTGTACAGCCCACAGCAGGCGGGCTTGCTGACCGAATCATTCTCCGGCGAGCGGCTGAAGCAGATGGCACGAGAAGACTGGCGTAGAAGTAACGCGAATTTCCAGACGCCGCATCTCGAGAAGAACCTTCAGCTGCGCGACTCGCTGCGGCCAATCGCCCAGCGCCACAACACGACCGTCGGCGCTGTCGCCATCGCATGGACGTTGGCGTGGCCGGGTGTGACGGGCGCGATCGTCGGTGCCAGGAGCGCCGAGCAGGTGGAAGGATGGCTGGGCGCGGCGACGCTATCGCTCACAGCGGCCGATCTGGAGGAGATTGCAAAGGCGATCGAGAAGACCGGCGCGGGCACCGGACCAGCGCGGCCACCGCTGCCACGGGGAAAGTCGGGTGTCACGGACCGCAGCGAGGCGTCGGCGAGAGTCTAGTCAGGCACCAGTCCAGCTCTGGCAAGAATCTCGCAGCGTTGGCGAGGCCAACACCCACGCGCGACCGTGACTCACAGACGCTTCAAGGACAAGCAGGGAAAAATGTGGGACGTATGGCAGGTTCACCCATCTGCCGCTGAGCGTCGCTTTGTTCAGCGTCGCGTAAAGGACGAGGACCGCGGCGACGCCGGAGACCGCAGGAGCGGTGACGAGCGTCGCACCTCGGAAAAGGCGCGCGGCACCGCACGCGCCACGATTGCTCCAGAGTTCACCTACGGGTGGCTTTGTTTCGAGACTGTCGGCGAGAAGCGGCGGCTCGCGCCAGTGCCCGAAGGTTGGGATCGCGCGGACGACGAGACCATCGAACAATGGTGCTGCGTTGCCAAGCCTGTTCCGCGCAGAAAGACGGACCCCAACCAGCGGAGCGTCGAGCCGAAGCTGTAGCAGCTCGGGTCAGTTGCCAGTTTCGTTTGCTGTCGGGTACTTCACCTCTGGATGCGGCCCAATCTTCGCCACCGTGTACTCGCCAGCCCAGAAATCGGGCGGACCATCACTATCCTGCACCTTGTGCGAGACTGGTTTCACGCCTCGCTTGAGATAGGCGGCGATCGCGTATAGCTCCTCGTTGGACATGTGTCGCCACGACGGCCATGGCATCGGCACGGCGAGGTAATGAGGGTGAAGTGGGAAATTGCCCTGCCCGGGAGTAGTGGATGTTATCTCGACGTCTGCAGTCTCCTCGGGACGCAAACCGTAACGGAGCGCGTTGAAGATCTGTCGCTCGGTAAAGCTGCCAGTTCCAGTCGCGACATCAGGCGTCAGATTCTTCGCACGAGTTAGAAAAGGCCCGATCCGGAATTGCTGCGTGATGGTATCGCGCATTCCATCGAGCCAGCCGGATGCCGCGGGGTTGGAGCCGCCACCATGGCAGTCACCACAAGCGTGGCTCACCACGAGGTGCCGCCCCAGCTGGATCTGGTTTTGTTGGGCTTGATCGGAGCGCGAGCTTGCGCTCGAGAAAGCGGCCACCGACGCGACGAACACCAAAGCCAGAAAAAGCGACATCAGAAACCACGTAGCCTTAGCCGATCGTCGCGTCACGTTTTGCTCCTTGTCGAATTGTTTAAGGCTTGACTTCGAGTACTCCCATCATGCCGTGATCTTCGTGATCGAGGATGTGGCAGTGGAACATCCACTTCCCCGGATAATCGTCGTAGCGGACGATGATGCGTGCCGTCGAGTGCCTGGGAATGTTCAGCATGTCCTTCCAGGCGAGGTATGGCTCCTTCACACCGTCACGATCGAGCACCTGGAACTGGAAGCCATGTAGATGGAACGGGTGATCCATGCCGACGATATTGACGATCTGCCAGATCTCGGTGGCCCCAACGCGAGTGCTGACATCGACGCGCGTCATGTCCATGGTGTGACCGTTGATGATGCCCTGACCGAACACGATCGTGCGCACCGCGGTGACTTTGGTCGTATCCAGCGGGATCACCTTGTGTAGCGACGCCGGAATGCTCGCTGACATGATCGGCGGCTCATTGGACGTCTCGACGGTCAGCAAATCACGTGTGACGCTCCAGTCAGTGGGGCGAGTGTGCGGGGAATAACGATCGTAAGGGAGGTTCTGGAGCAGCACCCGAGTCCCTGGCGCGCCGCCCTTCACCAGCAGCTCGGCGCGCTCCCCGGTGGCAAGGATCAGTTCTCTGACCTCGACTGGCTTCTCGAACAATCCTCCGTCAGTACCGACCTGCAACATCGTTTGGCCGGCGAGTGCGATGCGAAAAATTCTGCCTGCGGAGCTGTTGATGACCCGCCAGCGCTGAATCTCACCGCTGCGAATCGAGATCGTTGGCATCACCTGGCCGTTGACGAACAAGACAGGTCCCTCGCGGCCATTCTCTTCATCTATGCCGCCGTGGTGCGATGCAGGATCCGGGAAATCGATAGTTCCATCATTCAGGAAGCGGTTGTCGGACAGAATGAGCAGCTTCTCGTTCATCGCCGGCAGCGGGTCATTTGCCGCGTGCACGACGATGGCGCCGAACAATCCTTTGCCGATTGCGAAACCGGTGCGCCGATCGGGATGCGGATGATACCAGTAGGTGCCCGCTGAACCACTGCGCACGGTGAAGACGTAGTCGTGTGACTCGCCCGGCTGAATGGGATGGAACGGACTGCCGTCCGACTCGAACGGCAGATGGATGCCGTGCCAGTGCACAGTCGTCGCTTCAGGCAGATTGTTCTTGAAATGGATGATGACGAGATCGCCCTCGCGCACGTCGAGCGTCGGTCCCGGCACATGCCCGTTGTAAGCGAATACTTCGCTTGTCACGCCTGGCTGCAGCGAAAGTTTAGTCACCGCCGCGGTGAGGTTTACTTCGACAGTGCGCGGGCGCCTGGAGATGTTGACGAGCAGCGGCGGATTCGCCGCGTCGGTCTTGAAGGCGGAGGATGTTGCGGGTGCGTCGAACGACTCCCGTGCACTAGAGGGCGCGACGAGAGTGGAAGACAATACAAGTACCGTCACTAGCATGAGCCTGTCGCTCATCCCGCCGGCCTCCGGGTCCTATTGGACGCGCCAATATAGACGAACCGGGTACATCGGCAATACATACTTGTGAGTCGAGGGTGCGTGACTCGACAACAATTACTGCGGACTTAACTGCAAACAAAAGGTAGGCAGCGCGCAGAGTACGCTCAGAATGGAGTCAGCAGCTACGGCCGTGGCGGTCGAGACTTTCGCCCCAAGATCGTAGCTGCAAACTCAGTTCTGAGCTTCTCTGCGCGCTGCCTACCTTTTGTTAGTCTTTTGTCCGCCGTTTTAAAACAAGCGCGACATCCCGGAGAGTCCGAAACGCCGTCTGTTCCTCGCGCGTGAACTCGACCCGAAACTCCTCCTCAACCGCCATCATGAACACAACGAGGTCGAGTGAGTCGATTCCCATCTCAGCGAGTGTGGCATCGAAGCGGATATCAGACTCGTCGTGACCGAGTGAGTCGGCGGCAACGCGGCGCAGTCGCTGCTCGACGGAGTCGGCGGATGGGTGCTTTGGTCCGACGACCTGCTCGAACCGATCCGCGTATTGCCTGAGGCCGTTGTAGACCTCTTCGTCAATGCGCTTGAACCGCTCCATCATTTCGTTCACGACCTTTTCGCCGTTCGCCGCGGCGTAAGCATCGAGGCGATCCTTCACCCAGCGGATGTGCCCTGCCTCGTCTTCGATCAGCTGCTGCAAGGTGCGCTTCACCTCCGGATGCGTTCCGGGCCACGACATGTGGGCTCGAAAGTGTCGCACGACCCGGCGCTCGAAGATCTGCGTCAGTGCCAATACCTCGAGCAGATTGGTCGGATTGCCAACCGCCGCATGGTAACGGGACTGATACGTCTCGCTCACCTTCTTTGGCGTCCCACCAACCTTGAGGATGCACTCTGTCCACGCCCATGCATGCCGAGTCTCTTCCGCACAATGCTCCGTCAATCGGACGCGTAGATCGTCGTCATCCGTCTCGCTCGCCAAACGCCCCATGAGAAGGCCGCCGGCGAGCTCGGACGCGCGATAGTAACTGAGCAGCCACAACTCGTTCTCGCTGATCTCCAGCGTTGCCGGATACTGGCCCTCGAACTCCCGCTCGATAGCTGCCACTGAACTAGCCATTGCTCAATTCCTCCATCAAATGCTCTGTCGGCGACAGGCCGCAGAGTTGTCTGATTTTTCGGTTCATCGCCATGATCGCCTCGAAGTCGTTCTCCTCGGCGAGAGGGATTTCGACGACGTCGCTTCCGTAATGGCGAAAGTTCTCGGCTGCGCTGATGATCTCGGGAACTACGGTTGGATCAGTCGACACGCGTTTCTTGAGTAGCGCACCGGCGGCCGCGCTGTGGCGCAACTCGTCTCTGGTCATGAACTCCATCAGCTCGCGAAGCACCGGCTCGCGCGTGTGGCCGCCAATGCGTCGGAAGAAATGCGCGGCGAACAGCTCCGAGCACATGAAGTGAGTGAGGTACGTGGCAGCCGACTCCCGATCGTATTTGATCGAGCTCGTTGCACCGCGTGCTTCGATCAGCGCCTGCTCGCTCGATTTTTTCGACTGATCGCCGACGATGTCGAGGTAACGTCGCAGCGCAGTGTAGTGCTTGAGCCCTTCGTACAACTCGAGGCTGAGGATTGCGGTTGCATCGACATCGTCCCACAGCAGCAGCATGAGCCGCGGCGCAAATGTCGGCAGGTAGCCCTCGATCATCGCCGCATCGCGGAGACTAGTGTGGATCTCAGTCTCCTCACGTGCAACGCGATGATCGATCGCGTTCCAGCGAATGCTGTCAATGGTCCAGGGCGATGCCTCTGCCGCGCGCAGATGCTCTTCGTAGATCATTGGCCTTTCTCCGCGACGGCGAGGGTCTGCAATCCGACGGTGTCATGGCTCGTGCGCACTTTGACAAATCCCGCAGACGTCAACAGAGCCCGCAGCTGGCCAGTAGTGCGATAATGGGTGTGCAGTTCGGCGAGCTCGCGAGCGAGATAATCAGAGATTCGGTCTCGACTCATCGCCGAGGTGATGAACCGTCCACCCGGCCTGAGCGCGGAAAGGCAACGGCGGTAGAAATCGTACAGGATTCCGTCGGCGAGAAATTCACCGAAGCCCAGCGAAACAATGACATCTACGTTATGCGGGATCGTCCGCGGCTGAAGCGCATCGGCACAAAGGAAATCGAAACAAGCATGACCGCGCGTCAGATCGCGGGATAAGGCGAGCGGTTCAGCATCGATGTCGATACCGATGAACCGAGTGCGCTCGTAACGGCCCGGATCGCTGCGGCGCACTGTCTCCGCAACATCGAAGAGATCCCGCGCAATTCCACAGGGAATGGATACGACAGTAGTGTCGCGGTCAGCGGCGCCGTTTTCGATCGCGCGCAGAATCTCCAGTCGCGAGTGGAGGAACCGGCTGCGCATGGAGCGCGCGCCTTTGAGCTTCAGGAGCACGCGATCGAGCATGCGACCAAATCCGAAACGTCCGCTTGGTTCGTTGCGATAGATGTGATCGGCGAAGCGGAAGCTGCCTGAGTTGCGGATGCCTTCACGCGCCAGATCGCTCGTCGTCAGCAACGCGTAGACCGGCAGCAAATGATACTTGCCTTCCGACACCAGGCGTCGCGGAATCGACGCGGAGCGCCGAGTACGGTTCGGCAGCGGCACGTTGGCCGGCGTGGTTAAATCAGGCTGAGGCAGCGACATCGTTTCTCACTGAAACGGGCCAATTCCGCTCATCAGGCCCGTGTTGGCTGACGAAGGCGATCACCCAGCGCTCCCAGCCGAACGCGACGCAACCACTGCTGGCGGTCGCACCTGACGGGAGACGAATCCCAAAAGCTTCGCCGAAATGATCGTGGTGATTGTTGAATGACGCCGCGGCGATGGTGCGGCCGACACGGTCAACGCGCAGTCGCAGCTCGTACTTGAGCGGCAGCATCTGCTGCATCAACCGGCGGCCGCGAGACTCGTCGGTGAAGAACGGATCCGTTGCCGTCTCGATAAATCCATCGAGTCCCAGCTGGTTGATCCACAGCTGTACGCGCTCCATGAGATTTCGACGAACCTTCTCTACGAGTTCGCTCTCGCCGATCGTGATGATCTCGCGCATGATAAATTCGCGGAGTCGCTCTACAGGCTGTGTGGAATTGGGGTCGAACTCGTTTCGGTAGCAGGTGCCGAGCGCGGTGACGATGCCACCACTGCGGCCGACGACAGAGTCGGCGAGCGTCGGGTAGTGGTGATAGCAGACGGCGGGTGAGCGCGCGGCGTCGCCGGTGGCAACCAGCGTCTGCGGAAATGCGGTAAGGAACCCCGCTCGATCGAGAACCTCGAGCCGAATCTCGTCCGGGAAATGAAGCTCGGTCGCGCCTAGCTCGTTTGCCCAATCACGGACCGTATTGTCGAAAACATCGCGCAGTGCGGCGACGGCACCATGCATCCGCAAAGCGCCGTCGTTCGTTAGCTCGAGCTCGCGACGCGCCAGCAATTGGTCGACGGCCGTATTGGTACTCTGAACCTGGCGGGTGGCTCGTCGGGACGGGCGTCGTTCTGACATCGAGTCAACGCCAGTGAATACACGTGAGATCGTCGCAATCGAACGGAAGTTCGCCAGCACGATCTGCGAATCGGGAAGCTTTCTTCCGATCGCTGATTGAACGAAAGCGATCAGCTCCAGGATCTTGAGCGAGTCGATGACGCGATCCTCGAACAAGCGCGTGTCGCTAGTGATCGCCGTCGCCACCTCGGGCGCGGCGAGCGTTTCGCGAACGAAACGCAACAAGTCCTGCTCGAGCCGAGGAGCGGTGATCATTGGCGCGATCCCCAATTCGTGTCGAGGCAGTACTTCACCACTCGAGGATAGAACGCCAGCGATGGTTGTGGTGCGATGCCGTTCCATGCGAGCGCGGCCGATGCCTGCCTCGTCTCGAAGACCTTGGGATGCGCCAGCTGGTACGCGAAGGTGCGGATCGAACGGGTAGCGTTGCGCAGAACCTGATTGCCCGTCTCCTCGACCGACTGCACGAAGAGCTCGTAGGTGTCCAGGTCCACTATCACTGGTTTCTCTACTGAACGCTTGCGCCATGAAGGACGGTTGGCCGCAAGCGTGTTCATCGTCTCATCGATGATTTCGCCGAGTGTGTTGCTCGATTCGCGACCGGCAGCGACGTGGTAAACCCCGGGCCGTGTTGCGTGCTCCACCAGGTGCAATGCAGCATCGGCAACGAAATCAGAGCTGACAATGTCGACCGGATCATCTGGATCGCCAGGAATCATCGGCGCCAAACCGCTGTAGAGAAGCCTCACCGCGTGATGGATGGTGTTGAACGCAGACACCCTGCCGGTCGTGGAATCGCCAACCACCGTACTCAGTCGTACCAGAATGAGCGGCAGCTCCTCCATCGCCGAGCGGATCATCTCCTCCATCTCGGCCTTGGATTCTTCGTACGAGTTCACGAAGCCGAGACCGGCGTCGCCAAAATCCGATTCGGCGAAATCACCGCGGCGTTTGCCGCTGACGTAGACTGTGCTGAGAAACGCGCCGCACTCGAGTGCCGGACAGTTGCGCGCGAACTCGAGCACGTTGCGACTGCCATCGACGTTAGCCGCGCGCGCATCGGCGAGAGGCAACGTGAACGAAGTCGAGCCAGCGCTGTGAACGATGTGGGTCGTCTCACGCTGTAAATCGCGGAACAGCTCCGGGCGCACGCCGAGCGTTGGACCAGCACCGATGTCGGCTTCGACAACATTTACTGTCGCCTTGATCTGCTCGTGGTTGAGCAGCGCTCTCACGCGCTCGACTGGCGAGTGGCCATTGCGACGCACTGCAACGTTGACCGTGATATCGTCGCGCTTGGCCAGCCGGCGCAGCAGATCGCCGCCAACCGCGCCGGTCGCCCCGGTCAGAAGAATCGATGCGCGTTTCATCAGTGCTGCACCACCATGCATGCCCAGTTGGAGCCATAGCCAAAGGTGAACAGCAGCATCAGCTCACCTTTCGCGATCAGGCCTGCATCGGTCGCGTTTTTGAGATTGAGCAGATTGTCGGACGCGATGGTGTGGCCGATTTTGGAGATGTTGTTCGTATAGATCCGATCTGACGGACACTTGATCAGTCGTCCGAGGATCTCCCAGCTGCGCAGAGAAACGTTGTGCGGGATGACGAGCGCGATGTCGTCGATCTTGAGTCCGGCTTTGTCGAGCGTGCGCTCGATCAGCGCCGCCGCCGTCGGAAAATAGGCAGCGATGATCTCGTTCTCGATCTCATCGCTCTCCCACAGCGCGCCTTTGGTCACCTGCGCGCATTCAACAATCCGGTTTCGCTTGGCGTCGCGCCGTACCAGGGCGGCACAGGCGCCGTCGGACACCAGATTGTAAGCGAGATCACGCTGCTGCCCGGAAGGAAACTTGTCGGCGCTGACACATAGGACAGCCTCGAGATTGTCTTCAGTTTGCACAAGCGCCCGCGCCATTCGCAGCGCGGCGAAGATCGATGCACAACCGACTTGATTGATGCCGACGACAGCAGCGTTCGGGAGATCGAGCTCGGTCTGCAGCACCGACCCGGGATACTTGAACAGATCGTGGACGTTACCGAGATCGAGCACCGAGCCCGGACGCGAAATGCCATTGCCATTCCAGAGAGTGGAGCTGGAGTTGAGCGCGGCAGCGTACAGAATCATCCCGATCTCATCGCGGTCGATGCCGGCGTCATTGAGCAGTTTGTCGGCGGCCGCGACAGCCATGTCGAGGTTGGATTCCTCGCGCGCGATATGGACGCTCTCGAACCCGAACGACCTCAACGTGTCGGCTGAACCGCGCAGCAGTCCACGCTCGCCCAGCTCTGTGACTGTAGCGGTGTGCGGCGGCAGGTACTCCGCGATCGATTCGATTCCGACAGTGCTAAGCGTCATGGGGAGATAGTACGGTGCGTCGCGGTACGTGGGGATACGTACTGTTACGTAGCTTGGGCGGAGTTATGCCTTGATTCGAGGGGTTGGGAAGGAGTTACCGAATTGTTTACTGAAAAGAGAGCGAATCAGCTTTGCCTTTTTTGACGCCTTCGCGCCGGTAAATCGAATGGTGTGGCCGGGCAGCGGAAGGTGCAGGTTCCCTAACGCCGCGCGGCTTCTGCTGATGCCGACAATCATCTCGAAATCGCCGCAGCGCACCACATAGTCGGAGTCTCTGCGTGTCGCGTCGGACCGCGTCTGTTTGAAGCAACGCTCGAGGATGGCGCTCGCTTCGGCCGGTGTAATGCCGACCAACAGCCATTTGCCGCGCAGCAGTACCGCCACCAATACCAGTGCGAGATCAAAGAGAACGACCGATCCGGGCAACACCAACGCTGCCGGTGTGCGGCGAAAGCCGTAAATGATCGTCGCAACTACAAATAGAGTGTTGACGATCACCAGCGAGCTTCCCTTCCACAGCGTCGGCGTCGAGCGGCGCGTGATGACCAGCGCCCACGCCAGCAGCACGAGCGTGTATGCGACGAGCCACGGCAGCATTACGTGCTGTCGATCGGTGCGATTAAGTCGGTGCTCGGCTACTCCTCGAGCAGTGCGCGCAGATTCTCTACCACGCGCTTGCCCTCC
>Ga0075423_10007407_pt1 | contig 10359 bp, 10 predicted proteins | sample SoiMethybrSBSTD2_FD_80114 | JGI IMG/M metagenome (GOLD analysis project Ga0075423, IMG submission 80114) | Bulk soil microbial communities from a Populus tree surrounding site in Tennessee, USA - Soil MetaG P. TD hybrid SBSTD2 | ecosystem: Environmental > Terrestrial > Soil > Tree plantation...
GGGCATGGCGTAACCGACGGCGGCGGCCAGCGTCTCGCCGGGCGTCTCGCTGGTCACGGCCGCGTAGGCCGTCGGGATGAGAGCGCCGGGCTTGATCTTCGGCAGCTCGATGACCGGAACCTCGGGAGGAAGGATGCTCGACACCTTGATGAGGTTGATGTTGCCGATGCCGGCCACCAGAAGCGCGTTGTCGAAGGCGTTGAGCGCCGTCCCGCCCTCGGCGTGGCCCGCCGTTGCCGCCGCCATCGTCACCCTCTCCGTCATTCGCTCCTCCTCACCTGAGATCTCGCCTCCAATCACCATGCCGCCACCAGGGCGGAGAGAAATTCTTTGGTCACTTTACTGGCCCGTCCAACGAACGCAAGCGAAAAGTGACCCGAACGGCTCCTCGTCGGCCGGCGACACGCGGCCGACACCTCGGCAGGTCGTCGGCGACGGCGGCCGCCGGTGACCGGCGCGCGCCGATCCGGCGCGCGCGGCGTGGCGGACGCGCCGGCGCCGGTGACGTCGGGGCCGGCGCCCGCTGCGCCGATGCCGGCGACGCGCGCCGATGACGGTTCGAGCCCGATGCCGCGCGCCCGCCGCGAGTCGAGCGGCGGGGAGCGGCGCACGCGGCGGTGGCGGACGTCGCGGCATCGCCGGAGCGCGCGCGGAAGAGCGGCCAGCGGGAGGATCGGAGTGGTGTCGGCGAGCCGATCTGAGCGCCGAGACGCGTTTTTTTCTTGCAAAGCCGTTTCGCGGACCCTAGAGTGAATCAGATTTTGCCAGCGGCGCGAAATTTTTTGTCGCCGCTGAACGGCGACGCGGACCGGAGCGTCGCAAGCGAGGTGCGGTAGATGGCCGGATCGACCAAAGGGGGGCCAGTGGATTGAACGCGCTGGGACGACACCTGCTACTCGAGTTGTTCGACTGCGACTCGGACGCCATCAACAATCTCGAGTCCGTCAAGGGCGCCCTGGTCGAGGCGGCAAAGCGGGCCCAGGCCACCATCGTCGACGTGGTGTTCCACGAGTTCAACCCGTTCGGTATCAGCGGCGTCGTCGTCATCGCCGAGTCCCACCTGTCCATCCACACCTGGCCGGAATACCGCTACGCCGCGGTCGACATCTTCTCCTGCGGCGACGTGCTCCAGCCGGAGGTCGCGGCCAGCTACCTGGTCGAGCAGTTTGGCGCCGAGCGCGCCTCGGTGGTCGAGATGCAGCGGGGGATGTTCATCAACTCCGCGGTCCCGGTCGTCAACAAGAGTCCGGTCGCCGTCAGTTGATCACCCCGCAGTCCTACAAGTGGTTCTTCGAGCCAACCACCGCCGTCGAAGGCCACATGCACGCCATCCGGCGGACCATCGTCGAGGCCCAGACGAAGTTCCAGCACGTCGAGATCATGGAGACGCCGGCCTACGGCAAGGTGCTGGTCCTCGACGGCCGGATCCAGTCGAGCCAGGCGGAGGACTTCATCTACCACGAGGCGCTGGTGCACCCGGGCATGCTCGCCTCCGAGCGGGCGCCCGATTCGGGCCTGGTGATCGGCGGCGGTGAAGGCGCCACGCTCCGGGAGATCCTGCGCTACCCCTCGATCCGCCGGGCCGTGATGGTCGACATCGACGGCGAGGTGGTGGATCTGTGCAAGAAGCACCTGCCGGAGATGCACCAGGGGGCGTTCGACGATGCCCGCTCGGAGCTGCGCCACGAGGACGCCCGGGCGTACCTGGAGAAAACTTCCGAGCGCTTCGACTTCATCACGATCGACCTGGTCGAGCCGCTCGAGGAGGGTCCGGCCTGTCTGCTCTTCACCAGGGAGTTCTACGGTCTCGTCCGGGACCGCCTCACGGCCGGCGGGGCGATGACGCTGCAGGCCGGCATGACCAAGCTGGGTGAGCTCGACTTCTTCACGTCGATCCACCGCACCCTCCGCGAGGTCTTCCCGGTCGTCGCCGCCTACCAGACCTTCATCTCGTGCTTCGGCACCCCGTGGGGCTTCATCACCGCCACCAAGAAGGTCGATCCGTGCCGTCAGGACGCCGCCGCCGTCGACCGGCTCGTGGCCGAGCGGATCAAAGGCCCGCTGGCGTACTGGGACGGCCAGACGCACCAGCACGCGTTCAACCTGCCCAAGCACATCCGGGCGGCGATCGGCGCGCAGACGCGCGTCGTCACCGACGCCCACCCGCTGATCGTCACCTAGAGGGCGCTCCCGGAATCCTGATCCTGGCGTCGGCCTCGCCGCGACGGCGGGAGCTCCTGCGCTCGCTCGGGGTCGACTTCCGCGTCGTTCCCAGTGATCTGGCCGAGACGCTGGCTGCCGGCCCCCTGTCCGACGCAGTCACCCGCCTGGCCCTGGACAAGGCCCGGGCGGTAGCGGTGCGCGTGGGCGACGGGATCGTGCTGGGGGCTGACACGATCGTGGTCATCGACGGCGAGCCGCTCGGCAAGCCGGCCGGCCCAGACGAGGCGCGCGCCATGCTCCGGCGCCTGGCTAACCGCGAGCATCAGGTCATCACCGGCGTCGCGGTCGTCGACGCGCGGAGCGGACGGGCCGACGCGACGGCGGTCGTCACCCGCGTGCGCATGGCCGGGTACGGCGAGGCGGACATCGACGCCTACCTGGAGACCGGCGAGCCCCTGGACAAGGCGGGCGCCTACGGCATCCAGGGGTGGGGCGGCGCGCTCGTGGCCGGCTACGAGGGCTCGTTCAGCAACGTGGTGGGCCTGCCGCTCGAAGAGACGGCCCGACTGCTGGCCGCCTTCGGGGTTCCGCTCAGCGCGCCGCCGGCGCGCTGAGGACCCGGCGGAGAGGCTCGACGTGGAGCATCTCCTCGGGCGCCGGGACGCGAGCGGTGACCGGCAGCGGCTGGTGGGCGCGGATGAGGGCCAGCGTCTCGCGCAGCTGGTCGGCAGTGACCAGCCCGTCACCGAGGTAGATCGCGCGTGTGGCTTCCAGCCGCGCGGCGAACTCGTCGGCCGGAGCCGTGATGCGCCTGGGCAGGCGCGCACCCAGCTCCTCCGGACCGGCCGACGCGATGCGCCGCTCGGCCGCGAGCACCGCCCGCGCGTACGCGCCCAGGTCACGGTCGCGCGGCCGGCGGTCGGCGCGCGCGAAGACGGCGGCGTTGACCGTCGGGACGCCGATCGCCTGGACGACAGCGGCCGGAGTCCGGAGATCCACGAGGACGCGGGCCTGGCCCGCGGCGACGAGACGCGAGGCCGAGGGCTCGTGGACGAGCCCCGAGTGCACGTCGCCGCTCTCCACCGCGGCCGTGAGCCCGCGCGCGCCGTGGCTCACGATCGACATCTGTGCGACGCTCAGCCCCGCCCGGGCCAGCAGCCAGCCGAACCAGGCTTGCTCGGGCGCGCCCGGGCTCGACAGCCCTACTCGCGTGCCCGGCAGGTCGTTCACGGTGCGGACGACGCTGGCCTGGGAGGTTGGGACCAGCAGCGCGACGGGGGGAGCCGCCGTCAGCCCGAACACGAGGCGTGGGCCCTGGGTGAGCGAGCGCGGACCGAAGCGCACCATGGCGTCCACCGAGGTGGCCGCCAGATCGGCCTGGCCCTGGCCGAGGGCCTCGGCGGGACCCGGTTCGGCGCGGGTGGTGCGGACGACGACGTCGAGGCCCTCGCGCGCGTAATATCCCTCGGCCTCGGCAACCCGGAGGGGCAGGTACTCGGGTGAGGTCACCGGGCCCGCAATCGCCAGCACGATGCTCTGGAGCAGGACGATGACAGCCAGCATCGGGTCAGGACGCCCCGTGCTGTCCGCGTGGCGCACGATCCCCGGGCCGCCGCGCGATCGAGTCAAGGCCCGCCTTCTGCGAATTTATCGGGCGCTGCTGCGCCGCCACGGGCCGCAGGGCTGGTGGCCGGCGCGGACGCCGTTCGAGGTCGCGGTGGGCGCCATCCTCACCCAGCACACGGCCTGGAGCGGCGCCTCGCGGGCCGTGGCCGCACTGCGTGCCGGCGGGCTGCTGGCACCGCGTCGGCTGGTCGCGCATCGCCCCGCGGGGGTGGGCGCGCTGATCCGCCCCGCCGGGACCTATCGCCTCAAGGCACGGCGCCTGCTCGACTTCACGCGCTGGCTGCTGGTCCGGTTCGGCGGCAGCTTCCGGGCGATGCGTCGCGCGCCGCTGAGGCCGCTGCGCCGGGAGCTGCTCGCGGTGCCCGGCCTGGGGCCGGAGACGGCCGACGCGATCCTGCTGTACGCCGCCGGGCGCCCGGTCTTCGTGGCCGACGCCTACACCCGGCGCGTGCTGGCTCGCCATCGTCTGCTGTCGGCCGGTGCCGGCTACGAGGAGGCCCGCGCGTTCCTCGAATCGCACCTGCCCTCCGATCCCGCGCTCCTCAACGAGTTCCACGCCCTGCTGGTGGCCGTCGGAAAGACGCACTGCCGTGCCATCCCGCGCTGCGAGCGTTGCCCGCTGCGCTACGACCTCGGCGGAAAGCGGCCGGCCCGGTAGCGGACGCCTGCGCGGTCTCATTCCGCGACCTCCATCAAGAGGTTGATCAGCCGATCCGCCGCGTCGGGAACCGCGAGGCTCAGGGCGCGCTCGCCCATGGCCTTCAGGGCGGCCGGCTCGGCCAGCAGACCGCGGATGCGCTCGAGCAGGAGCGCCGGCGAGAGCGACGCCTGAGGCAGGATTGCGCAGCCGCCGACCCGGCCGACCAGGTGGGCGTTGGCGGTCTGCTCGTCGCCGCTCGCGCCGGGCATCGGGATGTAGAGCGCGGGTAGTCCCAGCTGGCAGCACTCGTTCACCGTTCCGGCTCCCGAGCGAGCCACCACGAGCGCCGCCGTCGCGTAGATGCCGGCCAGCTCGGGGCCGACCCAGGCCTGCACGGAGTAACGCCGGGCAAGCGAGGCCGGCAGTGCCTCGCGCCGGGCCTGGAGCCAGGCGCGGTCACCGGTCGTCGCGTTGTCGCCGCACTGGTGAATGACCTGGGCCTGCTCCAGGAGCTCCGCCGCGATCTCACCGACCGCCCGGTTGATGGCGTGGGCACCCAACGCCCCGCCGGTGACGTAGATGAGCGGAAGCGCGGGGTCGAGGCCGAACTGCGCCACGGCGTCGGCTCGGGAGCCGGCGCGCAAGGCCGGGCGCAGCGGATTGCCGGTGACCACGACCCGGCCGGCCGGGAAATGGCGCGCGCTGTCGGCGAAGGTCACGGCGATGCGGCGGGCGCGACGGGCCGAGATGCGGTTGGCGAGCCCGGGCACCGCGGTCTGCTCGTGCACGACGACCGGGATGCGCGCGACGGTGGCGGCCAGGACGACCGGCAAGGCCACGAAGCCGCCGGTGGCGAGCACCACACGCGGCCGCAGCCGCCGCAGCAGCGCGTGCGCGGCCAGGATGCCGGCGGGAACGTTGATGGCCAGGTCAGTGACGTTTTGCCAGGCCCAGTAGCGTCGCAGCTTGCCCGTCGGGATCGCGTGGTAGGCGATGCCCTCCTCGACCGCGCGTCGCGCCTCGACGCCGTCGCGGCTGCCGATCCAGGCGTGGCTCACGCCGCGCCGGCGCAGCGCCGCGGCGACTGCCAGGCCGGGGCTGGTGTGGCCGCCGGTGCCGCCGCCCGCGATGAGGACGGTCACGCTATCCGGACTTCTCGCGGTGGCGCTCCAAGGCCAGCTCGACGAGGCGCTCGACGAGGTCGGGATACGCCAGCCCCGTCGCCTCCCACATCCGCGCGAAGCCGCTGGTCGACGTGAACCCGGGAATGGTGTTGATCTCGTTCACGAGGACACGGCCGCCGTCCTCGAGGAAGAAGTCCACGCGCGCCATGCCGGCGCAGTCGATCGCGCGAAAGGCGGCGACGGCCAGCTCCCGGAAGCGCGCGGTCAGCTCGGGCGTCAGCGGGGCCGGGCACAGCAGGCGGGCCTGCCCCTCGGCGTACTTGGTCGCGTAGTCGTACCAGTCGCCCTCGTAGATGATCTCGCCGGGCAGCGAGGCTTCCGGCGTGTCGTTGCCCAGCACGCTCACCTCGATCTCGCGCCCGCGCACCGCGCGCTCGATGATGAGCTTGCGGTCGTGCTGGGCGGCGGTGTCGAGGGCGGCGGGCAGGTCGCGGGCCGTCTTCACCTTGCTGATCCCGACGCTCGAGCCCAGGTTGGACGGCTTGACGAAGCACGGGAAGCCGATCGCGGCGGCGACCTCGCGCGCCACCGCGTCGGGGCGCGCCCGCCAGTCGCGGCGCATGACGACCACGTACTCGACGAGCGGCAGGCCATGGGCGCGGAAGACCGTCTTCATCGTGTCCTTGTCCATGCCCACCGCGGAGGCCAGCACGCCGGCGCCGACATAGGGGACGTCGGCGATCTCGAGGAGCCCCTGGATCGTGCCGTCCTCTCCGTACGGCCCATGCAGGGCGATGAAGACGACGTCGAGCCCCTGGCGCAGCTCGCTGGGGACGCTGCCGGCGGGCTCGGAGCGCACGAGGGAGGTCGTGGGCTCGTTCAGCACGCCCTCGGCGCGATCGGCCAGCGCCTTCTTGACGGGCCCGGTCTCGTCCCCGCTGGGCAGCGCGCCGCGGGCCTGCTCGGCGAGCGCACGCATCGGATCGCCACCGACGACCCAGCGGCCATCGCGCCCGATGCCGATCGGAACGACGCAGTGGCCGCGACGCTCGAGCGCGGCGATCACCGAGGCGGCGGAGGCCAGCGACACTTCGTGCTCGCCGGAGCGACCGCCGAAGATCACGCCCACGCGCGGCATGAGCGGATTGTAGCAGTCCGCCTCCGCCGCGCGTGAGCGCCTTAGCGGGTGGAGCGCGGCGACGCCGCGGGGGCCACCGGCTCGCGCTGGACGTAACCGTTGGCGATCAGACGACGGTCGGCGCGCGGCACGCCGAACAGCGACACGCGCTCCCCTGGACGCAGGGACGCCACCGTCGAGTCGCTCAGCGGGGAGACGTCGATGTTAGCCGTGTGCCCATCCTCGGTGCTCAGCGTCACCGCCCGCCCTGCAACGGATTGCACGGTGCCATCCACCCGCCACATCGGCTCTGACGGCACTGGCGTCAGTTGTGTCGTGTCCAGGCCCAGGGAGGCGGCGGTCCCGAGGCCGATCACCATCGCCGCCACCTCGTAGGGACGGTTGCCCTCGACGCCCACGACGGTGACGCGAGACCCCGCGGTCAACGGACCCGGCGTGCGGCGCTGGGCCGACGCCAGGTCGGCGTAGTACAGAGCACCGTCGTCACCGCGCACGACGACGAAGGGCTCGGCGGTGACGTTCCCGGGCCACTCGAGTGTGCCCTGGACGACGCGCGGATCGCCGGGGGCGGCCACCGCAGCGCCGGCGGACAACGTGACGAGGGCGAGCGCGACGAGGGATCGCTTCATGGAGGCCTCCTTGTCGTTCGAGCAGGCAAGGCCGGTGCCAGCGGCTGTAACGTTCTAACCGGACGGCGGGGTCGTCTCGCCCTTCCGGGCCCGGAGTGCGCGCCACGCCGCGAGGCGACGCGCCAGCTCGGTTTCGAGACCGCGCTCGACCGGCCGGTAGTAGTGCCGGCCACGCAGCGCCTCCGGCAAGTGCTCCTGGTCCACCTGCGCGTCGGGTGCGTCGTGGGCATACTGGTATCCCTTGCCGTAGCCCAGGCCGCGCATCAGGCCGGTCGGGGCGTTGCGGATGTGCAGCGGCACCGGCTCCGCCGGCCGCTCGTTCACGTCGGCCTTGGCTTCGTTGAAGGCGACGTAGGCGGCGTTGGACTTGGGCGCCAGCGCGAGATAGAGCGTCGCCTGGGCCAGGGCCAGCTCGCCCTCGGGCGAGCCGAGGAAGTCGTAGGCGTCCTTGGCGGCCAGCGTGAGCGCGAGCGCCTGGGGGTCGGCGTTGCCGACGTCCTCGGAGGCGAACCGCACCAGGCGCCGGGCGACGTAGAGCGGATCCTCGCCGGAGTCGAGCATCCGCGTCATCCAGTAGAGAGCGGCGTCGGCGTCGGAGTCGCGCAGCGACTTGTGCAGGGCCGAGATCAGGTTGTAGTGCTCCTCGCCGCTCTTGTCGTAGAGCAGCGTCTTGCGCTGGGCGGCCTCGCGGATCGTGCCCTCGCTCACGGCGCGGCGGCCCGAGGCCACCGGCGCCATCTGCACGGCCAGCTCCAGGATGTTCAGCGCCGAGCGCGCGTCGCCGTTGGCCAGGCGCGCGATGAGGGCCAGCGCCTCCTCGGCCACCTCGGGAGCGAGCCCGGCCAGTCCCCGCTCGCGGTCGGCGAGCGCGCGGCGCATGAGCGTCGCCAGGTCGTCCTCGGTGAGGCCGTGCAGGACGTAGACGCGGCAGCGCGACAGCAGCGCGGAGTTGACCTCGAACGACGGATTCTCGGTGGTGGCGCCGACGAGCACGATCGTGCCCTTCTCGACGTGGGGCAGGAACGCGTCCTGCTGGGCGCGGTTGAAGCGATGGATCTCGTCCACGAACAGGATCGTGCGCGGCCGCCGGCGCGCGCGCTCGGCCTCCGCCTCGGCGACGACCTGCCTGATCTCCTTGACGCCCGACAGCACGGCCGAGAACGCCACGAACCGCGCGCCGGCCACGTGCGCCATCAGCGAGGCCAGGGTGGTCTTGCCCGAGCCGGGCGGACCCCACAGGATCATCGAGTGCAGTTCACCCCGCTCCATCGCCACGCGCAGCACGCGACCGGCGCCGAGCAGATGCTCCTGCCCCACGACGTCGTCGACCGACCGCGGCCGCATGCGGTCGGCCAGCGGTCCGGCCGGCGGCGGCATGGGCACCGGCGGGTCTCGCTCGAACAGGTCCATTACCGCTGACCGATGCGGGACAGGAGCCAGTCGGGGAGCGCGGCTAGGTCGGTGATGCGGGCGATCGGGGTGATGTTCCAGCGCTCGAGGTCGGTGTCGTTCGCCCGGTAGGCGACGAACGGGATGCCGGCGGCGGCGGCGGCCACGCCGTCCACCCACGAGTCGCCGACCACCACCGCGTCGCGATGGGCGCCGAAGTGCTCGGCGATGACCCGCCAGCCGTCGGGGTCGGGCTTGAGCGCGCGCATCTCGTCGCGGGTGACGACGAGATCGAGCACTCCCAGCAGGCCGAACCGGTCGAGCGCCGTGGCCGTGATCTCGCGCGCGTTGTTCGTCCACACCGCGGTCGCGAAGCCCACCGTCCGGGCGCCCTCGATCGCGTCGCGGGCGCCGGGCTCGAGCCCGGCGATGGCCATTGCCCGACGCTCGTGGTCCAGGGCGATGTCCCAGAGCGGCTTCTCCACGTGGGGCGCGTTGGCCTGACACCAGTGGATGAGCTCGCCGACCCGGTAGCGCTCACGGCGCGGTGGCAGCGGGCCGCACCGACGCTCGAGCGTGGCGCGCATGTCGAGGGCCATCGCTGTCAGGTCCAGCGGCGTGCGCACCAAGGTATGGTCAAGGTCGAACACGCACAAACGCACGTAGTGACTTTACTATGGCCGTGCTACGCTCGGTGGCATGAAGCGCCGCCTGGCGATGGCGATAACCCTCGCTGCGCTCCTGGGCGTGACATTCGCCCCGGCCTCTGCGCTCGACGAGGCCGATCGCCTGTTCATGGTCGGCGAGCGGGCCCTCACCGATCGGTTCTATCCGGTGGCCCGGCGGGCACTCGAGCGGTTCGTCGCGCAGTATCCCCAGGACCAGCGGTTGCCGCGCGCCATGCTGCTGCTCGGCCAGGCCCGCCTGGCTCTCAACGACCCGCAGTCGGCCCTGGACGCCTTCAGCCGCGCCGCGACCAGCCTGACGGCTCCCGCCGACCAGCTCGAGGCGAAGTTCTGGCAGGGCGAGTCGCTCTTCCGGCTCAAGAGGTTCGCCGAGGCGAGGACAGCGTACGACGAGATCGTCCGCACCAACGCCGCCTCGCCCCTGGCGGGCGACGCGCTCTACGGTGTCGCCTGGACCGAGCTGGAGCTCAAGCGACCCGAGCCGGCAGTGATCGCGTTTCACGAGTTCCTGGCCGCATGGCCCCAGCACCCGAACGCGCCGATGGCCACGATCCAGCTCGCCCGGGGGCTCATCGACCTCAAGCGCCTCGGCGAGGCGCAGCCCGTCCTGCGCGATTTCGCGACGAAGTACCCGAAGTCGGAGCTGCTTCCCGAGGCCCAGTACCTGCTCGGCTGGGTGAAGGTCAACAACGGCGATCCCCGCGGCGGTCTCGCCGACCTGCGCGCGTTCGTCGCCGCCAACCCGAACCACGCGAACACGCCGGCCGCGCGGAAGCTCGTCGCCCAGGCGCTGGCCAAGTACGGTGACCGGCAGGAGCAGATCGACTCCTACAACGCCCTCATCGCGCAGCCGTCCCCCACGCCCGAGGATCTCTACGAGGCCGCCCAGGCCGCCACGCGGCTGTCGCGTCCCAAGGACGCCGAGACCGCCTGGCGCAAGCTCAAGGCCCAGTACCCGGATCAC